>Ga0209215_1000094_pt1 | contig 47809 bp, 43 predicted proteins | sample TexAe_OM2H0_M2_FD_187938 | JGI IMG/M metagenome (GOLD analysis project Ga0209215, IMG submission 187938) | Forest soil microbial communities from Davy Crockett National Forest, Groveton, Texas, USA - Texas A ecozone_OM2H0_M2 (SPAdes) (version 2) | ecosystem: Environmental > Terrestrial > Soil >... | reverse complement strand
ATCGCGAAGGCCATCATGGGACCAAACTGTGAAGCCGCGATTGAAGGCGAGATGACATTCGATGAAAGGGCGAATGAGATGACCGGGTCGCAGACTCAAGTTAACTGTGAAGGTAAGGCAGTTGGTAAGGTGGCCGCAACGCGAAGATGACCGCTCAAAGGAAGATCTATTCCCACCCTGTTAGAGCCATTTGAGATTCAGAATCTGCTAGCTCAGCATCAAAAGCCTATCCGCCTAATGGTCCTGCTGGACCGTCACTACTGCCCAATTGCTTGCCCAAAATGTAGTGGATATTTAGGACCGCGTCGATGGGCGATGCCTCAGCGGCCGGTCATTCGTTGCATGCTTTCAGGGTATCGTGCCCCCTGCACAGTGATCGTTGAAGCGGCATCATCGATTTCGCGAAGGTCGTCGGCAGTAAGTTCGACGGCAGCCGCGCCGATGTTCTCCTCCAAACGTTGCAACTTCGTGGTACCCGGAATCGGCACAACCCACGGCTTCTGGGCAAGCAGCCAGGCAAGCGCGATTTGAGCCGGTGTCGCCTTCTTTCGCTTTGCGACCTTGCTAAGCAAATCAACCAAAGCTTGATTCGCTTTACGAGCCTCCGGAGTGAAGCGGGGGACACTGTTGCGGAAGTCGGAACTGTCGAATGTAGTGTTCTCGTCGATCTTTCCTGTGAGGAAGCCTCTACCAAGAGGGCTAAATGGAACGAAACCGATTCCGAGTTCCTCGAGCGTCGGTAGCACTTCCGGTTCAGGTTCTCTCCACCATAGTGAGTATTCGCTCTGGAGTGCCGTTACGGGCTGAACGGCGTGCGCGCGACGGATCGTTTGCACTCCTGCTTCAGAAAGGCCGAAGTGCTTGACCTTGCCTTCCTCAATCAGGTCTTTGACGGCGCCCGCAACGTCCTCAATCGCCACGGCTGGGTCAACCCTATGTTGATAGAACAGATCGATGTGGTCGGTCTTAAGTCGCTTGAGCGACGCTTCGGCGACTTCCTTGATGTGTGCCGGCCGGCTATCCGTGCCGCTCTGTTTGTCGCCCTCGAACTTAAACCCGAACTTGGTCGCGATCACCACTTGATCGCGCACGGGTGCGAGCGCCTCGCCCAGGAGTTCTTCGTTCGTGAACGGTCCATAGCCTTCAGCGGTATCGAATAGCGTGATGCCGCGTTCGACTGCCGTACGAATCAGTGAGATCATATTCTGCTTGTCTGCAGGCGGACCATAGCTAACGCTCATTCCCATGCAGCCGAGCCCGACGGACGAAACTTCCAAATTACTGCTTCCAAGTTTGCGCTTTTTCATTGTTTCTCCTCAAAGTAGTGTCAATCAATTTTCTATTCGGACGACGCCTCCTATGCATTGCAAGTTCGCTGCCATGCGTAAGTTATTGAAAATAGAGACACGGCAGCGTGGCAGATTGGCGAGATCTCGACGATTGTCGAAACTCACACAATTTGTTTGAATGTGGACCTTCTTAGGAGGGATTTGAGATCTTGAAACGATTCTTGTCGATCTTCAGAGTCCTGATTCTCGACTCCAACGTAGATCGGGCAATGCCCAGTTTGGCAGCTGCGCCTGCCGGGCCAAAGACTCGCCCGCGGGATTCGGTTAGGGCCGCCTCAATTGCTTCCTTCTCTTGAGCGTTAAGCCTTTCCCGAAGCTCTAACTGATTCGACCTGCGTACGGGTGGCCGCGACAGCCAGCTCTCGTCGACCGAGAAAGTTTCGTTTTCGGAAACGATGACTGAGCGCTCAATAACGTTCTGCAGTTCGCGAATGTTACCGGGCCAAGGGTACAGCTGAAACAGATCGAGGGTTTCTTTATTTACTCTCCCGATATTCCTTCCTGCTTTTCTGGCATAGCGATCGATCAAGTATTGGACCAGGATGGGAATGTCTTCTTTCCGCTCCCGCAATGGAGGAATCTCTATCGGAAAAACGTTGAGGCGGTAGAAAAGATCCTCGCGGAATGTGCCGGCAGCTATGGCGGCTGGCAGGTCACGATTCGTGGCGACTATCACTCTCACGTTTGTCTGGATCGATCTATTTCCGCCGACACGCTCAAATTCACGCTCCTGAAGCACACGCAGGAGCGCGACCTGAGTCTCCGGTGGAAGCTCACCAACCTCGTCCAGAAATATCGTTCCTCCTTCAGCCAACTCGAAACGTCCGAGCCGGCGTTGAGTTGCACCCGTGAATGCGCCTTTTTCATGACCGAATATCTCCGACGGTATCAGTGACGTTGGAATGGCGGCGCAATTCACGCTCACGAATGCGCGATCAGCACGCTTTGATGCCTTGTGAATAGCGCGCGCTATCAACTCTTTGCCTGTGCCTGTCTCGCCGGTGATGAGTACGGTTGAGTCTGTTGGAGCTACCTTTGCTACGCGAACGAGCACCTGTTGCAAAGCAGGCGAGTTGCCGACGATCTCTTCAAACATCGATGCTTTGATTATCTCTTCACGGAGTGCAATGTTCTCTTTTCGTATTTCTTCTTCAGCCCGTTTGCGATCTTCGATGTCCGTGGCAGTGCCGTACCATCGTGTTATGTGCCCCTGTTCATCTTTGAGCGGAGTCAGGCGGATCAGAAACCACCGGAACTCGCCGACGGGCCTCAGCAATCGAGCTTCGAATTCATGGGGCTTCCCCTCAAGAAATCGTTTGTTTCTTTCCGCAAGGAAGTGTTCTCGATCTTCCGGGTGAACGAGTTCATTGGGCACCTTTCCTGGCTGGCGAAACTGCTCCAGAGTGATGCCGAAATATTCGAGCGCTGTGTGATTGGCGTAGAGTCGGCTTCCATCAGGCGCAAGTACGCTGATGTGCTGCGGCACCAAGTCCAAAATCTGCCGAAGTTCTGTTTCTTGTTCGCGAATTCTTTCTTCGGCAATTTTGCGCTCTTCGATTTCTCGCGCAAGGCGTTGTCCCTCCGCAAGGTAAAACTCTGCTTGTTTCCGGTCTTCAATGTCGAGGTTGACGCCGATCCAATATAGTAGAGTTCCATCGCTTGCCCGGACGGGTTCCGCGCGACTGAGGAACCAGCGATACTCGCCATCAGCGTGACGAACTCGGAAATTCATCTGACCGGCGCTGCCGGTGCGTAGACAGGTAGACCAGACTCTACGACTTTCTTCGTGGTCCTCTGGATGTAAAAGTGGTATATGGGAATCCCACTGTGCGCCAGTATCGATGCCAAACCGGAGAGGATGGTCCTTCGGTAGACCAAGGTAATCTGACGCTCGTCGATTCAGGAAGGTAAGGGCACCGGATGGGAGAGCGTACCAGGTGTGCGCCGGAATCAGATTAAGAGTGGCTTGCAATTCGGCACAAAGTGGACGTCTCTGAATAGCGCTGTTTGAGGAGTCAACCATGAGCCACGCCGCAGTCGGATTCGTGCTGTTGGGTCCGTTTGGTACACTTTTCCTCATAAGAACTTCATTCGTCAAGGGGTTTCGGAGACCGGTGCACTCTCGACCACATCCAGAGCACTAATCCCCCGAAGCATTAGCGATCCGTTCGACAACGGCGCCTCAATTTTGTCTGAGGAACAGTGAAATACCGGGTTCAGTGCTCATCCCGATGAGGAGAGTTTTTCAGTTAACGCAGAAGCTAGGAAAATACGTTACCACTTTTGAGTAACGACATAAGGGATCAAGTAGAAAGGTATTGTCAGGTTAACCGCTGTGAAGATGTAGTTAGAGGTTTTCCTCCTGCATACTTCACCAATGCGCACCCTCCGTCTCTCCGTACCATCGTCATCGCTTCCCTGCCGAGATCATTAGTCATTGCGTTTGGTTATATTTCCGCTTCGCCCTGAGCTTCCGCGATGTCGAAGAAATGTTAGCTATGCGCGGTGTCTCCCTCAGCTATGAGACTGTCCGAGAGTGGTGCCTTAAGTTCGGTCAGCCTTACGCCAACGGCCTGAGCCGCAAGTATGCTCGACCGGGCGACCAATGGCACCTTGAGAAGTGTTCCTCAAGATCAATGGACGCATTCATTACTTGTGGCGTGCAGTTGATCAGGATGGCGACGTTTTGGACATCATGGTCCAAAGCAATTGCTCAAGCTCAAACCTCCGACTCCATCTCCGATTGTTAACCTGACAAAACCGTTAGTAGTCTTCGTCTAGTCGTCCGAGATTCGCTCCGTTGATTCCCTGAGAACCTCCAGTTCATAACATCTCACGCACCAGCTGCCGCGGCTTTAGGATGTGGCGCGCAGATAACTTTGAAAGTGTGAGCGAGATCGGCGGAGGAGACATCAGTGGCCTTCTTATCAAGGCCCTCTCTGGCAAGCACCACGATGTCGCTCAGCGACAAGATGCCCAGTAGTTTCTTGTCTTCATCCACCACAGGAAGTCGCCTGACGCGCGCCTGCTCAAATATCCTGAGCGCATCGCGAAGACTTGTTTCTGGAGTGCATGACTGCACTTCTCCCGTTGTGACTTCGCCGACTCTGATGCCAGCAATGTCCTGATGATTGGTGGCCGCAGCAATGCAGATGTCGCGGTCAGTAATCATGCCAAGCACCCTGTCGTCATTATCAACAACGGGAAGTACACCGCAGTCGCCATTCCACATCTGCATAGCAGCAGCGGCTAAGTTGGTTTCGGGTGTACACGACTGAACATTTCTGGTCATCACTTCTGCTACTTTCATCTCTCACTCCTTATTTATTGCAAATCGAAAAACCTCGATATGTGGATCTCCCACGAGTCTTCACTTGGTGGAAGCTAGTCCGCATCGTTTTGATAGGGGGGAACGCTTTTAAGAGGGAGTTTTAGCAGAGAACTATGGTTTTTTTTACACGAAGGACTTTGCTGGAACCAATCTAAACTACCTTTAAGTTGGTTTAAAGATGGCAACGAATGTAAGCATCCCTGACAAGCTTGAAGGAAACACTCCACTCGGGCGAGCAATTCTTGAGCATACCCAGGATATTGTTGCACTGCTAGACAAGACAAGATGATAATCACTACATTTCGTCGACTCGAACGGACCAAGACATTGAGGGCAGATATGACTACCCAGAAAACTCCTCTTCCGGGCTACACAACAACCAAGAAACTAACGCTACCTATCATGTCAGGATTCTGTCGCAGATCTCTCTCCCATCTGCTCCTTGGCGTTCTTCGCTGCCAAGGATCTGAACAATCGACGCACTCTCTCGTGTGTGATCAATCATGAAATTGGCAAGCTGGCTCAGCGCCGTTCTCTTCCTCTTGCTTTGCGCCGCGTGGGCGCCTACCGGTGCAGCTGGTGGATCAAAGCAGTCGAAGCCCTGGCGCGCTTTACACCTTCTCGACTACAACAACGATAGTGCACTCGATGCACTAGGTCAAAATCTTGAAAATCTGTCGAAGCAAGGAATTAACGTAATCATTCTCGAGGTTGACTACAACTTCGCGTTTAAGTCTCACCCTGAATTAAGGCGAGGAACAAATCCGATTACACAGAGTGGAGCACGAAGATTCGCGGCGCTGTGCAAGCAGTTCAACATCCGCCTGATTCCTGAGTTTCAATCATTTGGTCATCAATCCTGGAAGGCGGAAACTTTTCCTCTTCTCAGCGTGTACCCAGCATTTGACCTTACGCCTGGAGCGTTCCCAAATAACGAAGGTATCTATTGTCGCGAATGGGATCCGTTTAACCCAGAAGTCTGGCGAGTCGTCTTCCAGTTGATGGACGAGATCATTGACGCGTTTCGCGCCGATGCCTTTCACGCGGGGCTTGATGAAATCTTCTTGGTGGGCTCGGAACTGTCGCCCTCGACGAAAGGCAAAGACAGCGGTGTAGTCTTTGCAAAAGCCGTCAACGAAATTTACGGTCACCTGGTGCGTAAGCGTCGCGTAGAGATGCTGATGTGGGGTGATCGGTTGATTGACGGCAAGAAGTACGATTTGGGAGAGTGGGAAGCCTCCACTAACGGAACCGCTGCAGCTATTGACCTGATCCCGAAAGACATCATTGTCTGCCCATGGCACTACGAACTGAGAGGCGATTATCCCTCGATCCCGATGTTCATAGAGAAGGGTTTCAGGGTCTTGCCGGCCGGTTGGAAGAACCTTGAGGCGACAAAGGGCTTAATCGAATTCAGCCGATTGCATCCTGACCCAAAACTGCTCGGCCATTTGTTCACCACGTGGGGTGTACAGAAAGATGCGCTCGTCGATTTTCCTCCGCTGGTCGAGGGATTAAAGCTTCTGAGAGATCAACGACGTCCTTCATAGTGGGTTAAGACTTGAGGACGATTCCTAGATTCCACGTTTATCAAGAGCGAAGGACCAGCACATAAGATTAAACTCCGAATCATCGTAAATAATCACTCATTACAAACTTTTCAATAGGTAGGTTTGGTTCAATTTTGATTACCTTTATTCTTCTGATGTCCAAAAAGTCTCCGCTGTCAGGATTCTTTGTAGAAAAACTTACCCTTCTTACTTTGTAAAGATAGCAATTGTTTTCCTTACATCTAAAATTGTATTCGACTTCATAGTGATTGACCCCTCCGCCCCAATCGATCTTTACTTCAAAGCCTGCTTTGGTTTTTTCTACGGAGCCTAACGAAAAGTTGTTAACTTTTGAATTCGGCAATTCGATTCTCGCTATAACTTCATCGCCAACCACAATATTCAAATCCTTATCATGTTGCCGCTTCGGGTTCTGAACCTCCAGAAAACTGTACTCGCTTGGCTTGTTACAATCTAAGGCTCTTGTGATTCTCTCATCAACAACTTTAGCAACAGTAGCATTTTGAGAGGTCGTCATCGCTGAGTAGTTAACTGAACAAGCCACAATAGGGAACCACAACCAGACTCTAAAACACACATCGATGAATTTATGAGATTTCATCACATTGCAAATCAAAACCGTCTAAAAGTTTTCCGCTTGAGTTTAAGAGAAGACGCCCAACGCTGCGGCTCGCCCACGCAACTTAACCAAAGAAGCCCGCTCACAGCGAGTCCGCTCGTCGATTGTTATGCCGCGGCGGTTCATCTCAACTTTAGTTGCACATCGCGTTGTTCAAGATGTTTTCCATCCAGTAGAAAGTCCTTCGTACAAGATAGTTTGAGGGGCATTTTCTTGGCTTCTTCGGGCGTCCGGGCAAGTGGCAAGAGACCATTCGTCTCCCCGGGGTGGGCGCAAATATGATAGTCGTCCGCCGATCTGGAGAATTCGATCAAGAAGGTCCCGTCCTTGTTCGCATGAGCCCACGGGATTCGACCATTGACTGGACCATTCCACATAACATAGACAGTCGCTCCAGGCGGCGACTGATGTTTCTTGAATATCACCTTACCCGCAACCCTTAAGGAATAATACGTTGTACCGAGTTGCATTGCGCCACCTGATGGTCCATCGAAGAGGACGAAAACTAGAAAAACCGAAGCGATGTACTTCATAAATCACCTGCGAGTCTCACGGCATACTCTGCGCTTGAGCGGCGCGCGAATTCACTCCTCGATGTCACAACTACCGCTAACTAACACTCAACCGCATCCGCTTCAAGCGCTTGTTGGATTGTGCCGCTCGCTTCACAAGTTACTTGCCATTCCGCCCTTCGCTAAAATAACGATCGACTACCGCAATCAGGCTCCTGAGGTTTTCATCGGTTCGAGCTAAGTTCTTATCTGTATGAGCTTGAGACTCGTTCAATCTGATCTGGGCGTCAACTAAAGCATCTATTTTGGCATTGACATCCTTAAACCCCTCCAGCGTGGCATGCGCTAATCGCCCAACTACGTTTTCAGTTTGGGCCTGGGTCGCTTGCAGCTCTCCTTGCACTTCGCGCATCTGTTGAATATCTGACGCAAACTGGGCTTGCTGCTCAACGATGAACGCCATTTTTCGATCGAACTCTTCGTTGTTCATATTCATCATGAGGATCACCTAAGTAAGGTTAAGGAAAGTTTAGCCAAAGGCCTTCCAATTACCAAGCGAGCAATTCAACAGTTGAGTTGACGCGGCGGCGCAAATCAAAGCACCTTCGCCGCACTAAGTTAGTTACGAAACACGCTCCCGCTGCTCGCGTCCAACGATACGTTGGGCAGCAACCAGCGACACAGTTCTTATAACTTTGACTTTAGGAATTTCACCAGGTCCTCCATGTTAGCCGCGTCTTTTGGAAACCCCATATAGTCCGTTGCAAACTGTCTAATCTCTCCCGCCTGCGCCGTCCCATTTGGTAATGTTCCTCGGTGCAGAACAGCTTCGAGTAAATACTCTACTCCTGTTTTGTCGCTGAGGTGAACCAATTGGAATGAAGCTTGAAGTCGCGTGAACGGAGAGTTTGCTTGCGCCATTGCCTTTCGCAAATATGGTACTGCTGCTGCTCCATAGCTATTCCGAAACACGTAAGGAAGACTATTCCTTCTCACGTCTGTAGCAAGTCTCGACGCCTGCGTCGCTCAGGCAAATGAAATCTTTGCCGTATTGATCGGTCTTAAAACCGAATTCCAGCGATTTTTTCGTCGGGGTCTTTGTCGCTGACCTGTTCGAATTCGGAAAGCACGAATACATGTTTCTCCAGAGGTCGCGCGAGGGGTTCAGAAAGATCGTGGTCCCCTCAACCATGTAGCGGCCGTTGACCTCATTATAAAGGCCCGTCGTGCAGCCAAACATGGTGGATTCCATGTAGCCTACGAATGTATAGGTGCCGTCTTCAGCAAACTTGTAGGAGAACGTTCTGCCTCGATTGTTCTTTGTCTGGCCGGTGACGGTGTTGACCTCGTTGATCAATCCCAAACCGCCCGTTTTCCAGTAACCAACCACCGAAGTTTGCGCGCTTGCCGTTACCCCCTGCGATACGATTATCCCGAGGACCAATACAAAACCGAGCATCAACTTCGCCATACCTTTCTCCTCCGTCAAATTATTCGATCAGCGGACCAAAGCTCGCCATTACCAAATAACGCGCAGAAACATATGAAAAAGTATCACCAGGAAACAGTGGCAGATTATTGGTGCCTACGAATCCACAACCAAGCTAGAACCTTCTTGAAATCATCGTCGCTTTTTTGGATTGCATATCTTTGATTTTTTGTTCTAAGCAATGTCGTCGCTCGGGGCCTTCCGAGCTATCCGTCAAAAAAGTAGCTCGGCCTTTCGATTAGATTTGGGCTCTGCCGCCGTCAACGAACAGCTCGATACCTGTGATGAAACTGGAGTCATCCGAAGCCAGAAACAACGCCGCCTTAGCAACTTCCTCGGGATCCCCCATGCGTCCCATCGGGATGGTGGACACAATCCGCGCAATCACGTCTGGAGATTGCCGACTCGCCAGCGGCGTATTGATCGGCCCCGGACTAACAACATTTGAGCGGATGCGCCGGTCCTTCAGATCCGTGGTCCAAGTTCGCACGAAAGAGCGGATGGCGGCCTTGCTCGCGGCGTAAACGCCGAAGGCGGCAGTCCCCTTAACACTCGCAACAGAGCCGTTGAGAATGATCGAGCCACCATCATTCAGTATCGGTAAGGCCTTTTGCACCGTGAAGAGCGTTCCCCTCACATTGATGTTGAACAGTTTGTCGAAATGTTCTTCGGTGACAGCGCCAAAGGGAACAAATTCGCCCACGCCGGCGTTGGCGAAAACAATATCGATTCGACCTTTCACCTTAGAGACGGTCTCGTAAAGGCGATCAAGGTCAGCCAATTGGGCAACGTCTCCCTGAACGCCCGACACGTTGGCGCCGATGACATTCACAGCCTCGTCGAGTTCCTTCTGGCGACGGCCCGTGATGAAGACATAGGCGCCCTCTTCGACGAAAAGCTTTGCCGTAGCTAATCCAATTCCTTCCGTGCCACCGGTTATGACAGCGATCTTGCCTTCGAGCTTTTTAGTCATTGTCTTTCTCCGCTATTGTGTGTCAAGCCACTTCCGAATGTTCGAGACGGTATCCTCGTAGAACGTTTTGTAAAGATCGTTCGAGACATAGCCCATATGCGGTGTTGCCAGTACGTTGTCCAGCGTCCGGAAGGGGTGAGACGGAGGCAGCGGCTCAATGTCGAATACGTCGATCGCCGCTCCGGCGATTTGCTTATTCTTCAACACGTTGATCAAATCTTCCTCTTCGACTATCGGTCCGCGCGACGCATTGATCAACCAGGCCGTTGGCTTCATTCTCGCCAGATCCGCGGCTCCTACCAGGCCCCGCGTGCGGCTGCTCAAAACCAAATGGATCGTCAGAATGTCGGCCCGCTGAAACAATTGGTCCTTGGAAACCAGGATTGCGCCCGCGGCTTCGGCGGCCTCCGGCGTCATGTTCTGGCTCCAGGCAATCAGATTCATTCCAAAAGCCCTCCCAATCCGCGCGACCTGTGATCCAATCCGCCCAAGTCCCAGAACGCCCAGGGTCTTTCCATGAAGATCCGTACCCAATGTTTTCTGCCAGCCGCCGGATCGGACGGAGTTGCTCTCCGTCACAATATGTCGCGCGGAGGCTAAGATCAGCGCCCAGGTAAATTCGATCGTTGGGTCCGACCTATACCCCGTGTGAACCACTGCGATCCCCTGCTCGCGCGCGGCCTCGATATCAATTGACGCGTTGCCAGATCCTGTTGAGGCAATGAGCTTGAGATTGGGAAGGCGTTCAATGACGTTGCTGGGAAATGGGGTCCGCTCGCGCATAACACAAACGACATCAAAAGGCAGCAACCGCTCAATCACGGCGTTCGGATCGGCGAGGTGGTCCTGAAACACGGAGATGTCCGCTCGCTCGCGGAGCCCCGACCAATCGGCACTCTCAAGCGCCACATTTTGGTAATCGTCCAGAACAGCGATCTTGTATTTCTTCATTAGCATCCATCCCGCGGTGATTGATTCGAGCCGGCTCGTACCGCAACTAAGGCTCGGTCTACAAAAATCGACAGTTTACTTTTCAGGGCTTAACATTGGCCTTCGCGCCCCGTTCGATTGCCAGGAGAAGGTCGGCGGATGGGAATTTTTCCTTCATGCTATTAATGAGGCTGTCGGGGTCTTTGGCTCTCTTGAGTTCTTCTTCAAAAACCAATAAATACTTTTCGGTAAAATCTACCGCAGTAGTCGCATCAAGGGGAGCTCCAACCTTGCTATGTCCCGGGATAACAACCGAGGGTTTCAATTCTCTGATTTTATTTAATGAGTTCAACCATTTCTCTCTGGCCTTACTGTCGGTTTCTGCGGTGTAGACGTGCATGTTATTGAACAAGACATCGCCGGTAATGAGGATTCTCTGTCCAGGAATCCAAAGCATCGTGTTTTCATCGGTGTCGCCTTGGATGTTCTTAAGGACTTCTATTCTTGAATCCTCAAATCTAAAAGCGTTGCCGTCGAATTTCTCGATAGCAACAACTTGAGAGGTTGCACCTGGGCCCAAGATCGTTTTCCATTTTTCTATTTTCTCTCGATAGACCTTGTTTATTCGGTCGACTACCGCAGAATTCGCAATAATCCGCACTCTCGGGTATGCCTCTTTAAAAACCTCCAAACCAAGGAAATGATCGGCGTGCTCATGGGAGATGTAGATAAGAGACAGTGGCTTTTTAGTCTTCTTGATTTCCTGTAATACTCTTTCAGCATTGGTTTTTGTTAACTGCGCATCGACCAACATCACTTCATGTGTTCCCTCGACAATGACGGAATTAGTCCAAAACTGATCATTGGTGGAGGTGCACACCTTGATTGAGAACTCGCCCTGACCACTCGCAAGCGCAGACGGACATGAAACTAAAAATAGGACGCTGGTCATCGCTGAACAAACAACGAGATCTCTCACAGCTCTAAAACCTGGATTTTCATGAACACGCTCTTTTGTTGATGGCTCCATCTTGATTTCACCCATGATGGTTACTATCTGCCGTCCCATTGATCGGTAAATACCACCGGCACCCAACTGTACCCATTCCCCTCCTTACGCAATCTACCCAGAGCAGGAAATGGCATATGCGGCCCCGCGATCAAAACATGCTCGCGCGCGAGCCTGGACAGCAATTGAAGCCGCGTCGCCGCAGCCGCATTCTGGGCGATGTCGAAAGTTGCGGTAACCTCGGGATGCTGTAGCTGGACGCGCTGCGCATGGACGATGTCGCCCCAAAACAAGATTTTTTGTCCCTCTGACGAAAATTCATAGCCAGTATGTCCTGGCGTATGACCAGGTAGCGCGACGAGTTGCATGCCCTCGATAATTGTCTCGGAGCCACTAAACGTGTGCCACTTGCCGGCCTTGATATAGGGCCCTGCGATAGCTTGCGCACTCTGGAAGAACGGTTGTGCATCCTTCGGTGCCTTGGCAGCGATTTCCGGCGACAACCAAAAGTCGCTTTCGGCCTTCGCGACGTAAACATCTGCATTTGGAAAGACGCGCTTTCCGTCGTCAGTGGTGAGGCCTCCGACGTGATCGGAATGGAGGTGTGTCACTAAAACGAGGTCGACTTCTTCCGGAGCGTAGCCTGCGCTGCGAAGGCTCCCCAGCAAGCGCCCGAGTACTCCTCCACCCCACCACGTGCCGGCACCGGCATCGACAAGGATCAGGTGCTTGCCGGTGTTGACCAGGAAGCCCTCATCAGAAACATCCAACAGAGACGGATCTTCGTGCAATGCCTCTGCAACACCATCCATCATCGCCTTCGTTCCGTTCAGCCAGTGCGGATCGAATACGCCGTGACCATCGAATAGGGCCATCACTTCGAGGTTACCGACTTTCTGTCGGTAGAAACCCGGCACCTGATCATGCTGTCGGGGTGCTTGAGTCAGAGCTGCGTTCGGAGCGACGGCCGAGCTGACTAGCGCTACCAGAAGAGCGGCGGCGAAACGCATCAAATTTCTCTTGAGTAAGTTTCTACTCCCCCCAACAACCTTGTTCTTCATAAGTCCTCCCACTCGATGCTTCGCCTGGTCTAAGTTCGACAGTTGAGCGGCTGCACGCTGAGTGCCATTAGCATTTCCTTATTCACAGGCTTTTAGGCGTTAGCTTGGGGGCCACTTTTTCGGCGTTTGCTGAAACTTCGGCATGCGATCGTCCGATGTGTGGTCCATCTAATTGGAGCAAACAGTTGGTGGAAACCTCTCATTCTCCCAACCTTTAGGTTGAGGTTAAGCGACAGTTCGAAGCGAAGAACCGTTTTAACGGTTTAGGATGCATGTCTTGTGAGCGATTGGGTAAACCGTTGAAACGGTTTCTAGATCAAGGGCTGCGGTGAACCCCCAACCTAAAGGTTGGGGAGAATGAGAGGTTGGGTCTTCACACGGGCGCGGTAGCGACTTGGTCCAATCTTGCGAACAACCGGACCCCGGATTTGAGCGGGTTGCTACTGACTCATAATCGTTGTTGAGTTCTTTTTTTTATGAGGACTTGAAGCGGTGTCGGTTAATGCCGAGTTTCCTGATCTTTGATTCGAGTGTCTGTCTGGGAATGCCCAGCTTGGTGGCGGCGCCGGTCGGGCCGGAGATCAACCCGTCAGCCTCACGAAGCGCGTTTTCGATCATTTCTTTTTCATGGTCCATAAGGTTCGCGACCAGTGGAGCAGTGGTCGTGGACGCTTTGGGAGTAACTGGCGTCAACCAGGTTTCATCTACGATAAAGGTTTCACCATCACTCAGTATCACTGCGCGCTCGATTACATTCTGCAATTCGCGAACGTTGCCGGGCCAGTCGTAATTCTGGAAAAGGTCCAAGGTTCGCTTATTGATACTTTCTATTTTCTTACCAGCCGCTTGCGCGTAACGATCGATCAGGTACTCGACCAACAACGGAATGTCGTCAACGCGTTCGCGCAGCGCGGGTATTTGAATCGGGAAAACATTGAGGCGGTAGAACAAGTCCTGTCGAAAGCTGCCTTCAGCTACGGCTGCACTCAAGTCCGCGTTTGTAGCCGCTATCACTCGTACGTCTACGGGAACTGTTTGACTGCCACCAACTCGTTCGAATTCCCGCTCCTGGAGAACCCGCAGCAAAGCAATCTGGGTCTCGGGCGGAAGGTCACCCACTTCGTCCAGAAATATCGTTCCGCGATCAGCCGATTCAAAGCGTCCCACACGCCGTTGGGTCGCGCCGGTGAACGCGGCTTTCTCGTGCCCAAACAGTTCGGAAGCGATTAGCGAAGGCGGGATGGCGGCACAATTTACCCGAATAAAAGCCCGTCCCGAACGATTGGAGCGCTTATGTATTGCGCGCGCGATCAGTTCCTTTCCAGTTCCGGTCTCGCCCAATATGAGAACCGTGGAATCGGTTGGCGCTACCTTTGATACTTGCAACAAGACGCGGCGAAGCGGCTCGGACGATCCAACTATCTCTTCGAACATAGAAGAACGGTCAATTTCCTCGCGCAACACGAGATTCTCGTTTTGTGTCCGTTCTTCGCTCCGTTTGCGGTCGTCAATGTCGGTGCCGGTTGCATACCAGCGGATGATTTCTCCCGCTTTATCCCGGAGCGGGTTGAATTGGATGAGAAACCAACGATATCGACCGTCCTTCCGCAGCGCCCGTTGTTCGATTTCAAACGGCTGGCCCCGTAACAGCGCCGCTTCCCGCTCGTCGTGCAACCGCTCGAGATCTTCGGGATGGAAGATGCGCGCTCGAAAGTCTGAAGCGATCACGTCGTCTATGGTGAGTCCGGTGTAGTCGAGGATCGCCTGGTTTGCATAGATCGGCACCCCGCTTGTATTTAAGACCACGATTGTCTGCGCGATGGCGTCCGTAATCCGGCGAATTTCGCGCTCGTCTTCGCGTAGCTTCTCCTCCGTCCGCTTTCGGTCCTCGATGTCAGTGTTGGTTCCATACCATCGGAGAATCTCGCCGGACTCTTCCTGCAAAGGTTCGACTCGGATGAGAAACCAGCGGTAGGCTCCATCGTAGCGGCGAAGGCGCACTTCGATCTCCCCTCCTTTTCGGGAAGCTTGCAGCGTCCGCCATTGATCCAGCCACCCCGGCAGATCCTCGGGGTTAATTGCGACCTTACACCCGACGCGCTTTACTTCTGCTTGAGAGATACCCGTGTAGTTAGACCATCGCTGATTAACAAACTCGTTGGAGCCATCCGACAAGTTGCACCACGCCAGCGCAGGAATCGTGTCGATGATTTTTCGTAGCCGCGCCTCCGATTCCCTCGATTCTTGTAACGATCGTTGCAGGTCCAGCTGGGAAACATCACCATTCGATGTGTCTCCAAGCGTGATTCCGAGTTTGTCAGACGCATCCGCCTTCTGTGCATCTGCCAGGATTGTCTTGTGTTGAGCTGCGCGCGCCTTCATGGCTTTCCTAATATTTTGTCTTGCTAGCTTCTCGCATCTCGATGTCCCGTTCAAGCGACCGCACGAGGTTGTGAAAGAAACGAGACTCTAACTTCAGGCTGAGTTTTCAGCAAATGCCGAAAAAGCAGCCCAAGCTAAGACAAAGATGCCTGTGATTCAGGAGGAATTGCAACGGCACTCAGGGTGCAAACGGTCAAGTCGGGCACTTGAGAGCAAACGAATGTGACCTTAAGAATCGAAAAAGAGTCGGCTGGACAGACGACAACGCTAAGACTGATTGGCCGCATGCGCCGGGAGCATATAGAAGAGTTGAAAGCGCAAATAGGGGTCGGAGGAACGAGCGTCACGCTCGACTTGAGTGAAGTGAGTCTGGTCGACTTGGATGTCGTTCGCTTCCTCGCAACCTGTGAAACAGAAGGCATCTCCGTCGTCCATTGTTGCCGCTATATACGGGACTGGATCGCCAAAGAGCGGTTCAGAGGTCAATAAAGTTCGTGGAGAATTCAACCCGTTAATTTAGTTTTATCGAAAGCGCATGCGCGTTTCATTTCAGGAATTTCTAACTATTCGTTTAGGAGAATCAACGTGTCACTGAATCTCTTCCGACCCTGTTGCACCAAATACCTAATCCTCTTGATTCTGTGTATCGCGGCTTTTGCATGGGCTCAGGATAGAAAACTTCCGGCGGATGTAAAACTTTCGGAAGCGTCAAAACTCGATAAGAGTCAGGCCGGATATTACCGGATGAGGATTGGGAGAATTGACCTCATTGCTCTTACCGACGGAACTATCGGCGTTGACTTTCTCCCGCTCCTGACAAATACAAAACCGGGTGAAGTAGAAAGTCTCTTGGCCAGAGAATATATCAAGCCAAATTCTGTCGAAGCCTCGGTGAATGCTTACCTCATACAGATAGATAATAAACTAATCCTGGTGGACACCGGTGCCGGAGAACTTCTCGGACCAAAACTGGACAAGCTTCCCAATAGCTTAAGATCGGTTGGCGTCCAGCCCGAGCAAATTACCGATATACTGCTGACTCATATACATCCGGATCATTCGGGCGGTCTAACGGTTGGCGGGCGAAGAGTTTTTCCCAACGCCAAGATTCACGTCAATAAACTCGAACTGGATTATTGGACCAATAAATCTCTTGGGGAAAAAGCTCCGGAGCCAACAAAGACCTTCTTTCAACAAGCCGATCAAACCGTTACTCCATACATTAAATCAGGTCAGGTGAAAACCTTCGACGGGCAAGTTGAGTTATTTCCGGGACTTCGCACTGTCGCGGGTTACGGGCACACACCAGGACAAACTTACTACGTGCTCGAAAGCAACGGCGAGAAGCTGGTGTTTTGGGGTGACACCTTACATGTTCAGGATGTGCAGTTCGCAAATCCCTCCGTTACGATCAAGTTTGATGTTGATCCAAAAGCGGCAGCTGCACAGCGAAAACTTGCATTGGCAGACGCCGCAAAGAATGGTTACCTGGTAGCTCTCGACCACGCTTATTTTCCGGGCGTCGGACATGTTCAAAAGGAAGCCGATCACTTCAGATGGATACCGGTGCCATACATTAACGATGCGCAAAAGCTCGACGCCGCGTCAGCACGGAAGTGGAAATAATGAACCCTTGGCGGAAATGTACGCTATTTATGGTCTGATCTTAATTGGTAAGTTGACAGTGTCCGAAAACCCATTAGACTCATGATCGTTGCGTTCAGATCCGAACACTTCCCTTCTCTTGAAAATGCCCTTTTGAGTTCTCTTCTAGTGGAAAACAAACCGTGACTCAATTGAGAGAGACCCCTCGACGTTGGAGGGTTGTTGCGTGCGTGGGCGCATTCATTGTGCTCTTCGCCATACATTTGGCGCTAACGTCACACGCGAACACCATTACCTGGGACGAGCCCGATCACATCTATTCCGGATACAGATCGTGGAAGGGCGACTTCGGGCTGAATCCCGAGCACCCGCCACTGGTCAAGTTCGTTGCCACGCTACCTCTGCTTGGCATGCAGTTGAATGTGCCAGAATTGCAGGATCGTCCTTACCGATTGCAGGCAGTTCTCGGTGGAAGAGATTTCATTTTTCACAATGACGCCGACAAGGTTGTTTTTAGAGCGCAGATGGCGGCTTCGATCTTCACGTTACTTTTGCTGGTCATAGTGTTTCTCACCACTCGGGAGATGTTTGGCACAACTGCGGGATTCATTGCTTTGGGCCTGCTCGTCTTTGACCCAACACTGCTCGCGCATGGAGCGTTGGTGACCACAGATGCAATACAAGCCTGTTTCCTGCTGGCTTCGATCTATGCATTCTATCGTTATGTCAAAGCGCCCTCGGTAAGCCGTCTTGCAATCACAGGTCTTGCTGTGGGACTGGCATTGGCGTCCAAGCATAGTGCTGTTTTGATCTTCCCGATGCTAGTTATGCTCGCAGGGATCGAGGTGTTCCGACAAAGGTCAGCGGACACGGGATCGGAACATTCTGTTGGTAAGCGTACTGCTCGCCTCGGTGCTGCTCTGCTGATCATCGGTCTGATTTCAGTAGGAATTCTGTGGGGCACGTATGGATTCCGCTATTCGGCACGCGGGAGCGAGTTGAAATTGAATCCGTCGATGGAGGCCCAACTCAACCAGGTGCCAAGTCCGACAGAAGCGAAAGTGTTGGGTGAGTTTGCACGGCTGCATTTGTTACCGGAGTCTTACATCTACGGGTTCGCCCACGTATTGTTCAGCGCCAAGAGTTTCAACAGTTATGTTTTCGGCAAATCATATCCTCACGCAGTCTGGTTTTACTTCCCAGCAGCAATGCTGGTGAAGTCGAGCCTTACTTTCTTGATCCTGTTAGTGATAAGCATTTGGGTGATTGCGAGCGGTCGCCTTCAGAAATGGCGCGAACTCGCATTTCTTGTGATTCCCGCACTGATCTATCTGGCGACTTCAATGCTTGGCGGAATGAACATTGGCATTCGCCACATTCTGCCGGTCTACATTTTTCTTGCGATCTTGATCGCTGGTGCGACGTCAGTGCTGATTAAGATCCGCCGCCAATGGCTGTATGCTGTCGTACTCTTATTGTTGTTTCAGGCAATCTCAGTGACACGCGCATTTCCCAACTACATTGGCTATGCGAACGAAGCCTTTGGTGGCCCGAAGAACGTTTGGAGAAATCTAAGCGACTCGAGTGCAGAGTGGGCCCAGCAACTGCACGCCGTGAAGCGTTACACCGATGAGCGCAACATTCAACGCTGCTGGTTCGTTTACTTCGGAACCGGTGTGATCGACTACGATTACTACAAAATCCCGTGTAAGCTACTTCCGACCATCGAGTCTATTTGGCTGGGCACACCCTCGGATGCTACGCCTCAGATCGATGGTCCGGTCTTCATCAGCGCCGTGGATCTCACGGGATTCGAATTCGGCCCGCCTCCACTTAATCCCTATGAACAGTTCAAGAATCTGACGCCTGTAGATGTCATCGACTCCAGTGTCTTCGTGTATGACGGACACTTCGAGATTCCACTTGCTGCGGCGTTGGCTCACGCGCAAAGAGCCGGCATCCTCCTTGGTGAGAAAAAGCTTCCGGAGGCACTGCAAGAAGCTCAACAGGCGGTGGCTTTGGCTCCAGACTCCGCCTATGTGAATGCAGTAATGGGAACGGTGTTGGATGCGCTCAGCAGGCGAACAGAAGCGCGACCGTACTACGAATCTGCATTGCGCCAAGCTCTCACTATACAGCCAGACTTCCAACGTGGGCTCGTTCCATCGCTCAAACAGCGCCTTGCGGCAGACGATAACGCTGTGCAAAAAAACGTGGATCCGTGATCAGTATTTCCAGCTACTCCGGCGGTGACCCTACTTATCGAGCCGCACGAGAGAATTCCATAACTCCGGATTCTAATTCGGAGGTTAGAGGGAATCTTGATCTCAGCCTAATCAATTAGTGACCTTCCATCCTTATCTTCAAGTTTTTTTCTTTTTTCTTTGTCCATGTGCTCGCCCTCACATTTACGAGTCGTAATCTTTGGCCGAACAGCCGTTAAAGTCAGCACGAAGTTTAGGTGCCATCATTTGCTTGCTCAGCCTCAGAGATAGCCGCCATCAGCGCAGGACGAACACGAGATCGACGACGTCGGTGCCGCGGTCCTCGAAGCTCTCCTCGCGCTCGAAGCTGAAGCCGCACTTCTCCAGAACGCGGATCGAGGCGACGTTGTGCTTGGCCACGTGCGCGTGGAGGGGACGCTCGGTCACGAGGTGCAGGAAAGCGGCGAGCGCCCGAGTCGCGACACCCTTGCCCCAATGCTCCTTGCCGATCCAGTAGCCGATGAGGCGGACACCGTCCTGGGGCCAGCTCCCGATGTTGCCCGCGACCTGGTCGTCGAAGAGGATCGTCCGATTGACCGCCGCCGGGTTGCCGAGGATGTTTGTGGTCCAATGGGCGTCGAAGGCTGCGCGGTCGCGGGAGGGGAAAGCGGCCATGCGCGTGGCGTCGGCGTCGAGTTGTTGCTCGTAGAAGATAGGGAGGTCGTTCCGCTCGATGTTGCGGAGTCGTATTTCGTTGCTCAAGTCACTCCTCCCGGCCGGGGACTGTCGGTCGATCTCTCTTTGCGCTTAGCGATGTACGAAAGCAGACAGCGTCCCGAATGCCGCATAATGATGGCCTTCAGCTGCGGCGTGCGATCAGCATTCGGTCATGCAACTGCTGCATCTCACTGCGTTTTGGCTCAGGTTGGCTCGTAATATCTCTTCGATTTGGTCTGGTACGTCCATAAATACGTTCATTGCTTTGACGACTTAGCATCGAGAAACTCGTTGATCATCGGGATGATCGTCTGTCCACGGAACATCAGTGCAACATGAGTCGTTCCGGGCAGAATGGCAAGGCTCGAATCTGAGCGCGGCCCCAGGTCGCCGGAGACGTCGCCCCCTTTGAGGCGAAACATTTCCGACATGTGTTCGAGCCGTACGCCGTCGGCGTCGCCGAAGATGAAGAACATCGGCGCTTTGGTGGTCTTGAACTTTTCGGCGCCGAAGTCGTACGGTTTCACGGCTGACGCCTTCAGGTGATTTACAAAATTGGCGAATTTGTCGGGCGTCGGGCTCAGTTTTTTGTACTCGGTTTCGATGGGCGACCCTTTGAAAGCCTCCGCAGTGATCTTGGGCATTGCGTCGTTCTTTTCCTTGACCCAACCGTCGCTGCGAAAGGCGAAAGAAATGATGACGACCTTACGTACTTTTTCCGGATGCCGGATCGCACACTGCATTGCCGCGCCGCCGCCGAGGCTGTAACCGATGATGTCCGCACTCGGGATCTTGAGATGATCGAGCAACGCGGAAACATCGTCGGCGAGGTTTTCAGGACTGATGTCACGATCGATGTCCGCGGTGCGCCCGTGACCCTGCATGTCGACCGCGATCACTTTCCGCGTTTTTGAAAGTTCGGTGATCCAGTTCGTCGTTCCATTACCCCATGGAGCCGTCCAGTTGCTGGTGATCGTCATGAACGCCCCGTGCAACAACACCACGGGCTCGCCGCTCCCGTGAATTTCGTAATACACCTTAAGTCCATTAACCGGCGCGTAGCCCGTCGTCGGTTTCTGCTGCCCCGACACGCCCCCCGACGCGAGCATTGTCATAAGCATCGAAACGAAAAAAGCTGTTGTCTTCATGTTTCATTCCTCGCATGGGCAAGATGTTTCATTCCTCGCATGGGCAGGTGTCCCCTCAAGTAAGTCGAATGACGCTCCTCGCAATCGACGGCTATAGTGTTGGTTGTTCTGTCGAAAGCGAGCGAAGGTGCGTGAGCAATGCAACGCGACCTAACCCGCCAGTACTCCGTCGAGCTGCTTGTAGCTCATTTCCATTCCATCCGTCATGCCGGTCGACATCGCCGCATCGCGATCCGCCTTCGAAGCATACTTGATCGAGGTCGCCACGTTCGTGATCCCGTTGGTCTCGTTGAACGTGACCGTGATAATCGACGGCTCACCTCCCATCGATCCACCCAAATCGCCCGGGTCGTAGATCTGCGTATGCACGATCTTCGAATGCAACGCGACCTCCAGCATCTCTCCCGTGAACCCAAACTCCTGGCCGTTCTCGTTATCTCGCCAGCGCCAGCGATACTTCCCACCCACGTGAGTAGCCATCTCGCACACCGGCATCGACCATCCGGGCATGGCCGTTAGCCAACGACGCATCAACGCGGGATCCGTATACGCCTGCCACACGAGATTGACCGGCGCATCAAAGCTCCGTTTCACCAGCACTTCTCGATCTGACGGCGTGCTCACTTCAGCAGGTTTCATTTGTTTCGCTCCCCTTTCTGTGCTTGCTTCAACTCGGCGAGTAACGCGTCGAGTCGCTTGTAGTTGCCTTCCCAAATCTCTTGCACTTTCTCCAGCCAATCCGTGACCGCTTTCAATTGCTCCGTCTCCAGCTTGCAGGGCCGCGACTGGGCCACTCGACTACGCGAAATCAGCCCCGCCGATTCCAACACCTTCAGGTGCGACGAGATCGTAGGTTGCGTCAACGAGAAGCGTCCAACTAGTTCCGACACGGACGCCTCACCGCGGGCAAGATGCACCACGATTCCGCGTCGGGTGGGATCCGCAAGAGCAGCAAAGGCTTGGTCCAGCTGTGGCATATGCATAGATTACAGTCTATATAGACAGCTGTCAATATACTGGAGCAGTGCACTCAATCTTCCATTAGGACTACAAGCGCGGAGGTAATCTCTCGTTCATCGACTTCCGAACTGACCGTGCCGTGTCCTTTTGCGGTTGCAGTCAGCGACTCTAATTGTTGTGATTGCGTGAATACGGGAACTAGAAATCCTGTGAACAGCATGATCAACAGAGCGTTATAAGGTCGTAGTATTCGTTTGAGTGCGCACATGATTGCCTACTTTTTCTCAATGACGAACTTCATTCCAAACTTGCGTCCGACTCCGTTATAGAACGCGCCGAACTCGTCACTCGCGAGGTTTCCCTGAAAGTCACGAGGATTGAAATGATTAGTCAGGTTAAAGACTTTTACTCCGACTCTGAATCGATAGTTCTCGCTGAACCGCCCAGGTGCCCCGATACTCTTTAGCACTTGCAGATCGAGCGAAGCAAAATTCGGAAACCGACCGGCGCGATTGCGCGGGCCTACGAAATTTCGATCCTCGTCGATGACTGAAAGCGGAAAGCCGTTGCGGATGTCGAGCACCGGCGCGACCGTGATCCCATGCTTCACTCTGAAGTTACCCCAGAACACGAAACGGTTTGGAGTGTCAAACGGTAGGAAGGATCGTTCGTTCCGTCGAATGATTGGGTTCTCGAAGTTTGCATAGTACGAGTTGAAATCGTTCAAATCGCCGATGGCCCTGGACCGCACATAAGACGCATTCAACTCATCTTGCCCACGAAACGTGTAGCGCGTGGTGACCTGGAATTCCCTGTAGCGCGATCTACCGCCATTGCTGAGCAACAACGAACTGCCACTCGTTTCCGACTCCAGTGGGTCCAGGATGTATTCGCGCGTTCCCTGGCGTTGTTGATAAGCGACGCGGACCAGCAGGTTCTTCAGCCACTCGCGGTCGAACTCAATGTTCCAACTCACACTATGCGGTGTCAGGAACCGTCCGTTCTCAACAGCCGGGCGTTGCAGTTGACTTGTACGCTGTCCATCCAGCCCGAAGCTGGTGATCAATCGATCCTGCAACTGCGAAAAAGTTGCAATGTTCAAATTGATCCGGTCGTAGAACAAACCGACGCCGCCACGTACAACCGTTCGGCCATCGCGTATCGGACTGAAGGCAAACGCCAACCGTGGCGCGAGATTGTTTTCGTGTGCGATTGTGTCTCGATCCAGACGGACGCCATACTCCAGCGTCAGGCGATCGTTGATGGTCCACTTGTCCTCGAAGAACGACGAGAACTCAGTAGTGTTGCGACTCAGGGTACCGTCGCCGACAAAATCGATTTGCTCGCTAATCGTACCGTCACGTCGCAGGATGCGAACCGTGTTGCTTCTGTTACGACCATCGAACGTCGTGTGCGTCAAGCCCAAGCCAACCTTCATGAAATGCGTGCCCGCAAAGTCAGGTGGCGTGAAGTTGTAAATTTCGAGTGCCTCCACTCGTGTGCTGCGACGATCCTGCCGGTTGAAGTAATTGCCTGAGTTCACATCCGGCGCAAAGTTCATCGCTTGCTCACCAGAACTTGGGAACACGTCCGCCTCGAATTTCTTCACGCTGAGGTACGATTCAAGCACGGCCTTATCGCTCACGGTCCATCGCTCGTTCAGGCCCCAGAAGAAACCTCGCTGTTTGTAGTTCGGCGTGACTTCCTCAGGATTGAAAGTATTGAGTCCAACAAACCTGAGCTTCTGCGGAAACAATGAAAAGATACTGGTGAAATGGTGCCTGGTGTTGACGTCCCAATCGATCTGCGTGACGGAATCGAAACTCTCGAGATCTGTATCACGCTTGTCGGATGGCAAACCCTCGACCGGCGTGCGGATGAAACGATACTGGAAGGATTGCATGAACCACAGCTTATTTCTTTTTAGGGGACCACTGAATGCCAGCCGCGGAGTAAATGCTTCGATTCCACTCCATTTGTCACCTCGCCGTCGGAACCGTGGGAAAAAGCTCTGCGCTTCGACATTGAATTTGTTTGTGCCCGAACGCGTTGCGACAGCGGTTATGCCGCCGGCGAATTTGCCGTACTCCGCAGCGTAGGGATTCGTGAGCACCTGAATAGATTCGACTGCTTCAATCGGCAGGTTGAACGCGAACTGCCCGGTAACTGGATCGGTTAGGTTCGCGCTATTGACTATCATCGAGCTCTGACTTGCGCGCGCGCCGTTCATAACGATCTCACCGTCGGGCCCACGCACAACTCCCGGCACCAACGGCAGCGCATCGAGCAACTGCTCGTTTGGCAGCGGTAGAGTTTGCAGCGTGTTCTGTTTGACGGTATTGGCAGTCGCTGTTTCTGTGGTCTCCACGCTCGGGGCTGTTGAGGGCACTGTAACCGAAGCGGTTATATCAGCGAGTTCCAGCTTGACGTTCTCAACTAACGTTTCGCCAGCGCGGACGGCGATGGTCTTGCTGCTCGATTTAAAACCTTCAACAGTTGCTTCCAGTGTGTACTCGCCTGGTAGCAACTTCCCGACTTCATACTCGCCTGCGTCATTAGCGGAAGTTTCGGCGATCTGAGCCCCTTGCTTCAGCTTTATGCTTGCGCCGGGAAGGTTGTACGACAGACCATCAGGTCCCGCGGTCGCAACAGCACCGCGTACTCTACCCGTTGCACTCTGCGCATCCTGAGCATTTGCGACGCTGCTAAGGATCACAATTGCGAGAAGTGATAAGACCACTGCCGGTAATATGATTTGTCTGCGTGGGCTGGTCGTCATCGTCTTGTTCCTCCGCAACCGCGAAGTGCAATGGACGTTCCAGCGAAAACCACTGAACTTTCGTGTGAAACGATAAGAAAGTTCTTCGTAATTTCACCGAGATTTCGTGGAAACACGACGAGATCTTTCGCGCAAGACGGAAAGACGCAAAGCATTGCCACGTTTCCACGGGCTTTACTTTGCGCCTTTGCGTCTTTGCGCGAGAAGATATTCTTATTTTGGCAGGCGTGGATTTTGGACTACGAACTCAACTAATCGTGTGAAGAGTGGTGGTGCCTTAGCTCTCACCCATTCACCACTGCAAACCGTCGTGTCGGGTTTTCGCGACCCTTTTCTAGTGAACCTAGCAGCGAGAACGCCGCTGCCTTTACCGCGCGATTGCGCGCTTCCCATTCAGCGATCCAGCTCTTCACCGTGGTTGCCGTTTCGCGCTCACTCTGTAGAGCGGTCCCTTCAATTTGGTTAGGAGAAGGGCCGCTTGTACTACCGTCTTCACCACGCTTAATGATTCTGATTCTTGTTTGCATCGTTTTCAGCTCCGTACTGGTTTTGGCTCGGTCGTTGGGCCATCAACCTTTTTGGTCTCATCCATTCTTTGGCACGCATCGACGCGCTCACCTATCGATCGTCGTCGTCAACTTCAATACTTTGCCTTCACGGAAAACGGTTACGATGAGAGGGTCTCCGGGTTTGAGGACGGCTACGCTGTTGTAAATCCTTTCGTAATTTTCGTCGCTCGTAAGATTGCCAAGGGACTGAGCGGAACTCGGATCGATTACGGAGATGTTGTTGACGCTGAGGATCACGTCGCCACCAAGCAAGAGATCTGTCCCTTGAATTGTCACGCGCAGGGTTCCCGGGTTAATTCCCAGGTGGGAGCCGATTGAGCCGTCGCCGATGCGCTGGACCAGGACACCGGCCGCTTGCGGAAGGTTAATAGCCTTCGCCAGGGCACCCGTCACCACCAATCCATCGATACCAGACCAAAATGGCTTCCGTTCCAGCAACAACTGTTTCGCTGTGTTCGTAGCCGTGGCAAACGCCAACCCTTCGGAGCCTCCGGTACGACTCATGATGCTGCTAACGATGCCAATTACGTTACCCTCCATGTCAAACATTGGGCCACCTGAGTTGCCGGTGTTTATTGCAGCGTCGGTCTGCAGAAATTCGACTGATGGACTCTGATTGTTCGTGTTCAGCCGATGCCGTCCGCTCAAGTGGCCGACGCTAAGTGTCTGACTGATGCCATACGGTGCGCCAATCACAAATATTTGATCCCCGACCTCCACCTTGTCAGAGTCGCCGAGCATTGCGGGCGTAACACCTTTTGGCATTTCTTTGAGCTGCAACAACGCAACATCCGACTGCACATCAGAGCCGATAACGCGGGCGGCGATTTCCTGGCCGTCCGGAAACTCGACGCTCGCAACATCCGCGGTCTGCACCACGTGCGCTGCGGTTAATATTTTTCCATCATTAGAAATCAGCACACCCGATCCCAAACCATCGACGATCGCCATAGGTTGGTCACCCGAACGGGCGGCCTCAACCCGTTTAGTTCTGACGATGACCACAGAGTGGCTGACTTTACGAAAAGCATCGCGAACCTCTTGCGCGTTCGTCGTGATCGAGATCGCGGAGAACGTGAGCAGACTGAGCATAAAGGCAAATGGTGATCTGGTTTTCATGGTTGCTCTGAAGCGCAACAACTGTTCCAGACCAAGATCACTGATCAGACAGTTGAGAAAACGAGAAAGTTCGTTGAAAGAGGGAGTTTCTGAACCGTTGCTGAGAGTTGTGGAATTCCGCACTCGTGATTCCACGAGAGTGTTCGTAGAATTACGAGACCCCCTGTTCGATCCAACGCATGACATAAGCGGGGACGTTCTCGATCTTTAACTTGCTCTTGCTCGACTTGGCCCTGGACAAGAACTCCATTGCCGCCCGATCCACGAACGTAACGTGCATGAGGTCCAGTGCGACCTTCCCACCCTTGCAACCATTCTCTTCTGATACAGCTTTTTCAACCGCGCGAACGTACTCGCTGGTGAAATGGCCGTGCAAACTCACTCGAGTCAGCCGAGTGTTTTCCGTTTGTTTCGTTATCTTCATATGTGCTAATCAACCGTGGCGTATACCACCGCCGCCCGGCTAACGAGCACATCCTGTGCCAAGTTGAAGTTGAGGTTATTTGAACTGGTGCTTGTTAATGCTGAGCGAGCGGATTTGCGAATCCAGGGTTGTTGCAGGCAGTCCCAGTCGAGCGGCAGCGCCGCGTGGTCCATAAACCCTACCACGCGTCTCCAGCAGCACCGCTTCGATTTGAGCTTTTCGATCTGATCCGAAGCCAGTCGCAGTTGGCGCTGCTACGACTGATTGCGATTCTTGTATCAGCATACCGGGATCGACTCGCAAAACTTCACCGTCAGCCAGAATCACACACCGCTCAATCACATTCTGCAACTCGCGAATATTGCCGGGCCAGGAGTGTTGCTGCATAGTACTGAGCGACCGTTTCTCGATCTGGCTGATCTTTTTTCCCGTTCGCCCTGCTAGTCGCGCCACAAAATAATCGATCAGCTCTGGAATGTCGTTCACACGTTCACGCAAAGGCGGGACGTGAACAGGGAAAACATTCAATCGATAGAACAGATCCATGCGGAATCGACCGTCGCTCACTTCCCGGCACAGATCTTTGTTTGTGGCCGCGATCACGCGGACGTCCGTTTTGATCGTTCGGTTCCCACCCACGCGCTCAAACTCCTTCTCTTGCAAGACCCGCAAGAGCGACAGTTGAATTTCCGGAGCCAGCTCCGCGATTTCATCGAGAAAGATCGTGCCACCGTTCGCAGCTTCGAACCGGCCAATACGTTTCTGCATTGCGCCTGTGAACGCGCCCTTTTCATGGCCGAACAGTTCGCTCGCAATCAACTCGGCCGGCAGCGCCGCACAATTCACTCTTACGAGCGGGTGATCGCAGCGTGGAGACCCCCGATGTATCGCTTGTGCAATCAACTCCTTGCCCGTTCCGGTTTCTCCAAGCAGCAGAACCGTCGAATCATAAGGAGCGACCTTCTTCACCACTTCCAGCACACGTCTTAACGCTGGACTGTTCCCGACGATCTGAGTGTCGTTCTCTAACGCCTGTGATAACTGACTGGAAGCACGAGGTTGCATGTCGCGACGGGCAGGTAAGGAGAAGACGTTGTCGCGGAATGGAAACTCGCTACTCTCTGTGCTGTTCAAATGAGCATCAGTCATGCCAGCAACCCTCGCCAAAGCTATACTCATTGTCGTCCCTTTCGTTAGTGTTGCGCGCGATTGTGCGGCCAGTTTCACTCGACGACAATTCCTAAAGGGTGCCCGGTTGCACAAAAACGAGAGGCCAATGGCTCTCTTTAGAGTGTCGGCAGAGACTCTTTCGGAATGGTAAGGTGGAAGATCGAAATTGGTTAATTGTCAGGGTGTCGAATCTCAATTCGTTTCCATCCGGAACGCCGCGCGTCCACGGACCAGTTTCCTGAGCCTAGCAGCGCCAGTGCGACACCGACGCTGGCCAGCAACACGCTTAGCCACGGATCATGATTGTGTGAGAAAGCAATAAAGAGTTCGATGATGGCAACAACCGCTCCCGCAACAGATGTCCACAATCCAAACAAGACGAACAAGCCAAAGCCTGCCGCAAGCACGTGCGGTGTAATGGTCTGTAGTGACGCACCGTTTACGAGTTGCACACAACGCGCAATTAACGTGATTGCAACTATCACCCTGAGGAGTAGAAGACCGTGGCTCGGTAGCCGATCCCCAAATGTGGACGACACGCGGTGCATAACAGTTAAGTTATGAGGTACCGAAGCCGGCTGCAAACCCTAAATGGTTTTCTTTAACACCCTTTCGAGTGAGCTAGAGTTCGATGATCCCACGCTTAACGCCAATTATTGCCGCGTGGGCGCGATCATTAGCACCTAACTTGGAGAGGATGTTCCTGACGTGACCCTTCACTGAGTCTTCGGTGACCGAGAGCCGCGCTGCAATCTCTTTGTTGCTATTGCCCTCGGCTATGAGGCGAAGAACTCGCACTTCCAGTGGAGATAGTGCGTCCTCCGCAGCATGCTCGGCGAGCTCGAAAGACATCTCAGGTGAAAGGGTCTTTCTCCCGGCGTGTACGGCCCGGATCGTATCCAGTAGTTCTTTGTGCAGGCTATTTTTTAATAGATAAGCTCGGGCGCCCGCTTGGAGAGCGCGCCGGGCTTGCACGTCGCCAGTGTAGGTAGTGAGCACGATAATTCGTGCCTCCGCGAATTCTCCTCGAATCGCAATCATCGCATCAAGACCGTTCATTTCCGGCATCTGCAAGTCCATCAACGTCACGTCCGGGCGGTGCGCGCGAAACTGTTGAATTGCTTCGCGGCCATTAGTGGCTTCAGCCACAAGGGTCATGTCCAGCTCATCAGCAATTAGGGCAGCAATGCCCTGGCGTAAGATCGGATGATCATCGACCGTCATAATCTTAATCTGTTTGGTGTCGTCACTCATGGCTCGCCCTCCCAGTACTTCTGCTTTTCCCTGAAAATACTCTCGAAAACCACGACCGTTCGACAGGGGTTCCATAAGCGACCGCGCCAGGAACGATCAGTTCAACCTCGGTGCCCGTATCGCGTTTGCTCCAGACCTCCAGACGCCCACCCACCATTTCAGCCCGCTCGCGCATGCCGTGCAAACCGAAGTGTCCAGCGAGTTGCCGGAGCATAGCGTCGTCGTCGATGCCCTTTCCGTCATCGCGAACGGTCAAGTGGAAATGCCGCTTGTCGTAACGGATGTCCACGGTGATCCGCCGCGCCTGCGCGTGCCGGAAGGCGTTGCGCAACGCCTCACCCGCGATGCGGTAGGCCTCGTCGCGCACAATCGGGTTCAGATTGCGCGGTGCACCTTGTACTTCCACATCAATGGCAGGAGAGTCAATGTCCGATGAATCGCTCGTGAGTTCCGCTGCAATAGCAGTTATTCCGTTGGTGAGGTCATTGGTTTCAAACGCCGACGAACGCAGCCCCTGCACGGCGTCACGACCTTCGGTAATCGCCTGAGCCGCCTGATCGAGTGCGCTGTCAAGCCTCTGCTTAGCTTCGACTGGACGCGCTGGAAGTACCTTTGAAGCCGACTGAAACCTGAGCAGAAGGCCCTGAAAACTTTGCAGCAGAGTGTCATGGAGGTCTCGTGCGATTCGTGTGCGCTCGCTCACCCGCGCTTCCAAAGTCATATTGAACTGGTGCGCTAGTTGACGTACACGAAGTTGATAAGCCACCCAAAGCAAGAACAAGAAAAGAACCAAAATGGCCAAGCGGAACCACGTGGTCTGGTAGAAGGCCGGGGCGATGGAGAAATCCAGCAGCGCACCTTCCTCGTTCCACACGCCGCTGTTGTTCGAGGCCATCAAGCGGAAGCGGTAGGCGCGTGGCGGGAGATTCGTGTAGATCGCCTGACGACGGTTGCCGGCATCCTGCCACTCGTTGTCGTAGCCTTCCAGTTTGTAGCGGAACTTAACCTGCTCCGGGGCGACAAAGCTCAACGCCACGTAATCAATCGCGAGGTCGCGAACGAGTGCGGGCAGGCGCAACCCTTGCGCCGCGCCGTAAGTCTTGTGGTCGGCGGTGACCTGCTCGATGTAAACCGGAGGCGGGAGCTTGTTGAACGGAAAGTGTTGCGGGTCGATCACGCTGACGCCGTCGAACGCTACGTACCAGATTCTTCCGTCCGAAGCCTTGCTCACACCCTGCACAGCAGAAGGATTGGACTGGGTCCGTACTCCCTCCGAGACATCGAACAGCATAATCGGGACTGACCTGGATGAATCATCGACCCATGCATCCAACTCGGTCCGGGCAATACGGACGAGACCACAGGCCGTGTAAACCCAAACGAAATGATCGGCGTCATCCACGGTCCAATGGACATTGTCACAGGGCAGGCCGTTCTTGCTCGTGAGCGTTGTAACGTGATCGTCTTTGATGCGGCTGAGACCGTTTTCAGTGGCAGCCCACAGCGCGCCCCGCGGGCCAAGGCGGAGGCCATTCACCCTGCCCGCGCCAAGCCCTTCGGCGACCGAGTACGACTTCCGAATCGCTCCGTCTGCGAAGTAGGAAATACCTCCTGCGCTGAATCCCAGCCATATTCCGTGCTGCGAAGGATCGGCTAGGACAACGCGGCCGTCGTCGTGGTGTCCCAGTGCAGTCCACGGGAATTTCTCGACCACTCGCCCCTGGAATAAATGAAGGAGGCCATCCTCCTCTTTCGCCAGCCACAGATGTCCGGATGACCCTTCAGCCATGGACGTGATTCGTCCACCGTGAACGTCACGCACTGGAACGAATCGGTTGTTTTCCAAATACCCAAACTCTTGAACCGTCGAAACCCAGATCCGCCGCTCGCTGTCCTCAAACAGAGAATATGGTTCTCCTTTGGGTGTTCGATTAGGATCCTGAGTGCTTCCGATGCGGTTCACCACGGAGATGCGGCCGTCCTTCCAGCGGTTCAGGCCGTTGTAGGTAGCGACCCAGACGCTACCGTCTTTGGCCCCAACGATCGCCACGCTGTTGGTGCTGGATAATCCTTGCTTGATTGAAATGGTGGGAACGGCGTACTCACGGAACCTGTCGATGCCGTTGATAGTGACGGCCCAAACATCGCCTTCCCGATCTTCAAGAAGGCCGGTCACGGTGTTGCCGGAGAGGCCGTCAGCCTCGGAAAAGACGTCCGTTTTGCCCTGATGGATGTGAACCAGTCCGCGGTCTGGTATGGCGACCCACAGCGCTCCGTCGCGATCTCGGAGGATTTGCGGCGGCTTTAAATGCTGCGACAACACGGTTGAGGCACCCCTCTCGAATTGCGCAGCAACAGACTGTGTCAATTGCTTATCATTGGCCGTCGGAAATGCGAATTGTTCGAGTTCTGCAAGCGCCGGTTGCGAAGGCATCGAGTCCCGAACTTCGAATGACTGCGGTCGTCCCGACTTCCACTTCCGAGAGTTCTTATCGAAACTCACCCAGAAATTTCCTTCAGCGTCTGCATCGATCGGGCCGACGTTCTCACCAAAAATGCGCGCGTCGGGGGTAGCGGCCCACACGGTGCTATTGCGGTCCTCAAGCAACGCAAAGATCCGGCTGCCGTTCAGCTCGGAGTAGGTGGTGAGCTTTCCATCTTTCCAACTGGCAAGCCCCTTGGTTGTGCCGATCCAAAATGTACCGTCACGTGTGATCAGCAGCGTCGGAATGTTATTGCTGGGGAGTTGGCCATTGGGCGGCATCCAAGGGGCAGCCCGAACGCCATCAAAGCGCAGCAAGCCGAATTCGGTGCCGAGCCAGAGATAGCCATCGGGCGTCTGGGCGATAGCGTAAATGAAGCCTTTGGCGAACCCGTCGCGCACCTTCCATGCGGTGTGAGCGTACTGGTTGATGTCGAGCGCGGGATCCAACGCATAGGCGAACGAGCAGCACGCGAGCCGAATGCTCAGCACGACTGCCGCCTGTGTGAGCCGTTTTCGCATGAGTAGGAACACATCTTAGCCCCAACTCGCCGCAGCGTCAGTAGCTTAATCGCATCTTCGCCAGTTAACCCGACAATACCATCCGAGCTCATCGCAAGCAGCTCCGACTAGCACAGCGCGACATTGCTGTCGGTCTGAGGTATTACTTCAGAATCGCGGGCCAGTTCAGAACGACAGAGTACGATTCCAGATAGCCTTGCCGCGGCTGTAGGACCAGAAATTTCAGACCATCTTGAGTCACTGCATACTGATTGACCGTCGCATCTGGGACCATTCCGGTATCGAATAGCTTGTGCTGGACGGTGAACTTCGGAGGCGAGCCGCGGTCCACAGTCACCGACATCATTGCACCCTCAGAATCGAGGAAGAACAGTTCACTGCCATCCCCGCGCCACCTTGGTTGTACGCCGCCGGCCTGCGAGACCTGCGTTATATCGTGAAACGTGGGAAACGACGCAACAAAGACCTCCCACTTCCCGTCGCGAAGCTCACCATAGGCGATCAAGTGTCCATCCGGAGACAAATGGAACTCATCCTTACGAAAAATCGATGTGTATACAGCCTTAGGTCTCCGATCGCCCTTCAGCGGTAGTATCGAAAGAGTCCTGGTGTCGTGCGTCAGCAGAAACGTACCATCCGGAGACCAGTCTTCCACCCAGTTTCTTCCATTATCACCATAAACAGGCTCTAGCTGCTGCTTCCCCGCTTCGATCTTCGCAACCAGGAACGGCGGATCACTTCCGCCGTTCGGCAGGAGATTAAAAGCAACGTATTGAGAATCCGGCGACCACACAGGATCGGACTGCGCGTGCGGATCAACCACCAAGGGTGTCGTTGTATTTGTCGCGATATCGATCAGCCACAGACTGCCTGTAGCGTGCTGTTGGAAGGAATTGAGTGCCAAATGTTTGCCGTCGGGAGAAAGAGTGAACTGCTGATAATCGACTATTGGTTCCACCGTCCCAACCGTTGAGCCGCCTCGTGAATACCACCTGAGTGTATCGATCGACGATCGCTTTGCGGTACCGTAGATCAGCACTCCATTTTGCGAAGCGGCGAATTCGGAACTGCCGAGATACGCTGGAGACGCAGCGACGTTTCGGACCACCAACAAAGGCTCTCCTGTTCTTCGCAATGACTTCCATTCCATTCTTTGCGCAAAGAGATTCTGTTGCTGTATGAACAGCAAGTGCTCAGCAGCGACTACAGGCCGGTGCTGGGTCGTCACGAGTTCAAAGGCAGCGCCGCCATTCAGTGGCTGAGCATATACCTTCGCGTTCGGATCATCCGCGGTGAGACTTGTCCGAGCCAGGTAAATAAACTGTTTGCCATCGGGCGAGAACTGCACCCAGAATTGGCTGACCTGTCCCGGAAGCAACGCGGTCACCGGAGTCGTACTTGAGCCATCAGGAGAGACCCGAAAAATGGGGGTATTTACCGTTCGTGCAAACAGAATTGTTCCGTCGGCGCCCCATGCCCCTTGCGCGATGTCGGGAACCTCGACGATTGTTTCGGGAGTTTCCCCCGATCGTCTTATTTTCTTTAGTTTTCCACCCGCCCAAAAGCCGATGAACTGTGAGTCTGGTGACCAGAAGGGCAGCAGTGCGCCCTCCGTCTGTTCCAGTTTTCGCGCTTCTGAAGAACTCAACGGTCGGATCCACAAAGAGCTTTCACCCGACGCATCGGTTGCAGCGAAGGCCAACATCTCACCATTGGGAGAAAGCGCCATGTACTCGAACGGGTGCCAGTTCCTGTGCAACGTTATGCCGTGCGGCAGGCCGAGGGTGAGCTGTACCGCATTCGGTCGGGACGAACCGGAATGTCGAAATACATAGAAGAGGGCAATTGTTACGATCGCAACGACCGTCACAATCAGCACCACTTGCGTGCGCCGCGAGCGCCGAGAAAACAACGTGGCACCAGGCGGTCTTGCGGCCGATTTATCCGGCCCTTCGAGCTCATTCCCTGTTGCCATTGCGCATATGTTACCGCCGAACGGGTCCTGAGCGTAATATTTTGTCTCGCCGACACGTGACAAAACTGCCCTCTACGCGAGCACGTGGCCCAGCGTGACCGCGATTATGATCGCTTTGTCTACGATCACGGGGAAGAGTTTGGGCCTCCCTGGCCCACCTTTCAATTTCTTGTAACATCAACTGTTTGCTGCTTACCCGCTATGCGACCTTGATGAGATCCGTGACGTCAGCAAAATTGTTTGGCGCTAATACTAAACTTTTTCATGCGAGAAAGCAGTGTCGTGCGATTTAACCCCAGACATGCGGCAGCTCCGTCCTCGCCGGCAACCCGTCCTTTGCTGTCACTAAGTGCACGCACGATCTGCTCGCGCTGTCTTTGCGCGTGCTCGTCGACAACACTCTTTCTGCTGTCGAGGGCATAAAGGGTTTGTTTCACAATTCTGGCGACCTCATCTTCGTGTTGAGCACTCGCCATCGGACTCTGTTCTTCGCGGCAAACTCTTTGAAGTTCCGCCAGCGGTGCTTCCAGTGAACTGCCGCGCGTGAGGATCACTGCGCGCTCGATGAAGTTTCCCAACTCCCTGACATTCCCGGGCCAATGCCATTCCGTTAGTGCTCTCATTGTTGCTGCCGGAATCGTTTCGATCCGCTTCTCCATCTGGTGTGCGAACTTTTGCGCAAAGTAACGAGCCAGCACTGGAATATCTTCACGACGCTCACGTAATGAAGGAATGCGAATGGGAAAGACGTTCAAGCGATAGTAGAGATCGTTGCGAAATTCGCGATTAGCAATCATCTCTTCAAGGTTGCGGTTCGTGGCTGCCACCAACCGCATGTCAACTCTCTTAGTGCGCGTGCTGCCCAGCCGTTCGAATTCGCGCTCCTGCAAAGCGCGCAAAAGCTTCGGCTGGATTTCCAGCGGCACGTCGCCGACCTCGTCAAGAAACAGTGTGCCATGGTCGGCCAGTTCCAGCCGCCCGACCTTCTGGCTGATGGCGCCGGTGAACGCTCCTTTTTCATGTCCAAACAATTCGCTCTCGAACAGTCCCGTTGGTATTGCCGCACAGTTAAGCTTCACAAAGGTGTGGTTTTCGCGGCGACTGTGATCGTGGATCGCACGCGCGATCAGTTCCTTTCCCGTTCCCGTCTCACCGAGCAGCAGCACGGTGGAGTTACTCGGGGCAACCGTTTGGACCAACTCCAACACATGTCTGAGTGCGGGGCTGTCGCCAACGATCTGATCGAAATTCATCTCGCTGCGAATCTCTTCTTCGAGATAAAGCTTCTCCTGGGCCAGCTTGTCTTTGAGCTCAGAAATCTCATGGCAGGCAAGGGCGTTCTCCAACGTAAGCGCTATTTGACTGCAAACCCCAATCAGGAAATCAAGCTCATCCTGACTGTAGGGATTGGGCTGAGTTCTGACTAAAGTGAGCGTGCCCAAAACCCGGTTGCGGCTAGAAAGAGGCAGCACGCATCCTGTGCTGAATTGCTCCTTCAGCAGAAGGTCGTTCGGGAAAATCGCACACGCCTGCTCGCGAGTCCCGAACCATGGCTTACCTATTTTCAGAACATTGCTCGCAATTGTTCCGGCGAGAGGAATTACGGTTCCCTCCTTGAAGTTGGTTCCCTCCGACTTAGAGTCGAGTGCATAGAGATCCGATTCGGCTTCCTTTTGTCTTTGCAATAGAATGCAGACGCCGTCAGAGTCTGTCGCGCTCTTGACTCTCATCATCATTGCCCTGACGAGGCCGCGAAGCTCGTGGTTCGAGACAGCCTCAGCGAACAAATCCAGCAGTAATTTCAAACGCCTCGAATCGTCACGCAACTCAACGTCCAGCGCCTCACTCTTACAGCCCATTTCGGATCGCCGCAGCTGGCGAAGCGTTTGCAAGGACAGAACGTTGGCTCCGAATGGAAATTCGCGGTGATTTGCGCCATGCGAAGGAGTACCACTCACATCCGCGACGCTAGCCAAAACTGTGCTCATTTTCGTCTGTCCTTTCATTAGTCTGGCGGAGGGCATTTTAAGTACCTCACCGATAAAGTCGACCGGATTACGCAGCAGCTAGCTGAATGAGCTGCTGCGCATGCAACGGCGTGCCAAATTCTTCTACCGAATGATCGGTAAGAAACGAATCGTCAATCGTTGTTAGACCCGAACGTCTCTCGAACGAAATTTCGGAACCATCGTGGTCCAAATCGAGATAAATCGAGTCACCAAAATGTACCTGGCCACTGGCCACCAAATTTGACATAGGCATCACAAGCAGTCGCTCAATCGAACGCTTCAAGTGGCGCGCGCCATATCTGCTATCTATACCTTCACGTAACAACAGTTCTTTCACTGAATCGGAGCAGTTAAAGAAAAACTTAGTTCTAGCCGAACGGAAGATCCGCTCTTGTAAAGCGCGAAGTTCAAGTTCGAGAATTTGGCGCAGATGCCGTTCGTTCAATGAGTGGAAGACCACTACTTTGTCTATCCGGTTCATGAACTCAGGAGAGAAGTTCCGGCTGGCCGCTTGGACGGCCGTGCGTTGGATCTTCTCGTCAATAGCAGTCTCGCTCTTATCAAGGTTCTTCAGTTCGTGTGCGGCAAAACCGATTCGGCGTTCGATCAATTCGGAGATCTCCCTCGCGCCCAGGTTCGAGGTCATGATGATCAAAGACCGCGAGAAATCGACGCGCCGGTTATCACCCAGCGTCAATGTCGCCTTATCCAGGATGCCGAGTAGCAGCCGCCACAACGAATCCGATGCCTTCTCAATTTCGTCAAATAGAACAAGCGAAAGCGGAGTCTCGTCCGTTTGGAAACGGTCGAGGTTTTCTTGAGTAAGAAGTGGCGAAGTTTCCCGGTGGCCCAGATATCCCGGAGGAGAGCCAACCAACTTAGCGATCTCGTGCGAGTGCTGAAACTCCGCGCAATCGATCTTGATAACGGCATTAACATCTCCAAAGAGAATCTCCGCTGCGGCTTCGAGCACCCGTGTTTTGCCGGTCCCCGTCGGCCCCAGGAAAAGTAGGGTTCCAAGAGGTTTGTTGCTCTGGTTCATTCCGGCAAGGAACAGTTGATAGAGATTGCCCATACTGCGAACGGCATTCTCCTGACCGATAATGAGCGCCTCCAGCCGTTCGTCGAATTCCTGAGCCTGCGCACATTTGAGTTTGGGATCGAGGAAGAAGGAGTTGTTTGTTACTTGCTGTGTCTGCATTTCCGCAATCATGACGTCTCTCCTTTGTAAACTAAACCAAGGGTTCAAACTCCGCTGGGGGTTTACTTAACTGGCAACAGATTTTCCGCTTAGTTTCATTTACTGGAAATGCCGAAAGTGTGAGCGGTTCAGCAAAATCGGAAGCGATAGCGATCCCTTTGGAGTCGCGAGGCCCGCTCTTTCGAGGGCTGTACGCTTTGTCTACTAACGCCAGGCATAGCGGAAGAGTCATCATTAAGATGGCTCTCTTATGACATCTGCTGGAGTTACTAAAAAGGGAGATGCAGCACTATTTGAATTGATGTTTGTTGATTCTGAGCACGCGTTTGTGAGTCAAGTGTCGTCGCAGGCAAGTCAAGCAGAACGGCATCTCCGTGTGCTTTTTTCTCAGGCATGTTGGTGAGACTCTAAGATGCGCGGAAGCTATATCACTCTTTGTAGATCATGGAGTTCGCGCCTACAACTAACGCTGAAAGCCTTCAAGGGATCTCTCTCGTTTAGCTTCTTTTCACGAAGTTGTTCGACAGAGATGTTTTCGGCTCCAAATTGGTTGAGTATCAGGTCGAGGACTCCTTCTGCTTCCTTGATGACTCGATCAGAAGCAAACAAGCGTATTCTGCTCGCGATTCCGTAAAGTGAGACCGCTCCTTCAAGCTCCGATCCGAGGTTTGCGTCATCATCGTTGACGTTGTGCGTGGCCGACGCGACGTAAAGTTTGGAAGCGTGGTCTATGAAGTCGGAATAGGTAGTCTCTCGCTTAGTGATTTCTCGTTGTAACAGATCTCGCTTATGTCGAGATCGTTCACTTACCCATGTGCTCGCTAACGACGCAAGACCTCCAACTAAAGCACCCATGATTGCTGCCAATCCATTTGATATTTCACCACCCATAAAACCTCTTTCCTCATTGACGAGATATGTTGCCAGCATTAGCTGCTAACGATGTAGGTGCAATCCTGTGCGATGGCAGCCCAATATGTATGTGCGGACCTGTAGCCTTGCCAGGCACCGCAAAGCGAAAGGCAGTGAACGGAATGCCATTGTTACGGAGATACCCCATCAAAGCCTGGCCCTCCGTCGTATCAGGGTTAACACCGACGTCTATCGCGTTGCGATGGTCGTAGCCCCAGCGGTTGTGCAGCGCTGACTGGCCGAAAGCGCCGATAGGAAGTGCGCGACTAAACCTGCGAGCGAAAAACTGCTTGATGCCGGCTGCGTCCGAGAGCGACCAGGCGCGCGCGCCGCCGTAGCGGATGTACGCTGTCGTCTGGACCAGCGCGTTGACAGTACGTCCTGCCTGACTCGGCAGCACCTTTCGTGGTGAATCTTCAGCCTCAGCCTCAACCAATCCTTCGGCAATTAGAACGTCTACGCTCTTTAATTGCGCCTGGCCCTCAGCAACTTTCTCTCGCGTTCGTGACACAGAATCTTCTGCCGCTTTCAACTCGCTGCGCGTGACTAGTCCCTCCGTTAATAACTCTTTTACGTTCGCAAGCTGCGCCTCGGCCCGCTTCGCCTCGCCTTCGTAGAGAGTGAGCAGTTGTTCGAGGTTCGACTTGTACTCAGTCGTCGCCCGTTGGAGTTGTGCGTCTAGCTTCTGCTGCGCCTGCGAAGGCTCAACCACTACGGCCATCGCAAGGGCAAGCCCGGCGCACATCGTCACGAACATATACCGCACACGTTGAATCTTGTGTCGCTTCATGTTCACCTCACGCACTTGCCTCTGCATTCACCGTTGCCGGCGCTGCTCCTTCCGGCACGATCTCTTTCGCCTCATCGGCCGTTTCCCACTTAATCAGTTTGAGATCGAGCACAAAGATCGAATAGATCACCGGCACGAGCAGCAAGGTGACGAAGGTTGCAACCATCATCCCGCCCATCTGTGCGTAACACATCGGCTCCCACAGCGGCCCGCCGTGCATCGCCAGCGGGACGAGTGCGATCACCAGGGCCAGCACCGTGATCATCACCGGTCTGAGGCGCATGATGCCGGCGTCCAACACCGCTTCCTTCAGCGGCTCGCCTTCCGCGTGTTTCTCTTCAATGAAGTCGAAGAGCACGATGATGTGACTGACAATCAACCCGACCAGGCTGATGACTCCGAGGAATGACATAAATCCGAAGGGCGTGCCCATGATCCACAGCGCAATCAGCGCACCCGCGATTCCGTACGGGACCGCTGCGAAGACAACGAATGGCTTAATTGCGTTCTTGAACTGAAATACGAGACTCAGGAAGATCGCGACTACCGAGATCATCAGCACGACCACGAGATTCTTGAATCCCTTCACTTGCTCCTCTTCCGATCCGCCGATATCCATGCGGTATCCGGGCGGAAGCTGGTTGGCAAAAGTTGTCAACTGCGAGCGCGCGGCACTCACTATCTCAGATGGCAGGTGACCAGCTTCAGCCATACAAGAAACCGTGACCGTGCGAAATTGATTGCGACGCCGGATCTTCTCATTCTGCATCCCGTACTCAACCGACGAGACCTGACTAAGCGGCGCCTTTTGGTCCCCTTGCGTTGAATACACGTAAAGGTTCTGCACGTCGGCGAGTTGTGCGCGTTCTTCCATCCGCAGTCTCGTTACGATTGGGATCTGCTTGTCACCTTCGCGCAGCACCGTCACCTGGGTGCCGCTAATGCCTGATGCCGAGGAGGTCGCCACGTCAAGGTTGGTGATGCCGGCCGCGTTTGCTCGGTCGGGATCGGTTTGAAGTTTGACAGTGAAGTTCTCCTCGCCCCAGTCATCGCGGACGCGCTGGGTGTACGGAGTGTTGCGTAGGATATTTTTTACCTTCTCCGCTTCCTGACGGAGCGCGGTCATGTCTTCACCAGAAATGCGAATCTCGACGGGCATTGTAATTGGCTTGCCGGTATCGAGTTGTCGGACATCGATTCGCGCGCCTGGAACTTGTTCGTCGAGTGCCTTCTGCATGAGGCCAATCAAATGGTTAGTGTCATGCTTATCTTTGACCTGAATGATGACCTGCGCGTAGTTGAGCTGTTGCATTTCCGGCGAGACCGAGAACCAGAAGCGCGGACCACCACCGCCGACAAAGGCCGTCAGCGATTCAAGGACCTCCTTGGGCTTACCATCTTTTTCAGCGTGCTCCTTGCCGAATTCTTCGGCAACCTCGCGCACCACTTCCTCCGCATGTCGCGCAGCTTCATTCGTTGCTGAAAGCGGTGCATCCTCTGGCAACCACACATCAAGGTATGAAAGGTAAGAAAGATCTTTCGGGAAAAAATCCGTCTTTAACTGGCTGGCGGCAAGTCCGCCAATCGCCAGGAGAATGAACGAGCCGAACAGCGCCTTCCACCGGTGATTGATGGCCCAATTGCCGACTCTATAGTAAAAGGCAGGAAACCCTTTCTTGCGACGTTCTTCAACAGGTGGTTCGAGTTTAGGTCTTAACAGGAAATAACTGATGAAAGGAATGAACGTCATCGCGACGATCAACGACGCCACCAGGGAACACGTAAGTACGATCGGCAAGCTATAGAGAAACTCGCCGATGCCCCCAGTCAAAGTAAGGAACGGAAGATATGCGACGATGTTGGTAATCGTGGCAAAGACGATTGCCTTAATAAGCCTTGTCGGTCCGAGCCAGGCTGCGACGAGCCTCGGAAAGCCCTGTCCGAGCGCGTTCTTAATAGCGTCACCCGAAACAACGGGCACGTCCACCAACAAGCCGAGTGCGATGATCAATGTGGCGATGGATACTTGCTGAAGATCAATCTTCAACAGGTGCGACATCCCGAAAGTGATAAAAAGCGTGAGTGGAATTGCCAAGCCCATGAGTAACGCCGACCGCCAGTCCCAAAAACCGATCAATGCGACGATCACGACCAGCACGATCGCTTCGTAGAGGCTGTTCATGAACAGGTTGACGTTCTCGGTCACTTGCAGCGGCTGGTCAGAGGTGCGCGCCATGATTAGATCCTCAGGCAATTGCTTCTTCAATTCACCGAGCGCTTGATCAATGCTCTCGCCGAATTCCCTTATGTACCCGCCGGGACGCATCTGAACGGCGACGGTGATGGCGCGGCTACGTTGCCAGTTGCCGTTCGCATCGCGCCAATCATAGAAGTTCATGAACCGCGCCGGACTTTCGTAAGCTCTCTCAACATCCACCAGGTCGCGTAGGTAAACGGGCGCGCCCAAGTCCGTGTGCGCGACTGCTACGTCGCCAAGCTCCTTCTCACTCTTAAACTCGCCCGAAGGATCAATCGAAAAGTTTCTTCCCACTGCTTCGAGTTGCGGACCGGTTGATGTGATGTTGCGCGCTGCCAAAATTTTCGGCAGATCGCCGGGCTTCAGGCCGTAAGAGGCGATGCGCTCCTGAGAATAAAGAAGAAAGACTTTCTCAGGCAGAATGCCGGAGCGCGAGACCTTCGAAGCCTGCGGCACGCCTTTGAGACCTTTCTCAATCTTGTCGGTGAAATCATCCATCTGCCGGTAGCTGTACTTATCACCCGCAACCGGGCCAAGCTTTGCCCGCGCCTCTTGCGGATCCCGTATCACCACCGGCGCCCAGCTATCAGGATGAAAATCCGCAGCCTGCAACCGCTCGTTGATAAAGTCGTGCGTTTTGCTGAGCAGAGCTTCGTCGCTCGCGTCGGAGACACCGTCCACACCGATAAAGCCTGGCTCAGTAATGATGTGCAGGTCGCTCGCGACATTTTTCTCTCTGAGATAATCAGCAAACATATTGAGCGGGTCCTGAACGACGCGCAGACTAATCGGATGCGTCATGCTGATGACGACCGTGAAGCGCGACGCACTTCCAGCCAACCCATAATCCCCGCGGTGACGAGCGATTGCTTCACTGACCTCTCTCGCACGCAGATCGATCTCAGCGTTCGTCACCTTTGGACTCGCAACCGTGAGCATAAGCGCCGAAGTATCTCCGAAGTCCTTGATGAACTTTATTGGTCCAGCGCCCTCTGGCAAATCAGTAATGGATTGGAGCTTGAGCGCAATGTCATCGAACTCTTTGCCAATCTGAGGTCCGGGAAAGTTCTCATCCAAATCGACATAAACTGCTGAAAAGTTGGTGCGCGAGATCGACCGAACCTTCTCGACGTTTGCGTTTTGCGCGACCTTCTCTTCGATCTTCCGAGTCACCAGTTGCTCGATCTTTTCGGCGCTGGCGCCGGGCCAGGCTGTAATGGCAACGGCGGTTTTGACTGGTGTGTCTGGGTCTTTGCGCTGTGGCATGCTGCGATAGCTGTAAAAACCCCAGACGCAGACCGCGATTAGCATGACCCATGCGATGTGCCGCTGCTCGACGAAATAACGAGAGATGTTGCGCTTGCTAGCCTCCTCGTTGGTATGAGCGTGAGCTAAGCTCGTCTGATCGTGGGCCACGGTTTGCGACGATTTATGGACCAGCCTTCGAATCGTTCTGCGCGCTTTTTGTAATATGATTCGAGCTCTCTTCATGGAATCACCTTTACCTGATCACCATCGTTCACCATAGTGCCGCCCGTTATGATCACTCGATCACCTTGCTTCAGTCCTTCAGCTACGGCGACCGAGTTGCCGAATGACTCGCCTAGCTTCACGTCGCGAATCCGCGCGAGTTGCCGTCCACCGTCCTCAGCCACCACGATCACTGCATAACCGTTCGCGTTACTCTTCGATTTAATAACCGCATTCAACGGCACGACAGGCTGCGCCGTGGTGGTCTGCTTGGCTCCCACTCGAAGCGAAACGATCATGTTCGGCCGTAGCAGATACTCAGGATTCGCGATCGTCACCTCGACATTGAATGCTCTACTCTTGGAATCGGCAGCCGGAAACACCGCTGTGATCTGTCCCTCAAATTCCTTTCCAGGCATCGATTCGCTTTTAACGCTAAGCTTGCTACCTGGTTTCATTTCCGCTACGGCGATGTCCGCGACGCCAAACACCGCTTTGACTGACGATGTGTCGGCAACAACGAATGCTTTATCACCTGAAGAAACAAGTGTTCCTTTTTCGACAGATTTTTGCAGCACCACGCCATTGAGCGGCGACCTCAGTTCAGTGTCGTGCAGTGGAATCTGTGTCTCCTGCACGACGGCCTCCGCGCCACTTGACCTCGCCTGGACCACGTCGATATTTGCTCTTGCAGAATCGGCTTTGGCTTGGATCACGTGAACCTGCGAGCGCGCGGCGGCGACCTTGGCACTAGTCATATCGTACTGAGCCTTGGCCGAGTCGAAATCAGCTTTGGTCATACTGCGGCTTGCAAACAGATTCTCCGCGCGATCAAAATCGAGTTTCGCCTTCATGTAAGCGGCCTCTGCTTCGACGAGTTGCGCGTTGCTCGAGGCAATACCCGACACCGCTTCTTCATATTGCGCTTTGCTGACGTTAATGCCTGATCTCGCCTGGCTGGCCTGAGATTCTGCTTCTTTGAATTTCACCTGATAGTCGCTCTGGCGAACCCGAGCCAGGACCGTGCCCACGTTAATGACGTCCCCTTCCTGAATATCGCGCAGCTTTCCGTCGACGCCACGGACCTTGCGAAGTGCGTCAACGTAGCCGCCTACGTTAAACGCTAACTGAACCTCAGTGCGGGGGATAATCGTCGCCGAATACCTGAGTTCGCTGGTCCCAGTGTTCAACTCAACTGCTGCGACTTTCACAGGCACAGCAGGGTTCTCTGTGTGCTTGGCTCGGGGCCTTAACACGGCCACCGCTACCACGGCCGCTAACAAAACCACTGCACTCACTGCAACTGCTTTCAATCGTCTCTGTTTCATTTGTCTGCTCCCATTGCTTTTTCGTATTCAGCCTTCGCCGTCCAGAAGGCCAGGAGTGTCTTTTGATATTCATAGTCTGCATCGGCGAGCGTGGCCTGTGTTTGCAACGCGTCCGAGAGAAGTGCCGCCTGTAACTTGTATTTGCTGACCGAAACGCGCATGTTCTCGCGCGCCGTTTCCTGCTTAAGTTGCGCAACTACCAGAGCCTGGCGGGTCTGCTGGAGCTTGCGGAACTTGTCGCCGACCTCGATCAGGACAAGGCTCTGGGCTTCGCTCAGGCCGTTCTTTGCCTGCTCGATGGTCCTATCTTTCTCGGCAAGCTGGTTCTTCTTTCTCCCCCAATCAAAAACCTCCCACTTCATCGCGACGCTCAGGCTGGCAGAGTTCGTCGGAATTGCTTCGTTGTTGAAATTCCGGAATGACATGTAGGTGAAAGCGACGCTCACATCGGGGATGTACTCGGACTTCTTGATGCGCCGGTCAACTTCGGCCTGCCTTACCTTCAGCCGCGCCTCCCGCAGTTCGGGCCGCTGGTCGAGCGCGCGACTTCTCGCAAGGACGAGATCGGCGTCGATGCCGACGGCGTCTGCGATCGCGGTCACCCTGAAGTCGGCGCGCACGTCGCGCCCCAGCAGATTGTTGAGCTGCTCTTTCTCGGTGGCCAGTTGATTCGTCAGGTTAAGCGCCTCGTACTCGACCTTCGCCAGCCGTGTCTTAACCTCCAGGCTGTCGGCCTTCAGGGAGACCTGTTGGGTGACGTTATTGACCGTCACGTGATCCAATTCGCGGTAGTACCTGATGGCTTCCCGCAGACTGTCGAGGGCGCTCTGGGTCTGAAGAATCCCGTAGTAGTTCTGCTTAACTTGATTAACTGTGGTCTGCTCGGCGTGGCGCAGTTTCTCGCCCTCCACCTCGCGCGCTAACCCGGCCTGCTTGATGTCCAGGCGGATCCTGTATTGCTGCGACAGTGGCTGCAAGATCTGCCCTGCGAAGATCGCCGTCGGCGTGTTCGTGGTGCCGATTGAGAAGATCGGGCCGACTCCGGGAACGATGTTTGTCTCCGAGTTGTCGAGGCTCGCATCGTGCTTCACGAGCTGTTGTGACAGGAGCGAGTACACGTGCATCGAAGGCAACCGGAGGGTGCGCGCTGCGGCCACCTCGTCTCCAGCTTTGCTGACTGACAGTTCTGCGTTCTTGACCTGGCGGCTGTCACGCAGCGCAAGGGAGATCGCTTCATCCAGCGTCAATACTTCTGCCGGCTCCGCTCCGTTTTGCTGCGCCGGAACACTCAATGGGATTGTCATTAAGAAGGCGATCGCCAGTAGGTAAATAATTCGATTAACCATTGCTTGCTCCTTCAGTGTTCACGTCGTGCGATTGGTGATTGCGCTGCTGAGCGTCAATCTCCGCAACGATTGCATTTATCAGAACTCCCGCTGACAACAGCCTGACTCCCTCTTGTCGCATCCTGGCGAGTAGTGCTCGCCCCTCAGCATCGATGTAACTAACCTCAGCTAAATCCACCAACATGGTCCGGGAAGCATTACCAGCCAACGCCCTTTCCCAGTGTTTCTCCAATTCGTTAACCCACGGTCCAACCAGCTTTCCCTCGAGCACGAAGCTCGTCACCGGCACCTGATCGTGGATGTAAATTCTGAGCATCGCTCGTTCTCCTTCTGACATACGTGCACATACATTGGGCAAGCGTAATGCCGGACCTCGGATTTTCGACCTTGGTGGAAATTCGTTGGGAGAATTGAGGGTGATAGAGGAAGGGGTGTTCAGAAACAGTGTTGAAAGTCGAAACTGTCGATGCCACCGTCGACACGCCGTTTTCTGATTCAAACCATAAACACATCTGTAGCCTGGTCGCAAATAGTAAAGGAGCAGCGAATGAACTCCGCTACCAACACGGTCATATCAGATGTAGGAAACGCAGGAATGGAACTGTCTGCTGGGAATTTATGTTCTGGGAGGAAGATTCTTCGGGCAAACGAGTGCGACGCACGAGGGCGATAGGGTCAATCGAAGAACTATCCCACACGAGAACTAGCTCAAGCGGCCAGCAATGGTCTGCGAATGCGGATCAATGAAGAACGAAAACGATCGGCCAGCACACATTCAGGCATACCTATTCCTCTACGCTGATTGCAAATGGCGAGAATGTGAAGGTGGTGCAGGAATTAATGCGCCACGCCAGCAGTCGTTTCACCCTGGAGGTTTACACGCAAGCGAAAGCAAAAGCCAAACGAGCTGCGCAACAACGAATTGTGGAAATGATTCTTTCCTACGACGGACTGGCGGAGATCAGACTCGAACGGAGAGACCCCGAGTTGTTCGGCGTAAGCAAAGAAGATCGTTAGAGCGTGGGAAAAGGTGCCTTACTGGTGTCACGGAAAACTTGCTGATCGGAGGTAAGTTATTGAAAGGATTGGTAGGCGCGTGGGGATTTGAACCCCAGACCCCTACCGTGTCAAGGTAGTGCTCTACCCCTGGTTAACTCTTTTCAAATCAACAAGCACTAAATTTCCTAAGAAAATTTCGCACTGCATGCACCGCATCCACTGCTTCAACTGCACGTTCTGCACCTTTTTGTGCGCCAAACTGTGTGCCCGATTTTACAGCACAATTCGCTCTTAGTTCGATTAAATTTCAAGCAGGCGTTGAAATCTTTAAGGTCGTGTCCTTTATATATCCATGCGACGATTCTAGAAGAGTTTTCCAGATTTGTGCTGAGTAGACTCGCCCCATGCTCTCTCCTAACGCGAGGCGCGACGAGCCCTACCCGCGTGCTCGAACTGAGGTCAGACTATATCTTGGACCAAGGCGACCTATCTGCCTGCACTTAAGGCATCGATGGGGATACTGTGCACGATCGCCGGCGCGGGGAGTGCGCGAAGTGCTAGCTGGCCGGCAAGCTCTCGTGACCTGGTCGGCCAAGTATTCGTTTGAAACCGTAACACGTTCACAAATTCGACGATCCGATATCTGCGAGCAGCTGGATACGCCCCCTAGTTGGACCAGTTGGGATGCTATCAGTCGGACGCAGACACAATATATTGACAGCTTTACTGATGGTGTGAATCGCAAATACAGACGCCTTTCCCACTCAGTCCACCTCACCCAAAGGTTGGGCCCATTCGCTTAAAGTGTTTGTTAAGATTATTTTCTATTGATTGGCTCTCCTGAATTGAGTTCTTCTGTGCAGACTTTATTGACGATTGCGAGGTTGATAATTTGATCCGTTGCAGGAGGTTGGTCGTCTGCGAATCGAGGCCAACGAATTTCGGTAGGGAGTTGAAATTATGCACGTCATAGGCACTTGCTCTCGACGTAGTCTCTTTTTCATCTCGTTACTGATTCTTATTTCGTGGAGTGGAAGTAACTCTGCTGGTTCTTTACCTCCCGATGTTCAGATCAGTGGCACTTGGGATTGTAGTTTCTCTGGTACGGTCCAAGGTAAGGGTACGTCGCAAACCGATACTCTAGTGATGGATCTTAATCAGAACGGTTCCAGAGTGACAGGGACACTGAGATTCAATGGTCTCGATGTGTCCTTTCCCGTTTCGGGGAAGGTTACGGGAACTAAGTTCACTTACATCGCGAAGGCCATCATGGGACCAAACTGTGAAGCCGCGATTGAAGGCGAGATGACATTCGATGAAAGGGCGAATGAGATGACCGGGTC
>Ga0209215_1000093_pt1 | contig 50133 bp, 37 predicted proteins | sample TexAe_OM2H0_M2_FD_187938 | JGI IMG/M metagenome (GOLD analysis project Ga0209215, IMG submission 187938) | Forest soil microbial communities from Davy Crockett National Forest, Groveton, Texas, USA - Texas A ecozone_OM2H0_M2 (SPAdes) (version 2) | ecosystem: Environmental > Terrestrial > Soil >... | reverse complement strand
TCCGCTCGATTTGCTAAGTTTGCTGCGCATGCACCCACCCGCTACCGCGAGGTGGTACTGACTCTGTCCAAGTCAGGTTCTGACTTTTGAGGCAAAGCCCAGTTTGGGCGCAATTGTAGAGCGGCCACGGAGGGAGGGCCTACAATCGAAACCTAGGAAGGCTGGTTTTCGGTAAATCTATAGAGCGCGCGGAGCCAGGACGCTCTGGTCGGATAGCAGTAGATAAAAACGATAATCGCGATGGCGCCGGACCAGTAAGAATATCGCTCGTTCCCGGTCATTAGCGTTGAGACAAAGCCCGTTGCGGCGATCGCGGCACCCAGCAATGCGATCTGAAGCGTCGTCTTCTCGAGTGTCTTCAGAAGGCCGGAGACCCCTGCCAACCCCACTATGTCCTTAAGCCGCATAGGCGAAAACTTCGTTCGCCTCCAAATGACGGCTCCCAATCCCAGCATCAAAATGACGATTCTCACGGCAATGTCGAGTGGTGGGTTGGGGTTTTCAGTGAAGTACGGCCGGCCGAGGAAGGCCAGCACGGAAAGTAGGATCGTGGCCACCAGAAGACCTATCACGGTCGTGGCTGCGGCCTTGTGCCTTCGTGTCAATTCCGCCTGGGCTTCGGGCGACGTGGGATCCAATTATTCAATCTCCGCTGGGGGCGGGAACAAAATCAAGGTTTTACCACAGCCGCAGGCGCAGCATTATTGCCGTTGGCGTTCTTACCTTTCATATCCGATGCAGGCGTTGTTGGTTTAGGCGAACGCTGAGTCGGCGCCACCGGAGTGGCGTTTTCTGGAAGTGATCCGTTGTATCGTAGTGCTTCATCGATCAGGTCAGCGCCTTCTTTCCCATCTTTGCTGATCAGAATACCGTTCTTATTGACGGTCACATCAGCCTTTCCCGACACCTGCTGCATGAGATTACCCATGAAGCTCTGTTGCTGGCGCTTTGAACACGGATTCGGTGTGCTCTTTTCGGGAATAGGTGCGCCGATGATGTTTAATTGCTCTCGTGCTTTCTCGTTAAATTCGCTTTCAGGATACTCCTGGACCAGCTTCTGGTAATACTTCGCCGCTTCGTCAGGTTCTTCTTCGGCCTGATAAGTTGCGCCCAACCGGAAAAACACTTCGTCGTTAAAAGAGAAGCACGGGTACTTATCGACGATCTCCTTCAGGCGCGACTGAGAGCCTTTGAGACCACCTTTATCGGTCTTAAACTTTACGTCGTAATAGAAGCGCGCGATCTGGAGGTTGTGCATCGCGAGGTTTTCCTGCACTTCTCGCAGACGAGCCTCGACAGTTGAACGAAGCGGACTCTTTGGATACTGCTGGAGCAACACTTTGAGCCGCATTTCCGCTTTGCGAGCGTGAGAGATGTCGCGGTCAGATAAGCCCATCTGCCTCATTTCCGCCTCGGCCACTTTCAAACTCGCATCATCTGCAAGCGGATCCGTTGGGAAAAATGTAAGCCAGTCCTGATATGCCTGCGCGGCCTGAATCAAAGAACTGGTTGTGCCTTCGAGGAAAAATGAGTCGGCGATAGCGAGTTTTGCGAGCGCGAGAAAAGGTGAATCGGGATAGGTGTTGATGATGTTCGCGAACAGGAGTCGCCCGGTGTCAAAGTGACTTTTGCGAACTTCTTTCGTTGCCTCTTCAAACAGAACGCGATCGCGACCAGCTACGGCTGTTCCAGTAAGGTCGGCGTATTTATCTTCACCACCACCACCAAACAAACCAAAGAGTTTTCCTCCTTTTTTCTTCGGCTTCTTAGTACTGGCAGCAGCGGTCGCAGCGGAACTTCGCGCGCCAGCGGTCTCCTGCAAACCATTCTCAACCCGAGTATTCAGTTCGGCCACAGACCCTTCAAGCCGATCGACTGCCGTTGCGTCAAACTTTTCAGCCTTGTCGTTCTTCGAGCGGATATCCGCTACTTCGTTGGTCAGCGATGAGACTTCCTTCTGAAGTCCCTTCAACCGTACTACCGGATCATCGGCGTTAGTCTTTTTTTCCTGGCTCTTACTTTCCAGCGCCTTGACTGCACTGCTCAGAGAACGGCGCATCAAGTCGAGTTTTGAGTCCATGACGTCTAGCCTTTGGCTAGTGGACAGTTCGGTCTGGCCACCCGGTCTTTGGGCAAATCCAACTTTCGGAAGCCCAAGAACGAGGGCGCAGAAAACCGCCAGAATTAGCAAGCGAGACTTCATAAGGTCAAACCTCCAGAAAAAACGTATTTCGGGTGCGGGTTAAGAGACTAACGGCTATCGGATTCAATTTGAAGTTATCCGGTTCGCCCGACATCCTTAAAAAGATTGCCAATTTCCAATTGCCGATTGCCGATTTTCAGCCAATTGGCAATCGGTAATCGCCAATCGGTAATCGCCAATCGGTAATCGCCAATCGGTAATCGCCAATCGGCAATCGGCAATCGGCAATCGGCAATCGGCAATAATTTAAACCCACTGGACTGTAGCGTTTCGCAGTTCTTTTACAGCAGTTTCGGCGTCGGGAGTGCCGAAAATGGCCGAGCCGGCCACGATGATTTCCGCCCCGGCGGCCACCACCGTTTCGATGTTTGTCAGGTCGATTCCGCCATCAATTTCGATACGGACATTCAATTGCCGCTCTTCGATCATCCGTCGCAGTCGTTTAACTTTGTCGATTGACTGCGGAATAAACTTTTGCCCGCCGAAACCCGGATTGACAGACATTACCAGAACATAGTCCGCAAACTGTAGTGCTTCCTCGACGGCGGTCACGGGCGTTGACGGATTTAACACAACTCCGGCCTGCGCTCCGGCTGCTTTGATCGACGTCAGGGTTCGGTGAAGGTGTGGATCAGCTTCGACGTGAACAGACACCATTTTTGCGCCGGCGCTTACAAACTGTGTCGCGTATCTGTCCGGCTCAGAGATCATCAAGTGGGCATCAATCGGCAAACGAGTAAAACCGGACAACGACTTAACCACCGGCAAACCGACAGTGATATTCGGTACGAAATGGCCGTCCATCACGTCGACGTGCAACACAGCGGCGCCGCCACGTTCGACGGCCTGGATCTGATCTCCCAAACAGGAAAAGTCTGCCGAAAGAATCGAGGGCGCGATCTCGATGTTCCGATCTCTATTCACAATCACTATTCACGATTTGGCGTGGGCCGAGGCACTGCCGGACGTCTGTTCTCATTAGCTGCCGGTCGCGAATTCGCGTTCGGCAGATTTGTTCGATTCACGTTGCTTCGGGGAATCGCGTTCACGTTTGGGCTCGCGTTTACGTTCGGGCGGTTTACGTTCGCTGGTTTATTCGCGTTGCCGTTAGCGTTGGCGTTGCCGTTTGCGTTTTCGTTTGTGTTTTTGGGCCGCGGCTTCCTCGGCTTGTTCTCGTTGGTGTTTGCCGTGGAATTGGTGTTGCGATTCTCGCTCGGTTCGTCGGGTGTTACGTTTTCAGGTGACTCGCCTTCTTTGGTGGCGCGGCTGATGTCCATCGCGACCGTTTGGCCGGTTTTCACGACTTCGCCCGCACGAGGCAACTGGAATAAAACAGTGTTGGGCTTTGCCTGATTGCTTGGCCTGGTTGCACGAACGCGAAACTTTAAATCCGCGTCAGCAAGGATTCGTTCCGCTTCGAGTGTACCCTTACCGATAACATCCGGAACCTGTACTTCCGGGCTGCGCAAAGAAAGATAAACTGTGGTGGCTACTCCGAAGAGAAAAACCACCGCGATCGCGATAACGATAGCGATGCTGCGGAAGATCGATGTAATTCTGGCAACTAAATTCACCAAGTTGCGAAGTCTAGCACCCGCTATGATCGGGGAGCAAGGCGCTTTAAGTGGATTTTAAGTTGGTTACGTTACTACGAAGGTTGGGCTTCACACGATTTACAGGATTTTTCACGATGGACAGGATTTATCCTGTAAATCCTGCTCGATCTTGTAAATCCTGTCTACGTTGAAACACTGAAATAAAGAACCCATCGGATCCTTCAAGCTGCGGCCAGGTGCGCCTTGTTTTCACAAGCTGGAAGCGTTCACCGGCAAGGGCTTCTTCAATCACTTCCTCATTCTCTTCACGCTCAACCGAACAGGTTGAATAGATCAGACGTCCACCCGGTTTCACCATCTCAACCGCTCGCTTCAGAATCCGCTTCTGCTGCTCGACAAGTGTAAAGATATCCACCGGCATCAATCGCCAACGAATCTCCGGATTGCGTCGCAACGTGCCCGTCCCGGAACACGGCGCATCCACCAGAACTTTATCGAAACTGCGTTCTGTAAACGGCAATTGATCAACCGCATCGAGCAGCACAGGCTTGATACTCTTAAGCTCATGCAGGCGCGTGCTGTTCACCACCGTCGCCATTCGAGTCAACGAACGATCGCCAGCAACTATCAACGCGCGATCTCCACTTCGATCCGCCATTAACGTCGTCTTTCCACCAGGCGCGGCACATAGATCGAGCACTCGCTCACCACTCTTAACTTCCATCTCGAGCGCTACGAGTTGCGACGCTTCGTCCTGCAAATAAATCTCACCTGCTGCACTCAGCTCTCGCAACAGCGACGAGCCACCAGACACCCGCCAGGCTCCATCGACAATGTTTGACGATTCCACCGTCGCACCCACAGCGCTTAGCTTCGACAGTATCCCGGATTGGTTACCTCGATTCGCCACGACACGAAATACCGTGGGCGGCATGGTGTTGTTCGCAGTGGCAAACGCTTCCGCATGATCTGTCCCAAACGTCTGTGCCCAACGCTCGATCAACCACACGGGATGTGACGTCTGGATCGCAATTCTCTCCAGCGGGTCTGAAACGTCCGCGGCTGGATCGTACTCAGTTTCCCGTGTCGCACGCCGCAAAACTGCGTTAACAAACGTAGTCGCCGAGCTCAATCGCGCAGCTCGAACCAAACTCACTGACTCATTGACAGCAGCAGACGCAGGTATGCGCGTCAGAAATCGAAGCTGATATAGACCAAGGCGCAGAGCAATGCGCACGGCTGGATCCAAACCTTCGACGTCGCGGCTCGAAAAATATTCGACGATCTTGTCGAGTTTTAATTGCCAACGCAGCACACCAAGCACCAGTTCGTGACACAGCGCTCGGTCGGCAGGTTGCAGGCGGGGCTCCTCCGCCGCAAGAAGAACTGATGAGAACGCGCCGCTTTCCACCTGTTTCAGAATATTAAAGGCAGCGAAGCGCGCCGGTGAGATCTCTTTCGGCGGCTTAGCCAAAGCGATCGCCAACTTTCAGATGTATCCCGTTGATAAAGTCGCGCGCGGCGATTCGCTTGCGAGCTTCCGGCTGGACTTCAATCAGACGTAGAGCGGTCTGATCGCCACAACTCACCGCCAGATCATTCCCATGGGCAACGATCACTTCCCCGGGCGCGATGGAGGGATTCGAACCTGCCGACGGATCAGCGCTCCAAATGGTTAAACCTTTCGACTTGAAACTGGTGTAAGCGTTGGGCCAGGGTTGAAAACCACGCACGCGACGCTCGATTGCGAATGCACTTTGCGACCAGTCGATTATCCCATCTTCCTTTTTCAAAATGGGCGCGAATGTGGCGTCAACTTCATTTTGCGACTGTGGTGCGAGATCGTCGAGACGACTCAGGGTGTCACCCAAAAGCTCGGCGCCGATGTTTGAAAGCCGCTGCATCAACTCCGGCGCAGTTTCTTTTTTGCCTATTCCGGTTTTTCGTTGGAGGAGGATTGGGCCGGTGTCGAGCGTGGGCTCGATGAACATCGTCGTCACGCCGGTTTCCGTCTCGCCGTGAACAATCGCCCAATTCGCTGGCGCCGCACCGCGATACTTCGGCAGCAATGAGAAGTGCACATTGATACAGCCGCGGCGCGGAGCGCGCAAGAACTCTTCCGGCAGGATACGTCCGTAAGCGACTACAACGGCGACGTCGGCATCGTGTGATGCAAACAGTTGCTTCGCCTCATCGTTTTTAATCCGCGCTGGTTGAAACACACTGAGCCGCTGTGAGAGCGCGAATTCTTTAACTGGAGAAAAGTTTACTTTGTTGCCACGCCCGGAAGGCTTATCCGGTTGGGTCCACACAGCCACAACCTCGTGGCCATCGGCAACACACTGCCGCAATGTAGGCACGGCAGCCTGAGGTGTCCCCATGAATACAATTCGCATCTGAGTCAGTTCACGGCTCTTTATGGCAAAGCACAAAAAGCCCAAATACTGATTTTGTGCTTTTTGTGCTTCTTAGTGGCTAAAAACTCTGTGCTAATCCGTGGCTGTTCCTGCCTCGGCCCTTTTAGTCGTGGCTCCAACTCTTTCCGAAGCCACCTTCGCTTGCAGGAACAACAGCAGGTAATCGCGTCCACCTGCCTTCGAATCAGTGCCGGACATGTTGAAGCCGCCAAACGGATGTACCCCGACGAGCGCACCCGTGCACTTGCGGTTCAGATACAGATTTCCGACATGAAACTCCTTACGCGCGCGGTGCAGCTTTGCTTCGTCAGTGCTGTAAACAGCGCCCGTCAAACCAAACTGCGTGTCGTTTGCGACGTTGAGCGCATCGTCGTAATTCTCCGCTTTGATAACGGCGAGCACTGGCCCGAAGATCTCTTCCTGCTCGATGGTCGCGCCCGGTTTCACATCGGCGATAACTGTTGGTTCGATAAAGAATCCCTGCTCACCGTCTGAACCGCCACCGATCACGACGCGCCCACCTTCACTCTTCCCTTTTTCGATGTATGAGTTGATGGTCGTGAACGCCTTCTCGTTGATTACGGCGCTCAGGTTGGTTGTTGGATCAGCCGGATCGGCAAGCTTGAGCTTTGACGTTCGATCGACAATCTTTTCCACCATCGCATCGTAAACGCGAGCATCAATGATCGCGCGCGAACAGGCGGAACACTTTTGACCTTGAAAACCGAAAGCCGCCTGCACTACACCAGTCGCTGCCTCGTCGAGATTTGCGTCATCGGCAACGATGATTGCGTCCTTGCCGCCCATCTCCGCCACCACGCGCTTGATCCAGATCTGGCCTTCGTGCACTTTTGCCGCGCGCTCATTGATTCTGAGTCCGACTTCTTTCGAGCCGGTAAATGCAATGTAACGCGTCTTCGGATGGTCGACGACCAGGTCGCCAACTTCGGCGCCCGATCCAGTCATGAAGTTAACAACTCCCGGCGGCAGGCCGGCTTCTTCAAGTATTTCGAAGAACTTGAACGCGATGGTCGGCGCGTCTGATGAAGGCTTCAGAACGACAGTGTTTCCAGTGACGACAGACGCGACCGTCATCCCTGCCATGATCGCGAGCGGAAAATTCCATGGTGGAATAACAGCGCCGACGCCGAGCGGAATGTAGTCGAGTTCATTTTGCTCGCCCGGAATATGGACCAGCGACTGTCCCCCTGCGTACCGCAGCATCTCCCGACCGTAGAACTCACAAAAATCGATTGCTTCTGCGGTATCGCCGTCGGCCTCAGCCCAGGTCTTCGCCACTTCGTGAATCATCCAGGCAGAAAGTTCGTGTTTGCGTTCGCGCATGATCTCGGCGACGCGAAACAGGAGGGCTGTGCGATCCGTCACCGGTGTGTGCTTCCAGGTTTTGAAAGCCTTTGCCGCTTCTTCGACTGCGCGATTGGCGAGCTCTTTAGTGGCTTTGTTGAATCGGCCGACTACTTGGGTGCGATTGGCGGGATTGATGCTATCGAGCAGATCGCCGGTGGCGATTCGTTCGCCGCCGATCACGAGCGGATATTCGCGTCCCAGTTGGCTCTGGACTTTCTGAATTGCCTCGCGCATCGCTTGCGCGTTCTCTTCTTTAGTGAAATCTGTAAAGGGTTCATTACGAAATTCTGAAGGCATCATCTACTCCTGTTTTTAAGCCGCAGATTAACTCGGATAAACGCAGATCTGATCTGCGTTTATCCGCGTAAATCTGCGGCTTACATTAGTCCCACTTGCCCGCTTTTTGAAGTTTCTTGATCTTGCGCTTAACGATTTCGCGTTTGATGGCGCTCATCTTGTCGAGAAACACGATCCCGTCGCAGTGATCGGTTTCATGCAGCATGCAGCGCGCGGTCAATTCCATGCCGTCGAGTTCGAACCACTCACCTTTTACATCCTGCGCTCGCACGATCGCTCGGAGGCTGCGTTCGACGGGTGTGAATATTCCGGGAAATGATAGACAACCCTCTTCGCCGTTCTGATTTCCTTCAACGCGCAGAACTTCGGGGTTGATCAACGCCACACGCTGCGACGGATCCTTTCCACCCGTGCAGTCCATCACGAAGAGTCTCTTCGGAACACCGACCTGTACCGCCGCCAGACCAACACCCGGCGCGGCGTACATCGTCTCAAACATATTGCTGACGAGCCTGGCGAGATCATTGTCAAACTCAGTCACCGGATCAGCAGGTGTATCAAGCACCGGCGCCGGCCACTTAACTATTTCGAGTAAAGCCATGGGTTGATTCTGCCACAAACAGGCACAAAAAGCACAAAAGGGAAATCCTGTTCATCCTGAACAAATCCTGTTCATCCTGTCCAACTAGTTTCTGGAATCAGTACCCTTTGAGCTGCTCTCTATACCCATCAAAGTTTCGCTTCATCTCGCCGAAACTATCACCACCAAATTTCTCCCGCATGGCGGCGGCCAGCACAAGCGCAACCATCGATTCTCCGATCACTCCCGCCGCAGGAACGGCTGTCACATCAGACCGTTCAAAAGCCGCGGCTTCTTCCTCTTTGGTATCGATGTCTACCGACCGCAAAGCGCGGCGCAAGGTCGAAAGCGGTTTGAGATGACCGCGAATTCGGATCTGTTCGCCATTCGTGATACCTCCCTCGAGACCACCGGCACGATTTGTCTCGCGAATGAACTCACGGGTCTGGGCGTTATACGCAATCTCATCATGCACCTCAGAACCTGGCAAACTGCTCGCTTCTGCGCCCGCTCCGATTGCAACAGCTTTCACCGCCGGTATCGACATCACGGCCTGTGCGAGAAGACCATCAAGCTTCAGATCCCAGGACGTGTGTGATCCAAGACCCGGAACAACTCCCCGCGCAGCAACCTCAAAAACGCCGCCCAATGTGTCGCCCTGCTTTCGCGTTAAGTCAATCAACTCGATCATCTGCTGTTGGGCGTTATCGTCGGCGCAGTGTAGCGGCGCATCGTCCGGAATCGCAGCGATTTGATCCCAGCTCAACTCGAGCGGCGAGTTTGGGATACCGCCAAGTTGGATCACATGACTGCGAACTTCAACGCCGAAATTTGCCAGTAACTGTTTTGCGAGAGCGCCACACGCAACGCGCGCGGTTGTTTCACGAGCTGAAGCGCGTTCGAGGATGTTACGGAGATCGCGGACGTCGTACTTTAGACCGCCTGGAAGATCTGCGTGTCCGGGACGCGGACGTTTCAACCGGCGCGATTTCTCGGGCGCGAGATCGCGTGGCTCTGAAGCCATGACTTCGGTCCAGTTGGGCCAGTCTTTGTTCTCGATCAGAAGTGTCAGTGGTGAACCAAGCGTCAAACCGTGTCGCACACCCGTGAGTATTTCAGCGTGGTCGCGTTCGATCTTCATGCGACCGCCGCGTCCATAACCCAGTTGCCGGCGGCGCAACTCGTAATCGATCAATTCCTGGTCGACATGCAAGCCTGCGGGCAAGCCCTCGACGATCGCGACCAGCGATCGTCCATGTGATTCTCCGGCTGTAGTGAAACGAAGCATGGCCACAAAAAAGCACAAAAGACACAAAAAACAAAATGCAAAAGCGATCGACAGATTACAAAGATTCAATCAGGCAAGCTGACTCCGTGGGTAAAATCAATCTGTGTAATCTGTGGATAAGATATTTCCGCGGCCGAGAATGCCATTTGGATCGAGCGCTTTTTTCAGTGCGGCCATCTGGCGGAGTTGATCGTCGTTATAGAAGAAGCGCAGGTAGTCGCGCTTTAGTTTGCCGACGCCGTGCTCGGCCGAGAGCGTGCCGCCCACCGCTGCGGTATATTTCAGAAATCGGACATACAGTTCACGCGCACGCGCACCTTCCTCATCGTCACGAGGCAGGATGTTCACATGAACGTGATTGTCGCCGATGTGTCCAAAAACCGTGTAGCGCAAGCCGCTCGAACGCAACGACTCTTTATAGAGCCGAAACAAACCGGGGAATTCCTCATCCGGAACGGCCATGTCAGTCGAAACTTTTCGTTGTTTGTATCGCGAAAACCATTCGTTCATCAAAACGGGTAACTGATGACGAAATTCACGCAATTTCGCCTGGTCCTGTTCGTTGGTGGCAAACCACGAATCAGAAAACGCATGGTGCTGGTCTAACAGTTCCTGCCACTGGACGAACACGCTTTCTTCGTTAGCTTCATTTGTTTCCTGCTCAAAAAAGATTGCGCCCACAGCGTTGACTGGGACATCGCTGTACTTCTCACGCAGGAAATTCAATGATTCGTTATCGAAAAACTCGAGAGCTCGCGCATCGGCATGCTTTCGTGCGTCAGCGACCAGAGCGAGCACGTCTGATTCGTCGGCGAAAAACACGACTCCACTCAACAGGCCCTGAGGTTTGGGAATCAACTTCACCTCAATCTCACAAATCACTCCCAGCGTGCCTTCGCTACCGATGAACAGATCGATGGCATCCATTCCCGGCGCCACAAAATAGCCGCTTGCATTCTTTCGCGTGTGAGGCAGACGATACTGCGGCAGCTTCAGCTCGATCGACTGGCCGAGACGAATTCTTCCGTGGTCATCGGCGCACACCGCACCCCGAGGCAAATAGAGTACTTCACCGGATGCGAGGACGACTTTCAACCGCGAGACATAATTACGTGTTGGGCCATATTTGAAAGTTCGCGCCCCGGAAGCGTTCGTGGCTACAGTGCCACCGACATAACAGCCGCGCTCGGTCGGATCGGGTGGATACAGAAGTCCTTGCTGGTCAACTGCACGCTGCAGATCCGCCAGGATTACTGCCGTCTCTACTACCGCTGAGCCGCCGTTTTCCTGATGAACAATGCTCTTGATGCGGTTCAGCTTGTCCGTAGCCAGTACGATACCGCCGAATGCGACGCGACCTCCAACGGTTCCCGTGCCTGCACCCGAAACAGTTACCGGAACTCGATCCCGATTCGCGCTTGCCAGGACTTCAGACACCTCATCGATGCTCTCCGGAAAGACAACGCGCTCCGCGTATCCCTCACGGATGAAGCTCGCGTCCGTTAAATACAACTGGACGTCTTCAGGACTAGTCTTCGTTTGCATAACACTACATAACCTGAAGCTCACGCTCCCTGAGCACTTTAATACGATCTCGCAACTCCGCCGCCTTCTCAAACTCAAACCGCTTTGCCGAGGCGCGCATCTCCACCTCCAATCTCGCAATCGTCGCTTCGATATTCGCCGGCGAATAATCCTCAATCTCCTCCACCTCAGAAGGAACCTTGAAATAATCCGCCTCCGAAGCTGTAATCAACGTAGCCTCGATTGGTTTGATGATCGTCTGTGGTGTAATCCCATTCTCACGATTAAAGACTTCCTGAATCGCTCGTCTCCTTTGCGTCTCATCAATCGCCCGTTTCATCGAATCAGTAATTCGATCGGCGTAGAGTATCGCCTTGCCACGAGCGTTGCGCGCCGCACGCCCCATCGTCTGAATTAACGACTGCTCCGAACGAAGAAAACCTTCCTTGTCCGCATCGAGAATCGCAACGAGTGACACTTCCGGCAGATCCAGTCCCTCGCGCAACAAGTTAATCCCAACCAGCACATCAAACTCGCCCCGCCGCAAATCGCGCAGGATTCTGATGCGCTCGAGCGTCTCGATATCGGAGTGCAGATAGCGAACGCGCACATTAACCTCGGTAAAGTACTCAGTCAGATCCTCGGCCATGCGCTTTGTCAACGTCGTCACGAGGACACGTTCGTGCCGCTCAGCTCGTTGCCGGCACTCCTCCAGCAAATGATCGATCTGTCCCTTAACCGGGCACACTTCCACTTCCGGATCCATCAGGCCTGTCGGTCTAATGATCTGCTCGACGACCTCCCCACTCGCCTTCGTCAACTCGTACGGACCCGGTGTTGCCGAAACATAAATTGTTTGTCCGATGCGTGCTTCAAACTCCGCGAAATTCAAAGGACGATTGTCCAACGCAGAAGGCAAACGAAATCCATACTCAACGAGCGTTCGCTTGCGCGACTGATCGCCTTCGAACATGCCACGCACCTGCGGCACTGACTGGTGCGATTCATCGATGACGATTAGCGTGTCGCGTGGCAGATAATCGATTAGTGTCGGCGGCGGCTCACCAGGTTTCTTCCCTGTCAGATGTCGCGAATAGTTCTCGATACCGCGGCAGAACCCCATCTCCTTGATCATCTCGAGATCAAACATCGTGCGCTGGTGCAGCCGTTGCGCCTCAACCAGTTTCCCCTCGGCGATCAACTTCGGCTCCCACCACTCGAGCTCTTCCTTGATTGTTTTAATAGCTCGCTTGATCGTGGGTCGTGACATGACGTAATGCGTCTTTGGATAGATCGGCACACGCGAGGAGTGTTTCTCGATCACTTCGCCGAGCAGAGGATCGATAGTTGAGATTGAGTCGATCTCATCGCCCCACAGCTCGATGCGATACGCCTGATCCTGGTAACTCGGATAGATCTCGACGACATCGCCACGCACGCGAAAAGTGCCACGCTGAAAATTGATGTCGGAACGTTCGTATTGCAACTCAACCAAACGCTGCAACAGCACGTCGCGCGACATACGCCCGCCCGGTTCAACGAAAAAGAGCAGACCGTAGTACGCATCCGGGTCGCCGAGGCCGTAGATACACGAAACGCTCGCGACAACGATCACGTCGCGACGTTCAAACAGTGCCCGTGTCGCTGACATCCGGAGCCGATCGATCTCTTCGTTAACAATCGCTTCTTTTTCGATGTAGACGTCGGCGGCAGGAACGTATGCTTCCGGTTGATAGTAGTCGTAGTAGGAGACGAAGTATTCGACCGCATTCCCAGGAAAGAGAGTGCGAAACTCCTGAAAGAGCTGCGCTGCAAGTGTCTTGTTGTGTGCAAGCACAAGCGTGGAACGTTGTGTGCGCTCGATGACGCTCGCGATCGTGAAAGTTTTGCCGCTGCCTGTGATTCCCAACAACACCTGATCTTTGGCGCCGTCGTTCAGTCCTCTGACAAGCGTATCGATTGCGGCAGGCTGATCGCCCTTTGGACTGTATTCCGATTGAAGTTTGAATTGCATAACACGGATTTACATGGATTTTGAAAACGGATTTACATGTACATCTTGGTAAATCTTGTAAATCCTGTCAAAAAGGGGCTACCGCAACTCTATTTGATTGATTCTGCAGCCGCAGAACGCAGTTCGGGCGGGAGTGAACTATTGGAGGCGAGTCGCTCGAGTGTTGGCATAACAGCGGGTTCACCGCTCGAGGCTAGTAAACGTATGACGGCAAGACTTAAATCCAGACTCGGATGTTTTTCAATCACGCTGCTAAGCGGTTCGACCACGCCGGCTTTCGCAACCAGGAACAATAGCGAAAACGCACTGTAGCAATGTTCGTGATTTTCAGCCATCAGATCGTTGATGGCCTCGTAAAGCAGACCTGAGTCAGCCAGTGCACTGCCAATCCGACGGCGCTCGTCGGGCGACCCATCACGCAAGGCATCATTCACAAGGGTCGCAGCGCGATCGGGATCCAGTTCATAGAGATCTCTTACAGCTTTCTCTCGCACTGCGGACGATGAGTCGTCCAACAATTCCGCAATTTGATCGAACTGGCTGTTTGCCACTCGGGCCGGTACCAGGCTTTGACTGCGACGCTTCGCAAGCTCATGCGCGGCTTGTCGCAAAGTGGCAATGTCTCGATTCCAGCGCTCGTCTTCCGTTCGTCGCGCCGGCGCTTTCTTCACGTGCTTCATTGCAAAGCTTCGGTCTGATCCGAATCACGCACGGCATCAAAAGTGTCATTGTTGCCTCCGGAGGCATGTGCCGCCAACGTGAGAGGCGCGCTTGGTACAAACTCCGGTTCACTTTCAGTCAGAACTTCCGCATCCTTCGGCGCCGATGTGCGTCGCAGGTGGAACTTAGTTAATACCAGACGGCTGATCGAGAAACCAATATTTCCGTCGAGCACACAGAGTTGTTCGGCCACCACTCGCTGCGAAACTCTTTCGAGGGCCTGTTCCAGCTCGCGTCCAGCCGATGCGGCGTCGTCGGCAATAATCATTTCGAAGTCCTGACCGCTGCTGACTCGTCTTCGCGAGTGATTTTGCAACAGCACCCCCGCTTCTTTATGTATCCGACCAGTCGCGACAATCACGAGGTGCGAAGCTTCAGTGTCGATTTCGAGGTCGATCGCCCAGCGCGCGAACGCTGGCGTCAGGTCACCGTCGCGAGTCACTATTAAAAATGACTCGCCGCAGATATTCGCCATCAACTGCCCGTAGCCTGTTCCCTCCGATGGCCCAACTGCAATCTCTCGTTCCGGCACGCCCATTTCGCGCAATTGAAAATGGATACGGCTAACCAGCCACGAACCGTCTTCGAGCAGCGACGAGGCAAGCTGTGTCGGCGCGATAACTTCTTCAACATTTTCATCGGCAACCTTCGCCCCACACTCGCTACAAGTTGCATCGCTCACAGTGACAACCGCTAGCGCATGCGGGTTTGGTAAACGAAATAAAGCATGTCCTGTCTTGCGACAACTGATCTGCACTTCCCTCTCAACCAGACCCGCGTCTTCGAGTCGTTGAATCGGAACATCCCGGGATTCCGTGTGGCCGGTGAGGAGTTTTGCGGCATAACCTTCCTGGTGCGCATTTCGCGCTGTGCGTAGAAACACGCGCGCCGTTTCGTCTTCGAGTTTCGAGGCGGCGAGGATGCGCCTGCTCATTGTTTCCTTGCGCAGGCTGGTGTAGAGGGAGTCAGCATCCTGTCGCTCGACGAAAGTTCGAAACCCCTGTGGCATGGCGGGAGCGCTTGTCTGCCATTCGGGAAAAGAACCGGCGTTCTGCTGACTGCCCGAGATCAGAAAGCTGCGGATATCCTGGCAAAACGAGTCGAGCTTTCGAAACGGTTCAGGCGTGTTTGCTTCGTAAACGATACCGGCGCGAATGGGGGAGTTCGAATCATCTTCATCTTCGAAGACGAGAAACAAAATGTAATCGTCAAAGGAGAACAGATCGCCGCGAACGTAAGGCTCGCCGGTGGTTGACTCAGTTGACGCTGCCAGCGCCGTTTCCATCTCGCTGATGTGGTTAACGCCGCCGAGAACGTGTTCGAGGCTGCGCAAACGTTGGGATCGGATCAGCGGAACCTGGCTGCGATCCTGCAGTTCCTGAAGCAACACGAATCGAGCGGCGGTATTCAGCGGATGATTGAGAGTCTTGCTATCGAGAAATAACATCGGGAGAACCTCAGTTTTGAACAGAAAAGTTTATCGGTTGACGTTAATCGTTATCGTCTCTCCGCCGTTCATCGTCGCTGGGTAACGACGTTGGCGCGCAACTCGTAGCGCGAGTGCTTCGTAACTATCCATTCCCGGCTTCGGATTCGCGATCGACGCCTTCAATACGCGCCCGTTTTCGATCTGCATCACAACCCGGATCGATTGCGCGCCTGGCTCCGCCTCTTTCACCATTTTGGCGGGCTTTGTTTCAGCCACCGTTTCTGCGCTGTTCTTCTCTTCCGGTTTGCTTTGCTTTTTCGGTTTCACGACGGCGGCGGCAACCGACGACTGGCCCTTTGGCGATTCTGGCGGCACAGCCGCGAGCACAGGATGGGTTGGCGATTGTTGTATCGACGCGGTTTCCGGTTGGTTTTTTGTAAACCCACCTGTCACCGCGATCACAGTCGAGAGTCCGACTACCATCACCACCGCCGAGGCAGCGAGAACCAGCGAGCGCCGCCTTATCAACGCCGACGGTCCAGGCGGCAGCGCCAACAATTCTGAGCGACGACCCGTGAGAGTTCTTGAAGCTGCTCCCGTCGCGGGTGCGGCCTCAAGAGCCGGTGTAGCGGCGGTGCTTTCGATTTGTATTGCGCTTTCATCCCAGCATCCAAAAAGTTCCGACACTGCGCGTTGTAATGAGGGCTCGATCGAGCGACGCGGACTCTGTATCAACGGGTTAAAGTTGAACGAGGCTTCCGGCTGTGCGAGGGCGACGCAGATCGCCTGCAACCCGATGAGATCGTTCATACGTGCGTCGATCAATTCGCCATTCTGGAAGAAGAATGTCGCAGGGCCTTTTGGATATTCGATCAAGAGTCGGCCTGACTTCTTTTGGTGACGCAGAATTCCGACGAGATCGGATAGGGGATAGTTACTGAGGTGTCCGGTCAATACTACAAAACGATTATTCTGCATTAATACTCCTTAAAACCTATTTCGTACTACGGGCAGCCACGGGTCAGGCGACAGGTAAAGTTGTATTGCGGGAAAGTTTGGGCCAACCTTCTTGCGAGGCTCCGATCAAGAGTTTCCAGAATCCGGTACTCTTCCATGAGTTGCGGCTCCATGCCGAGTTCCTGGTAAGCGAGGCTGAGCCCGTAGTGAGCCTTTGCCATCCCTGGCTCAAGCGCCGTCGCTTTCTTGAACGCATCCGCTGCTTCTCGGAATCTGCCGAGGCGAAAGTTTGAGAAACCCAGTCCGTAGTAGCTCTCAGCATTCTTTGGGTTTAATTTGATCGACTCTTTGAATGCTTTGATCGCCTCACGATCCTTCTGCTGCTTCAGATAGTCGTGGCCGAGGCTTAGTTGAGCTTCCGCGGAAATCAAATTGGCTTCATCCGTTTTATCGGAGGCTGGTTTTTCCGAGGCTGGTTTATCCGAGGCCGGTTTTTCAACCACAGGTGGCACAGATTTGAGTAGGGGTGGCGGCTCAGCAGCAAGCTCTTCTGAAGAGATCAACACGGATGAGGCGCTCAGCTCCAAAACCTCCTGCTCTTGCAGCTCCGGATTGGCTGGTTCGGGAACAGCAGGCGCGTTCGTGACTTTCGGCTCTTCGACAACCTTCGGAACGGGCTTATCGACGATCTTTGCAACCGTGTCGTCGAAGTAGTAAGTCACCGTTCTGTAGGTGACCTCAACCGGTTCCCGCTTCAGTTCGCCGTTTTCAAAGACAACCAGGTTGGTAACCATCTTGGTCCAGTTGCCGAGTTTATCGAACTCATAGGTGTAGGCTTCACGACTGAGAATCGCGCCATGGTCGTCGCGCACGGTCATCTCAGTGATGTTGCCGCGCTCGTCATACTTATATTCTTCTTTACCTACCGGGCCGGTCTCGATCGCATAGGAAGTATTCTCGATGCGATTTCCCTTGATACCGTAGGTGGTGATCTCGACCAGTTGAGGTTGACCCTCAACCGGACGGCCTTCTTTAAGTTCGATTTTTGCGGTTTCAGTCTTTATCCGACGCACAGAGCCAAGCAGACCATCCTGCTCCTTCGTGCTGTCGAGGACTGTTATGGCGGGTCGGTTAGAGACTACTGCAGGGAGTTTAACGTCTTGCGCCTTAGCGGGGGCGTTAATCACGAAGACTGCAATCCAAAACACACAAGCGGGCAGAAGTCGCCGCACTATCCAATTCATCTCGACTCCTCCAATTTCAAATAGCGTCGGGGGAAGGGACTACAGCTGGGCCCATATCTTGTACAAACTGCCGCGAAGAATACAATAAGTGGGTGGGAATTGCTATGGAATTATTGCGGGTTGCTTGCAATTAGGAAGCAATAGGTCCCAAAGGACCTATTGCTCGTCGCTGAACTTGTAGCCAATACCCCAAACCGTCAGCACCATCTGCGGGTTTTCGGGGTTCTCTTCGATCTTGGCTCGCAGGCGATTGATGTGTGAGTCGATGGTTCTGTCGTAGCCTTCGTAGGAGTAGTCCCAGATCTTTTCCAGCAGGTATTTGCGTGGAAAAACCCGGCCTGGATTCGAGGCAAAGAGACGCAGGAGATCAAATTCCTTCGGCGTCAGCTCAACCTGCCGGTCACCAATGGTCACCTCACGCTTCGCTGAATCAATCCGCAGCCGGCCACGGACAATTGGCGCTTCATCGCGCATCCCGTCCGTGCTTGGGCCGTTACGTGTACGGCGGAGTACAGACTTAATGCGGGCTTCAAGTTCGCGAAGACTGAAAGGTTTTGTGATGTAGTCGTCGGCGCCCATTTCGAGCCCGAGCACCTTGTCGACTACGTCGTCCTTGGCGGTGAGCATCAGGATCGGCAGGTAGCCGACCTTCTCTCTGAGTTCCTTGCATACTGCCAGCCCGTCCATCTTGGGCAGCATAAGGTCAAGGACCACCGCATCCGGAGGATCGTCGAGCGCTGCTTTCACGCCGTTTAGACCATCCTCAACTGTTTTGACGTTATACCCCGCACGCGAAAAATACTCGCTGATTGCAGTCGAGATGTTTTCGTCGTCTTCCACTACAAGCAGCGATACTTTACGTTCGCTTGAGTCGGGAGCTGCGAAGTTTTCTTTTGCTGTTTTCTGTCTGTCAGTAGCTGTAGCCATCGGAGTTTAGTCGTCGATCTGAAACTGACAGGAGGCTCAGAGGGCAAGCACCACGGGGTCATTGGCGCAACTCGGTTCGGGGGGATAGTACAGGAGAAATGACTCAGTGTTCAAGCCCAAAGTGTTAGGATATTGCCAATTGCCAACTACCGCTTGCCGATTTCGTCAAAATTCGCAATTGGAAATTGGCAATCGGCAATCACTTTTAGACAAACTGAAGGACATACCCAAATGACACCCGAAGAACGAAATGAGCTCATCGCAAAGTATGCCGCCGGTTACGACGAAGTCATGAACGCCCTCAACGGCTTCCCCGCCGACAGTTTAGGAACGCATCCGATTCCCGGCAAATGGAGTGCGCGCGAAATCGTTCATCATCTTGGCGACAGCGAAAGCTTCTCAGCCGCCAGACTGCGAAAACTTCTGGTGGAAGACAATGCCGTGATTCAGGGATACGACCAGGACGAGTATGCCACCAGGCTTCATTACAACGAGCGCGACATGGCGCCGGCCCTCGAAGCGTTTCGCTCTGCGCGTGAAACTACCGCGCAACTTCTCGGTCTGATGACTGAAGACGACTGGAAGCGCGAAGGCACGCACACCGAGAGTGGCAGATACACGACTGAAAACTGGTTGACCATCTACGCCGCACACGCCCACAACCACGCCGCACAAATCCGGAGACTCCGCGAAGCTCTCTCATGACAAATCCATCCACAGATTACGCAGAAATATATATCTGTGTAATCTGTGGATAGTCTTGACAAAGTTTTTTAGCGCGAGCAAAATCCGGCATCCGCTTAAAACAAATGAATACCGCTACTGTTCTGCAAACATCGCTTTCTGATCTGAAGTTACTCCGGCGCGGTAAAGTAAGAGACGTATACAATGTCGACGATGATCGATTACTTGTCGTCGCTACCGATCGCATCTCCGCTTTCGACTGCATACTGCCGACACCGATCGAACGTAAGGGCGAGGTCCTGACTGCGCTTTCCGAATTCTGGTTTGAACAACTTAAAAATGTAGTCGCAAACCATTTGATCGAGAGCAATGTCGACGCAATGCCACCGGCGGTCCAACGTCACGCTAACACTCTTAGAGGCCGCGCGATGCTGGTCCGTCGTGCCGAAGTGTTTCCCGTTGAGTGCGTCGTACGTGGTTATCTGGTCGGTTCCGGATGGAAAGATTATCTGCGCACAGGCTCTGTGTGTGGACACAAACTTCCTGAAGGCTTGCCGGAGTCAGCGAAGCTTCCTGCGCCGCTCTTTACTCCTTCGACGAAAGCCGAAGAAGGACATGATGAGAACATCACCGAAGATCAGGTTCGCGACATAATTGGCGCCGAGCAGACAGCGCTGTTGCGTGACACGTCGCTTCGTCTCTACACGGAAGCTGAAGACTATGCGCGGCAGCGTGGCATCATCATCGCTGACACGAAATTTGAGTTTGGATTGGATAAGGACGGAAAGCTCTTGCTGGTTGATGAAGTGCTGACGCCCGACTCCTCACGATTCTGGCCTGCGGATGAATACGAGCCCGGGCGTTCACAACCTTCGTTCGATAAACAATTCGTGCGCGACTATCTCGAGACCCTTGATTGGGACAAGAAACCGCCCGCACCGGCGATTCCTCCAGAGATCGCGGCCGCCACGACTGCTCGTTATCTCGAAGCGTATAGATTGTTAACCGGAAAAGAGCTTTGATTCACAATCGCCTCGAAACCCTGATCGACGAAATGCTCGAGGGCCACATCCTTCTGGATGAGGCCCTCTGCGAATTCGAGAAGCTCTACATTAAGAAGGCCCTGGCGCGGCACCGTCAACACATCTCAAACACCGCCGCCATCCTCGGCATCCATCGCAACACCCTCGCCAAGCGCGTCGCCACGTATCAGAAGCAGGAGGGGCCACAACGAGGAACAAAGGTGACAAGTGTTAAGGGAGGGCGCCGGTACTCAAAGACCGCTTAACTGAGTAGCGGGGCTTTCTGACTGAATCTCACAGGGTTGTGTTAATAAGGTAACGAGTGCGTGATCCTCATTGACAGCGCTTCGGGCTGGTGTATAGTTCCGCCCGTCAAGGAATTAGCATAACCCCTCGAATCCTCCGAAAACCGCTCGAACCCCCAAATCTAAGAGAACTCGCAACAGGGAGATCGAGATGTCTGATATACTAATATCGCTTCGGAAGAAACGTCATCTTTCCTTACTGCTAATTATGATCGTCTCATCGATCGGAATGTTAGGGATAACTCAAGAATCTGCCACGACAGTAGCGTGGTCTGATAAAACAGGTGCGTCCCCACAAAAATACAGAGACATTTCTGCGGGAGCGATCCGGGATCCAACAAACCTCCTCAATGACTCACTGGCAAGCGATGAGGATCTTCTTTGGAAACTGCATCTGGCTCTTGAACTCGTTAAACATCCGGAGCTGAACAAACGGCAAGTGCGAATCATTCTCGACGCAATATCTTTCTCATCACCCGAGTTTTTCGCAGCCTCCAGTTACTCACCTCCCAGAAAAACGAAAGCCGATGAAACTCTTGAGTTGCTGAAGCGTAGGGCAGCTCGTGCGTTCCCCAAGGGTAAGATCCCGGCCTTCTTTGCAAACATGACTATTGGCAAAACTGAAGCTGATATATTAAGGATGTATTTTGATATCTCAGCCCTTCCATTAAAGAGTCGAAAGGCATCATTTAGGAGCGCTTCCCCGAATGACAAAAGTAATTTGTGGAAAACTCATCTCGCGCTATTTCTTGCCAAGCGTTCGGACTTAAACGAGTTGCAGAAAGCTGTAATTTTATCTGCCATCTCGTTAGCAACTCCTGAGTATTTTGGAGTGAGGTCGAGCGATCCTGCGTGGAAAACGAAAGTCCGAGAAGTGTCCCGTGGGCTTGAACAGCAGATAGTAAGCGCCTTTGCTTTGGAAGACGCAGCATTGATTTTTGCCACGCTGGGAGATGACACAGTATCGGCAAAGAGTGCGTCTGCTTTACTAAAAAACATAGAATACAAGCCTATCAGTGACGCCGAATCATACAAACAGTGGAGTCACAGTCGACTTGTTAAGCAAGACCCCGTAATTGACCAGACTTGCAGTTGCTCAACGCAATCTGATTACTGCCCGATGTTGAGTTATTGTAATGGTGGTGGTTGCAGTTCTACTGAGAGCGGATGCGGAACTCTATGGAACCATCCTTGTAATGGAACGTGCCGATGAACACTACTTCAGAGAATTCCGGCCAGAAATTTCCTTTTAGCTCCGGACACAATGTAATGAACAACCGGACTATCTATGTAACACTTGCTGTGTCAACTGCTATCGGTTTCTTGTTTACACTTGCCAAGCATCAGTTCGTGCAAGGTCTCAATCCGTTCGATCAATTAGGCCATGATGTCTTGACGAGTTCGGTGCCAGCCTTGGGCGCTTTCGTCGTGGTGAAGTTGACTAGCGTCTTCCTGTCGTGGCGCGGTGTGGCTGTTGTTTATATTGCATTGCTTGTTCTGGTAACAATGTTGCAAGCTGTTGGTGGAATGATTCCCGGTACGTAGCAGCTTCCAACAAAGCAAACTCAACGCCTAGGTGTCGTTCTCACATGAACCACGAGTTGATCCCGTCGCCTACAAACACGAAGAGTTCTTCGGTCCCGGGATCTTTTGAATCCGGGGAATACTGACATTTAAAAAGGAATCGTGTTAATCACGAACTCCGATTTGAAGAATTCGTCGAAGGTTTAAGGAATTCTGCACGGGCGCGTGATATCGTCATCACAAACTGTTGAAGACCTCCGAGAGAATTCCGCGTGATGTGACAGAATGGCTTAACTCACAACGAGCAAAAACAACCACGCAGCATTGGGCATAGTTCAGCAGGACCCCCAGTTGACACTGAGGTGAATATGCCGCTATCCTTAGCACTCAATCTCATAGAGTGCTAGAATTCAACGCGTGTTTTTATAAATCCAAATACCCAAAAGCTTGTGCAGAATTGAAAGGAGACCAAGGTCATGGCAACGAACATCAGACCTCTTCACGATCGCGTCATTGTGAAGCGAATCGAAGAGGGTGAGCAGGTGAGGGGCGGCATCATTATCCCTGACACCGCCAAGGAAAAACCCCAGGAAGGCGAAGTCATCGCAGTCGGCGAAGGCAAATATAAAGAGGACGGCACTCGCCAGCCCCTCGACGTGAAACCGGGCGATCGCGTTCTCTTTGGCAAATACAGCGGCTCAGAAATCAAGATCGACGGCGAAGAGCTTCTCATCATGCGCGAGGACGAGATTCTCGGAATTCTCGAGCGCGCCGGCGCAGCCAGCGGCGGCGGAAAGAAAGGTGGTAAATAACGATGGCAAAGCAGGTAATTCACGGTGAGGACTCGCGTGCAGCGATTTTGCGCGGTATCAATCAGCTCGCTGACGCAGTGAAGATTACTCTCGGTCCAAAGGGCCGCAACGTCGTAATCGACAAGAAATTTGGTTCACCCACAATCACCAAAGACGGCGTCACGGTCGCAAAAGAGATCGAGTTGAAAGATGCCCTCGAGAACATGGGCGCTCAGATGGTGCGCGAAGTCGCTTCCAAGACTTCCGACGTGGCCGGCGACGGCACGACGACCGCAACCGTTCTGGCCCAGGCAATCTTCCGCGAAGGCGTGAAGACTGTTGCCGCGGGTGCAAATCCGATGGCTCTCAAGCGTGGTATCGATAAGGCTGTCGAATACGCCACCACTGCGATTCAGAAGCTCGCAAAGCCGGTCAAGGGCGACGCCATCGCACAGGTGGGAACAGTTTCCGCCAACGGCGATCAGACTATCGGCAACATCATTGCGGAAGCGATGAACAAAGTCGGCAAAGACGGTGTCATTACCGTTGAAGAGTCGAAGACGATGGATACTTCGCTCGAGGTTGTGGAAGGAATGCAGTTCGACCGTGGCTATCTCAGCCCGTACTTCGTCACGGATCCGGAGCGCATGGAAGCAGTGCTCGAAAATCCGCTAATCCTGATCAACGAGAAGAAGATCAGCTCGATGAAGGATCTGCTGCCGTTGCTCGAGCAGGTTGCAAAGCTCGGCAAGCCGATGCTGATCATCGCTGAAGACGTTGAAGGCGAAGCGCTCGCGACTCTCGTCGTGAACAAGCTGCGTGGCACCTTGAACATCGCCGCGGTGAAGGCTCCGGGATTCGGAGATCGTCGCAAGGCAATGCTCGAAGACATCGCGATCCTGACTGGCGGCAAGGTCATCAGCGAGGATCTCGGTATCAAACTCGAGAACGTAAAACTCGAAGATCTCGGCCGTGCCAAGAAGATCACGATCGACAAAGACAACACCACGATCGTGGAAGGCGTCGGCAAGCAGTATGACATCGAAGGCCGCGTCAAGACTCTGCGAGCGCAGATTGAAGACACGACTTCCGACTACGATCGCGAGAAACTTCAGGAACGACTCGCGAAGCTCGTCGGCGGCGTTGCGGTTATCAAGGTTGGTGCTGCAACGGAAACCGAGATGAAAGAGAAGAAGGCGCGCGTTGAAGATGCGATGCACGCTACCCGCGCGGCTGTCGAAGAAGGAATCGTTCCCGGCGGCGGTGTCGCTCTTGTACGAGCCGCGAAGGCACTCGAGAAATACGAAATCAACAAAGACGGCGAAGGCGATCCCGACGAACAAATCGGTGTCAACATCGTTCGTCGCGCGTTGGAAGAGCCACTGCGTCAGATCGTGCAGAATGCAGGTAAGGAAGGTGCAGTGGTCGTCGAGCGTGTTCGTTCTGAGAAGAATGAGAACGCCGGGTTCAACGCTGCAACCGAGCAGTATGAGGATCTGGTAAAGGCGGGCGTTATCGACCCGGCGAAGGTCACTCGTACGGCCCTTCAAAACGCGGCTTCGATTGCTGGCTTGATGCTGACGACTGAAGCCATGGTCTCGGAAATTCCCGAGGACGATAAGGGCAGCCCCGCGATGCCAGGCGGTATGGGTGGCATGAGCGGCATGGGCATGTAAGCCACGGATTTTCACGATGAAGACGGATTACATAGTCAGTTCTGTGTAATCCGTTTCATCCGTGGCAAAAACTTCTTCCTCTGGCAGCACATCCTCCAGAATCTCTTCAATCAACTTCGCAGACATATCGAGCGCCGTAAGCAATGGATGCAGCGACGTGTGCTCGTTGACATATCCCTTCGCGACGTCCTGTGCGAAGGCAAGTGCGACATAAGCGCGTGAAAGCCGACGACTATCGATGTTTCCCCAATACGGTGTCATTACAATTCTCACACGTTCAAGAGAGCGCGAACCATGACGGCGGCGCCAATGGCTCCGCCACCGAGCGTGAAGACCCACTCCACGAGCGGACTAGGTCCTCCAAAAATTCGCCGGCAGATCACCATCCCGCCCTTCCACCCGTCGAGTTGATAGACGGGAATCAGATTTCCAATCGCAAGCGCGAGATTGATTGCGCCGAACAATGTCCCCCAGGTCAGCACGCATAGCACAAGATTCACACCAATCCCTGCGCCCAGTACAAACAACTGCTGTGTAAGAGATCGACGCTGCAGCGTTTTCATATCCATCTGCACGTAAGCACCGACGGGCAACAAGCGCACCTGACAATCAACCTGGTTTAAGCGAACTCCAAAAATTTTCGGTCCCCAGCCCAACCCTGCCTGCTTGATCGGAACTGCACAGAGACGTGCCGCGACATAATGGCCCAACTCATGCAGCACGAGTGCGGCAAAGAAACTCACAATAGCGTTGATGACGAAGACGTTCATGTTTATGAATTCAAACGGAGATCTTTGGACACGTGCTGTTCGAGACGTTGCAACATCACCAGTTCAGATTTCAGCGTCTGCAGATCGGCTCTAACATCCAGGATCAAATAGAGAACTGCGCAGGTCACGACGATCGCTTCGAGAAATCCGAGGCCACGGTTTGCGACTACGACCAAGAGAAAGAATAGCGTCAATGCTGAAATGTAGATCCTGATAGGAAGCATGTTGTAGTTCAGCAAAAACGTGATTTCCCTAGGTGCGATTGCGCGCAGACGCCAGCTTTAACCAACTTCATAGTGTGCCCTCGTTTTTTTCGACATGTAGATGAAAGGCGCAATGTTGGAATCGTTCCAGCCCATGCCTCTATGGTCCAACCTCGATGGTCGGTAATTCAAATTCGTCCCCATCTGCGTTTCCGAATTCTAGAAATGACTGTCCAGATGCTGGACAAATGGCTCGTGAACAACAATTTTTACTGCGTTTTCCTAAGTAATTCTTCAAAAGAAATATTGCAATTTGATGGCCCCCGGTTTGCTTAGTCGAAACGCGGATACACGCGCGTCTCAGAGTAGGCTACGAAGGAACTGTTCGAGTTCAGCGTTCAAAGCTTTATCCAAAAACCTGTAAGGTCTCGCCAGTTCTCTTTTTATTTATTTGCAAAAGTTGACATTTCGGTGCCCCCCTGGGTGAAGGAGTGTTCGTAATCCACAACCGATCATCGTTTTAGATGGCGGCCCAGGTTTCGGAACATTACGTCATTTAGACGTTTCTTATTCCAGTCTCGAAGGAGCGCTCCCGAGGTCTTTATCCTTCAGAGACATGTCAAGCCGCAATTGAACGAGGATTTAATCCTAAGGAGTTAGTTACTTAATGCCCCTAGCAACTCCCGCGGCTATTGATGGTTGGTCAAGTAATCATTCACGGTCAGCCGCGATAGCCTCCAAGCAGGAAAGTCTCAGAACACGCAATTCCAAAACCCCCACTCTCATCGGGCAGTCGCCGGTGATGAGAAAACTTTTCTCCGTCATCGAACGCGTAGCCCCAACTGACGCTTCTGTGCTCATCACAGGTGCGACCGGCACCGGCAAAGAACTTGCCGCCCGCGCCATCCACGATATGAGCCCGCGAAGCGATAACGCTTTCGTCGATATCAACTGCTCTGCCATCCCGGAAACATTGGTCGAGGCCGAACTCTTCGGACATCAGCGCGGCACCTTCACCGGCGCCCACGAGAACCGCAGTGGCCTCTTCGAAAAGGCTTCTGGCGGCACACTCTTTCTCGACGAAGTGGATGCGTTGAATCTTTCAGCCCAGGCCAAATTACTGCGCGTTCTCCAGGAGCGCACGGTACGAAGAATTGGCGCTCGCGCAAATATCGCGATTGACGTTCGTATCATCTCAGCGACTAACTGCGATCTCGCACAGGCAGTCGCCGAAGGTCGTTTTCGGCCAGACCTTTACTACCGGCTCCGAGTTTTGCCGTTGCACGTGCCTGAACTTTGCACGCGCGGCGAAGACGTGAGATTGCTGGTCGAACACTTCCTGCGCGTGAAGTCGGAAAGAAATGGCCAGCCGCTCAGAAAGTTCACACCCGAAGCCATGTGTGCACTTTGCGAGTATCCGTGGCCCGGCAACGTTCGCGAACTGGAAAACACGATCGAGTATGCGCTGGCTATCGGTCTTGAAGACGAACTAGGCCCGGCGGACTTGCCGCCTGAGATTCTGACAGCGCATGCACAACCCAGCCCAGACGATTTTAGACAAGTGCTCCAGGCTTACATGAACGACACGGTTCCGCTTGCCGAAATCGAGAAGCGTTACATTCTTTCAGTTCTACAGCAGTTTGGTGGCAACCAGGTGCGAGCCGCAGCCGCACTTGGTATCGATCGAAGCAAACTCTATCGCCGTCTCAAGCAGTATGGCGTGATGGCGGTGAGATTTATTCAGGAAGAAAACTTAGACGGGCACCAACTTCTGTCGCGGCATTAACCCCCAGCCCCGACCGCTTGAAACGGGTGGTCGCACGCAAGTGTGACCACCCGCCGCCTTTTTAGCCACAAGATGCAGAGGAACGAGAGAACAAGTTCTGTGTTTTCTCCTGCTTCTTTGTGGCACCGAATCCAATAACTCTCAGCGGACAATATCGATCGCCGGCTTGTTGCCCGTCGTGCCGCGGAAGGTGATGCTGATGCGATAGTCGTGCTCGAGTTCGATTGAATCAGGCAGCTTCACTACAATCTGCGTGAGCCAATCAAAATTCGGGACCTTGCGAACGTCCTCGACAACCAGCGGGTACGTTCGTTTCAGGAGGTCTTCAACCTGAACCGTGATCGCCGAAGCATTCTCGTTGGGCATCAAGTCGATGCCGGTAGCGAAGAGCACAATTCGAGTACGCTGGTCCAGACTGAAATTGTGAATGTTCGTAAGCGGAAACGGTTCGCTCGCCAGCGTCACAGAATCCAACGCGACCGCTCTGCCGGTAGTTTCCTCCGTGATGATCAGGGGTTTGTCGTCGTCCAGAATTGTGATCGTGCTCGTAAACGGACTTCCCTCGATTCCGCCACCACCTGAAGAACTCAATATGATATTAATAGTCTCCGGATGCTCAATCGTCGCATCATCAATTATCGGCACAACAAACGACTTGACTGTTTCTCCCGCAGCAAACTGCAGTGAACCGGTGCTAGTTGTGTAATCGGCAGGCTGAGTTGCGGTGCCATTGCTGGTGGAGTAGTTAATCGTTACTGGATTCCCAATATTGCCGATGCGCGAGACGTTCACCGCGACACTGCCGGCATTCTCATTAACGATGTAACTGGTAGCGGCAAACTGAACACTGCTCGCCAATGATGACGACGCAAACTGTCCACGAATCTCTCCGGCAGTGAAGTTTGAACTGTGAACATTCACATAAAACAAACCATTCTTCAGATCCTGTACCTGCGCCGGAGTCATGTTAATCTGAAAATCACTGATCTGACCCAACGGCAGCGGGAAAACCGGAGGCGCACTAACTCCCGGTAACGCCGGTCCATGAATATGAGCGTCAGTTTGTGTGCTCGAGAGACCGTTAAAGACAAGCGAAACGCGCGCGGTCTTTTCATCGGGGCTGAGAAGAATTGTGGCTCGGCCTGTGGCGGTAGAGTTATTGGGCGGAGTTTCCTGCGCACCCGTAAGCGTTGCGACGAACAGCTCCCGCGGCTTCGACTTGATCTCGTAAACTGCGCCGTTCGAGAGTGACACAACAAATACATTTCCGTTCGGACCAGTTTGAATATCAGTCGTAATTCCGAAATCTTTCCCAATCAGCAGACTCTCGCTTTCAGTTTGATCAAACTTATCCAGGTTATCGGCAACTCGATCCGCGAGTCGCGGATCATTCAAAGAGAAGTGTTGTCGATCGGCGGTCAACTTGAACCGGAATAGGAATCCATTGAGCAGAGTGGTGCGGGACGCGCCGACGAATAGATCTCCTTCAAACTGAGGACCGAGTCCTCTTCCCTTCACAAACCCAATCGGCGACGGCGCCACCGCATACTTCCAACTGAATTCCGGATCCACGTATTGCGAGCCCGGAAGGTTACTCATTCGTAGCAAAGCCTGTTGCGGCTGGGTCTGGGTGTTGCTCGGCGGCCAGCGAAGTTGTTGCAGGTTTCCCGCGCCATAACTCATCTCAATCGATCGGAATTCATCTACACGGCTCAGTGGACCCATTGTTTGTATCCAGCCGCCATTGAAGCCGGGAGTGACGCGATTGATCTCGTCAAACGCATCGTCGCCGTTCTCCTGCGTCCACAAAGCGCCGCTGAACGGATCGAAATCCATTCCGAAACTGTTCCGAATCCCGTAAGCGAAGATCTTTCTTATGTTGGTGGCGATGGGGTCGGTCTGGATCGGTGGATTCGCGTTGATGAAGGGATTGTCTGACGGGGTTGAGCCGTCGTCGTTTAGCCGCAGCACGACTCCGGTGAGGTGGGCGTCGTCAGGTTCTGGTCCACCAAACTGATCGTCTGGAGATGGTCCACCCTGCACGATATTTTGCAAAAAGCCACGCCTGCCGTTGTCCCCGAAGATGATATACAGCTTGCCGTCCGGACCAAATCTTAGAACTCCTCCGTTGTGATTACCGCGAGACGGTTGACCCGCGTCCTGCTGCAACGCTCGCAACTTGATCAGGTTGCGATCGAACGTGAGCGTGTTTCCATTCCAGACGTAACGATCTACACGGTTTCCAAGAATCGGAACCTGATCGGTATTTGCGGTGTCCGATCCCGTGCTGCTTTCGGTCCAAAAGAGATACACAAAGCCGTTCTGCGCAAAGCCTGGATGCAACGCGATGCCGAGCAAGCCACGTTCGGACGCATTGTTTACCGGAAGATCAAGCACGGTACTGTGCAATGCACCGTTAACGATTCGCTGCACTCTCCCGGTCGCCTTTTCCAATACAAAGAAATCGTTCAAACCAATGAAAGCCATGCTGGTCGGTTGGTCGAGTCCGCCGATTACAGTGCTTACGGTGAGATTGTCATCCAGCATGGTTGGAGTAGAAGCGGCGGCCTGGATCACAGTCGAGGCGGCTGCCGTGTTGTTGGTCGAGTCAGAATCACTCTCGCTGGCGCTGACCGTAGCGCTGTTGGTTACTTGTCCGGCGGCGGAAGGTGTGACAACGATCGTCACGATCGCGCTTCCATCGACATCCAGAGTTCCCAGGCTGCAAGTCACTGGCCCACTGCCATTGCAATTGCCCTGAGTTGCAGTCACAGAAACAAATGCGACGCCGGCGGGCAGCGTATCCGTGACGGTCACATTTGTTGCCGCTTTCGGTCCGCGGTTTGTGACAACGATGCGATTTGACAGGTTGACGCCTGCCTGCCCGGGATTTGGTGAAGCAGTATTGGTGATCGAGAGGTCCGCACTTAATGGATCAACTACATTCAATGAAGCCGGTATTGAATGCGTCGTTGCGCCTGATTGTCCGTTGATATTAATCGAGTAATTGTTTACCGGAGTATTGGGACCACTGTCTAAATCAAGGGTAGTAGTTTTTGAATTTGCGTCGGTTATGTTGACGGATACGGGATCAAAAACAGCCGTGGCGCCGGTGGGAAGATTGCTTGCGCTAAGAGAAACCTGACCAGTGAACCCTGCGAGTGGGGTCACTGTCACCGTGTAAAAACCCCCGCCTCCTGGCAAAACGTTTCGCGACGTTGGGTTCACGCTCAACGCAAAATCCGGAGTTGTCGAAGCTGGAGCTGAAGTGACGAAGGTCTTATAGATGTAATCACCGGAAGTGTTGCCGTCATTGTTGGCCTGATTGCCGGCAGCGTAGAAAGTTACTGGACCAACATCCGTTGACGGCGCAGTCCAGTTGAAGGTCCAACTCGCGCCGTTCTGTTGGCCGATGAATGTTCCGGCAGCAGTGTGTTCGATGTATTGACGCGCCGAACCCGGGCCGGCGTTGTTCAGCACCTGCGTCAGACCATCCGTGCTTTGCAGGTTGCCCGCCTTTTCGTCTGAGGCATTGTCGAGAACTGTCAGTTCAAAGCCCCAGCGCAGTCGCGACTGGTCCGCATTCGTGTGCGTAACTGTAATCGCGTAAATTTGACCGGGAACGTATGTTTGAGGCGCCGTGATCGAAATCTTTCCCGTGCCGGCATCAGGCGGCACGTGACACTCGGCGCAGGCTTCCGGCTCTTCCTGCGGAGCACCTGTGTAACCCGCAGGTGGTCCAGCCGAGAATGCATGCACCGGAGGAGTACCTGTGTTGTGAGTTAAGAGAAATCCAGCAAGCGTCGCGAGCAGAGTCGTCCCCAAGCAAAACCGAATTAGCCGCAGATTAACGCGGATGACGCAGATCAAACCGTATAACCTGTTGTCTTTTTTTTTGATCTGCATCATCCGCGTTAATCTGCGGCTAAGTTAGGCCAGGAACCCCAGGTTCGGAGTAGCAAAGCGACCGATCAACGGAAACACTGCTGATAGATCTGCCGACGACAACCCGTACCAGTTCGCGAGTGTTGCTGCGTATTGTTCGACGGACGTAGTCGGTATCCAGCGACCGCGCGGATTTGATCCACCGTCAGTATCGTCTGGGCCACCGAGCGCCAGCGTCGGATACGTGCCATACAACGTGTGACCGAGCACTGATCCGCCGACGATCAGTTGATGATTGCCCCAGGCGTGATCGGTTCCAACCGCATTAACACCAGTGCCAGCCGGCTGCAACGTGCGTCCGAAGTCCGACATCGTAAACGTCGTCACTTTATCCTGCACACCGAGCTCAACAGTGGCCGCGTAAAAAGCGCTAATCGCCTGGCTCACCTGAGCAAGCAAGCCTCCCTGCCCGCCAACCTCTGCCGAATGTGTATCAAAGCCGCCGAGTTGGGTAAAGAAAATTTGACGCTTCATGTTTATACCAGCGTTAGCATCGGTACAGGCTTTGATTAAAAGGGCGATCTGTTTTAGCTGACGCCCAAGAGTTGTATTCGGAAACGCCGTAAGAAGAGTTGGATTCACACTGCTCAACGCATTGTCTGTTTGAATCGAGCTCGAACGCGTGTCGCTTGCGGCTTTCACGAGCTTGAAGTTGTTATCGAGCGGGCGCAGTTCGTTGAACGAAACGAGGCGTGAAGCCTGCTCGGCTGTCGTACCCGTCATGATCAATTGCAGCACGTTTGCCAGCGACGTACCTGAGTCGGCAACAGCCAGTTGTCTGGTGTCGACTCCGCTCAACAATAGATTGATACCTGCAATTGAGATGTTGCTTGGGAAAGTCGCGGAACCGTTCAATCCCAGGGTCTTGTCAGCCAACCTTCCTCCCCAGCCCGTTTGACTGACAGTGTTTGCGATCGCGGTTTGAAACAATCCGACCTGATCGGAATGTGAGAAGAGTTGCAGCGGTTTCTTGCCTGTGCCGTTTTGATAAGTGGTCCGCGTCAATGGTTCAACCAGCGGACCGTTATTACAAAGCACTGCGAGTTTTCCCTGATTGAAGAGGTCGCGCAACTCCGGCATGTTTGGGTGAAAACCATAAGACCCGCCGCTCACGGGCGACACCGGAAGCAGACTCGCCTGCGCTATCGCCAGACCTGCCGCATTACGCACATTCGAATAACCCGTGGTTAGACTGCCGGCCGGACCGTTGTACTGGTCCAGCGACACAAACATGTTGTTGCCGTCGTTTCCGCCATTCAGAAAAACACAAACCAATGCTCTGTAGTCACTTGCGGCCTGCGGTGTAAGCGCGTGTACGATGCTGAAAGTATCGATGCTGGAAGCAAGCGCTGCGCTACCAACCGCACAGGCACTTGAACGTAGGAAGTCTCTTCGTGTTATCGCCATGATGGTTATCTCTGAACGTCGTACTGGGAAGAAGTGACAACCAGGTAAACCGCCGCTCGCGCGCGCTTCTGGTTACGTGTTGTCACGTTGGCATCATTGATCGTATTCATCGCGGTAATGATCGAAGTGCGCATCTGCGAGTTCATCGTGCCGTGCAGCAGCAACGAATCGAGAGCGTTGACTACGTCGACGGGATTGCCCGCGAGTGCCTCGAGATTCGCGATATCGATCGACGTTCCACGCGGTCGATCCGGACTGCCGGTTGTCGGTGTAGTGTTGGTGGTGACACCCGTATAGATCAACCGATCGATATTGTTGGCGCGACGCAGCGTCGTGGTGGTCGAAAGAATGCCGAATGCCGGGCCGAGGATCTTCGTTCCCGGTACTTCATAAGCCGGCTGGTAATAGCTGAATACCGTCGGCGGCTGGAAGATCGGCTGGTCCAGGCTGCCGGTGAAGTCTGTGTTTGTCGACCTGTTACCCAGAACACCGTCACTCGTGGTCGTCTTATCAAACGACCTGGGATTGAAGGCGCGCAGGAAGCCAACGATGTACTGCGCCGGTTCGCGCAGCTTGCCGTAGTTGGGATCGGTCTTTACATCGCCGCGAGCTTCCGGATCGAGCAGGACTGCACGCACCACCAGCTTCAAGTTGCCGCGAACATTTGCACAACCTTGCGGGTAAAGGCCGCTGCAATCGTTGTTGAAGACTTTGGCGACCCGCTCGACGTAGGCCGGACTCGGATTACTCGTCACCAGATGTTGAATGAGTTGTTTGCTGATGAATGGACCAACGTTTGGATGGTTGGCCAAATGATTCATCACTGCCGTCATGTCTGACTGGGCACAGGCAATGTTTGCGGCTGAAGTCGGACTCGAGCACGCCGGGATCGAGAACCCGTTCAGGAGTGTCTTCGCGCCCGGGTCATGATTCTGACCACCACGCGGCACCATCGGATCACGGTAGTTAGTGATTCCCGCACCGATAGCTGTGGTGAGGTTCCAACCGGTAAATACGCGCGTAAACTCGTTCACGTCGTTTTGGCTGTACGTAGGAATCGTGTTGCCTTGAGCATCACGTTGCGGCGTACCATCCGGGTTGAGTACATCTGTACCGAGCGAGAAGAGCTGTAACACTTCGCGCGCAAAATTCTCGTTCGGACTTGTCCTTGTACTGAGTCGCATGTCGAGGTATTCGCCCATCGCTGGTGTGAGTGTGATCTCGTTCAGCAACGTCTGGTAACTGCCAAAAGCATTTCGATCGAGTGCCTGCAAATACACCGTCATCCAACTGGGGCGATTCACCTCGCTGTTTGCTGAAACCACGAGGATCTGGTGCAGTGCAAAAGCAACGCGCTGCCGCAACTGATCGTTTCCATAGAGCGCACTGCTGAAGAAGGTTCGATGAACCGGATATATCGTGTAGAAATCACGCAGACAAACGTTTTGGTTGTAGTTTGGATCAGTTGATGTGGTCGGACATTGCTGGCTCGAATCATCGAGCGGGAATGGCAGATCCGGGTAGTTTGAACCCTTTGCTACGTTAGCCGGTGGCAGGCTGAACTGTTCGTTCAGATAGGCCATGAAACCCATGGCTTTGACGCGTGATACTTCAGCGGGCGTCGGTCCCCACGTCGCTTGTTCGAGAAAACGGACTGTGTCGGCGTCAGTTGCCGGGCCGGTAAATGGATCCGGAACTAGCGGCGGATCCGCGGCGGGAGGTGTTTGCGGTGCTGGAGTAGCAACTGCATTCAGATCATCTGAGGGTCCACCACCGGCATGGCCAATCGCAATCCTAACGCGATTACTCGCCATTCCATGTAGATTGAGACGCAATAGCACGTCGCCCACGTCGCCGAGTTCGTCGTTGAGCCTGACGACGATCATCGTGATGCCGGGGAAGTTTGGTACCTGGCCCACAAACTCAACGCGGAGTGGGTAGATCTTTCCGCCGGCATCCTGAACATCAGCGGAAAAGGCATTGGCGCCTTCACCCACAAGGAGTTCGAGATCCATTGCGAAAATGGAGATTCTGGTGCGCGTGTCAGAACCTATCGGGAAACTGGCCGTCGGCTGAAAGGGCTCAGTCGTCATCGTGAACGTTTCGAACGCGACGGCCCTGGTGTTCGCAGCCTGGCTAATTAGAGTCGGTTTTTTGTTGGTGGCTGCTTTTGCTGGGATCAAGCAGGCAAACAGGAGAAAGGGAAAGACAAAACCCTTAGCGGCGCAGCGACGAAAGCTGGTTCTCATACAGGGATCGGCTCCGACACGATTTCCGAATTGACTATTAAGGTGAGGTATTACACTTCGTTCGAGGGGCGACCGTGGTCCGTAACCAGGTTGAGATTAAATATACCATTTCGACTTCAGACCTCACCACGGTCTTTTTGACTACTGACTACTCCTCGATGCTTAGACGAAAAGGACCGCTGGTTGGTCTAAAATTTGTTGCGTGCACATAAACCACAAAATCGAAGAAGCCGATCTTGTGCTTTTTGTGGTCTTTTATGGCTTACTATTCCTGAGGCAAAACTCAAAATGAATCATCCAATACCGGCCGAGGCACTCGCGCAAATACTTCTGGAAGCCCGCACACACAACGGCTGGCTCGACAAACCCATCACTGACGAACAGCTTCAGCAACTTTATGATGTGGCGAAATGGGGCCCAACCAGCGCGAACGGAAGCCCGGCTCGATTCGTGTTCATTCGTTCGGCAAAAGCCAAAGAGCGACTGCGACCAACGCTCTCCCCTGGGAACGTTGAAAAGACAATGGCGGCGCCGGTCACCGTCATTGTTGCTTACGATCTTCGGTTTTACGAGAAACTGCCACAACTCTTTCCGCATAAGCCCGCGATGCGCGATCTTTATGCGACGAATCCGCCATTTGCTGAGGAGACGGCCAGGCGAAACTCTTCGCTTCAGGGTGCGTACTTAATCATCGCGGCACGCGCACTCGGACTCGACTGTGGACCAATGTCGGGATTCGATAATCGAAAGCTTGACGACGAGTTCTTTCCGGCGAGTCAGGTGAAATCAAATTTCCTTTGCAACATCGGTTATGGCGATCCGTCGAAGCTGATGCCACGACTGCCACGACTCGAATTTAACGAAGCATGCAGCATCTTGTGACTAGTTTAATAGAGCGACTTTGTAAATCTTTGAATTAATTGCTGTATTAAAAAACAAAATGATGTCGATCTCGGCCGTCCGCGTTCGACTTACACAGAGGTAGCACAGAGAAAATTTAGTTGAGGAAGAGAAACTACTATGTCTGAACCGATTGTGAGAGTTCGTAATGTGAGCAAGCGTTTCAATCGCGATGGATTTGAAGTCGTCGCTCTCGAGCGCGTCGATCTCGAATTGCATGAAGGAGATTTTCTGGCGCTGATGGGGCCGAGCGGTTCAGGCAAGTCGACTCTCTTGAATCTGGTCGCAGGCATCGATCGCCCAACAGAGGGCGAGGTCGATGTGATGGGAACGCAACTGACGCGAATGAGTGAGAGCCAGCTCGCAGTTTGGCGCAACACTCACATCGGTTACATCTTTCAGACTTTCAATCTCGTGCCGGTGCTGACCGCCTTTGAAAATGTCGAACTGCCTTTGTTGTTGACGAAGCTGTCGAAAGCCGAGCGACGCAGGAATGTTGAAACTGCGCTGGATCTCGTCGGTTTAAGTGAACGCATGCATCACCAGCCGAGGCAGTTGTCAGGTGGTCAGGAACAGCGTGTCGCAATCGCCCGCGCCATCGTCACCGATCCTAACTTGATCCTGGCCGACGAACCGACGGGAAATCTCGACGCCCGCTCCGGTGAAGAGGTCATGCAGATACTCTCAACTCTCAACCGCGAGCTTAATAAAACGATCATGCTCGTCACGCACGACCCACACGCCGCAAGTTTCGCTTCCGAGCAGCTGCATCTTGAGAAGGGCGTGCTGACGGAACTCGAGACCGTCGCATCGCGCCAAGTCAGCGTTTAGAGACGCGATAACTTGATCCGCGTTCATTTGCGTTCATCCGCGGCTAAGTCAATTGTTCGTTTTGCGCCGCTTGAAATAGAAGGCCGGATCGTTTGGTGGTCCGGCTACTGTCACGAGTTCCCAGCCGTTTGCGCCTAGCCTGTCCATGTGCTGCTCGAGGACATAGGCCTCGCGTGCAAAACCGCCGTTTGATTCCTTGCGCACACGACCCGAGCCAGTGTCAGAGAAGTTTGTCGTTGATGGACCATTAACAACGAGGTATTCCCATTTATCCGCCGAATCGTTTGAGTCTGGCTCCTTTCCCGACGTCTTCACAACCGCAAGCGAGATCGCGACAAGAGAAAGGGCCAGCACCGTCAATAGTCCTTTTTTAAGAACTCCGCTTCGTTCCATACGGCCTCCAGGTTTGTACAGGTAGGCAATGCTTTTGACCTTCAACGTCTGACTATCCTACGTCGTTCCGAAATATATTACTCTGTGGGCTTGTAGCGTGAGGCAAGCAGACCCGTGGCTGCCGTCAGGTCCAGGTCTGCGAAGAGGAGACCTTCTTTTCCGTAAGGCTGATAACTGTGTAGTGTGCCGTCGGGCCGTGCGACTGCCGAAGTAGTTGGTGATCCGGTACTCGCGTAATTCACAGTGGCGAAATAGCAGGTATTCTCTGCCGCGCGACACAAGACCGCTTTTTCATGAAATGAATTTTGAGACTCGCCATAAGACAAGGGAATAGGACTTCCCGGTTCGGCCTCATGAAACTGCGGATGGAAAACGACGTGCGCTCCACGTCGCGCGGCCCAACGCACTGTTTCGGGATAGCGCCAACCTTCATGACAAATCACGACGCCAAACTTCATTGGGCCAGTTTGAAAAATTTGTCTTCCTGAGCCGGGCGAGTAGATCGTGTCCTCAGAAGGATCGAGTTGAACCTTGTCCTGAAAACCGGCGACGCTTCCATCTCGATTGATGACGAGTGCAGCCGCTAACACTCCGTCGCTGACCAGACGTTCCGTTCCGAGAACAACAGCCGTATTTGCATTCGCAGCAGCTTCGGCAATGCGAGCCCACGCGCGTTCGAGAAACCTGGTATCGGGGGGCGGCACGCCTTTGCCAGGCGCCCGATAACCGGGCACGTAGCATTCAGGAAAACAAATAACTTCCGCCTCACCATTTCCAGCATTAGCGATGGCCTGCTCAGCCAACGCGATCGATTCGTCCGGAGTCTCCGGAAAACGAAGATTAGCTAGTGCGATTCGAAACAGGACTCTCACGCTCACGCTACAATCCCAAGTGGAGGAATTCACGGCTTTCGCCGCTTCTGGAAACTACCCATGCTTTACGATTTGTTTCGCGTATGAGCTTATTGAGAAGCGCGCGCAGATCGGTATTGGCTGTTCGAAATTCATGATCGACCAAATCAATGGCTCCTCCACAACAGTTTCCAGTATGCGATCCTTCTAGACGATTAGATTCGAGAAAATTGCGTACTTCTGGCAAATCAAGAATGGCATCACGGAATTCAAATACATACAGTCCCTTTCGAGGACTAAATTCCTTAATCCGTATCTTCAAGAATTTGTCCAAATACTCATCACGATCAAATGCCGGATAGATGTTTATGACTCCGTCTTCAAGTTTCCACCGGTAAGACGGGTCGGCAAGAACCAAGCGGTCGAGCACATCTTTCAAAGGGGCTTTGTCAAAATCGACATTGATATCGTGCCTCATAAAGTCATTCTGGGAAACTTCCCACCCGATTGGTATTGACTCGTCTCCAGCAAGTCGGCCCAGTGCTTCTTGAAGCGTGCCCTCTTTGACGTGGAGTGTCACGTGTCGTTCCAAGAGTTTATTACTCTGCGCAAAAGACAATTCGCCGGAAGCGCTCCAGCATGTTGCTAGAAAAAACAAGTTCAGTAAGCCAACGAAAACCTTTTGCCGAACACATCCTTTAATCCTCATGTAAGCCTCCGAACTTCCGATTCCCTCCTCGTCGGTACGAACTAATGCCGCCTCTTCGGATAGGTCACCGTAATAGGGAAAATGTCTGCGGGCCGGAAATTATTCACAAAGTTTCCCCTGGAGTTAATAGGCGAAATGAGTTCGCCTTTAAAGTTACTATCGACCAAATTACTAATACGCCTACGATAAACAGCAATTGCAATCAGTCCACCATCAGGCGAAAAAATACGGATCGTTTGCTCGCCGAAATAATGAGACTTTTTTCCAATTTGTTTATACACGGCCTTTGTTCCTTCCTCTGGGCTCAGTCTGTAGTTAGAGAAGTTGGCGTTTGCTGCTAAATAATCCTGGATGGTGCCGCTTGAATCAGTCGTCGCCGCTATCGAGCTTTCGAACATATCGTTAGTGGGTATCGATTCCAATGTCTTATTCGACTCTTCCAGTCTCCATCCAACGAGAGGTTTATTGTCTTGATCCGTAACTGTGATCGTAAGCACAGACCTTACTCCAGTTGCGTAAACACCTGGTCGGAGTTCTACGTTGGCTCGCGGCTCTGGCGGCCCGGCTGTAACTGAAACATTTATTGAGGCAGGTGGCGGATCGCCAACGTCGACAGTCGGTTTTGTAGATGAACCCCCTTCGGTGGGTAGAGGGGGAAGATTCTTCGTGTCTATTTGGACCGGCCTGGGTTCAGGTAACTTTGGATTTACTCGGTGCTGTTGTGGTCGAGGTAGACTGTTTCTATACAGCCGGTCGGCTACATACGGATCGTTGGTTTGATAAACGCCCATGTCGGAAAGCGCCATGCCAGTTGGGTCTACCGCTGTCAAGGGCATGTTCTGAACATAGCTATAGCGATTGAAACTTTGTGGATCCGCAATATCCGCACTTGAACCAAGTGGATCAACACTGGTGAAGCGTCCTTGGACACCAGATTGGTACCGAGCTTGCGCGTAATTCAGACCCGTTTCGGCGTCAAACTCGTAGCCAGTGAATTTCTGACGCACTGCGTCGGCGCCATACCCCAGAGTTCCTGTTCTTCCGCCAATCAGACCCACTTGAGCTCCGCCGATCTCCTCACCAAATGGCAGATAGTCATGCCGCTTCACACTTGCGAGAGTACCTGTTTGATCGACAATTATTCGTGGAGTGCCAAGTTGGTCCATCACAATCCACTGAATTGTCGCACTGCCTGTGGCTGTATAACCCCAGGCTTCCAATTCTATCAATCTACTGTAGCCATCAGTACTGGCATTAGTTAACACTCTGATCCTAGCGGTCGTAATCGGAGCAAAGGTAAACTTGCGCCACACCTTGCTGTTGCCAGTCACGCTACCACCAGACACGGTCACCCAACTGCTGCCATTCCAATACTGCACGTCAAAGCCAGTGAGCCCGTAAGTGCTGAAAGTCATGGCTTCAGTCGGTTCTGACGGGTTCTGCCAGTTATCCTGCACTGTGAACACATCGATCTCATCGATGGTTTTGTTGCCATTGAAATCAATTTGCAACCAGTCAGGGAAACTGTTTGCTGGAGAACTATCATTCCAACCCTCGCCACTCCCCCAACCTCCGCCGCTGCGGTTGCCGTTATTGGCACCAGCGGGCGTGAAGTTGAATTGCACACCGTCTGAATAATTCGATGAAGCACTCGCTACCCCACCATTCGATGAGAGCGCCACATTTTGCCGCCCTGCATTGCTAGCTGTTACCGCTGCAGTTACCAATAGTTGCCCGTTGCGATAGCCATACTCCACCTGAGGATTCGTTACCGCGCCGTTGGTTGCATATTCTGCGAGAAGCGTGCCGCCGAAATCGTAGACTTGCCAAATCTCCACTCCATTTACAAAGCGTCGCACTCGTAAACCCGAACCGCTGTATTTGTAGTATTGCCAACCCGTGTTTTCCTGCGCTGAGATCATGTGGTTCTCAGCATCAAAAGTTCTCAGCCCACCTCCGGTATAAGTATCGTTAGTTTGGTTGCCCGCATTGTCGTAACCAAAGTTGGATCCGGCAGGTGCGATCAGCCTATTCGTGTTTGTATCGATTGTATATGAGGGTCGCGGAACGTTCGCGCTGCTAAGCGCGGTATCAATACTGCGATTGCCCCAACGATCGTAGGTATACGTCTGCTTGAAACTATCGCTACCCGTGCCATTTAGTTTTTCATTTACTGACTTCAAACGATTGAGGTTGTCATAAGAGTAGGTTTGTTGGAAATATGGCCCACCCGGAAGATAAATCTCCTGGCGTAGAAGATTGCCGTTGTTGTCCGTGCCACTGCCCCCTTGTGTGTAACTCCCGCTGAAGTAGTTAACAAGCGAACCTCGATCACCGTTTGTGCGATCTGAGTCGAACGATACGGAGCCCAGACGTATATCCCAAAGCTGACCGCGCGAGTTGAAGCGTTGTTTATGATACAGCGGCGTTTGCGTGCCGAACTTTTCCTGCTGAAGTAATCCATAATCGTTGTACTGAAAATTGTTGGCGTATGTTCGTGACACACCATCACCAAGATTGCCGGAGAAGCTCTCCAATCTTCCTACTTGATCGTGTGTATAGGTAGTCGTGTGACCGGAGGGATACGTCTGACCGGTAACAGCGCCGGAAAGATCATAAGCGACGCTTACTGGATATGAGATGCTCCATGCATTATTCGACCTGAACTGTTGGCGCTGAATTGTCGGCCTGCCCATGACGTCGAAATCATCGATGGTGAATCTTACCTGATCGATAGTCTCCGTTTGCCAAATCTGTCCTTTCACATTGGCAACATTCGTGAAGTTGTTCGCGCGATAACCATCGTAATACGTATCCACTCCCGGAGTGTTTTCCGGATCGTTCGTGTAACGCAAGGTGGTCACGCGATTCAACTGATCGTAGGTGAAAGTTGCGGTGATATTTCGCGCATCGCGGCGCGTCAACGTGTTGCCGTTATTATCGTAAGTAAAAGCCATGGTCCATCCACCGGAATAACCGGTAATGGGATCAGCCCAGTAGGGAAGCGACGCATTCAGCGTTTGTTCCACTTGCCGCACAAAAATCACGCGGGACAGTGAGTCGTAGCCGAAGTATCTAAGCTGACTCCCCTGTTCTACCTTACGAAGGTTATTCATTGCATCGTAGGTGTAGTTGGTTTGATAGGCTAGTGAGCCCGGATCTTCGACAACCTGAATGACACGTCCTGCTCCGTCCGTGAGACTCTGGCGTGCTCTACCTGTTTGATCCGAGGCCGTGACTGTACTACCGAAATAACCTGGGATGAGGCTATACCCATACGACGTATTAACATGAGCGCCATCAGCTGTGGTTACTGACATTACACGGTTCTGCCAGTCGTATGCATTAGTGGTCCATTCACCTGACGGATTGATACCCATATTGAGACTCGGGACACTCGTCCGATACGGATTCGAAACGCGCCAGGATCGACCTAGCAGGTCGTACTGTGTGTCAGTCGTTACATAAGTTGCACCTTCACTTGCAAATGACCGCACAGCCCGACCAACTTTATCAAAATACTGGTACGACTCAATTACCTGCTGGGTTGGTATAGTGCGTTGCAATGTTTGTGTTCGAACATAAGTATCTGTCGGGTCATCGTGGTAAAAAATGCTGGTCCAACCACCATCGGGACGGGTTACTTTAGTTTGCCGGTAAAGTGGATCGTTGTATTCGAACGTTGTTGTTTGTCCATTCACGTCAGTACTAGACATAACCAATCCGGTGTTTGTATCAAACACCGTTGTTTTCAAGAATTGCGCAGGCTGACCGTGAGTACCGCTCGGATCGGGCGCGATCGACGAAGTCGTCGTCGGATACGCATAGTAATAGCCGACTGAATAATCGAGCTCCGTGGTGGGTTCAACTCTCCCCATGCCATCCCAGGTTTTCCGCACATTCCCATACCCGTCGTATTGCGTATGCGTTTGAATCCAGGTAACGGACGGATAGTTTAGCCATTTGCGCACTGTCGTCGGATTGCCGCGATAGGTCGTCTGTGGATCGTTCCATCCAACCACCGGACCAACAGACAGAAGCGGATAAGCAGGCTGGTCATAATCAATATAGGTCTGTGAAACAATACCAGTGGCATCACTGATCGATGAATAAGTCGGCAACCCGAGAATGTTTCTATTCCTGTAATTAGCGTCACTCGTCGTATACACTGCGTTGGTCGAGCGCACCAATGTCCCAAACGGTATTGAATCAATTGTTGCATTCTGAGCAGTGTTCTGATCGACCAGTTTGAACCCATACTCACTGCTGCCAGTGCGATCTAATCCCACATTCCACCAGTAGGTGGTGTCGTAGCTAAAGGTGGTAGTAGTAGTAAGCGCATCTCCTCCAGTGTCTAGCCAAATTGTGATGGTTTTGACAGGCCGTGCATTTCTAGTAGCCGTGTAAGTACCTGTTCCAGGCGATGGACGATTATAAGTGCCACTTGATTTGTCCCACTTAGTCAAAGTGCGCCGCAGCAAGGCACCTCCTTCGGAAGCCGGCGCGTAGATCCGTTGCTCATACGCCATTCCATTCAACACATCGTCGTAACCGAAATTGTTTTGTGGATTAGGTTCGTTATAGAGATAGGTTTTGGTTTGAATACCGTTGGCAGCGCCTGTTGGCCCGGGAGCGGTGAGCACGAGCACGAATGGATTTTCAAATGAATAACTCCATTGCACTTCGTCCGTTCCTGTACCACTCGCACTGAGCCAACGATTTTTAAGACCTCGACTCGCCCCGTAAGGCACTACCGGATACCCAAGGGAGGGTACCCAACCGTATTCGTATCGTTGATAAGCACCTGATGGATAAATGATCTTGTCGAGCTCACCGAAATTGTTGTAGCTGAATTTGTAACTGAGATTATTCGGTAAAACAATTTCAGTAAGGACCACGGTATTGAAGTTTGTATTGCCTGGCTGCCCCCTGCCGATGACTTGCGTATAAGTCCTATAGTCCAATTCTTCCGGATCAGTGTAGGCCGAATGGAACATCGTTGACGATGACTGCGGTTGTGGGTTATTGGCACTGTTGTAGTCTCCAGGTGGCAGAGATGGATTCGGCAAATACCAGTCACCTACCGGCATTAACGCCGCCGCGTTTGGGCTAAGGGCTGAGGACAATTGCGCAAATTTGAGCGTGTATGTAGCTGGATTACCGTTGAAGCCAGGCACCGAGTATTGATAATTGACGCCGGCCTGAGGATTGGCAGGCCACGGCATGCCGATCGTTCGCCCCATAGTGTCGGTCCACTGGCGCGAAGACACACTATATGAAAGGGTGTTGCCATTCTTGTCGACGAATTGAACGGTGCCCGAGGACATGATGTAACGAGTTCCATCCGGAAGATAGAGAACACCATTCGTCGCCCCACTAGCATCGTATCGCATGCGGGAATTGTCGACAGCGTAGAAGGTTCCATTCGTATCCACCGTACCATTGTCTGGCTGTACTGCATCAGCCTTACGCAACTCATGAGTCGATCCATCAGGCATGTGTATGAACACGCGTGCCACGCGAAAGGTGTAGGGATAAACACTTCCATTCGCGTATGGCTTTCCGGTATACCAGTAAAGATCCATGGTCTTAGGCCACTCAACCACGGGAACATCTAAACTAGTGGTCCAACCGGCTGTAGCAAATTCAGAGTAAATTGCTTCCGCCACAGAATTCTTTCCGTTGGGTGTCCAGTAGCGAGTCTTGATGAACCCGACTCGCCAAACCTTCGAGTTGTAGTTCAGATTTAGTGGCAGGTCGACGCCGCGACCCGGAAATGATCCAAGTGGTATCTGGAACGTCATCGTATTAGTGCCTGGATTGCCTTGAGTGAATTGGGCGTTTTGTTCTGATTGCGCGGCTACGTGGATCGTTGCACACAAGCAGACACAGATTACGACGAGGAAACGCCGTTCCTTATTGAAGCTCTTTCCACCGATCACTAACGCGCGAAGTAAAACAATGAGTGCTTTCGCGAGGAGACGAAATGAGGTAATTGCCATGGTGAAGATCCTTCACGGTTTAGAGTGCCATTTGGTGCGAAATTAGGTTCTCCGCAAAGCATTTGTGCGTCGCGGGGAGATTTCCTGCCTAACCTCGAAGCGGGACCTGAGTAGCGGGTTCGAATGCAAAGCGAGGAAAGCCCCAATTTTGAGGCTCACAATCTACTTTGGGGGTGGATCGGTGTCAATGTTAGGGTTTCTTCGTCTCGGATTCAGCGGGGCGTTTTTGTGGCGGTTCGGTGATCGATTCCACTTTGCTTTTATCGAGAAATGAAACAACCCCACTTCTTCGATACCAGATTCCCTGCGCATCTTCCCATGCAGCGTCGGCTTCGAGCGACGTTCCATCCTTCATCTTTATGATTGCTCGCTCGCCATTTGCGACAGCTTTGCCGCCGGTCGCTATTGGACCATGGTTGAGCGCCGCCGGTGGTGTGGTTTGAGCCGGCGCCACTGGACTTTCTGTCGGACTCGCTTCGGGCTCGGCAGGACTCGCGGTTTCACTAGCTGACGTCATTGGTGTCGGACCGGCCGGCACAACTGCTATCTGATTTGATTTGGGAACGGCCGTTTCAGTGTTCTGATTGTTTTGATTTTCCTGCTGTGCGGTTTCGCGGCTTGGCGCGAGAAAGGCGAGATACAGCATCACGCAGACAACCACGCCAATGAACCCGCCAATCACTCCGGTAACCCAAACAGACTCGGCTCCCGACGGCGCCTTCTTCTCAACGTTAGCTTGCGGAGAGTCAGTCAACTTCACCAGCTCCGACCCATCCATATCGCAGAAAGCCTTCTGATCATCGAAAACCTCATTACACCCAGGACACTGTTTCATTTCTTACTCCCGCAACAACAAACACAAAATAAGCAGCCTAACTAATTCGCTATCGAGCAGTAGAGAGAGGAGAGTTATTGCGGTGAGAATGAGTATTGCTATTCGAATAGCTCGACGCTCCGTGGTGCGCGGGATTATATGATCGGCGCGCCGCCACTTCAATTCTAAATTCAAATTACAGGCGAACTTGTCTCTGGCGAGCACCCCGAGCACTCCGCCGGATCTCACACGCACACCCTGATAAAGCGGATATTCGCGCAATATGGATTCAATGCCGGCGAGCAACCGTTCAGCATCTGGCCCATACGAGGCGCCACCTCGTGGTAGGATGGTGGCAGTGCTGAGAATAAAGCGACTTAATGGGTTTATTCGGTTGGACCCTCGTCCATAAGTAAAGATGAGAAAATAAGAGGAACCCGAATGCCACGGTTCGCGTTCATAAACGATTTCAAAATCTAAACAGAAATCACTCAAGTGTGGTTGCGATTTGCTTTTTCAGCGCCAACAATGCAATCAATGCTGGATGGGAAGATACCCACGGGGCCAACCTTGTTATTGCTTACCACTCTTCGCGCCGACGGACTTCAAAGCTTGAATTACCCTCCGATCGCCGGTCATCAATGCATAATCAAAAGCACTTTGGCCAGTATTGTCAGTGAGGTTCACGTCAGCGGCGGCTCGTAATAGAAGCCTTACAATATCAACTCGACTGTTACCGGCAGCGATTATCAGAGGCGTTACATGTTTCTTATTCCAAGCGTTTGCGTTGGCGTTTTTAGCTAACAGAGCTTCCACCGTGTTGCGACTCCCAACTGCAACCGCAGCAAGTAAGGGTGAGGTTCCAGCACTATTCGAGGTATTCGGATCGGCACCCGCCTGAAGGAGAAAACTTACAACGTCGCTACAACCGCCTGCAGAAGCGAGTAGCAACGCGCTTGTCCCATCATTTCCGTTCACATTCGGGTTTGTGCCAGCCGCCAGAAACAGTTCCACCGCCTGCTGATTACACTTGCCAGCGTGTTCAATGAAAGAGGTATCGTCATAACGAATGCCTAATTCGGCCAATCGTAGATGTGCGTCTTGATTGCGCTTAGCGCTGGCAGCAGTCTTATTGGCGCGCCGGTCGTCACGTCTGAATGGCAGAACAAGGTCACCACCGACTCGATCGATTTCAAGAGCCTCGACGACTGAAGTCCATGGTCCGTCTGACCCTCTGACCGATATCGCAAGCCCCCAAATTCCTTGCGGCAACGCCAAAGTGATTGCAGAGTCTTGTTTGTCAAACGAATTCTCAGGAACGACTTCTGAGGCTACAAGATCCCCATGATTGTCCCGGACCTGCAACCAGCACCGTCCGCAGTTAGCTACTTTCAGGACCTTCAGAACTGATTCGTCTCTTAAGGGAATTCTTACAGTCTTATAGTGGACGGAGATCGGCAGATCTCCAACATTCACGTCGGTGTTTGTCTTGACATGAATTGTCTCCCCTGGAAACAGGGGTTGACCGCTAAGGTCCACGAAGGGAGGCCTGAGGGGCGCGAATACAGACGCAGGCACGCCAGTGGTGACAAACACCACTGCCTGCTGGGAATCACCGGGCGACAATGAGAACCGAAATCGTCCATCTACGTCCGTCTGAAATACTTGAACAACACGGTCGACACCTCTCAAAGGATGCTGATCATCCGAAGAGACGAATAAACTTACGGTCGCCTGCGCAACAGGTCGATGCCGCGAATCGATGACTCTACCATCAATGATTGCCTTCGCGTTTTGTGCTAAACCTGCGTCTATACATGCGCTAACCAAGAACAGAAGCAGTGAGATTTTACGCGTACAATTTTGAGCCATTGTTACCTCATCCAACCGTTAAGGTCCTCAAGTCAAAGAGTCAATTCTTGATCATTTTCTCAATTAGCTTTCCGCAAGCTGCTTCCACGGCCTTTGTGTTTTGCGTACTGAGTTTTGTGTTTCCGCCATCAAGAGGTAACAGGAAATTTGGAGTCCCATCAGAATTGACGCTGGAAACAATTACATGTCCCAACTCGTGTAACATCTGAAGAGCCCGGGATCGGTTGTTGTTTGCGCCAAAAGTACCAAAACCTGGAACTGCCACGGTCTCGACAGGCCTCTTTGTTGTGTCCACGTACCAAGAATTATAGAAGCCGCCTGCCGTATTTATCGTTGCCGTTCTCGGCGTGACGTATGCTGTTCCTGCGACGATTTTTGCAGTGGGCACATCCATCGAAATTCCGCTCTTGTAGTCATTGAGCCTTCCGGGTTGGAATGGTATTGCCTCAAGAGCAGCGACTGCATTGGCAGCACCACTAAAAAAGGCCGCGCACGAATTCTGCCCGTTCTTATCCGTGCTGTTTAGCAGATTGACGAGACTGTTCCTCGTTTCAACTATGAGCCGTTGTTCTCTCGAAACTTTCTGAGGCAATAACCATCCTAACTCCACTGCGAGATTAATCCCATAGAGAAAATCCGCCGCATCTTGTCCGAAATATGAACCATGACCTGTGCGTTCGTCCTTAACTTTGGTTTGATAGTAGACGCCCAGGTTGGGATTATTCGCCAGTAATCTCATAGCTGCGGTAATTTTGCCAGCTTGCCACAAATCTTCCACTTGCGGCAGATAAAAGGCCGCCAACATCTCATTGGCCCATGCCTCATTTGCCCGTTGATACTCTTCACTCGGCCCACCCTCAATCTCCAGTGGCATTTGATCGAATTTCGGATTGTAGAAGATGGGCTCTGAGATCAGGTCGGGCATGGGTGGAGAGGTCACGTCTGCGCCCAAGGGATCGAGTTCCGTGCGCGCCAGGAAACCGTCAGTCATGTACTCACTGCCGGTAGCTGGACTGGTGCTGGTCCAGCCAATGCTGGAACTGGAAGGGAAGACATACTGAGTGGCGATACGCATGCCACCAGCAAAGATATAACCTAACTGTTTGGAGCCGGTTTCACTGAGTTCGGCGATCACCTTTCCACCCAGGGCCGTGGAGCGCAGAAAGTAAGTGTTAGTCGTTGAGTGTTGCACCTGAACTTCCTCGCCCACGAGTTCTTCCCAGCGATTTGTGGTGGTTTTCTTAGCGGGCTCAGAGTTGCCGTCAAGAGTCTGTGTAACTTCCAGCACTGATTCGGTCGGGTATGAAGTGGGCCAGCCCCCAACATAGACGTTTGCTTTAAACTTTTTCTGCCTTCCTGCCGCATCGTATTCATAGATTGCCTGCAAGTCGCTGGTGAGATGGCCTTCGTTGTCATAGGACCAGTATTGGCGGCGATTGTTTGTGAAACTCACGTTCTCCGTTTGAGGACTCTCCGTCCAAACACGAGAGGCACGGCTGGTGGTATTCTCCCAGACATCGTAGCCATAGGTTTGTTTGAATGGACCATCCGCGGTCGTGCCACCACGAGCCTCACTGCCCGTGCGGGCCTCCTGCAACCTTCCTAGATGATCGTAATCGAAAGCGCGATCGAAGATAGCATCGTTACTGTCGGTGACCTTCTTCAGTTTGCTATCCGCATAGTATTCGTAGGTCCAGCTCGCGCTTATTGAGCTCTTGGTCAGTGTCAGTGACGTATTGCGCAAACGCGGGTCGAAATTGAGATGCTGATGCGCACCATTACCGAAGTCCATGTCCTTGATGGCGCCCGAAGCACGATAGGCAATATTCGAGAGGTAAGTCGGCACACTTGCGGCACCCGACCCGTTCACGTTGCTTAATCCTCCAACAGTGTTGTACGAATAATCGACACGTGAGCCAGTATGATCCGTAATTGACTTCAACGCGCCTGCAAAATTGTATTCGTAAGTCAGCGTGAAGTTGCCGCTCAGACCATTGAACACGCGCGTCTCTGATCTCAACTGCGATAACTCATCATAATGATAGGTTCGGCTGCCTGTGGCATCTGTCATCCCAGTCCGATTCCCGGCATCATCATACGTAATAGTTATCGGAGCCAAAGATGGGCCACCACTGTAAGTAATCAGTCTTGGCAATTCACGATTGTTATAGGTGAATGTTTGGGTTACGCCACGCGCGTCTGTAATTGTCTCTGGCTGGCTGTCAGCGGTGTAGGTAACTATAGTGGCTGTGGTTTGGATTGGATCTTTGCTGTTGACTACTCTTCCGTAGCCGTCATAAGACTTGGTTATCTCCTGGTAAACGCCACTTGATTCCGGCCCCTGATATTGTTTGATACTGGTTACCTGATCGCGGGCGTTATAGGCGCTCGTGCGTGTTGAGTAGACGGTGCCACTCCAGTTGAGTATTTCCATCTTGGCCTGCCGGCCAAGCACATCACTGTAAATCTTTTGGCGACGTCCGACTTCGTCAGTGAGCGTCACCACTTCACCACCGGCACAACCGCAGCCAGAGTAACTGGCAGAGCGAGTTGTTAAGTCAGGATTTGTCGTTACTAGCGGCCTGCCTTTCCAGTCGTAGGTTTGCTGCGTGTAGTAGAGGCCGGAAGCGTCGTCGCCACTGGCTACGCCGGTGCTGTTTACTTCCGTCATATTAGACACTTTCGTCACTCGGCCCATCTGATCGTAGACGGTGTTGTCGAGGCGATAACCGCCGACGCTGCCGGGATGATTGCCCATGGTGCCAATCAGACGTCCGGCGCCATCCGTCACCGAAATTGAATACAACTCATCCGCAATGTTATTGACGGCTGTATAGCTCGCGACGTAATCCGCGCCATACCAGAACCGTTTGTA
>Ga0209215_1000092_pt1 | contig 51049 bp, 48 predicted proteins | sample TexAe_OM2H0_M2_FD_187938 | JGI IMG/M metagenome (GOLD analysis project Ga0209215, IMG submission 187938) | Forest soil microbial communities from Davy Crockett National Forest, Groveton, Texas, USA - Texas A ecozone_OM2H0_M2 (SPAdes) (version 2) | ecosystem: Environmental > Terrestrial > Soil >... | reverse complement strand
ACAACCGGCCGCGTAAGACCCTTGGTTATCGCACTCCTAATGAAGTATTTTTCAAATAACTTTCGTTGCACTTCTAACTTGAATCCACGTATGACCAATGATTCCTCCTACTCGGCTCGCAACGCTTCAATGGGGTCCAGTTTAGCCGCACGCCATGCGGGCCATAGACCACTGATTATTCCAACAACAGATGAAACTCCGACGCCAAGTACTGCCGAGGCCACACTCACCAACAATGGGAAGCCGATCAGCGCCGAAATAATGTAAGCAAGTCCGAATCCCGTCCCGACTCCGATCGCGCCACCAACCGCTGTCACGGTGACCGCCTCAATCAAAAACTGAGTCAGTATGTCCTTACGCCGAGCTCCAATCGCTTTTCGAATACCAATTTCCTTGGTCCGTTCAGTGACGGACACCAGCATGATGTTCATCACCACAATTCCGCCAACCACCAGCGAAACTGCCGCCACCCCGATCGTGACAATATAGATATTAGAAGTGGCCGAACCGTAAAGGTTGAGGAATACATCCTGCGTTTCGAGAGAGAACCCATCGTCGTCAGCATCATCAGGTGAGTGACCGCGCCGGTTCAACATTACAGTTCTTACCTGATCCTCCGCCAGTTCAAGTTGTTCGGCCGAAGGTACTTGGATAAACACGACGAGCGATCGTCGACTGCCATACGCCTTTTGATAGGTTGAGTAAGGTATGTAGACGACGTTGTCTCTCGAAAACCCGAATATCGATCCGAGCGGTTCGAGCACACCGATAATCCTGTATGGACGTCCTGCAATTCTGATTTCCTGACCGATAGCTCTATCAGGTGGTGCGTCAGAAAAGACGTTCTTTAGAATGTCAGTACCGACTACACATATGTCGTGGCCCGATGCACCCTCACTGTCGGTCCATATGCGTCCAGCGTCGATCGATACACCGTCGATATCAAACATCGAAATCGGATCAACGCCACGGATGCGCACGTTCTCCGCTTTCTGATCGGCGTACTTGACCGTTTCGATCGCGTTAGCCGCAATACCTACACGCCAGCATGCGCTACACAGTCTTGTAATTGCTTCAGCGTCTTCGTGAATTACGTCCTTACGCTTGTTGAATTTTACAAACTCCTCGCGTGAACGAATGATTTGCGGATTTTTGGAGATGGTAAATACAGTTGAGCCTTGTGAAGAAAAAGTCTGGGCGACCGTCTTGTCGAGACCTTTGATTATGGTGACGACCGCGATTACCGCGGTAACTCCAACAACAATTCCCATTAAGGTGAGGGACGTGCGGAGCTTGTTGGCTCTTAAGCTGGCAGTAGCTACTCGGAAAGCTTCCCAGATAGGAGTCAGACGGAAAGCTGAATTAGAAGTGATCCGCGTCGGGAGGATTGCTCGCGCAAACCTGTGGCGACGTGGCCCTGCTGCCTGGTCGCCACCTCGCTGCATCTTTATCGTCTCCTATTTAATACGATGGTCCTTTTCGATCTCGCCGTCGCGTATCGAGATCACCCGGTGCGCGCGCTGAGCGATGTCCGGCTCGTGAGTAACAACAATAATGGTATTACCCTCCGAGTGTAATCTTTCGAAAAGGTCCATGATCTCCATGCTCGTGTGAGTGTCGAGTGCGCCCGTAGGCTCGTCGGCGAGCAGGATAGAAGGATGATTGACCAACGCTCTGGCGATCGCGACGCGTTGTCGTTGACCGCCGGAGAGTTCATTTGGTTTGTGTGTGACTCGGTCTGCCAGGTCGACAGCAGCGAGCGCCTTTTTCGCCATCTCATGACGCTGTGACGAGCTGACTCCGCCATAGATAAGTGGCAACTCGACATTGTGAAGCGCTGTAGCACGAGCAAGGAGGTTGAAGGTTTGAAATACGAAGCCAACCTCCTGGTTTCTGATACGGGCGAGTTCGTCGTCGTCCATGTCAGAAACGTTCTTGCCGTTGAGCCAGTACTCACCTTGCGATGGAGTATCAAGACAGCCAATCAGGTTCATTAGAGTCGATTTACCCGAACCCGATGGTCCAATGATTGCGATGTACTCGCCTCTGGGAATATCAAAGGAGACACCGTGAAGAGCGTGAACGGACTCGGTACCCATCTGGTACGTCTTCCAGATGTTGCGCATAGAGATCAACATCTTTGGATCGTGACCGTTCACTTCTGGTTTAGTCGCGATGACGGTCTCCAGAGGGGATGTGGCGAGAGTAACTTCGCTCATTTAGCTTCCCTCGTTTCCATTCACATTACCGGGCTTCTTGGTTTGACGCTTCACTGTCATTCCATCCCTCAAGGTCTTGAGAACACGACTTGGGCCACGAACGATTTCCATTCCGGGCTTCACGCCACTCGTAACTTCGATATCCGCCTCACCGGTGATTCCAGTGGTGACTTCGATAAATCTCACTTTGTTTCCTTCAAGCAGGTAAACGCCTTTCTGAGCTTTGGGCTTATCAGCACCGACAACAGGAGTAGGACTATTCCCGGCAGCCGAACCTGAAGGCGAAGCACTAGGCGTTGGAACCTTTTCGACGATCGACTCGAGCGGTACTGCGAGAACATTGCTCTGGGTCTTGGTTGTAATCGTAGCGGTTGAACTCATGCCAGGTCGCAAAGAGATTTGGATGTCTTCAGGCAATTCAAGTAACTGCATGGTCACTTTGAATTCCTTTGCTTCCTGTACGTTTACCCGATTCGACAAACCACCAGTTGTATCAGACTTGGCTACGGCCAGAGGATTCTTTTGAGTAACTACAGCTTTGATTTCCTTGTCACCTAAAGCATCGACTTTAACTTTTGCCTGTTGGCCAACTGCCACGTTGTTAATCTCAGTTTCGTCAACGTTGACTTCTACGTTGATCTGAGACATGTCAGCAATCGTCATCAGGGGTGTCGTTGAAAGACCCGCTACTGCGTACTCTCCGACTCGGGTTGGGATGTCCGCGACGACTCCGTTGAGCGGCGACAACTGTGTCGCTTTCGAGCGTTGGCTGACTTGACCCCTCAACATCGCTGACTGTTGGTTAGCACGCATTTCAGAAGACTTGATACTGGTTTGCGCGTCCTTAACAGCGATACGCTGCTGGTTCGCACGCTCAGTCGCTTCTTTGACCGCAATCCTTTGCGACTCGAGATTTGCCCTGGCCGTCTCCAGAGCCACCTTGGCAGTATCAAACCGGTCACGCGCTGTGTCGTATTCAAGTCTCGAAGAGACACCAGCTTCGATCAAGTCTGTATAACGCTTTAATTCGCGTTGGGCGGTATTGAGATCAATCTGAGCGCGGTCGACGCTGGTTTGCAACGCCACAACTAGTTGTCTGGCTGCGGCGACGGAGGCTTCCGCGACCACCAGAGCCTGCTGGGCTGAGGTTACCGCGTTACGCGCATTCTGCACGTCATTCATCGACGCCTGGGTAGCAGCCCATTGAGCTTCCTGGCTCGACTGGAGTTGAGTTGGGTCGACTCGTACGAGTGGTTTGCCTTTAGTGACCTGATCACCGGCCACAACATAGATTTCCTCAATTCGACCGGGCACCTCACTCGTCAGTTTGATGTACCGGACCGGGCGGACTTCGCCTGAAGCAGTCACGGTTTGCTTTAATTCTGGCCTGGTTTCCAGTTTAACGGTAATTACTTCGGGCTCTTCTTTTCGCGTCGCATATACGCCTACAACAACCAAAATCGCCAGTAAAGCAATCACAGATACGCCGATTATTATTTTTTTCCTACGACTCAATGCCATCTTTTCAGTCCTCGATCCGGGGCTTAAATTCTATTTTGAAAACGAGGTAGTGCTTCTTATTTGGAAGGCTCACGCCAAACCGATACGCTCGAAGTAGCTTCTACGTCAAAACTTACCAAACTGTTTCATCTAACAGCAACCACCGCCAGAGGTTGGAAGCGAAAAAGTACGGCTGGGTTTGTCGCTACTTTGCCAGTCTTCCGGGTCCCGGTCAAACCGCAATAAGGTGCCTCTCAGCCAATCGAAGAAGATGCGTTGGCGCACTAATTCAATTCGCGCTAAAATACCTTACTTCTCCCGTGCTAATCTGCCACCGAACTCGGGAGTCCCATCGGGGAGTAAGCAGTTCGGACACTTCTAATGATTACCTGTGATCGCTGTAAAACTGAGAACCTGGATGGCTCGCAGTACTGTGACGAATGTGGCGCACCACTGAGGCCCAACGGACGTCCAAACACTCCGCCAAAAGGTTTCGGCCACGGGCCAAATGGTCAGAATGGTCAAAACGGTTCGAGAACTGCCACTCCGGGCGCACATCCTGAATTTGCTGGTGGCCACGTTTCTGCGAACCTGAATCTTGCTGGAATTCAATCAACACCAAAGCCGCATGCCCGACTGGTGATTGAGAAAGGCCGTTCAACAGGTAAGCAGTTCATGCTGAGTGATGTGGAGTCGCAGATCGGGCGTTGGGACGCTGATGGAGGAATCTTTCCGGATGTAGACCTCGACACGGATGATCCAGAGGCCAAGGTGTCGCGCCGGCATGCACGAATTACTTTGACGAACGGTCAGTACTTCCTGGAGGATCTAGGCTCTACAAACGGAACCTTTATTAATCGTGGCAAGAGGTTACCTCCTGGACAACGTCAGGCGCTTTGCGACGGCGACGAGATAATCGTAGGTAAGACTTTCCTCCGATTTCACATCGTGAAATAAACTGCGTCTGGCTGGCGTCTTTATTAAGGATAGAACTGCTAAGTTGCGTTGAAGGTACTGTCAGTCAAATCTCAAGAAAATGCCTGAGTGTTTCGAATGCGGCGGTCGCGTCGCGATTGACGAACATTACTGCGGAAACTGCGGCGCTCAGCAACCGCCAGCGTCTGCGGAGTTGAAGACTGTCTCCGCGATGCTTGATGAGATTGTTGTTGAGCGAGCTCCCGAGATTGTGTCCGCTCCGGAAGTGGAACCCGAAGCTGAAATCGAAAGGGCCGCTGATTCGTTAGAGCGAACTGAAGAATCAATTGAGTTCGATCAGTTAGAGAAAACTGAAGAATCAATTGTGGCAGATCAGCTGGAGAAAACTGAGGAGCCGATTGAGGTCGAGGTCGATTCACCAGGGACCTCACGCGTTTCAGAATCGATCGTAGTGAATTCTCTAAGTGGCGACGAAGTCACACCGATTTCATCAAGTTCGCTTGGTGGAAGTTCAACTGGCAGCGTCAAGATCGTGGAATCGAACACCAGTTCACATCGAGGGACCACCGGCGGCCATCACCCGACAGTCAAGCAACTCGAGTCAGGCACTGTTCTAAACTCGCGTTATGAGATTGTCCGGCGTATTGGTGGTGGCGGCATGGGTGCGGTGTACCTTGCCAAAGATCGGAATTTGGGCGATGCACCACGAGCAGTAAAAGAGATGGTTGAGTCGCATCTAGATCCCACACAACACGAGAAAGCAATCGGAGATTTCAAGCGGGAGTCACTGCTGCTCACTTCGCTTGAGCACCCGTGTATTCCGACCATCTACGATTACTTCTACGATGATCATGCTAGTCGGTTCTATCTCGTGATGAAGTACATCTCAGGCGGAGATCTTGCTTCGCGGATGCGTGCGGCGATTGGTGGCCGCCTTGATGAAAAAACTGTGACGGATTGGGGTATGCAGGTGGCGGACGTTCTCGATTACCTGCACTCACGACCCAAAGCAATCATCTATCGAGATCTAAAACCGGCAAACTTGATGATTGATGGAAATACTGGACGCGTGATGCTGATCGACTTTGGTATCGCGCGTTGGGTAACTCAGCAGGAGAAAGGCGTCACAGCTGTTGGAACGATGGGTTATGCACCACCTGAATTATTCAGTGGTCGAGTGCAACCTGGCTCGGACATCTATAGTCTGGGTGCGACTATGTTCCACCTGCTGACTGGTTCCGATCCGCAAGATAACCCACTTTTGATCTTCGACTTTTCAAAGAATCCGAGACCTCGACAGATTGCTCCCTCAATTTCGACGGAGATGGAGCAGATTCTGATGCGGGCTGTGGAATACAAACCTGACGACCGCTTTCGCACTGCCGGCGAGATGCGTGATGAGCTTGCGAACCACCTTGAGAATTTGATAAAGGGTCGCGTGAGTTATGGAATGCCGTCGCCGAGCCTTGGTAGCGATACGGTTCAGGTGCAGACGGTATACTGCGGCTTTTGCGGTGGTCGTATTGCCGCCGACGATGTTTTTTGTGCTCATTGTGGTGCACGCCAGCCTCTCGCGAGTGTTGGAACCAGCGCAATGTTGCATGCTGTCAGACCTACTGCCAAACTGGTGGTAACTGGAACAACCGAGCTCGACGCCTCGTTTATTTTGCAAAAAGACAGTAATCTGCTCGGTAGGACTGACCCCCATTCGAACATTTTCCCGGAGATCGACCTTTCTCGATTCGATCCTGAGACGAAGGTTTCCAGACGACATGCGCGAATCTGGCTTGAAGGTGAGACGTTCCTGGTAGAAGATTTGGGATCGGTTAATGGTACCGTGATCAACGATTCCGTCCGGCTGGCACCACGTCAGCCACGTGTGCTCGACAGTGGCGACAAGTTAAGAGTTGGTGAGACAATACTGCACTTTCTTGTCGGCTGATTTCTTCGAGCTTTGTGTTTTGCACTTGGACTTAGTTTCACAGGCCCAGGGTACTCGAAGTCGCGTTAAAACGAAGTAGCTAAGTTCAACCCAGACCCAGAACACCAAGTTTCGAACTTCTGATGATTGCTGCCCAAGGTTTGACCCGCCCACAAGTAAGAAGTCGCGCTGCGAGACAAGGCGGCCAGACGCTACGAGCACCTTTCTCGCTTCGGTGTGGAGCCTTACTTATCGATTACATCCTACTTACCGCCGTTGTCGTCTTTGGAACCTTGATTGCCAGAATGTTGGGTGGCGGAGCGAGATCTGCGGGTAATTCTGCAGAGACGGCCGGTATCCTCCTCGCAATCGTATTAGCTGTTATCAATCTCGGTATCTTGCCCGGATTAACGGGACGTACTTTGGGTAAGTGGTCCACCGGCTTGCGAATCGAGAATAATGATGGCTCACAAATAGGGATTGGACGCGCCTTACTTCGGCACCTCGTGGGCTATCCCTTGTCGTTTGCGTTTTTCGGCTTAGGATTTCTGTTAGCAGCAGTCACGGTGCGAGGTCGCGGCTTACACGATATCATCGCCGGCACCATAGTAGTACGCGAAGGTTCTTAGTTTTTAAGTTGCCCAGTCGGTTTGGAAAAAATGTTCGAACTAATAGTTAAATACCCCGATCGCGCTCCAGATCATTTTCCCCTGGGCCGACTTCGTATCACCATCGGCCGCTCAGCAAGAAACGATCTATGCATCCCCGACCCGTTTGCCTCACGCGTTCATGCGGAAGTACGTCGGGAAGGCGACGAGTACGTGCTGCAGGATCTCGGTTCGGCAAATGGCACGCTCTACAACGGCGCTGCCGCAGAAGGCGTGATCCGTCTTACCTCGGGTGGCCGAATTCAAATTGGCGAAACGGAAATCATCTTCGACGACGGCAGCTATAACTCGAGTATGGGCGCGACGATGATCACCGACAACTCGGAAGTGTCGTTGCCCGAGTCTACGATTGCGCTTGCATCTGGAGACCGAACAACTTCCGGCCTGCTGGAGGCGATCGAAGGAGCTCGCACGCAACCCGAGCAAGTTGCCGAAGTTGCGGCGGCAAAGAGTAAGCATGGTGATCTCTTAGCCCTAATAAGTAAGGTCGGAATTACGCTCTTAGCCTCCGCAACCTTGAATGAGACATTGGAACAAATTGTTTCGCTTGTATTTGAGGCGGTACCGGCTGACCGATGTCTGATCATGATGCGTGATGAGGGTAGCGAAGATTTGCGTGTTGCAGTCGCGCGTCTACGTGACCGGGTTGGTGAGGTAGGCGAAATTCGGGTCAGTCGTAATGTGCTTGATGAAGTTGTGATTCGTGGAAAATCAGTGCTTACCTCAGACGCTCAACACGATCCGCGATTTGCAAGTGGAACAGTGGTCCTACAAGGTGTCCGGTCAGTACTTGCTGTACCTCTGGGTGTTTCAGACAAGGTGTTTGGAATCATCTATGCCGACTCACCGATCGCCGAAGGTCGATTTACTGAAGACCACTTGAAAGTATTGACCACGCTCGCGTCGGTTGCGGCAATCCGAGTTGAAAACACTCGACTCATTGAAGCCAGGCTGGAGCGCGAACGTCTCGAACGCGAGTTGGCGCTGGCCAGCGAGATCCAACAACGTTTCCAACCAACTGCTCCGCCAATAGTCGATGGTTATGAACTTCAGGGAATAAGCTTTCCTTGTTACGAAATCGGCGGTGACTACTACGACTTTATTAAGCGCGATGATGGACGTCTGGTGATTGCGCTTGGTGACGTGTCGGGTAAGGGAACCGCAGCGGCGTTACTAATGTCCTCATTGCACGCAGCAGTTCACGCGCAGGCTGGTTCACACGATTCGTTAGTTGCGACTATCTCCGCGGTTAATCGGTACCTGGCGGACAATATCCCCGCAAATCGCTTTGTAACCCTGTTCTATGCCGAGCTTGATCCAGATTCAGGCAGTATTTCTTTTCTAAATGCTGGCCACAATCCACCTTTGATTGTGCATGCGGCTGGAACCGTCGAGCAGTTAGCCTCGGGCGGCTTGCCGTTGGGAATAAAGCCCGATGCGGACTATCGCGAGGGACGCACACAGCTGCAGCGCGGTGATGTATTGGTTATCTATTCAGATGGCGTCACTGAAGCCATGAGCCCAACCGGTGAGGAGTTTGGCCCAACGCGTTTGTACGAAGTGGTTTCGCGAAATGTGACTGCTTCGGCAGCAGGTATTCGAGATCGAATTGAATCGTCACTAACTAAGTTCTCACAAGGCACCAGTGCCTCTGACGATATCACGCTGGTGATTGTGAAGCGTCAGGCCGAAGCAACAAAGAGCGCCTCTTCTGGAGATTGATTGAGGACCAGTTGTCTGTACAGCTGCGCAGTCAACTGGTCAGTCATTTACGCCAAACTCGAGAAACTTGTACTTCCCATCAGTGTCCTTACCAAAGTAAAAAATCAGCTCGCCACAGAAGACGTCGTAGTTCTCTTGTTCCTTTACTAGCTTCGCCTTCGCGATGCAGCGCCGTATTTTCGGAGTAAACAGTTGCGGGTAGATCTTTATGAATCCCGCGCGATCCCTTTCCTTGCTTTCATACAGGAAGGGGAGTTTGGTTACGTTTGCGATGGCCTCCTTGTCGTTACGAGCAACTGCTGCTTTAAATTCTTTCCAGAATGCAGTGAATGGATCGGCAGTAGTCTGTGAGCTGGTTGAGGCAAAAGTCATCAGCACCAGGAAAACTGACGTTAGGAGTAATTTCATGTGGAGCGGAGTCTCCTCGTTTCGGAAATTAGTTTAGAAACTGTGGCGCCTCGTCTCCTTGATGCCGCTCAATAGATGTAGAAGGGTTCCTGCAAAGATCAGGATCATCGAAATCAGCGTCAGTGGAGTCTGAAGGCCGGAAAGCCCTGGTTCGTAAAAAAACGCAATCGTAAACAGAATTGACGAAATCGTGATCATTAAAGAACCGATAACCTGCACAACTCGAAGCCACGGATGCAAACGGAAGCGAAAGTAGCTGCCAATGCCGAGATGGAGCAATCCCGAAAGCAATATGAATATATGCCGGGTGCGATAAAGCATTCTTGGCCCATCGGCCATGAATTGCAGATGATGATGAATCCGATCCATGTACTGCCCGGTCAACAAGAAAACGACCACTACAATTATTCCAAAAATTATGTGAAATCTCTTCATCGATTGATGCTAAAGCAGTTTTCGCATGATGGGTCTTGTTTCGGATCTTCGCGTCACTTCGTGGAAGCCAGCTGCCAGGAACGAAGATTGTACGCCATGCCAGAGAAATGGGTCTGGTGCAGTGTCAGACGAGGGAACAACTGGATAGCCTTCCACAATACTGGCTCCTTGATTTTTCGCGAACTCTACCGCAGCCAGTAGCAGTTGCGTCGAAATTCCCTGACGACGAAATTGCTTTTTGACAAAAAGGCACGATATGGACCAGACAGGTTGATCATCGACGGGCTTGAGTATTCTGGAACGTTCAAGTGCAACATAACAATCTCTTGGAGCAACCGCGCACCAACCGACTGGTTCGTTGCCTTGATAGGCAATGATCCCGGGCTTCTTATTTGAGGTTACGATATCTTTCAGCGCTCTCTTGTTGCCGGAACCCTTCTGAGCGTCAAACACTTTGCGTGGTACTCTCCAAAACATACACCAACACCCGCCACATGCCCCACGCTCACCAAAGAGTTCTTCAATATCCGCCCAGCGTGAAGAGGTTGCAGGTAGGAACTTGATAGCTTGGTTACTTGTTCTCGCCATGATCTTGTCATGTAACCCTTTAGTAGTTCCTATTGCTTACACCACTCAAGCTCTTCTGTCGGACCGCGTACGTCCCGTGCGCTAACGTACGCTACCAAGTCCTATGATCTCAAAAGAAGTCTCTAGCGAATCGAGGCGCACGTGACGTACGCGGTCCGACAGAAGAGCTTGCTTTGTGTTCGCAACGAAGCACTAGAAGGGATGCAGAACCTCCTCTATTGTTAGTGAAAAACCACCAGCCTGTGATATTGCTAAGCTCCACATGGACCCCGATACCGACATTGGCGGTGCTCACCATAAGTTCCCCTTGACCAATCAATCCGCAATCGTTGCGGTGAGAAGCAGCGACACACACGTTCGCCAACGTGCCTTCGATACTATTCTGGCCAGCTACTGGAAACCTGCGTATAAACACATCCGTCTAAAGTGGCATGCAACAAACGAGGATGCGAAAGACCTGACGCAGGAGTTTTTTGCTACCGCTTTCGAGAAGGATTATTTCGCCGGTTATGATTCGAAAAAGGCCAGTTTTCAAACGTTCCTGCGAACCTGCCTGGATGGATTTGTCGCCAATCAACGGAAGGCAGAGACGCGTCTGAAACGCGGTGGTGGCGCACAACACTTTGCTCTGGATTTTGTCGGCGCCGAAGATGAGATGGTTCTCCATTCTGCAACGCCGAACTTAAGTCCGGAAGATTACTTTCATCAGGAGTGGGTGCGCAGTCTGTTCGCACTGGCCGTGGATACCTTACGCGTTCGAATGACAGAATCCGGTCGTACAACTCACTTTCAACTCTTTGAAAGTTACGATCTCAATGAAGATGGTTCAACAGCCAGGATCTCATATAAAGCTCTGGCTGATCGATTTGGTTTGGATCTAACAACGGTAAATAATTACCTTGCTGCGACGCGTCGTGAGTTTAGAAAAATTGTATTAGAAAAGCTCAGTGAGATAACTGCCACTGAAGAGGAGTTTCGCACTGAAGCACGTTCCTTGTTGGGCATCGACTTGAAATGAAGTGGATTTCTGATCAACGGCTAGATCATCTTCGGACAATCGTAGCCGACCCCGATTTCAGCTCAACCAAATATACTCTTATTAAAGAGTTGGCACGTGGTGGGATGGGTACGGTCTATCTCGCAAAGGACGTCGAACTAGATCGACAAGTCGCTATCAAAGTACTCAATATCGCCGACGTAAACGATGACACGCGCCGACGCATGATTCGTGAAGCAAGAATCATTGCCCGGCTTGAACATCCGGGAATCGTTCCCGTTCACGATGTTGGCACGCTACCCGATGATCGCGTTTTTTACGCGATGAAGTTTGTAAGAGGTAGCCGGCTCGATGAATACATCGCTGAGAATCCGCCTCTCCGCGATCGGCTACGAAAATTCCAGGCAGCCTGCGACGCAGTTGCGTTTGCCCACGCACATAACGTCATTCATCGCGATTTGAAACCGCAAAACATCATGACTGGTTCCTTTGGTGAAGTGCTGGTACTCGATTGGGGTATTGCGAAGATCCTCTCTGAACGTGTAACCGATGCATCCGAAGCCGACACGCTAAGGTTGTCGCCCAATACGAAAAACAATGCCGACGAATTCGGCGACACGGTGCACGGAACAATCATCGGAACTCGTCGCTACATGTCGCCGGAACAAGCGAGAGGTGAAGTAAAACAACTCGATGCGCGTTCCGATGTCTACTCTCTGGGTAGCGTTTTCTATTTTCTTCTTACCGATCGAGCACCGGCTGAATCAGATGGTGAATCTACAGTCTCACCAAAATCGTTGAATCCAAAGATTACTAAAGCTGCTGACGCCGTTTGCCGCAAAGCAATGTCTCTCAACCCGGCTAACCGTTATTCAACAGCAGCGGAGTTATCGGCTGATATTGGCCGTCTGCTTGATGCAGAGCCCGTCTCGGCCTACCGTGAAAACGTATTTGAAAAGGCTGGACGATGGGTAGGGAAGAACCGCTTTCTTTTGTTGCTTGTGCTGGCCTATCTGCTCATGAGGATTTTCTTTATCTTCACATCCAGAAGATAAGACAGCAGAGAGACAAGAAATATTACCAACCACCCATTAAAGATTTCTCGCAGGAAGTTTAATAGAAGAATAGCAATGGAGTTTTCAAGATAAGGAGAATCACGACATGTCGAAACCAGTTATTGGAATCGTACTTGGTGCCATTCTGGGAGCAATTGATGGACTGACTGCCTGGTTTACTCCCGCAGTGCGAGATCAGCTTGGCGGAATCGTTATTGGTTCCACTATTAAAGGAATCATCGCCGGCGTTGCTATCGGATTTTTTGCGAAGAAATATCACTCACTGCCGATCGGGCTGCTTTTTGGTCTTATAGTCGGCGCGATCCTGGCGTTCCTGGTTGCGCTCATGCAGGGCGGGTACTACTTCGAGATCGTTTTGCCAGGTACTCTGGTGGGACTAATTGTTGGATTCGCCACGCAGAAATATGGCAAGAGCCCAACTCCTGCGAACAGTTAGCTGTTGTATGAACCTTCCGACAAGCTAAAGCGTATCGAACATTCTCGACAAGCTGAGTGTATCGAAACATTCTCGACAAGCTAAAGCATGTCGAACATTTGTCTATAGCGACGAAGGAGAGAAAAATGCCTAGACCCATTCATTTTGAGATTCATGCTGAAAATCCCGAGCGGGCAATCACTTTTTACAAAAACCTGCTTGGCTGGACATTTGAAAAGTGGGACGGACCAATGCCATATTGGTTAGTAACGACTGGTCCAAATGAAGAACCGGGGATTAATGGCGGTCTACTACCTCGCCAGGGCCAAATAGATGGTCAAGCTGTTATCGCCTACGTTTGTACTATGGGCGTTGATAATGTTGACGATTTAACGAATAAAGCGGTAGCGGGTGGTGGCCAGGTAGTTGTTCCGAAGATGGCAATTCCAGGAATGGGTTGGCTCGTTTATTGTAAAGATACCGAAGGGAACATCTTTGGCATGATGCAGCCAGACGCCGAAGCAAAATAGAGAGCCTAATGTCCGACAAGCTTCCGCTTGTCGTCGCCCTCGCGAAAAGCAACTCTTGGTTTGTTGAGAAATCGACAAACTAAAGTTTGTCGGACATTTTCTTAATCACTAGCTTTGCCGTCCAGGAGCGCATCAGCCTTAATTGTTTGCGGTCCATTCTCATTACACATTGCAAAGGAAGAACCTTCGTACATCGTGACTCCGGCATATTCTCCCTTGGCATTGAGGATATAGAAGTTGATGCTGAAATTTGGGAGCCCGCGACCATTCAATAATCGTTTCTCAACAGTGTTGTTCTGAATGCGCTTCAAGACTTCCATACCTGCATCCTTGGGATGTGCACCGCGCCTCATCTCCTCGATGATTACAAACGAGCATAGATTGTAGAGATTTGCCTCGCCACGTCCGGTAGAACCTGCCGCACCAACTGCTCCATCAACATATAAACCGGCACCCAGGATGGGCGAGTCGCCAACGCGACCTGGAATTTTCCACGCGAGTCCACTGGTGGTGGTAACGCCGCAGATTTCGCCTTTGGAGTTAATGCCGTCACAATTGATCGTGCCATGAAGATTCTCTTCTCGAAGTAAACCTTCAGCCAGCATGTCGAGCGCTGCCTTGTGTCCTGCCTCAGCTCGCTTCTTTGGATCAAGATAGTGTGAAGGATCGATCCGTCGCTTCCATTCGAGCCATTGTTTCCTCGAATTCTCCGTATTGAGGTCATCTTCAATCTTAAAGCCCATGTTGCGAGCGAATTCCTGAGCACCCTTGCCAACGATCAGATGATGATCGGTGTTCTCCATAACCGCTTTCGCAACCAGAGACGGCGTGCGAACACCTTCAAGTGCGGCAACCGCGCCTGCCCGTTTCTTTGGACCATGCATACACGAAGCATCCAGCTGGACCACGCCGTCCGCATTGGGGAGTCCGCCGTAACCAACACTATCGTCCAGTGGATCGAGTTCGACGATATTTACGCCGGCAATGACCGCGTCGAGGACGTCAGAGTTAGCGGTGATCATCGTAAAAGCTTTTTGCACTGCAGTGACTGTGCCACCGTTCTTAAACTTGTTCCCGTTTGCTGACGAAATTACTAGTGGTTTGACTGCGCTTTGCTTCAGGATCATGGGAAAACCAACCGCATCAGCTCTGGAAGCGGCGACAGCGACCCCGGCGACCGCCGTATCGCGCATAAAATCGCGGCGTTTGATCTTTTTGCTCATTGGACTCCTCAAATTGTGGGAAGAATTGTGACGAAGAATAGCGTTGCTAATTCAATCACGTTAGCGGTTTCTTTGGCAAAGCATTTAATCACCTACAGCGTCTTTGATCCGCTCAGCAGTTTTTGGGCCGATGCCTTCAACATTATCCAGACCGCCAGCAGCGATGAATGTTTTCAAGTCCTCAAGTGAAGAGACCTTGAATTTCTCATGTAACAGCGCAGCAGTCTTTGGTCCAATGCCGGGAATCTCTGTGAGGTCCAGGACAGATTCCGGGGTTTCCGCAGTGAGGCGCTCCCAGGCATCAAAAGTTCCCTTTGAAAGCAGTTCCATCACTTTGCCCGCAATGGCCTTTCCTACGCCAGGAATGTTTTGCAAACCGGCAATACCTTCCTTTTCGGCAATCTCCTCAAGCTGGGTAGGCCAAACCTCAATCGCTTCGGAGGCGTTGCGATATGACCGCAGGCGAAATGGATCATCGCCGCGAATCTCCATTAGCGCGGCAAGACGTTGAAATCTACGAGCGATCGCTTCGTTATTCATGAAAGCACTTGTTGTTTGATATTAATAGATACCGCTTAGTCTAACGTCGCAGGCAGGTTAATATCAAAGCAGTCTGCATTAATGGCGAAGGAGAGTGATAGTGGACAGCAAGAGAAGACAATTATTAGCGAGTATTTCGGCGATTGGCGCGGGTGCAATATTGATTGGTTGTAGCACTCCTGGCGATTTAAGCAGCGCAACCAACAAAGAGAAAAAAGGAAAAGAGGCAGTTGAAGATGAAGCAGCCGGAGTAGAAGTTACTGCACCCGAAGACCTGATGCGCGAGCATGGGATCTTGCGACGAGTGTTGTTGGTATATAGCGAAGCCGCCGCAAAACTACGTCAGGATCCGAAGTCTGTTCGCCCGGACGATCTCGAGAAAGCCGCACAACTCTTTCGGGTTTTCGGTGAAGACTATCACGAGAAAAAACTCGAGGAAGGATATTTGTTTCCAGTACTCAAGAAAGGTCAGGGAGTTGCCGCGGTATACGTCGATGTACTGGTCGCACAGCACGCTCGCGGTAGAGAGATTACGGATTACATTCTTGGCGTTACAAAGGGTGATGAAATTCCCCCCAACAGCGTCACTGACTTTGCCAATAATCTGGACGCTTTTGTACGGATGTACGAACATCACGCGGCCATAGAAGACACCGTAATAATTCCAGCCTGGAAAGCTGCAATAGGCGACAAACAGTTGGATGAGTTGGGAGCGAAGTTTGAAGAGATCGAGGCTGAATCTTTTGGAGGTGATGGCTTCGAGACAGCGTCAAAGCGAGTTAGCGAAATTGAAGAAGCCATGGGAATGGCGAATCTGGGAATGTTTACCGCACCACCGCCACCCGGAAAAATTAGCTGAGTGGGTTACCCTTTAGTAGCTAGAAACGAATAAACCATTCAAGCTCTTCTGTCGGAGCGCGTACGTCCTCGTGCGCTAAGCTACCTAACATTCAAGAATCATTGGTCAATTGACAATGATCAATGGTCAATTAGAAGAGCTTGCGTAGTAATCGCGGTGATGTCGGATCTGTCTATCATTGACCATTGTCAATTGACCATTGATGAATGCTTCTTTCCTAGAATGTTGCGTGAGTTAGCGCACGAGGACGTACGCGCTCCGACAGAAGAGCTTGAGCGGTTTATCCGTTTCCAGCTACTAAAGGGAAACACCGTTATATCCACTTTACATTTAGGTCCTCTGGGATGAAAATGCCGTCTCAGTTAGGCAAACAAATCAATCTCATTGCACGGAGGTCCTCACAGTAAACTCCGCGAGCACCTCAAACCTTAAACCTCTCAAATTCTTAAGGAGCAAACTATGTCACTCACACAATTTGCCGATGAACCAAGTCAAGAAGAACGCATCGCCAAACTACGCGCAGAAATAGAAAAGTTAGGCGGCAGTGCTATGTCGCTCGAAGCGATGCCTGCAGACCTGGAGGAAGAATTTCTCAGGCAAGTACTTGAATATGAATCGGCCGAGCCAATCAGCTTGTTCTCAATGTTGGAAAACAGCGGCGTAGAACTTCCGCAACCCGACTCAGTCGACGACCATGCCTTAGCGCCGAAACTCAAAGAGATCATCAATCAAATGGCGTCACTAGGATCGTATCTTTTGCACACCGATCACTTAAGCGATCGTGCGCTCTACGAATACCTTTACAACGACGGCCTCCGCGAAGAAGCCGTCCTCTTTCCGGAAAACCCAAGCTACGCCTATATGATTGACCTAACCGGAAGTGGTAGCGAAGAAGACAACCAGGTTTATCTCAAATACTACGCAGATGAAGAGCATCGCAGGCAATGGGCGCTCGACTGGGCTGACGATCAAATTCCCAATCATGAGGAACCAGCGTTTGATCGCGATCAATACCTGCCAAAATCTCCAATTGGCTGATGCGCTTTAGGATTACGGTGGAAGCAGCTCGTCGAGAGAGCGAATGAGTTCCTGTCCTCTCAACCCGGGTTGCTTTCTCCGTGTTTGGCCCAACGAAATGATTTTACCGTCCGGGCCGATGAGTAACGTCGTCGGAAAGGAGTGAATTCGATAACGCGTCATTATCGATTCAATACTGTTCATCGTTGCTTGAGGCCAGGTGAGACTGTTTCGTTTCAAAGTCGGAATTACCATGGTGTAGTCGGGATCGTTGTTCAGTCCCAGGATCTCAAAGCCGCGGGCTTGAAATCTCGAGTAAGCAAGTTTCTGATAGGGTAGTTCCCGACGACATGGCCCACACCACATGGCCCAGAAATCAAGCAGTAAATACTTCCCACGAAACTCCGATAATTTTCTTTTCTTGCCGTTGAAGTCTGTAAATGAAAAGTCGGGCAATTCGGCGCCCACGATGAGCTCTACTCGCTTGTAGTCCCCAGCTGCGTGTTCTCGAAGCACGATCTGGTTCTTATCCAGGTCAACTTTTTTGGTTGAGAAGTATCGATTGCCTACTCGAAACACGACTGTTTCGTCACGGGCATCAGCTGCTTCCACAGAAAACCGATCGGGGTCGATGTATCCATCATTATCACCGTCAATGCCCAACCATCCTGAGGTGACACTCACTTTCTTCGCCCGTGGATTGAACCCATAGCCAACCCGCACTTTCTTGCCATCGATGTCGACCTTGCCCATCGCAAATGTCTCTTTCGATTGCATGAGCAGCGTTTCATCTTCCTTTAATTCATCCCATACAACATCCTTAAAGTATTGAACTACCACTGGATAACTCTTAAATAGAGCATTCTTCATGGGGAGTTCGATCGTTGTCTGGAGAATCAATGGGTTACGACCTGCTTCCGGTTCCATAGGGAAGCGCTCGTTATCAGCAATTGTGTTGTCGAGATCCAGATCCGCATAAAGATAAGGTTGTTCATCGGGTGCGAGCACTAGTAGCGTCAACATCGCAGACTTATCTCGGATCGGATCATAGAGTCGTCCGGCGGTGATTTTTGCATCGGCGGGCGGTTGAGTAGCAAACTTGACTTTCGAAGTGTCGCGCAGTGGTCGAAAGATAATCTGATCGAGGTCCTCAGCGTTTGGAATCAGCTCACCGTCAAGACTGCCGAGAAACTCTGCGTCAGCTGCGGCGACTTGAGGGAATGATCGAAATGCAATTGCAGTTAGAAACAGAAGAATAAGGATCGTAAAGTGTGAGCAACGTCGCGAGGGTACCATTGAAATGTTCCACTTAAGTGGGATGAGTGAAGCAAGTGGATTCTAGATTTTGAAAATAATGATGTCAATGATGTCGCCTAGCAGTTACTGAAGGGAATCGCCTGAATGCTTAGCCAACGAACATCGTGCCAGTACCCTGGTCGGTAAAAATTTCGGAGAGCAGAGCATTGCGTTTTGTGCCACTGATTATGTGTGCGCTATGAACACCGCGTCGCAGCAGCGTCGTGATGCTCTGCAACTTCGGGATCATCCCACCACTGGCGGCACCGCTCGCGATCAGCTCATCAGCTTCTGCGGCGCTCAGCCTTGAAAGTTTTGTCGCAGGTTCGCCAGCGCGCAGATAGATGCCATCCACGTCACTAAGCAAAATCAGTTTTTCAGCCTTCAGTTGCGCAGCGATTTCGGCGGCGATAGTGTCGGCATTTATGTTAAAGACCATTCCTTCGTCATCAGCACCTAACGAAGAAATCACCGGAAGATAACCGTGGTCGAGCAATACGGTTAACAGCCGAGAATTAATCTGGACCACGTCGCCTACGTGTCCGAAATCTACTTGAGCTGTCTCACCAGTCTCGCGATTAACCACCGCTTTTGGTGGACGACGTTCAGCTTGAACAATACTGCCGTCAACGCCAGAAAGGCCAACAGCTTCAATTCCGCGATGTCGTAATGAGGCAAGGATGTCGGTATTAATCTTTCCGGCAAAGATCATCTTGGCCATTTCAAGAGTCGCGTCGTCGGTTACGCGCCGTCCTTCGATGATCGTTTGCTCGATACCAAGCTTCAAAGCGAGATCGCTGAGTTGTTTGCCACCGCCGTGAACGACACAGATGCGGATACCCACCTGGTGCAGGAGGGCCAGCTCCTCAGTAAGTGAGGTCAAATTGTCCTTGTTTTCAGTTACTTTGCCGGAGAGTTTGACGACAAAGGTCTGCCCCTTAAACCGTTGGATATACGGCAGTGCTTCGCGGAGAAGATCCAAGCGAAGTTGATCGTCGACTTCAGGTCGTGGTTCGGTCATTACCTTGTAGTATTTACCAACTAAAACTGCAAAGTATTAGCTAATTTCCGTAAGCACCGCTTTCTGCACATGTAATCTGTTTTCAGCCTCGTCGATGACAACTGAAGCGGGTGAGTCCAGCACGCTATCGGTAACAATTACGTTTCTTCTGACAGGTAAGCAGTGCATGAATATCGCGTCGTTGGTCAACGCCATTTTCTGATCGTCGACAATCCACTTGCGCCGGTACTGCGCGCGCTTAATCAGATCCTGTTCCGAGTTGCCATAAAAATTCTTTGAGCCCCAGCTTTTCGCATAGACGACCTGCGCACCTTCGAATGCTGCATCGATCTCATCTACGATCTCTACCGCGCCGCCAGAGGCCTCAGCCTCATTGCGAATCGACTTAATCAACTCTCCATCAAGGTCGTAATCTGGTGGATGTGCAATTACGAGGTCATGGCCCATCTGGGCAGCAGCAAGTGCAAAACTGTTTGGGACAGCCATCGGAAGTGGTTTCGGATGCCAGGCCCAGGTCATAACCACACGTTTACGACCTGGTCCAAGCTTCTCTCGAATTGTCATGACGTCGGCCAGGGATTGGCAGGGATGATGCATTGCCGATTCGAGATTAATGATCGGTACGGCTGCGTATTTTTCAAATGCTCTCAACACGGGATCAAGCCGGTCTTCCTGCCAATTTTTGAGCGACGCGAATGTTCTGACACCGATTGCTGTGCAATAACGTTCCAGTACTCTCACAAACTCCGAGATGTGTTCCGTTTTGTCAGCATCCATGACGGCACCATCCCGGTGTTCCAAGGTCCAGCTTGTGCCGCCCGGTTCCAGAATGACGGCATTTCCGCCAAGCTCGTAGATACCAACTTGCATAGACGCCCGGGTGCGCAGGCTTGGGTTGAAGAACACGAGGGCCACTGACTTGCCCTCGAGAGGCCTTGATCGATTCTGCCCGCGCTTGAAAGCCAACGCCGCGTCGATTAACGCTTCTAATTGCTGTTTATCAAACTGCGCCGTGTTGAGAAAGTTATGCATCGTAAGAATCGATAAACATTTTCCGACAACCTACTGCTCAGAGCGAAAGACATCCTGAAGCTGATCCACGAACTGATCGACATCACTTGCAGTTAGACACAAGGGTGGCAACAGACGTAGTACGTTAGCATCACTAGAGGTGCCAGTGATTATCTTGCGATCGAGCAATGCTTTATGAATCGGCGCTGCTTTGCTTGCGAACTCAACACCGATCAGAAATCCCTCACCATGCACCGCCACAACCTGTTCGACTTCGCGCAGCCGGTTACGCAAATGAGTTCCTACACTCTTCACATTCGCAAGCATCTTATCTAACTCGATCGCCTCCAGGGTCGCTGTTACGGCTGCCATTGCTAACATTCCGCCACCGAAAGTTGTTCCCAGGTCATTTTCTTTAATAGCCGCAGCTACTGGCGTGTTGACCAAACATGCGCCTACGGGGACTCCACTACCGAGTGCCTTTGCCAGTGAAACGATGTCAGGCACGACTCCGTCGGCTGCGGGACTGCCGGCGAAAAACCATTCTCCCGTTCTGCCGACTCCGGTTTGGACTTCATCAAATATCAGAACAATGCCGTGTTCATCGCAAAGAGTTCTTAACTCCCGATAGAAAGAGGCGTCGGCAGTTCGAACGCCAGCCATCGACTGAATTGGCTCCAACATGATTGCCGCGATGGTGTCGTCAATAGCAGCGCGAACCGATTCAATATTTCCAAACTCTGCCTCGATGTGACCCGGCACATTTGGTTTTCCAATCTCACGATACTTTCCCAGGAACGTTGCGCTAATTGCATCGGCGGTACGTCCATGGAATCCGCCCGAGAACGTAATAATCTTTTCTCGACCAGTCTTCATGCGGGCCATGCGCATCGCGTTTTCGTTTGCTTCAGTGCCCGAATTGCAGAAGAAAACCTTCGTTAATGAGTCAGGTGCAATTGAAACAAGCTTTTCCGCGGCACGTGCGCGAGCGTCCGAATAAACCAAATTGGAATAAAACAAAAGCTTCTTTGATTGTTCGGCGATTGCCTTAACAACATGAGGATGACAATGACCGGTGCCGGCGACGGCATGACCTCCATAGAGATCTAGAAACTTGTCCCCGTCGGTCGTGTAGATCCAAACACCTTCACCACGTTCAGCGGCGACAGGCATCTTCTTGTAAGTTGCGAGTTGAAATTCTTCTTCACTCGCGGCTATCTCTGCAAATGAAGTTACCGTTTCTGAGGTCATCCTGCTCGTGCTCCGTCCGGGATTGGATTTTCAGGTGTTGCGAGTACCGGGAGCAAACCGTCGGCAAAGCCGATGTCGAAAATCATGCCTTCAGAAACTTCTCCGCGCATCTTTTTGGCAGGCAGATTAACTACAAACAGCGCTTGCTTCGACACGAGCTCTCCCGGATTGTCACGTTCCTGCTTCATACCGGACAAAATAGTTCTTTCGTGATCTCCAAATGAGACAGTTAGCTTCAGCAGCTTATCGGAGCCGGCGACGTCACCAACGGCGACAATAGTACCGACACGGATGTCGAGCTTTTCAACATCAGCCATCTCAATCGGCGGTTTGATTGGGGCCGGTTGGAATGTCATTGATTCATCTTCCATAAGACTAAGGATTTGTTCCAACTAGCTTTAATCCAGTGGTCTCTTCAAGCCCAAACATCAGGTTCAAATTCTGAATCGCTTGACCCGCTGCCCCTTTTACCAGGTTATCTATGGCTGAAAATACGACGAGTTGCTTACCTCTTACTGCGAAGCCGAGGTCACAGAAGTTGGTGGTCTTCACCCAGTTAATATCGGGAGAACCTTTTACCAGTCGTATAAAAAACGAGTCGTGATAAAACTCAGCGTATGCTTCATGCAAAGTGGATTCGCTCAATTCTGCCCTGGCCTCTGCATATATTGAAGCAAAGATGCCACGTGAAACAGGAAGTGAATGCGTCATGAAGATAAGTTCACTGGTCCAATCGCCAACGTGATGCAACTCTTGCTCGATCTCGGGTACGTGTTGATGAGTGAACGGCTTGTACGCGTAGAACGAATTCATCCTTTGCGGGTGATGTGTATTTGCCGCAGCTTTTGCGCCGGATCCTGACGATCCGGTTTTGGCATCGACGATGACTCGTCCGCTGATCAGCCCTTTGTTCACCAATGGAGCGAGGCCCAACAGTGTCGCCGTTGCAAAGCAACCTGGATTCGCAATTAATCGCGCCGTTCTGATTGCTTCACGATTAGTCTCAGTCAAACCATAAACAAAGCCGGCTTGCGATGACATTGCAGTATGTGGCTGTTTGTAGTGCCTTTCAAAGGCCTCCTGATCGCGTAGGCGGAAGTCGCCTGAGAGATCGATGGCTTTCACACTGGCCGGTAGGCGGGGAACAACGTCCATGGCTTGCCCATGAGGCAGTGCCAGGAAGACGCAATCGATGTCGGTTAGCTGCTCAAGCTGGTCTGGCGCCTTAACAAAACTCAAGTCTGTCAGGCCTTGAAGATTGCGATGGACCTCCCCTACTGGTTTGCCGGCATGTTCATTGGCCGTCACAAAGACTAGCTCAACGTCGTTGTGGAAAAGCAATATACGCAACAGTTCCGAGCCGCCATATCCCGACCCACCAAAGATAGCTGTGCGAATTTTCCCGTGCTTCATTTGCTCGATCTCCCCTTTCTGACGTTTTTCTGCAACCATGGACCGAAAAACGCCGTATCACAATCAAAGTCAGAAATCACCACCATCTTCCTACGAGGTTGTTAGTTATGAGAAAGTCGTATTTGGGTCTCTTTGCCATCGGCGTTGCCTTCATTGGCATTGGGATTAGTGGTCAACGCACGTTTTTATACGTTGGCCTCGTTTTCCTCCTGATGGCCCTGTTTCGTTACCTGCGAACTGCTAAACAGTAACGGTCGACCTTGTAGTCTCGACTTTGTCCATCACCAGTTGAAAGAGATTTGTGCCTTCCCGGCGCGCGTTCGCTGCCGGAACTCGAAACTGTTCTTTGATGTAATCTTCACCCATCTTTGAATCGGTAACTGATCCCGAAATCACATCGACACTAACGCCGCGCTGTTTGAGCAACTCAATTCCGCCCCATGCGCCAACGTAGTCGGAGGCGCAAAAGACAAGTGCCGCGGTGGCTTCGCGTAATTCACTGTCAGCGAACACTGTTTCCACCGAATAGCCACCCAGGATTCCGTCACCAAGCTCAATAACAATTAGATCAGGGTTGCTCTCGTTTAGCTTGGAAATAATTGCCTTGGCAGTTGGCGCGAGATCTACGACATCAACAGTTGAAGGCAATCCGCAATCTAGAAAACTAGCCGTAACAAATGCACCGTGATCTGCCATGTTCAAAGTGTCGCGGAGACAAGCTACGCCTGAAAGTTTTGCACCGGCCACTTTCAAGCCTGCGCGAGTTGCTTGTTTAATCAACTCGGTGGCGGCGTATGTCTTGCCGCTGTTCATACTGGTCCCGGCGATCATTACGATTGGTGCAGTGTCACCCAGAGTTGTTTGCGGCGGAAGCGCACGGTCAGAAATATTCAGGACCTTGCCATCTTGATCGCACACAAGTCCGATGACTTGTAACTTGATTGCGTCGCCAAGGCTTGAGTGGTGCCCGGTACAATAACCAATAACTCCCCCCATATTGAGGAGATGCAGTTCCTGTCCTGCTTTGACCGAAGCTGGCACATCACCGACAAATCCCTTAAGGGCCCTTCGGCGACCGAGTACGCCAATCAGGAGGTCGCCCGGATTAATTTTTGCCAGGCGTCCTGTGGGCAACTCAAGCATGTTGTAGGTAGCGCTATCAGTTAACGCACGAACCACGACCACGTCTCCAGCGCGCGTTGACTCAGAGGAAGTGACGAGAGCAACGGTCTTTGATAGGCCCAGTGTCGACGTTGCTGAGCCAATCTTGTCTACTTCTGTAATTGTAATTTCAGTCATTCGTTCTCCTCCGCGTAAAAACTTAGCGTCCGCCTCCCAACCTGAGCCGAAGCGCGTTCAACTTGATAAAGCCCTCAGCATCGCGTTGGTTGTAGACCGTGTCAGCCTCAAACGTAGCGATGTTCTCGTCGTAGAGTGAATTTGGTGATCGCCGGCCAGCGACTATGGTGTTTCCGCGAAATAACTTAAGTCGCACATCACCGGTGACGTTCGTTTGAGTTTCGTCGATCAACCTGCGCATCAACTTAAACTCAGGTGCGAACCAAAATCCGTAATAAACATTCTCCGCGAACTTAACTCCGAGTGAATCACGCAAATGCATAACCTCACGATCGAGCGTGATTGACTCAAGTGCGCGATGGGCCACCTGAAGAATTGTTACTCCTGGTGTTTCATAGACACCTCGCGACTTCATCCCCACGAACCTGTTCTCTACAAGGTCGACTCGACCAATGCCATGTTCGCCACCCAGCTTGTTCAAGACTTCAAGAAGAGCCACGGGATTTAGTTTCTTGCCATTGATCGCGATGGGCTCACCTTTTTCAAACGAGATCTCGACGTACTCCGCTTCGGACTTGGCTTTTTCTGGCGCCGTCGTCAGTTGGAAAATATTCTCAGGTGCTTCTGCCCATGGATCCTCGAGAATTCCTCCTTCATAGGAGATATGCATTAAGTTCGCATCAGTCGAATAAGGCTTCTCCGCTGTTGCTGTGACTGGGATGTTGTGCTCTTTCGCATAGGCGATGAGGTCAAGTCGGCCTTTGTAGTCCCATTCTCGCCACGGAGCGATGACTTTGATGTCGGGCCGAAGAGCGTAGTAGGTCAACTCGAAACGAACTTGATCGTTTCCTTTGCCGGTCGCACCGTGTGCAACTGCGTCAGCTCCCTCCTGTTGCGCGATTTCAATTTGGCGTTTGGCGATAACTGGTCGCGCGAGCGAAGTACCCATCAAATAGACGCCCTCGTAGACGGCGTTGGCCTTGACTGCAGTCCACACGTAATCGCGGACGAACTCCTCACGCAGATCTTCGACATAGAGTTTTGAAGCTCCAGTTGCGTGTGCCTTCTCTTCGAGACCGGTCAATTCCGCGCCTTGTCCGACGTCAGCGCAGTAACAGACGACTTCGCAGCCATAGTGTTCCTTTAACCAATGGAGCATCACAGATGTGTCGAGTCCACCGGAATACGCTAATACAATTTTCTTGATGTTCTTATTCATCTATTTTGTACTTTGTGCTTTGTACTTAGTACTTTGTTTCTGATGTGCAAGAAGATCGGTTTCGCTCAAGACTCTTTAGTGTCAAAACCAGAACAAAGCACAAAGTACAAAGCACAAAGACCTAAGACCCTTCTTTTACTCAAATAACTCCAAAATCTTTTTCATCGTTACCCGCTGAGCTTTTTGCTCGCGTACTGCAATAAAGATCGTGTCCTCACCGGCTATCGTTCCCACGATCTCCGGAATTGCCGCGGCGTCAATTTCTACGGCGACGGCAGAAGCAAGGCCCGGAACAGTGCGTGCGATTACCAGAGAGTCACCAGAGTGGTCTAAACTCAGGAGGCCTCGCATACCCAAGCCGTTAGTTTGCGGAAGCGTGTAGTGTCCATGATGTTTGACGACCCCAAGCTCTTCAAGATCTCTCGACACGCTCGACTGAGTTGCCGGCACGCCTGTTTTTTCGAGCATTGCGCGCAAGTCTTCCTGCGTGCCAATCGGCTTTGCTCGTATCAGGCTTAATATCTGTTGCTGGCGATCACGCTTATTCATTCCGTTAGTTATGCAGCCGACTTGCATAAACAGTGCATAGATGCATAAACTACCACGTGAGTTGGCTGAAGGTCAAACAAGAGTTTTGGCTGAGAGTGATTTGGAAGAAGTAGGTGAAGTTAGAGGAGATTTTGCATGGCGGAATCGAAGAATCTTTGGGGCGGAAGGTTTACTGGCAAGGCAGATCCTGGCTTCACGGCATTTAATAATTCATTCAGTTTTGATCAGAGATTGTTTGAGCAGGATGTGGTGGCAAGTATTGCCTATTGCAACGCACTGCAAAATGCGGGAGTGCTTACGAGTGATGAAGCCAGAAAGATCAACAGTGCCCTGCAAACTATTCGACAGCAAGGTGTAAAGACCGCAGCAGAGTCAGCCGAGGACATTCATTCATATGTTGAGACAGAACTAATTAAGTTGGTTGGAGACCTCGGACGGAAGCTTCACACGGGACGCAGCCGCAATGATCAGGTTGCAACTGACTTTCGACTCTGGCTTCGCTCTGCTATCGACGAACTCAGTGCTGTCCTGAAAGCGACTCAGTTAACGTTACTCGACTTTGGCGATGCTAACAAAAGCGTTGTCATCCCAGGTTACACACACCTGCAACGTGCACAACCTGTGTTATTGGCACATTGGTGCCTTGCTTACTTCGACATGCTGTCGCGTGACCACTCCCGACTCGTTGATGCAAGAAAACGAGTAAACATTCTTCCGCTGGGTTCAGCTGCACTCGCTGGTAATTCTTTTCCGATAAGCCGCGACGCGCTGGCAAGGGAACTTGGATTTGAAGCGATCTCGACCAATAGTCTCGATGCGGTGAGCGACCGAGACTTTTGCGTTGAGTTTCTCAGCGCGTGTTCCCTGATCATGGTCCACTTATCGCGTCTGGCAGAGGACATCATCATCTACTCCACAACGGAATTCGGTTTCATCCAACTCGGTGATGCGATTGCTACCGGTTCAAGCTTAATGCCGCAAAAGAAAAACCCAGATTCTATGGAGTTGGTGCGCGGAAAAGCGGGTCGGGTATTCGGAGATCTCCTGGGAATGTTGACTACACTCAAGGGATTGCCTCTTGCATACAACAAAGACATGCAAGAGGACAAAGAATCTGTCTTTGACGCTTTCGACACTGTCGTAGCCTGTCTCAACGTTTCGCAAACGGTTTTGCGAAATATCACTATTGATAAGGGTCGCGCGGTATCGGCTGCTGTCCGAGGGTATATGAACGCCACTGAGTTAGCTGACTATCTCGTCCGCAAAGGCGTTCCATTCCGACAAGCTCATGAAATCGTCGGCAAGATTGTTATGAGGGCGATCGAGCTGAACAGGGAAATTGAACAACTCGACCTCGCTGAGTTGCGCGGCTTTTCGTCGCTGATTGAAGCAGACGTGTTCAATAGTCTCTCATTGGAGAGCACTCTAAATGCTAAGTCTCAAATTGGTGGGACGGCCCCTGCTCAGGTTGAGCTGGCACTCTCACAAGCTCGATCTTCTCTGAGAGGCGATTCGCTTCAGTAGCTCCGGTGCGAAAACGAGCTGGCTCTTCTGTCGGAGCGCGTACGTCCTCGTGCGCCAACCATAGAATCCGCGACGAGCATTTAGCGAACGAGGGCGCACGAGGACGTACGCGCTCCGACAGAAGAGCTTGAGTGGTGTAATCAACGAGGCGACTGAAGGGCGACGCCGAGAGAGCTTATTTTCGTTTGGAGGCGCTTGGTGAAGGACTTGGCGTTTGTGGGGGCGGCGAAGTGTCTGGCTGGATTTTTTCCTGATAGATAAACCTGGTGTCCTCGAGTTTGAGAACTACCGCCGGTTTTACAGCATTCCGATTTGCATCAATGCTTATTATCCCGGTGATTCCTGGAAAGTCTTTGGTTTGTGCAAGCGCATCGCGCAACTTCTCGCCATCCGTTGAACCAGCCCTTTTGATAGCATCTATCAAGACGCGTGTTGCGTCATAAGCTAATGCAGCATGCGCGTCCGGAGACAGATTCCCATAACGCTGTCTGTAGTCGTGTACAAATGCTTGAATTGCAGGTGAAGGATCGTCAACCGAGTAGTGACTCGTGATGTACGACCCATTTAACGAATCGCCGCCTAATTGCCAAAGTTCGGGAGCGTCCCATCCATCACCGCCGAGGAGTGGCTGTTTAAGCCCAATCATCCTGGCTTGTTTAGCAATGATCGCAACATCGCCGTAGTAGCCCGGGATATAAATCACATCTGGTTGCGCTTCTTGTATTGAACTTAGTTGACCTTTGAAGTCAGCGTCACCTTGAGTGTACGAAAGTTTCCCAACAATCTTTCCGCCTAACTTTGCGAAGCTCAACTCAAAGTAGTCGGTAAGTCCACGTGCGTATGACGAGTTGAAGTCAAAGATAATTGCCGCCTTCTGCGCCTTGAGAGTATTGACGGCGAATCTCGCCATCGCGTCACCCTGAAAAGCATCGACAAAACAAGCTCGGAAAATATAGTCGCCGACCTGAGTTACGGCTGGATCGGTAGAAGAAGGAGAAATCAGAGGTACGTGTGACGATTGGGCCTTCGGTGCGGCAGCGCGACTATTTCCAGATGTACCGCCCGCAATGATGGCAATCACTTTGTCCTGATCAATCAGTTTCCCGGCGAGTCGAGCGGCTTGTTCCGGACTACCGCGATCGTCTTCGATAACGACATCAATCCGGCGTCCGTCTATGCCGCCTCCCTGGTTGATCTGATCGGCGGCCATTAGAACTCCATTGATCGCAGACTGTCCAAAGTTGAATGTTGGACCACTAAGATCGCCGAAGTATCCTATTTTGATGGTGCTATGGTCGGGCCTACTTCCGCTGGGTTGCCGACCGCACGACATGGCAATGCCGAACAAGAGCAGTGCTAGCGCGAACGCGAGTCGTTGAGATGTAGGTCTGGCCAGTCGCGGAGGCTTGAGAAAGGAAATCGATTTACTGCGGGAAGTACTTTTTCTACTCACCTAGATAAGCTTCTTTGATCCGGGGGTCTGCCGCTAATTCTTTTGATGGTCCTGCCATCACAATCCTGCCTGTTTCGAGAACGTAGGCGCGGTCAGAATGGCCCAACGCCGCATGGGCATTCTGCTCAACCAGAAGGATGGTAGTTCCTTTACTTTTAATTTCATCAATCGCTTCGAAGATCGTGTGAACTACTAATGGTGCGAGACCAAGCGATGGCTCATCGAGAAGTAACAGACGCGGATTGGACATCAATGCGCGGCCCATAGCCAACATCTGTTGCTCTCCGCCGGAAAGGGTACCGGCTTTTTGGGATTCGCGTTCCTTCAAACGGGGAAACATTCTAAACGCGCGTTCCATTCCTTCGGCAACACTGCGTTTGTTCTTGTTCAGATAAGCACCCATCTGCAGGTTCTCTTTGACCGTCAGGTTGGCGAATACACCGCGACCTTCAGGAGACATGGAGATCCCTCGCGCCACCAACTTATGGGTAGCAGTACCACTAATGTCTTGACCTTCAAAACTAATCTGGCCTGAACGTGGTTTTAATAGACCAGTGATGGTTCGAAGCGTTGTGGTCTTGCCGGCGCCGTTTGCGCCAATCAGGGTCACAACCTCGCCTTGCTCGACATGCATCGAAATGCCTGTAAGTGCCTCAATGGCACCATAGTTAACGGAAATGTTTTCGAGCTTAAGCATTGTTAGTGTGGCTTTGGCCTTAGGTCTTTGACCTTAGATCTTTGACCGGAACGATTCAAAGTACAAAGTCCTAATCGCCCAGATAGGCCTCAATCACTTTTGGATCGTTCTTTATCTCCTGCGGCAGTCCTAGCGCTATCGACTTGCCGTAATCAACCACCTGAATTCGTTCGCACACTCCCATCACAACCTTCATGTTGTGTTCGACTAACAGAATCGTCAGCCCAAATCGGTCGCGAATCTGTTTGATGAGGTGCATCAGATCTTCCTGCTCCGAAGGATTCATGCCAGCCGCAGGTTCGTCCAGCAAGAGCAATTGCGGTCGTGTCGCCAGCGCACGCACAATTTCGAGCCGGCGTTGTGAGCCATAAGGAAGACTCGTGCCGCCCTCGTCGCAGAAACGGGCTAGATCAAATATTTCGAGTAATTCGAAACAATAGTCTCGATGCTTCTTTTCGTCATTTGTGTAACGAGGTGTACGCAGAACAGCGTCGAGTAAGCTTTGGCCCATGTGAATGTGGCAGGCCGTCATCACATTTTCGAGAACTGTCATGCTTGGGAACAAGCGAATGTTTTGAAATGTGCGTGAAACACCACGTGCTGCGATCTGATAAGGACGCAACCCGTCGATTCGTTGTCCGTTAAAATGAATTTCGCCAGAACTCGGTTGATAGACGCCGGTAAGCAAATTAAAGATGGTCGTCTTGCCCGCCCCATTTGGCCCAATCAGGCCATAGATCTCGCCCTCTGCGACTGACATGTCAAGCTCGTTTACGGCGCAGAGCCCACCGAACCGAATAGTTGTCTTCTCGGTCCGCAACATGCCTGGCTTCGACGCTACGTTGGCGCTCATCGAGTGTTCTCCTCTCCAAGAGAACGGTCTCCCTTAGAATCTGTTACTGATGACGGAGAGACGGGAGTTGCGCCGACCTTACTTGCCTGTTTTGCTCGTTTGCGAGCTCGCCAACCTTTAAATGCTGCGGTGCTGCCCAATAAACCTTGAGGACGCGTGATCATTAAGATAATCAGTAGCAGTGAGTAAATCACCATGCGGTATTCGGCGAATCCTCGCAGGGCTTCGGGAAGAACGGTGAGCAGAATTGCTCCCAGTACTGAACCTACGATGGAGCCAAGTCCACCCAGGATGATCATTATCAAGATCTCGAATGACTTGATGAACTCAAACGACTTCGGATTGAGATAACCATCAAAGTGCGCGAGCAGAACACCTCCGGCGCCGGCCATCGCGGACGAGATTACAAAAGCCATGACCTTGTAGCGTGTAGTGTTGACACCCATGGCTTCAGCCGCGAGTTCGTCATCGCGAATTGATATCAGTGCGCGTCCAAAAGCCGAATTCACAATGTTGTAAACAATTACTATGGTTAGAATTGCGATCAGAAAGATCCAGAAGAAACTTTTTACGATGGGTATTCCGGAGTAGCCACGTGCTCCGCCCACCGCTTCGATGTTATTCAGGAAGACAACGATGATTTGACCAAACCCAAGAGTTACAATCGCCAGATAGTCTCCACGTAATCGGAGTGATGGAATTCCCACAGCCAGTCCTGCGATTCCAGCCACCACCGCCCCAACCAACGTTGCTGCTAATAGAGCCACGAGCCAACCTAGTTTTCCGCCGCCCAGAGCGTTCGCCAAATTCATTCCGTAGTTGACAGAGAAGTACGCCGACGAGTAAGCGCCAACGGCCATAAAACCAGCATGGCCTATCGAAAACTGACCGGTGAATCCGTTGATGAGATTTAGTGAGACGGCGAGGGTGATCGCAATCCCCGACAGCATCAGAATGCGACTGAAGTAGGGACTGATCATTCGACCCTGGAAAACAAAGTCGAGTCCATAGAGAACGGCGAGTACGATCAGGGCAATTATTAGATTACGCAGATAACGAGGCATGGTCATCAAGAGGTCGGGATACGAAACTCAAAGCGGGTCTGATTCTGAGTTTCCCGAACTTCTGCACTCTCCGTCGTCAGACTTTCTCCTGTGCGACCGTACCAAGCAGGCCGGATGGTCGGAATAGAAGTATTAATATAAGAATGGCAAACGCGACTGCGTCTTTATAAGTCGGTGAAAGATAACCCACAACCATCGTTTCGGTGATGCCGATCAGCAATCCGCCCAACATCGCGCCGGGAATGTTTCCAATTCCACCGAGTACTGCTGCCACAAACGCCTTCAGACCAACAAGAATTCCCATGAGGGGATCGATACGTGGAATGCGAATGGCTACTAACACTCCTGCCGCCGCTGCTAATGCAGAACCAAGGGCGAATGTGAAAGCGATGATCTGATCGGTATTAATACCCATCAGTTTGGCCGACTGAAGATTGAAAGAAACGGCACGCATAGCGCGGCCAGTCTTTGTTCGGTAGACGATAAGCTGCAAAGCAATCATCAGCGCCAGTGCGATCACCAGCACGATAATGTCTGCACTGTTGATGGATGCACCACCAACCAGATTGATGTTCTGCTTCTTAAAGAGTTCCGGGAAGAACTTTGGGTCGGCGCCAAAAACAACTTGTCCGCCATTCTCAAGTAATAGCGAAACACCAATCGCAGTGATTAAGGCAGTCAGTCGTGAATACTTACGCACTGGTCGATAGGCGAGGCGTTCAATGATCACCCCAATCGCTGCGCAAATTGCCATAGCCAGGAGCATGACAACTAATGCTGTGATCAACGACGGTTCTAATGTCCCACCGCCGAGCAGACCGCGGGCAATTAGGCCGTCGGCACTCATACCGATTGCTTGTGCGCCTCTTACACCGATTCCGTTGGCGATGTAATAGCCCATAAAAGCGCCAACCATATACACATCGCCGTGGGCAAAATTAATTAGCTTAAGTACGCCATAGACCATGGTGTACCCGAGCGCAATCAGGGAATAGATTGCGCCCAGAGAAATACCGTTAATCAGCTGTTGAAGGAACGTACTCATTTTTTGTGAACGCCGCTTAAGCTATTCAGGATCAAACTACGGATTGGTTTTCGCAGGGGCCGCGGCCGTAGCCGGACCTGACGTACCCGTCGAGGCAGTTGGTGCTGCTGCGCCTTCAACGTTTACGCGTTCCTTAACGGCATAGGTTCCACCATCCTTAATCTCGATCATGACGATTGGTTTCACCGCATCGCGATTTTGATTAAAGGTGACGTTTCCGGTGACGCCAGGAAAGTCTTTCGTTGCCGCGAGCGCATCCCGAATGGCTGGCCCTTCGAGCGAATTAGCACGTTTGATTGCGTCAAACATGATCTTCGCAGCGTCATACGCTGTAGCCGCGAGGGCGTCTGGAGTGGTGTTGTAACGAGCTTTGTAGTCGCTAACGAATTTCTGGACCTTGGGGTCAGTATCGAATGGCGAGTAGTGGTTGGTAAAGTAGCAACCGTTTAAGGCCGAACCACCGATTGCGTACAACTGGACTGAGTCCCAGCCATCGCCACCTACTAACGGTACTGTGATTCCTTTGTCACGCGCTTGTTTGGCAATCAAACCGACGTCATTGTAATAGCCTGGAACAAAGATAACTTCTGGATTCGAGCCTTTAAGAGAAGTTAGTTGAGCGTTGAAATCCTGGTCGCCTTCCTGATACGACTGCGTTGCGACAATCTTCCCGCCCATTTTGGTAAACGTCTCATTGATCACCTTCTCGAGCCCGGTCGAGTAATCGTTCTTTCGGTCGACCATGATGGCGGCAGTCTTAGCGTTCAAAGACTTGGCTGCGAATTGCGCAATGGCTGCGCCCTGTACGGGATCGATAAAGCAGCTGCGGAAAATAAAGTCGCCCTTCTTGGTAACTTCAGGGTTGGTGGACGAGGGTGTCAGCATCGGAATCTTCGCGTTCTGTGCAATAGGAGCGGCGGCGATTGAACGGGAGCTTGCAACCTCACCAAGGATGGCGTGTACCTGATCCTGAGTCACAAATTTGGTAACGATAGTTGCAGCTTCAGACGCGTCGGAACGGTCGTCCTGAACAAGTATCTCAACCTGTTTTCCATTGATGCCTCCCGCCGCGTTGACCTCGTCAGCGGCCATCTTGATACCGTTGGTCGACGAGATACCGAAATTTGCGGTTGATCCAGTCAGCGACATGAAGACGCCGATCCTGACTTTGTCGCCGCTACTTCCTTGTGGCTGGCAGGCGATAAGCAAACTCGCAATAACTAAAGAAATAATCAGAATGCGTTTCATATGGCTCCTTACTGGCTGCGAAGACTTTTGACGAGCGTGGGTCTGACCGGGCCCAAGGGATTTAATTTGGAGTCAGACGTTGAGCTTTGTTCAGTCTGCTAGTGATTGAGCCTGAATAATAGCTTTCAAGCTCAGCTTCCGCAAATTCCATCTAGTAAAAGGGAGACCCAAATCAGGCGGATTCGGGTTGAGCGACATTCCGAGTATGCCGTCGTTCCCGAGAAAGACGTCGAATTATAGCGATTTCGACGAAAGTGTCGAGTGCGGAACGATGCACTTTAGTAGCTCCAGCGCGAAAACGAGCCAGCTCTTCTGTCGGACCGCGTACGTCCTCGTGCGCTCAGGGTTCGCAAAAGTCTGGTCGCGGATTCTAACGTTAGCGCACGAGGACGTACGCGCTCCGACAGAAGAGCTTGAGTGGTGTTATCAGCGTAACAACTAAAGAGAATCAGATGGCCGAGTCTGTACCGAAAGCTGTAAGAGCCTGTAAGATAAGGCACCGTGATCAAACCAGAAGTTTCCGCATCCTCATTCGCACCGGAACTCGGGGATATGAGTCGGGAAGAGTTTCGGCGATTCGGACATCAACTCATCGACTGGATAGCCGACTACTTCGAGCGTATCGAAGATCTCCCAGTCCTGGCTGCCATCGACCCAGGTGACCTTAAAGCCCAACTTCCAACTTCACCACCCGAACATGGGGAATCGATGGACCAGATTATTGCAGACGTCGATCGATTAATCGTGCCGGCTTTGACCCATTGGAGTCATCCGTCCTTCTTTGCATACTTCGCGACTTCCACCTCTGCTCCTGGAATCTTTGGAGAATTATTAGGAGCAGCGTTCGACAACAAGGCAATGTTGTGGCGTACCTCACCGGCGTCAACAGAACTTGAAGAAGTTGTACTGGATTGGCTCCGTCAGATGATGGGTCTCGATAAAGGTATGATCGGAATGATCTACGACACTGCGTCTGTCTCGAGTATGCATGCCATTGCTGCTGCGCGTGAAGGTGTCGAGAAACGAATTCGTGAAGACGGAATGAGTGGTCGAGCTGATTTGCCACTGTTGCGGGTTTACGTTTCTGAACAAGCGCATTCTTCCATCGAGAAAGCCGTAATCACACTTGGTCTGGGACAAAGAGGTTTACGAAAGATTCCAGTCGACAAGGACTTTCGTATGGATGCAGCGGCCCTCTCGTCGGCAATCGATGAGGACATCCGCGAAGGTTATCTTCCTTTTTGCATAGTTGCTACGGTAGGTACGACTTCGACTTCGAGTATTGATCCTATTCGCGAGATCATCCCAATTGGCGAACGGCATGCGATGTGGCTACACGTCGACGCTGCTTATGCTGGTTCCGCTGCAATTGTCCCGGAGTTACAACATATTCTGGAGGGCTGTGAACGCGCCGACTCTGTGGTGGTAAACCCGCACAAGTGGTTGTTCACGCCATTTGATCTTTCGGTTCTCTACTGTCGGCATATGGACCTGCTCGGTCGTGCCTTTTCGTTGGTGCCTGAATATCTGAGAACTCCGGAACAAGAAAAGGTCCGAAGCGGTTCAGATTATGGCATTCAACTTGGTCGCCGGTTTCGGGCGCTCAAACTCTGGATGATCATTCGCTACTTCGGGCATGAGGGACTGGCAGCACGCATCCGTGAGCATTGCAGACTCGCACAACTCTTTGCTTCGTGGATTGAAGAAGCGCCTGAATGGGAGTTGCTGGCGCCTACTCCACTTGCTCTCGTCTGTTTTCGCGCTTGTCCAAAACGCGAAGGGGAAACTGCAGAGATACGAGAGAAGCGATTGGATGTTCTCAATGAAGCGATCATGCACGGCGTTAATGCGACTGGAAAGGCGCTCTTCTCTCATACAAAATTGAACAACCGGTTAACTCTGCGTCTGTCGATCGGAAATATTCGGACCACCGAGGCTCATGTGAGACAGGCGTGGCAATTAATGAATGAACAACTTGAACTTCTGCGTTGACGCTTGATACCAATGGAGGAACAAAGATGAGGTTCGTTAACAACTTCATGCTGAGCTTTAGTGTGTTGGCGATTTGTTCGGCGGCAGTGTATGCACAGACTGACGCAAAAAATTTCACGAAGAATGGCTTGTCATTTGACTATCCGGCGGGCTGGTCGCTGCAAGACGACACGAATGATGATGCTCAGCAGCTAACTCTAGCTCGGGCCAACAGCGACGTTCAGATTAGGGTCTTTGTTCACAAGGGAAAGATCACTACCGAGAAGCTGCCTGATGCTAAGAAAGGTTTTATCGATCCCTACGTCGCATCAACAGGCCGACAATTTGTGGCAATGGGCGCGAAACCACAACAAAACCCTGACAGCACAGAGATAGCAGGCGTAAAAGCTGATGGCGTTAACATCACAGCAGCACTCGGCGGCGAACCCGGGGCTGCGCGAATCTACTGGGCACTCGTTGGATCGCGGGTTGTGATAATGACTTACTTCGGTCCCGACAGAGATCTGAAGATGTTTACACCCGCATGGGATCTGGTCCGAACCAGTTTGAAAGTTGAGGATCCCAAACCCGTCGCGAAGCCGACACCAAAACCTTAAACCTTCTTGTTGAGGGCCAAAACTTATGACCGACCCTCTCAGGCGACTCGCACTCATCACCCTTCTCTTATTGCTGTGCTCAACCTTGTCTGCACAGCCGCGTCGTCCACTTCAACCCGCAGACATCCTGCGAGTCGCAACTGTGACTGACGCGCAGATTTCGCCCAACGGTCAATGGGCGATCTACTCTGTCGCTACCATTGAAGACAACCTGGCGGTTAACACTTTATGGTTGGTGCGCGCGGACTCATTTAACACAACACCCCCGACTCAACCTCAAGTGGGACGCAACGTTCCCTATCTCGATTGGCCTGAAATCAGAACTGCTACGACACCTTTGCTGGCTCGCGGGTGGAACGCGTCTACCCCGCGCTGGTCTCCGGACAGCTCAAGTATCGCTTTCCTTGCGAAACATGAAGAACAGGAAGGGTTGTGGGTTGTTAAGTTAGATCGCAGAGAGCCTCGCTTTATTGCCGGCATTCAGTCAACAAACTTCTTTATTACATACGCCGGTGAGTCTTTCGATTGGTCTCCCGACTCGAGGCGAATCGCGTACATTTCGGCAAAGTCTGAAACGCCTGATACAGAATCAACGAAGCGTGCGGATGATCCACGAGTGATAGATCGTCTTCAGTACAAATCTCGTACTTCATTTTCCGACGATCGACGTACACACGTTTGGCTCGTGGAAATAGATCGGCCCCAACCCCAACAATTAACCACGGGCCTGTTTTACGATCACTCCGTCAGTTTTAGTCCGCGTGGTGATGAGATCGTTTTCCTGTCGAATCACGAACAAGATCCTGATGCAAACAACAACTCAGATATCTTTGCGGTCGACCTCAGTGGTCAAAGTCGGCAGATTACTCAGACCAAAGGGTGTGAATACGATCCTGTCTGGTCGCCAGATGGAAAATGGATCGCCTATACGGCTACAAAGCGCGATGTTACAACCATTGATAGTGTGGCTGAGGATTCGCACCCGTGGATCATTTCCGCTTCAGGAGATGAAAAACGTGAGCTTGCTCCGGATCTTGATCGGCGCGTCCGCGATCCTCAATGGTCTCCCGACGGTAGCGCAGTTTACTTTCTGGCTGGGGATCGCGGTTACACGACGATCTATCGTGCGAGCATAGAAGGACGCAAGCCCACGAGATTTTCACTCCTGGTCGTCGACGGGGAACTAGGAGGCGGTTTCGATCCGCAGGACTCAAAGCTTCCCACTGAGATGAGTCCTTCAGTCAGTCTCGCTCAGCCTTTTCAAATTTCAAGTTTCAGTATCGGCAAGTCGCAAGGTAGCGGAAGACCTAACTCAACTGGACTGCCCCGTCCGTTTGTTATGACACTAAGCACACCGTTGCGACCTTCTGAAGTTTGGTTCGGCTTTACTAATGCCGCTCCTTTGCGACGTTTGAGTGCTCACAACGAAAGCTTTACCAGATCGAACCGCTGGGTTCCACCCGAAGAATTTAACTTTGCCAGTTTCGATGGAATGCAAGTTCAGGGATGGTTAATGCGACCACCCGCGTGCAGTGAGGATCGCAAGTGTCCGGTCATTCTAACCATTCATGGCGGACCACATGGAATGTCTGGATGGTCATTTAACCCAACATTCCAGGTATATGCGGCTCGTGGATACGGTGTGCTTTTCATTAATCCGCGAGGTTCGAGCGGCTACGGCCAGAAATTTTCTGACGGCACCATCAACGAATGGGGTGGCGGCGACTACAAGGACCTGATGTTAGGCCTAGATGATGCAATTAAGAAGAATTCCTGGATTGATCCCAATCGTCTGGTTGTTACTGGTGGTAGTTATGGTGGATTCATGACTAACTGGGTTATCACGCAAACGAACCGTTTTCGAGCCGCGGTCGCTACAGCCAGTCTCAGCAATCTAATCAGCTTCTATTCGACATCGCTTTACCAGGACCTGATTCATGCTGAGTTTGGGGGCTTTCCCTGGGACAACTATGAGTTACTCTGGCAGTGGTCGCCTTTGCGTTATGTTCGACAGGTACAGACGCCGACGATGTTTATCCATGGTGAGAACGATAACGATGTGCACATAACCCAAGCCGAGGAGATGTACATGGCGCTGAAGCGGCGTGGAGTTGATTCGGTGCTGGTACGTTATCCGCGTGAAGGGCATGGTTTACGTGAGGCAAAGCATCGAGTCGACGCGCTCGAAAGGACGCTCGCATGGTTTGATAAGTACGTAAGGTAATCGATAGTCATGAACAAAGTCATTTGAAAGCTAAACGTGAGCTCGCCTTCATGGAAGAAATGTGGCTGGAAAAGCTTGGTCCATAGGGCGAGCGTGGCTACAATGAGAGGAAGCTCTCCCGGGAAGAGCGGCTGCGAAAGATTGCCGCAAACAACCGTTCGACGTAGGGATTCCTCCCCGGCCTGGTGAAATTCGAGCAAATAGCTGGGAATCTCACTCTACTGCGGACACTGGGTATCACAAATCGTGAAACGAGACTCTCGAAATTTGGGTCTGATTCTAATGCGTTGCTTGAGATTGACTTGTCCTGTATGCGGCGCGGCCCCAATTGCCTCACGACCTTTTCGTATCAAGCATCACTGCAATGCCTGCCATGCTCTCTTCAAAAGGGAAGATGGCTTCTTTGTGGGCGCTATTCTTGCGAATGTCGTAACTACTGAGTTGGCCATCCTGCTGGTCTGGGGCTTATGCGCAGTGGTATTGGGAATTCAATCTGAAAGAGTGCTTGCCTGGCTCTTTATGATTGGTCTGATATTCCCTATAGCGTTCTATCACCACAGTTGGAGCTTCTGGTTAGGGTTTGATCATGCGGTTGAGACTCTTCCAAAAGTGAAGGAGAGTTTCCCAAAAGTGAAGTAGGTAAACATACCACTCTCAACTTGAGTCTCGCGGATTAGAGCAACTTAGGTTATACTTCCCACAGCTCGCCAGCCGGCTTTTCAGGCACCTTAGGTCCCAATAAGACTTTAGAGTTCTCGGAAGCGACAATTGCTTTCTGTAGTGATAGGCGAGTTGGTTTTTACAGTCGTCTCAGCGGACGACTCAAAAGTAACTTAGTTGAAGCCGCCGATCTGGCTAAGTGCCAGATGCAGAGCGTTCCCAGGGACCTCAAAAATCCAAGCGGCATACGAATCCGAATAAAGGTTCAGAGCAGCATTAGGCTCGCAGCCATTGGCTCGCCAGCTCAAGAGCTCCCTTAACAGATTCACGTGCGCGCGTACCGCGGCTAGTCAGGTTCTTCGTTGAAAGACAGAAATCTCTGTCGAGTTGTGGAGTTGCATCCACAGGCGACAAGAATTGCGTTCAAGTTCAAGACGGAACGCTTTTCCACACCTACCTACACTCGACCGGTCAAGAGTTGGTATTTACATCGACTGCTTCGCTGGTCAAATCCCGTTAACCCAGTTTGTGGCGAAACGTACCATCGTCTCGCTAATCGTGTACCCGGCGCTCCTCGCCTGTGGCTTGAAGGACGCGCTGACTCACCTCAAACAATTTCATCAGGCAAGCTTTGGCAACGCATAACGGCAGGATTGACGAAGCCGTCCCCGCAGTTTTGTGTGCATAGAAATCTGCCCACGCCACGCTTGCTTTAGGAGACAAGATTTAAGAAATGGCAAAACAATTAATCGTAAACGTAAACGGACGCGAGAAGAAGATAGCGATCATCGAAGACGACAAGGTCACTGAGTTCTACATCGAGCGTGGCGAACAGCATCAAGGAATCGTCGGAAACATCTACAAAGGCCGGGTAATGCGAGTCTTACCGGGCATGCAGTCCGCCTTTGTTGATATCGGTCTCGAGAGGGACGCGTTCCTTTACGTGTCAGACTTTTTCGATGAAGAAGAAGAGTTTGAACGGATCGTTATAGACAAGTCGAAGAAGGGCACTCCGGACGCGGAACACGCTGCCGCTGAGGAAGTCGCTCTCAATCGGGTTGAGCGCGAACAGCGAATTGAAGCGACGCAGGAAAGAGTCGAACCTCTTCAAGAAGAGGAGAGAGTCGTTGTTGCTGAACAGCCCGAATCAGCCGAAGCTAGCCGTCGTCGAGGACGTCGAGGAAGACGTCGATCTCGTTGGGAGAAAGCTGACGAAGCTCCGCAAACAGCACAGGAGCGGGAACCGTTCGAAGTGCCAAACACACCTTTCGTCGCTGGCGACCCATCAATCGAACGCATCGTCGATGAAGAAGAGAATGCAGCTGCAAATGGAGCAATGTTTAAGGATGCTCGGCTACAGGAACGAATCTTCGATCAGATACACGCCGTCGAATTCAACATGGAAGATGATTTTCGTAACGCTTCCGTAGGGTCGCTACTATCAGATCAACTGACCGCTGATGGCTTCGAGCGCGTTGACGATGACGAGAGCGAACCTGTCGCAGCTGTGCGTGAAGGGCGTAGACCAATCGAGGCTCACGTTGCGGGTTTTGTTGACGACTTTGATGTGGACATCCTGAGCCGTAAAAGCTTCGAGCGCATCAGTGACGACGAAGAAGAATCGCTCGAAGCTGAAAGCGCACCTGCACGTCGTGGCAGAAAAACCGCAAGCGCCGGCGACGATGTTGCCGAGCCGGCCAAGAAAAAACGTGGAACTCGAACAGCGGCGGCGGCGACCAAAACCAGTAAGAAGAAAGCATCGAGCAAACGGCCAGCAAAGAAACGCGCTGCGACCTCAACTGAAGGCGAAGAGAAGGCAGAGGTTTATGTTGATGCTGAAGCGACTGTTACTGAGAGTCAGTCGCGCGGTGAGTTTGCTACGCGTCGCGGTGGACGACGACGCCGTCGCGGTGGTAGTAAGGGCAAGCCAGCAGGCACCGCTGAAGAGGCAAAAAGTTCGACAAATGGAGCCGACGATGAAGTAGAACAGCCCGTTGAAGCAGTGGCTGAGGTGCCGCCGGCGGTAGTCCAAGCACCCGTCGCACCAGAAACTAGTCCACGTGAGCGCAGTGGACGTCCGCACGGTCGTGAACAAAGAGAGCAGCGGGGAGGACACCGTGGTCCATCATCAAGACGTGATCGTCATCAACCTGCGATCACCGATTTGTTGAGTGAGGGTCAGGAAATTTTGGTTCAGATCGCTAAAGAGCCGATCGCCAAGAAGGGTGCCAGAATCACTTCGCACATCGCTTTGCCGGGACGGTTCCTCGTCTATATGCCAACGGTCGAACATGTTGGCGTGTCGCGAAAAATCGAATCTGACAATGAACGACACCGTCTGCGAAAGCTGATTCAAATGATCCGGGCAGAAGAAGATATTCCATCCGGTGGCTTTATCGTCCGCACTGCGGGAATTGGTATTAGCGAAAAGGAATTACGAGAAGATGTGCGGTATCTGGTGCGCACCTGGTTGGACATCCGTGGTGCTGCCGAAAAGTCGAAAGCGCCCGCGCTGGTTCATCGCGATCTTGACCTGGTACAGCGCTTACTCCGCGATCAGTTGTCTGAAGACTTTGAATCAATTCGGGTCGACTCAGAAGAAGAGTACCAGCAGATCATTGAGTTTATTAATCGGATACATCCAAGACTGGTTAAGCGAGTCAAACTCTACACTCGTGAGCAGCCGATACTCGAGGCCTACGCAGTCCAGGCCGAGATCGACAAGGCAATTAAGCCGCGAGTTTGGTTGAAGTCTGGCGGTTACCTGGTAATCAACCAGACTGAAGCGCTGGTGGCGATAGATGTAAACACCGGAAAGTTTGTCGGTCGTGGTAGTGGTCGTCTGGAAGACACAATCACTCGCACCAATCTGGAAGCAGTTGATGAGATTGTGAGGCAGATTCGACTGCGAGACCTCGGCGGAATCATTGTGCTCGACCTGATCGACATGGAGGAGCGCAGAAATCGTCAGAAGGTAATGCAAGCGTTGCAGGATGCGTTACGCAACGACAAGTCGCCAACCAAGGTGCTTTCATTCAACGATTTTGGGTTGGTGATCATGACTCGCAAACGTGTGAAACAGTCGCTTGAGAGAACGTTATGTTCGCCATGCCAGTACTGTCAGGGTGCGGGTCTAATCAAGTCTCCGCAAACGATCTGTTATGAATTGCTTGAGGAAGCACGTCGCATGTCCAAGGGGATGAACGGTGACAGTGATCACAATCAAGTGACACTGCGAATAAATCCTGAAGTGGCAAAGGCGCTCAGATCGAGCGAACGCGATGTACTGGTTGAGATTGAGGACTACTTAGGGCCAATTGACATCACGAGCGACCCAACTATTCACCAGGAACAGTTCGACTACGCTCTGCTTTAGAGCAAGCGGTGGTAGTCGATGCTCCGCACTCCGGCAGGAGTGCGATGTTTATAGCCCGCCGACGAATAGCGCTTCCGCACTCCGTTAGGAGTGCGATGTCTATAAATCACGGGAGCCTTGGTTATGCGTGCCAACATCGCACTCCTAACGGAGTGGGCACCACCGTCAACTATAGGCATGGCACTACCGGAAAGGGTGGAACTGAATTTCACTGTTGATTCAGACGGCCACCAAGGCTGGTGACTCCGGCGCGTTGTTAGACCGATTTACGTGTTTGTAGAGAATGTCGCGTTGCTGGGGAATGAAGCCTGCCTCACGAATCAGGAACTGGAGCATCTTCTCATCCGCGCTGTTGTTTGCCCCAGCGGCCGACACTACATTTTCCTCGATCATTATTGAACCCATGTCGTTGGCGCCAAACCGCAACGCTACCTGCCCAAGTCGTAAACCCTGAGTTAACCAGGACGATTGAAAATTCTCGATATTGTCGAGGAAGAGGCGAGAGACCGCCAGCATCTTAAGATAGTCGACACCGGTTGGCTCGTCTTTGATTTTGCGACCCAGCGCAGTGTTCTCACGTTGGAATGTCCAGGGAATGAAGGCAGTAAATCCGCCAGTCTCGTCCTGCAAATCTCGAATGCGTCGAAGGTGTCGAACGCGATGTTCAATCTTATCGCCGATGCCAAACATCATCGTGGCTGTAGATCTCAGGCCTACTTGATGTACAGCTCGCATTACTGCAAGCCACTCGTCGGTCGTACACTTCGTCGCGACTCTCTTACGCACCTCGTCGTCAAGAATCTCAGCACCGCCACCGGGCAGACTATAAAGTCCGGCGTCTTTTAGACGCGACATAATTGTCTCGTAGTCGAGTTTGGAGATCAGATGAATGTTGTGAATTTCAGGCGGTGAAAAACAGTGGAGTTGAAAACCAGGATACTTTTCACGCAACGACCGGAGCAGGTTTTCATACCACTCAATTCCAAAATCAGGGTGTAGACCGCCCTGCATCAACACACCGGTTCCACCGAGTGCAATCGTCTCGTCGATCTTTGCTGAGATCTCGTCTAACGTTCTTACATATGTGTCAGGAGCTCCCGGTCGGCGATAAAAGGCACAAAACGTACATACAACATTGCATACGTTGGTGTAGTTGATGTTGCGGTCGATGATATACGTGACAATGTCGCCCGGATGGCGCTGGGCTCGGATCTCGTCAGCAGCAGCCCCCATCCTGGCAATGTCGTGCGATTCAAGAAGCTGAGTGCACTCGTCGACCGACATTCGTTCGCCGGCGAGGACCCTGTCGAGTATCGGTTGGATTTTGGCCGTGTGTGTCATTTCTGATTGAAATACTAAGCCAAGCCTAGAGAGTTTTCAAAGGCTTAACCGCATCGATTAACCCATGTTTGTGGGCCAGGTTGAAATACAATTCCAAGCCCCTGCGAAGCTCATCGTCAACACTAAAGCAGATGTTCTCTTCGAGATACCGTCGCAGTATGTGTGGCGAGAGTCCTAACAGCTCGGTGTAGAACTCGATGATTTCAGCCTGTTGGGCCAAACCTTCATCACGAGCTCCAGCGAAATCAGTTTTACGCGCCATCTCAATGGCTTCAGCGCGAACCATCCACATAGCAAAGACAAATCCCAAGCCTGTGTATCTCTGCCATAGCGTTGCCATGTCCCAGACCTTGAGCCCCTCTCGAGAAAAGGTCATCCCCGGGTCGCCTATGATCAGGGCTGCATCGTTTGTCTCTAACATCTCTCGAAGATTAGGTGACGCTGAGTTCCATGTTGGTTCTTGCTGCAAAAACTCTCGAAAGACGATCTTTAACATTGCCGCTGAAGTTCGTGACGACTCGTCAAGAGCGACGCTCCTTACGTCTTCCAGCTCTTTGTTTCGCGAAACTAGTACCACACTCAAGACTTCTTTGCGTGAACCGACGCAGATGTCGGGGATCAAAGAAACGTTTTCGGTTCGTTGATATTCAATCACCGGAACGAGTGCGGTCTGTACGCTGCCATCACGCAACATTTGTGCGCACTTAGCTGGTACGGCCTCGACGAAGTCCACCGTTCCGCGTCTGGAACCATGCACGAAGCTCCAGACGAGCGGTGCGCTATTTAGATAAGTTGAAGCGGCTATTCGGAAATTGTCAGGGCCGGAGTGAGTTGAACTGATGACCTTGTCCTCTGCAAGTAGGTTAATGCTGACGAACAGATGCTAATTGATCAAAACATCACACGCAACAGAGCCTGAAAAAGATCTAAGAAGATACCTTTGACAGGTTTCGACGGCGCCAACTACTATCGCTTCGTTCCATTTCTCACTGAGAATAGCCAATGCCTATCTACGACGTCACAGTACCTCTGCGCAACGAGATGCCTACTTATCCGGGCGATCCGGGAGTGAAAATTGCTGACTGGTCGTCTCTTGAAAAAGGTGATGCCGCAAATGTTTCAGTGCTGCACTTTGGCGCTCATACGGGCACTCACCTGGACGCGCCTGCGCATTTCATAGCGGGTGCCCCAAAGATTGAATCGTTATCATTGGACGTACTAATTGGCAAAGCCTCCGTAATCGAAGTTCCTTCACAACTACTTTCGATTGACGAGAACTTTGTTGACGAACATTGTCCGCCGGGAATCTTGCGAGTGCTCTTTAAGACGAGGAACTCTACGTTCTGGAACGATTCGCCGGAGTTTCGCAAAGACTTTACCTATCTCGAGTTGAAAGCCGCGGCCCTGTTGGTCAAACGTGGCATTCGTCTGGTTGGTATCGATTACTTATCGATTGAGAAGTTTGGACAGAAGGACCACGAAACGCATCTCGAGTTGTTGTCGCATGGTGTAATTATCGTCGAAGGATTGAACCTGACCTCCATTACTCCTGGTCCATACGAACTCATTTGTTTGCCGCTGCGAATTCAAAGTGGGCAAGGAGACGGAGCCCCGGCGCGAGTAGTCCTTAAAACCCTCGATTAGTAAGGATCTGAGTCGTGTCACCAGCCAAAAGAGACGAACCCGGATATCGCGAGCGTGTCTACAAGATCGTAAGGAAGATCCCAAAAGGACGTGTTATGACTTACGGTCAGATCGCCGAGATACTTGGTGAAGGCTATACACCTAGGACTGTAGGGTTCTGCATGCACTCATCTCCTGATGGTCTTCCTTGGCATCGAGTGCTAAATGCCCAGGGCGCGACCTCAACTGGTCGGGTTGTTCTGCCACACGACAAGCAGCAACGGATGCTTGAAATGGAAGGCGTCGAGTTCAACAAGTCGGGGCGCTGCGCCCTCGAAACATATGTTTGGATTCCTGAGATTCATGAGAAGAGACCCAGCAGGAGTACGCTCTACAAACGTGCATCCCGTCGAGGAGGAAAACGATGAGTTCTGATCCGATGAACCGGGTACCCTACGCAGTTAGTCCGCCGCGTTACTCCGTTTCTCACCAGATGGTTACGACAGCTTTTGAGCTGCCAAATTATCGGGTTGTGCAAAATCTCGGGGTAGTTCGCGGAATTATTGTACGGTCGCGCAACATCTTTGCGACCATCGGCGCATCGTTGCAGACAGTAGTTGGCGGCAACATTACTGTTTGGACCAAGCTGTGTGAGCAAACACGATCAGAAGCGTTCGACATCATGATTCAGCATGCAACTGAGGTGGGTGCGAATGCTGTAGTTGGAGCACGTTATGACACGACCGAGTTGTCGCAGGGTGTAACCGAGGTTTTGGCTTACGGAACAGCTGTGATTGTTGAGCCGATAAGCCCTGGCGAGAGCTATCGTTCATGAATACTGAGTTAAGCGAGGACGAGCAACGTCGAGTCGAGTTGGCCCTAACAAAAATCCCGTTTGCGGATCTGCTGCGTCTGAAACTGGATCAGGTCGCGCCAGGTATGGCAACAATGAGTGTTGAGATTTGCGATGAACTCAGACAAAACAATGGTGTGGTTCACGGCGGTGCGATTGCATCGCTCATAGATTCAACGACAGCGTTTGCCATAATTCCGCTCCTGGAACACTCTGAGACCGCCACAACCGTTGATCTCACAATCACCTATATCAGACCATTAGTTAATGGCAGGGTAACCTGTTCCGCAAAAGTGCTTCGTGCAGGAGGTCGAGTGATCGCGCTCGCAGCGGAAGTCTTCGACGGAGCAGGGAACCTCGCCGCAAGTGCACTCAGTACTTATCTTCGCTTGAAGTCGCCTCCCAAAGGTTAACACCATCGGTGTAAATTGCTCCTGCTACAAAGGGTGCATTTGGTGTCTGGCTAAGAGATCGCGCATGATAGCGCTCGACGTTCGAGATTGAAGCTGTGGGTCGATAACCGGGCCGGCAAACCAGTTTCTCGCGAACCTTTTAGAAGTACATCATGGATGATTTAAGAAGATTCGCGCCCTATTTCCGTCCGTACAAACTCCAACTAATCGCTGGTATCGCATGCATACTCGCCAGCGTAATCTTCAGCCTTTATATCCCTCTGATTGTCGGAAATGCTGTTGATGCGAACTGGACCGAAGTGTCATGGACAAGGCTGACCATTTCAGCTGCACAGGTCCTTGGATATAGCCTAATCAGTGGAATTTTTCTTTTTCTGCAGCGCCGGATTCTTATCGGGATGTCGCGCAACGTTGAGTACGACTTGCGCAAAGATTTTTACGCACACCTGGTTAACCAACCACTCTCCTTCTTTCATGAGCATCGCACCGGCGATCTGATGGCCCGGGCAACGAACGATTTGGCCGCGGTTCGACAACTAGCGGGGCCAATGATCATGTACACGTTGCAAACGGTGTTTGTGGTTCTGCTGGTTCTGCCGATGATGTTCATTATCAACTGGTGGTTGACGTTACTGTTGTTAGTGACAATGCCATTGGTTTCTTTAACCGTGAAATTCTTCGGCCAGCAGGTACATACAAGATTCGAAAAGATCCAGGAGTTCTTTGCGCAAATCACGGCTCGGGCGCAGGAGAACTTTACGGGCGTGCGTGTTGTGCGAGCTTACGCACAGGAAGACGCCGAGATCGCGGCCTTCAAAGAGCTTAACTGGCAATACGCCGAACGAAATCTAAGTCTCGTCCGGATTGACGCGATTATGCGCCCATTGATGCAGTTCCTGATTGGCTTTGGCTTTGTGCTAATTATCTGGGTGGGTGTGCCGCTTGCGGTTCGAGGCGAGATTTCAGTTGGTAAATTCACCGTCTTTAACATGTATCTCACCCGGTTGATTTGGCCACTGATTGCTTTAGGTTACGTCGTGAACCTCTATCAGCGTGGCACCGCAAGTCTCAAACGTTTGAATGCGATTTTCGCGATTGCGCCCACGATTGCTGATGCTGAAAACGTAAAAGTGCAACCTCCAATTAAGGGCAGAATCGAGTTTCGTAACCTCACACTCAGATATCGTCAATCTGAGGACCCAGTGTTGCGCGATCTCAACCTAACGATTCCTGAAGGACAAACGGTCGCGTTTGTAGGCCGGACCGGCAGCGGTAAGTCAACGATTGTGAATCTGATTCCTCGTTTGGTTGATGCTCCGGATAACACCATATTCATTGATGACATTCCAATTAAGGATTATCCGTTAAGTCAACTTCGGTCCAGCATCGGTTATGTCCCGCAGGAGACTTTCCTATTTAGCGATTCTGTGAAGGGCAACATCGCCTTTGGCGTCAACAACGGTCAGCAGGAAGAAGTCGAATGGGCGGCGGAAGTGGCGGGACTATCTGAAGATATCTCTGGCTTTCCTGATCACTACAAGGCAATGGTTGGCGAGCGTGGAATCACCCTTTCAGGTGGACAGAAACAGCGGACCGCGATTGCCCGCGCAGTTTTACGTGAACCAAGAATTCTGATTTTGGATGATGCCCTTTCCTCCGTTGACACTTACACTGAAGAAAAGATTCTGAAGCAGCTTCGCGGCGTAATGCGTGAACGCACTACCTTGATTGTTTCGCATCGGATATCAACAGTGCAGGATGCGGATCTGATCTGCGTACTTGATGAAGGCCGAATCATCGAGCAGGGAACACATAGTCAACTACTTGCGATGAACGGGGAATACGCTGATTTGCATGAACGACAATTGCTTGAGGAAGAATTGGCAGCAACCTGAGGATAGATGTCGACTGCGGTAAAAGATTTTCACGAAGAAGAGGCTATTGGTAAGACGTACGACTTCCAGGTAGCCCGTCGATTGCTTAGGTATCTTAAGCCATATATTCGGCTCCTGGTTCCGGCATTGATCCTAACGTTTGCTCTGAACCTGCTCGGCATTTTGCAACCGAAGTTCACTCAGTACGCAATCGATTGGCATATCCTCCCACGCAAGCTTGACGGACTGGGTTTGCTAGTTGCGCTTTTCTTTGGCACCCAGTTGTTGCGTCTGGTGTTCTCATACTTCCAGGCGATATTGCTCAACAGTGTGGGGCAATACGTCATGTATGACATGAGAAGCGAGCTGTACGAAAAACTTCAACATCAGGAAATCGCCTATTACGATCGCAATCCCGTCGGCAGGATTATGACCAGGTTGACGACCGATGTTGACGCGCTAAACGAGTTGTTCACGCAGGGCGTCACAGACCTGTTGGGCGATCTGGTGATGATCGTGGCGATCATCTCGGTGATGTTATGGATGGATGTGAGGTTGACACTGGTAACGTTGCTGACTGTTCCGATGTTGTTTGCTGCAACGACCTGGTTTCGCAAAGGAGCGCGTAAAGGATACGACATGGTTCGTACCCGAATCGCTCGCATTAATGCTTTTCTCCAGGAGCATTTTGCCGGCGCTCAAACTGTACAGATCTTCAATGCTGAAGCTAAATCACTGGGAACCTTTGACAGGATTAATGAAGACTATCGAAAAGCAAACATAGACACGATCTTTTACTACGCAGTGTTTTTTCCGCTGGTAGATTTTATTGGCGCAGTTGGTGTTGCGTTGATTATCTGGTATGGCGGTTATCGAGTCATGCAAAACACGCCAACACACACTGTGCTAACACTCGGTGCTTTGGTGGCGTTTATTCAGTATTCCTCCGCGTTGTTTCAACCAATCAGAGACATCTCCGATAAGTACAATGTTTTGCAGGCTGCGGTAGTCGCTTCGCATCGAATCTTTAAGACGTTGGACCTGCCGATCGCTATCTTGAGTCCAAAAGCTCCGTTTAAAGAGGAACGGGCAGTTGGACGGATTGAGTTTCAAAACGTCTGGTTTGCTTACAAGGATGAAGACTGGGTGCTGAAAGACGTGTCGTTCACAGTTGAACCAGGACAGTCGATCGCGCTTGTGGGTCACACGGGTTCGGGCAAAACAACGATCACGAATCTGCTAATGCGCTTCTACGATATCCAACGTGGAAAAATCTTGCTCGACGGAGTGGATCTGCGTGATTGGGACCTGAAGGCGCTACGTGAAAACTTTGCGGTAGTTTTGCAGGAGGTGTTTCTGTTCAGCGGGACGATCGAGGGTAACATTCGGTTGGGACGCGAAGAGATCACAGAAGAAAGAGTGAAATGGGCAGCCGGTGAAGTGCATGCCGATCGGTTCATTCAGCGACTCAAGGATGGCTATCAAGCCGAGGTACGAGAACGTGGTGCGGGATTGTCAGTCGGACAGAAGCAGTTGATCTCATTTGCGCGAGCATTAGCGTTTGATCCCGCGCTGATGATACTGGATGAGGCCACGAGTTCGATCGACACCGAAACCGAGCAACTCATACAGCAGGCAATCGAGCGAGTGATGCGTGATCGAACGTCGATAGTCGTAGCTCATCGTCTTTCAACGGTTCAGAACGCTGATCGGATAATAGTTTTGCATCATGGCGAGGTGCGTGAGCAGGGAAGTCACCAGGAGTTATTGGCGACGCGCGGGCTCTACTGGAAGTTGTATAAGCTTCAGTATGCGGATCGCACCGATGGTGAAGATCAGCTCGGCATGGGAACAGAACGTCTCCAGTTTAGCGACTGAGGCTACCGCCTTGCGCGGTGGTCCACTCACGTTAGTTGCTACAAAAACCACACTAAACAGAAGCTGAGGCCACCGCCTTGTGCGGTGGTCCACTCACGTTAGTTGCTACAAAACCACACTAAACAGAAGCTGAGGCCACCGCCTTGCGCGGTGGAGTCTCACGTTCGTCGCTACCAAAGCGCACCAAAACCCAGAAGCTGAGGCCACCGCCTTGCGCGGTGG
>Ga0209215_1000091_pt1 | contig 51082 bp, 46 predicted proteins | sample TexAe_OM2H0_M2_FD_187938 | JGI IMG/M metagenome (GOLD analysis project Ga0209215, IMG submission 187938) | Forest soil microbial communities from Davy Crockett National Forest, Groveton, Texas, USA - Texas A ecozone_OM2H0_M2 (SPAdes) (version 2) | ecosystem: Environmental > Terrestrial > Soil >... | reverse complement strand
ACATGACGGCGCGCGTCGAGCGAGGAAATCTCCGTAACACCGTCACCGCGACCGGTACACTTCAGGCCGTGACTACAGTGCAGGTCGGCAGCCAGGCGTCGGGAACCATTTTCGCGCTTTATGCCGACTTCAATTCAACGGTAAAGAAGGGCCAGGTTGTCGCCCAACTCGATCCCTCAACTGCCAAAGCACAAGTTGATCAGGCGCGCGCAAATCTTCAAAACGCTCGTGCGGGTCTCGCAAATGCTCAGGCCGCCGTGGTCAATTCTCGTGCTGGTGTGAGCGATGCGAAGGCACGAAATCTCGCCGCTCAATCGACAGTTCAAAACAATCAGGCTGGGGTATCCGCAGCCGAAGCCAACGTCGCCGTGCTCAAAGCGCAGCAGGACGACGCGCTCAGTCTTTTGAAACAGCAGGAATCGTTACTGAAAGCGGGCGTGATCGCGCAGCGAGATTACGACGTCGCGCAGACTGCATACAAAACTGCCGAAGCACGATACACCCAGGCGGTGGCGCAGTTGAATCAGGCGAAACTTACCGAGCAGTCAGCATCGAGCGCCGGCATCGCGCAGTCGCAGGCAACTGTTGAGCAGTCGCAGGCGCAGGTGCAACAAGCCCAGGCCCAGGTGCAGCAGGCTGCAGCTCAAGTGCAGCAGGCGACGGCTGCGTTGAGTTTGGCTGAAGTAAATCTGAGTCACACGACGATTACTTCGCCGATCGATGGTGTGGTCGTTTCGCGCGACGTAAACGTGGGCCAGACCGTTGCGGCAAGCTTGTCAGCGCCGACGTTGTTCACGATTGCAAACGACCTGACGCAGATGCAGGTGATTGCGAATATCGATCAGGCTGATATCGGTCTTGTTGAGCAGGCGAAGTCAGTGAAGTTCTCGGTCGATGCATTTCCGGGCAAAGAATATGAAGGCAAGATCCAGGAGATGCGTCTTAATCCTGTAAACGTGCAGAACGTTGTGACCTACAACGTCGTGATTAACGTGGCAAATCCCGAGCAGCAATTGAAGCCCGGTATGACGGCTAATTTGACGATCACTATTGACGAGCGAAACAACGTGCTGAAGGTTCCGAACTCTGCGCTTCGGTTTACGCCTCAGGACGCAAACAGGCAGCAGCGTACAGGCGCAGGCGGCGGCCAGGGTCAGGGACAGCAGCGACAAGGCCGCAGGCAGCAGCAAGGTGATAACGCTGCTGATGGCAATGCAGATCAGAACCGGTTTGCGCCGGCATCAGCTCCGGTGCTTCCGGGTCAGGTGCGCGTGGTTTGGGTGCTGGGACAAGATGGTAAGCCAGAGCGTCGCAGAATCACCACGGGTCTGAGTGATGGCTCAGCGACGGAAGTTGTCGATGGCAATTTGAATGAAGGCGACATGGTAATCACTGGCCAGCAGCTATCCGGCGCGCAGCGTTCGTCGAACACGCAATCGACGCCGCCAGGATTCAGTAACGCACCGCGTGGTGGTGGCCCACGGCGGTAAGAGGACAAGGCAGTGGGTCCTATAGGAAATATAGGACCCATTTATTCGAGGAGCAGGAATGTCTACTACGTTTGCAGTCGAGCCACAGGAATTACAACCGGGAGTCGCCCTTGCGACGCCGCCAGTTCCTGAAGCTCGTGCGGTTATCCAGTTGGATCACATTCATAAAACCTACACGATGGGCGATGTTGAAGTTCATGCGCTTCGTGGCGTTTCCCTGACGATTCGCGAAGGTGAGTTTGTCGCAATAATGGGCGCTTCGGGATCCGGAAAATCGACAATGATGAATATCCTCGGTTGTTTGGATCGTCCGACGCGTGGCACTTACATCCTCGACAGCGAAGACGTTTCTGAGATGTCGAAGGATGACCGTGCCGATATTCGCTGTAAGAAGATCGGGTTTGTGTTCCAGGGTTTTAACCTGCTTTCGCGAACTTCCGCACTTGAGAATGTCGAGTTGCCAATGCTTTATCTTGGCGTTGATGCTGCGAGTCGTCATGAGCGCGCGATCGAAGCACTCGCAGCGGTGGGACTCGCCGGGCGCGAGCAAAATCATCCGAATCAATTGTCAGGTGGACAGCAACAGCGTGTTGCTGTGGCTCGTTCGCTCGTGAACCATCCGGCGTTGATTCTTGCCGACGAGCCGACCGGTAACCTGGATTCGCGCACTTCAGTTGAAGTGATGGAAATTTTTCAACGGCTGAATCGGGAACGCGGGATAACGCTCGTGCTGGTTACACACGAGACCGACATCGCTGAGTACGCAGACCGCGTGATTGTGTTTAAGGATGGCAAGATCAAGTCGGATCGACCCGTCGAAAGATCACGCGACGCAGCCGAAGAATTGAAGAATCTCCCCGTCATCGACGACGAGGATGAGGAAGAAGAGTAAGTAAATTCTATGACCCTACTAATGATCATTCGCGTCGCCTTTCGTGCCCTTGTTCGTAATAAGATGCGCGCGGCCCTGACTATGCTTGGCATCATTATCGGCGTTTCCGCGGTGATTGCGATGGTGAGCATTGGACAGGGAGCTTCGGCTTCGGTGCAGGCTCAGATCGAGAGCATCGGTACCAACCTGCTTTTCGTGAGCGCGGGCGCGCAGAACGTCGGTGGTGTTCGTAGTGGCGCCGGCGATACAGGTACACAAACGCTGACTGTCGAGGATCTCGACGCAATCAAGCGTGAGGTGCCGAGTGTTTCGATGGTGACTCCATCCGTTAATGCGAGATCCCAGATGGTCGCGGGCAACATGAACTGGAACACCGCTGTCACTGGCGTTAGTGAACAATATCCAGAGATTCGCAAGTGGCCGGTTGCCTCGGGCGTTTTCTTTACCGATGCAGATGTGCGCACAGCGGCGCGTGTAATCGTGATCGGGCAAACTCTAGCCGACAGTCTCTATCCCGGCGCCGATCCGATCGGTCAGGACATTCGCGTCATGAATCTGCCGTTTCGAGTTGTTGGGGTGATGGCGGCGAAAGGACAAGATCCGCAGGGTCGCGATCAGGACGACGTTGCTTTTGCGCCCTTCACCACCGTGCAAAAGAAGATCCTCGGTCGCGATCGCATTCAGATCGCCTACGTTTCGGCAATTTCGCAGGATGCTACTTACACGGCTCAGTCGCAGATCACTGACTTGCTGCGTCAACGTCACAAGCTGAGTGCAAATGAGCCGAGCGATTTCACTGTTCGAAACATGACGGATATCGCCGAGGCCGCTAATGAAACCAGCAAGACGATGACGATCCTGCTGGCATGTATTGCCGGCGTGTCATTGCTCGTCGGTGGTATCGGCATCATGAACATCATGCTCGTCTCGGTGACCGAACGGACGCGCGAGATTGGTATTCGGATGGCGATTGGCGCGCGTTCATCTGCCGTTCGGAGTCAGTTTTTGATCGAGTCGATTGTGCTGAGTCTGACGGGTGGCACGATCGGAATCATTCTGGGCATCGCACTCTCGCTGGCGATCCCTGCCTTTCTAGGCTGGCCCACGCTCGTTTCAATGATGGCGATTGTCGGCTCAGTTCTCTTCTCTGGCGCAGTCGGAATCTTCTTCGGCTACTATCCGGCCCGCAAAGCTGCGTCGCTGGATCCGATTGAAGCGTTACGTTACGAGTAAAACCGGACCGCGGATAACACGGATCGATCCGGATAAAATCCGCGTTCATCCGTGTTACCATGCGCCGCATGCGCCAACGAACTCCGCTTGCTTTTGTCCTGATAGGGATTCTTCTGTTCAGCTCTGTCTCTGTTGCCCAGAGACGGTCGGATCCAGCCCTTCCAAAACGACCGCGCCTCGTTTTGCTCATCGTGGTGGACCAGTTTCGTTACGACTATCTCGAGCGTTTTGGGGATTTGTTTGGCCCAAATGGCTTTCGACGATTGATGCGCGATGGCGCCTCGTGGACGCAGTCTAATTACGATCACATGCCGACCTATACGGCGCCAGGTCACGGTACGATGATGACCGGCGCTTATCCTGCCGAATCGGGCATTATTGGTAACGAGTGGTTGGACCGCGCCTCGGGAAAAAGGATCACGAGTGTCTCTGATGAGTCAGTAAAGCTGCTCGGCGGACTGCCGACTGATCCAGCAGCGAGCCCTGCGCGTCTGATGGCGTCGACCGTCGGCGACGAACTGCGCCTCGCCACCAACGATCGCGCCAAAGTGATCGGTATTTCGGTAAAGGATCGCTCGGCTATTCTGCCTGCCGGCCGTCATGCGAACGCCGCCTACTGGTTTAATTGGACTACCGGCACGATGGTCTCATCGACTTACTACTTCAACCAGTTACCCGCATGGGTCACCGCCTTCAACGCCGCAAAACCTGCCGACAAGTTCTTCGGCGTCAAATGGGAACGGCTGTTGCCGGAAGCCGAATACACCAAACGTGCCGGACCGGATAATCCAAGTTGGGAGAACGTTCTCAGCAGCTCGAATGATACGAACTCGTTCCCGCACACGATTACCGGCGGCGCGACGTCGCCTAATCGAAACTTCTACACTGCGCTCGATTATTCGCCTTTCACCAACGAGATCCTCGTTTCATTTGCAGAAGAATCGGTAGTCAAAGAACAGTTGGGCCAGGATGACGACACTGACGTACTCACGGTCAGTTTTTCAGCTAACGACTATGTGGGCCATCGCTTTGGTCCATACAGCCAGGAAGTGATGGATGTAACACTGCGCACCGACCGCAACATCGCGACATTACTCGATTTCGTCGATGCGCGCGTGGGGCTTTCAAACACGCTCATTGCCTTCACTGCCGACCACGGTGTCTCGCCAATTCCCGAACACGCAGCCGCGCTTGGGTTGGGCGGAGGCAGAGTGCCATTCGCGGATGTGATGGGAAAGATCCAGGCGGCAATCAGCGCGCATTACAACCCGCACGGCAAGTCGCCCGATCCCAGCGCCGACTATTTGCTGCGATTCAGTGAAGGAAATACGACGCGAGAGTGGTTCATCAACAACAATATTTATTTCAACTACGACGCGCTAAAACGTGATGGGGTGAATGTCGAGGAGTTTTCACAGGTGGTAGTCAGGGCAGCGCTGACTGTTCCCGGCATCGCGCGCTGTTTTTCGCGATTGCAACTGTTACGTGGCGCAACGTCGGTGACCGATCCGATCGAGCGTCGCGCGTTGCACGGGTTTTATCCGGCGCGCAGTGGTGATGTAGTGATGGTGGCTGAGCCTTACAAGTACATTGCAGAGACAATCACGGCCACGCACGGCTCGCCTTATTCATACGACACGCATGTGCCGACAATAATTATGGGCGCAGGGGTAAATCCGGGGCGCTACCTCGAACCCGCGTCGCCGGCTGATATCGCGCCCACGTTGTCAGCGCTGCTTCGAATCACCCCGCCGAGTAATTCGACCGGCCGCGTGTTGATTGAGGCGCTGCGGAAATAAAACCATTCACAGATTACACAGATAATTCTGCGTAATCTGTGGATGGTTCAGCGTTTGTAGGTTCTAGCGTATTCGGGAGGCTCGATCCCTGCCGCCAACCGCGGATCGCTGATCGGCTCACCAGCCTCGAGCTTTAACGGAATCACCCCCGCCCAGACATTCATCGCATAATCTTCTTCATCATCAAGCGGCGGACCAGTCCGAATTTTTGCCGAGGCTTCAATCAATGGTAACGAAAGCACCGTCGTCATTTTTAATTCATCTTCCGTTGGTTCACGCACATCGGCCCAGCGTCCGCGAATGATGTGCTCCGAGAGCGCCAGCAGCGCGGCATTTTTCTCTTCTCGATCGTCAACCAACGTCGCGCGGCCAAAGATCACTACCGATCGATAGTTCATCGAGTGATGAAACGCCGATCGCGCCAGCACCAGTCCATCAATAATCGTCACCGTCACACACGCATCAATGCCGCCTGACAGTGTTCGCAGCATCCGGCTCGCCTGCGAACCGTGGATGTAGAGCGTGTCGTCCACGCGCGCGTATCCAGTCGGAATCACGAACGGCTTCCCCTGGGGCGCGAAGCCGACGTGGCAAATAAATCCCTCATCCAAAATTCCGTAGACAGTCTCGCGGTCGAAGTACCCGCGTTTCGGCAATCGCTTTAGCTTCGTGCGCTCGGTTTGAGTGAATGTCATGTTATAAATATGCCATAGATCAGTATCGTCCGCGTTAGCATTAATCAAAGGAGACAATATGCGCTTTCCATTACCCCTGCTGGTTGTCTGTCTATTCGCATCGAGCGCCGTTGCACAGAACGGCGGCGCCACAAAGTCGCCTTTTGAAGAAGCTTTTTCTCGTCTGGAATACCGCAGTATTGGTCCAGCGATCATGGGAGGCCGGATTGCGGACGTCGAAGGCATTCCGGGCGATGCGAATGTGGTCTATGTCGCCAGCGCATCGGGCGGTTTGTGGAAGACGACAAACGGCGGGGTCACATGGAAACCGATTTTCGAGCGCCAGGGAACATTCTCAATCGGCGACATCGCGCTCGCCCCCAGCAATCCGGAAGTAGTCTGGGTCGGAACAGGCGAATCAAATGTACGCAACAGCGTTTCGTTTGGCGATGGTGTTTACAAGTCGACTGACGGCGGTAAGACGTGGCAGCACATGGGTCTCAAAGAGACCGAACACATCTCAGCCATCGTCATCAATCCACAAAATCCTGACATCGTTTACATCGGCGCACTCGGTCATGCTTTTGGTCCCAACGAGGAACGTGGTGTGTTCATGACAACGGACGGCGGTAAGACCTGGACCAAAACCCTGTACCTCGATAACCAGCATGGTGTCGCAGATCTCGAGATCGATCCGACAAACCCAAACATTCTCTACGCCGGCATGTGGAGTTTCGAACGTAAGCCGTGGACTCATCGCAGTGGCAGTGAGAAAGGCGGCGTTTACAAGTCGATCGACGGTGGACGAACGTGGAACAAACTCACGAACGGCTTGCCAAAGCTGATGGGCCGCATTGGCGTACGCGTCGCGCCCAGCAATCCGAACGTGGTCTACGTAATTGTCGAATCCAAAGATGGAACGCTCTATCGCTCAGACGATCGCGGCGAGACTTTCAAAAACGTCTCGAAGAACACTGATATCGTCTCGCGTGGTTTTTACTACACACGTGTGCGTGTCGATCCAACGAATGAAAATCATATCTTCGCCGTCGCGTCGACACTCTTCACATCCGTCGACGGAGGCAAAACATTTCGTTCAATTACCGGCCGCACACACATCGACTTCCACGCACTCTGGCTCGATCCGAAGAATCCAAAACGAATGTGGCATGGTCAGGACGGGGGCATCGCGGTCACGTACGATGGCGGTGAAACGTGGGAAGCGGTTTACAACATTCCCCTCGGTCAGTTTTATCAGATTCACGCCGACAACCGGCAGCCTTTCTATTCCGTGATGGGCGGGTTGCAGGACAACGGTTCATGGACTGGTCCAAGTCGAACACGCGAGCCCGCCGGCATCATGAACGACGACTGGCGCATGGTGAGCTTTGGCGACGGTTTTTACGTTATTAACAATCCGGACAATCCCGAGCAATATCTTTCGGAGTCGCAGGGAGCAAATATTGTTTGGACCGATTTCGAAACGCGCGAGCAACAGTCAATTAATCCGTGGGGACGCGGTAGTGGTGGTGGTCCAGCGGCAGGACAGAAGTTTCGTTTCAACTGGAACTCGCCAATTGTCTTTTCGCCGCATGACAAGACGACGGTTTACCTGGCTGGAAATGTGGTCTTCAAAACTCCCGACTTTGGTAAGACGTGGGAACAGATCAGTCCCGATCTGACTACGAACGATCCGGAAAAGCTGAAAGACGCCGGCGGGCCGATCGCGATTGAAAACTCGACGGCTGAGTATCACTCGACGATTATCAGTATCGCCGAATCGCCGGTTCAAAAGGGCCAGATATGGGTTGGAACCGACGACGGCAACCTGCAGCTTAGTAACGATGGCGGAAAGAACTGGTCCAACCTGATTAAGAACGTTTCGGGAATTGCGGCAAATTCACCCGTTTCGCACGTCGAGCCATCACGAACGAACGGCAGCACAACATACATCGCGTTCGATCGTCACATGTTTGACGACTTCAAGCCCTACATTTTCAAGACCACTGATTCCGGCAAGTCGTGGACAAATATCTCCGGAAATCTACCTGCAAAAGCGTACGTGCAAGTGGTCCGCGAAGATCCGAAAAACAGAAATCTACTGTACGCCGGCACCGAGCTTGGATTGTTTGCTTCTTACAACAACGGCAAAGAGTGGATTCCGTTAAATCTGAAGAATCTTCCGAACGTTTCGGTCCACGATATCCTCATCCATCCACGTGAGAACGATCTGATTCTTGCTACACACGGTCGCAGCATCTGGATCTTCGACGACGCGACTGCTATTCAACAGATGTCGTCACAGATCCTGAATAGCAACGCATATCTGTTTTCGGTGCGGCCGGCGTTGCGATACACGAGCCGCTTCACTCGTTATGGCATCGGTGACAAACAGTTTGCCGGACCAAATCCGCCAGCCGGAGCACTGATCACTTATTACCTGAAAGACAAACTCGACGATAAAGCAACGCTTAAGCTGCAGATCCTGGATCATGACGGCAAGCTGGTGCAGGAAATTGAGCGGCCCTCACGCGAAAAAGGATTGAATCGAATGTCGTGGAATTTGCGACTTGGCGGTCCGGAAGTGCGGCGCCCCCCGACTGAAGAGGAGCTCGCGTTTGGTGGAGGGTCGCGTGGTCCACAAGTGTTGCCTGGAACTTACACCGTGAAACTCACGGTTAACGACAAAGTTTTCGAGGAGCGGGTGGAAGTGAAGCTCGATCCGACGATTAACGTGCCTGTCGCTGCGCTTCAGGAGACTCTCGACATGCAGGTCAAGCTGCGCGATATGCAGTCGACGATCAATCTGTCGTTGCGGTTTCTGGACAGTCTGAAAGAGCAACTCAAACAGGCGCAGACCACGATGAAGACGTTGCAGAAAGAGCCGGATAAGGATCTGATGAAGGCGCTCGACGACTACATCAAAGAGCTCGAGACGATGCAGGATCGGCTTTCCGCTCGAAACGAGGGGCTTGGTTTCGCGGGGCGGAATCAGATAGCGGACAACATCGGCAACCTGTTCTTTTCTCTCGATTCGAACTTCGGGCCAACGCCTGGGCAGAAACAGTTCTTCGCTGAGACTCAGCCCGTCTATCGTACGCGTGTTGAAGAGGTGAATAAGTTTCTGCGTGAGACGCTGCCGAGTTGGAATGAGAAACTACGCGCGTGGAACGCGCCAACCTTGACGACGAGGAAGCCGTTCTAAAACAGTATCCACAGATTACGACGATTTCTGTTTAATCTGTGGATGGCTTTTCTTTAGTTCCCGTTGGTTTGAGTCCCAACCGGGTCGTCCATTGCGCCACGTGTGAAGCGGATGTTTCCGTTAATTCCCTTCGCCGAAATCCCTGCACCGCCGTTCCCGATTCGCGCCGAATAGCTACTGCCGTGTTTGCTCTTGTCGATCGATACATTCGGCAAATCAGAAACTACTCGCCCATTCATTCCGCGCGCATCGAAATCCGCGTTCACATCCGACCCAAGCTGTAATTCAATGTTTCCATTGATACCGCTCAGCGTTACGCCTTCCTGATCGAGCTTCTTTAAACCGATCACCATGTTGCCGTTGATCCCTTTGAACGTCGCTCTTCCGACTGCGCTTCCGACCTGCACGCGGCCGTTAATCCCAGTCACTTCGACCTCGCCATCGATGTCGCTCGTAATAAAAGCTCCATTCACACCTTTTGCAGAGAGTGTTATCTGGCGCGGCAGTTTCAAGGTGGTGCGTTCACTCGCCGACGATCCGAAGAACCGCGAAAAGAAACCGTCGGCCTTCTCGCCACGAATAGTGAGACTATTGGCATCCGCCTGAATAATGACCTTGCGCCGATCCATTGCCTCCTGCGACGACGCTGTGCGTTCGATGTAGACCTCCGCCTTATTGCTGTCGGAGGTCTCAATCTTCACCGCGCCATTCAATCCTGCCAGTTCCACTCTTGCGCCCGGCGACAGTTGATAGCTTTCGCGTATCTCCTGCCGCACATCGGCCGAATTATGGTGCGAAACGAGACCCTTAAGCTCGGATACAGACCCGACTGAGGAACGAACCACACCCGCCACAGCGGCGATGCCTACCAGGACCACAAGAATCATTATTCGTTTCATATTTCCGGCCTCAAAAGGGGATAAAAATGGATACTCGGCTCTTTAACGAGATGTGTGCCGATTTTGTTTCGCCCATCTGCTGTCCTTGACAGCCAGTTTAGCCGGGACATAGAGTCGGCGAACCATGGGATTGCGAGACTCAAAAGATCTGAAGGTACTTTTAGTCGAAGATTTTGAAGACACTCGCCTCTTCATGCGCCTCGAACTCGAAGAACAGGGATTCATCGTGTTCGAAGCAGAAAACGGCCAGGTCGCCGTTGACACGGCCATCCGCGAGCGCCCGGACGTGATACTGATGGACCTCACACTTCCATTAATGGATGGTTTTACAGCAACGAAGTTAATCCGCCAGAATGAACAGTTGAAAGATGTTCCGATTATTGCCGTCACGGCGCATCAGGAGGACGACTTCCGCTCTGATGCTAAAGCTTCCGGCTTTGACGCGTATGTCACCAAACCAATCGATGCAAATTGGCTCAGGGAGTTGATCGCCGGCTTATTGACCTGACCTTCATGACCAGTCTGACCAGCAGCACTACCACAACTATCGTAATCCGGGATATCGAGACCCTCGACGAGATGCACGAGGTCGAACAACTCCAACGTGAGGTCTGGGGAGTTGAAGATCTCGAGATCTATCCGGCACTGGCGTTAAAACCGCAGAAGGAAGTCGGCGCGACGCTGATAGGTGCATTCGCGGAAGGCCGTATGGTGGGGTTTGTGTTCGGGTTCCCAGGCGTTCTGGAAGGCGAGACGATCATACATTCAGACATGCTCGGAATCAGTCCGGCTTATCGCTCAAACAATCTCGGTTACCTTTTGAAGTGTGCTCAGCGCGATGCAGCAATTGCGCTTGGCGTGAAGCGCATCACCTGGACGTTCGATCCGCTCCAGTCGCGCAATGCGCATTTCAATTTCAGTAAGCTTGGAGTAATCGCAGATCGTTATTACGTTGATTACTACGGAGTGACGTCGAGTTTTCTGCACCGGTACGGAACGGATCGGCTCTGGGTGACGTGGTTTCTGGAAAGTGAAAGAGTTAAGACGACGGAACCTTCTGATATTGAAGGGCTACAACACCTCGTTCGAGTCGGTGAAAATCTCGAACCGATTCTTAACCAGGAACCAATCACTGGCTCACAGGTTATCATCGAAATCCCGCGCGAACTCACCGAACATCACAAACTCTGGCGTATGGCGACGAGAGATGCATTTACGCGCGCCTTGAATCAGGACTTTGTCGTCGAGGAATTCCATAAAGGTAAATACCTTTTAAACCGCAGATGCCGCTAAAATCTTGCTTCGATCAACCCGTCGTAAACTTTCCCATGCTTCGCAGTGAGTTGTGGATACGTAGCGTGCTCCGTTCGCAAACCTTTTAGTCCGAGCTTGCGTTCCACTGCCTTGATCTCGGGAGCTCTACCTTCGATCTCCATAAACAACCCAAACGGCAACACGTCGATAACGATCTCGGTCTTCCCGAGCCGCCACGTCTGTCGTCGTTTTTCGTAGACAAGGGCAGGCGTGAAACCTAATGCCTCCAGAATTGCTTCGAGCGCTTCAGGATCGGCGATGCCAGTCTCTTCTTCACGCTGTTGTTTGATCGCAGAAGACGTCGGGATGCGTTTCTTATATGTGAGCGTCGCTTTTCCTCCAACACGCCGCAGGCGCAATACACACATACCGTCCTTCAACGCCTCACCGCTGTAAAGCGTGTTCTCTTCGAAGTCCTCTCCTTCAAGACTCGCGCCCACTTCCGGCAAGCGCTTCAATACGGCATCGCGCTGCCGTTTCGTCAACCGAAACTTTTTCTCTACTTCGATCATGACTGTCTGGCCCAACGAATCGCTTCCGGAATGGACGCGCGCTTGCCGTACATCAACATCCCGACTCGATAAATACGCGAAGCAATCCACATGATCAAGAGCACACTACTAAATCCGATGAACAGCGAAAGCGCGATCTGCCAGAACGGTGGCGTCTGCGTCACAATACGCACCACCATCGCAACCGGCGCGGAGAACGGAATGATCGAAACCCAGAAAGCGAACGGCGAATCAGGACTGCGACCCACCGGAAGAAACAGATAGAAACTAACCACGAGGAGCAGAATGATCGGCATCGCGAGCTGACCGCCTTCCTGCGCCGTAGTGACCATCGATCCGACGAGGGCATAAGCCGTGGCGTAGATGAAGTAGCCGAGCAAAAAGAAGAGTCCGAAGTAAATGTAGTGTAAGAGCGGAATTCCGGGAACGCGGATAGTAATCCCCCGCGACGCAAGCAAGTTAACGCCGTACAGCGCGAACGCGCTGAATGCCAGGCCCCAGATCGCGAGTTGTGTTAACGCCACGAGCGACACACCAACCAGCTTCCCCAGCATCAACGTAAACGGCCTGATTGACGAGAAAAGGATCTCGGCAATACGCGTTTCCTTTTCTTCGACGACCGCGCCGAGAACGATCTGACCATACATCAGAATCGACAGGTACATGACAAAGCCAATACCAAACACAAGCGCAAAAGTTGCGCCCGAATCGCGTTCCTGACCGGTGGCGCCAACTCTGACGCCAACCAGCTCGATAGGTTTGAAAAGCTGTTTCCTGGTTTTGTCATCGACTTTGGCTTCGATTAGACGTTGTTCACGAGACGCTCGATTCAATGCTGATTGCATAGTTCCCTGCGAAACTATGTCGCCGGGATTCCGGTTGAAAAATTCAGCTTTTCCCTCGCTGAGAAAATCCGGCGGGAGGATTAGGTAGCCGTCAAGTTCGCGAACGCGCAGTCGCTGATCCAGATTAGCCCGAACCTGCTCCAGAGACTGGTTCGATAAGGTCACTTCTTCCAGTACAAAACTGCCAAGACCACGACGCGAAAAACCACGTAGCTGGTTTACGTTGTCGGACGGCGCGTCATCGGAAGAGTCGCGGTTAAGCGATTGTCGCAGTTGTACATACATCTTACCCGTCTGGTCTATGACTGCCACCCGCAGCGGCGGCGTCCGAATGCTTAGAACGAGCGCAGGTACGATGCCGAATAGAGAAATCGCAGTCGGCAACAAGACGGTCAAGACAATGAACATCTTCGAGCGCACTCGTTGGATATACTCGCGTTTCACGACTGCCAGTAACTTTCTCATGCCGCTTCGGTCACCTTCGTGATGAAAATGTCGTTGAGACTTGGTTCCATCATTTCAAACTTTCCAATCACTGCACCGGAGTCGATCAAACGCTTGAGGAGTGTTTGTGCATCTGCTCCTGCGGCGAGCAGTGCCTGAGCTTCGTCTGCATGACGCACTACTTTGCTCACCAGAACGGGATCGTCAAGCACGCCATCACCACCTTCGCAACGCACTGCTACCGCGTTGCGTCCGAAGCTGCTTTTGATTTCACGTAGAGTTCCCTCGAATATTTTTTGCGAGCGATTGAGGAGACAAATGTCGTCACAGATCTTTTCTGCAATTTCCATCTGGTGCGTTGAAAAGATGATTGTCTTTCCGGCACGTTTGAGATCGAGGACGATGTCTTTTAATAACTCAACGTTGATTGGATCGAGTCCGGAGAATGGTTCGTCGAGAATCAGCAGGTCGGGATCGTGGATCACGGAGGTGATGAACTGAATTTTCTGCTGCATTCCCTTCGACAGTTCCATCGAACGTTTGTGCTTCCACTCCGAGAGCTTTACGCGCGCAAGCCACTCGTCGATCTTCGACTCGATCAGTTTGCCGCGAACGTTTCTTATTTCGGCGAAAAAGCGCAGTTGGTCAGAGATACGCATGCGCCGGTACAGACCTCGTTCTTCAGGAAGATAACCAATGCGATCCTGAAGCCGGGCGTCGAACTTGCGACCAAAGAGCAAAATGTTTCCCGAGTCAGGCGCAGTGATATTAACGATCATTCTGATTGTCGTGGTTTTTCCGGCGCCATTTGGACCAAGCAAACCAAAAACTCGCCCGGCCCGTACGGAGAGACTGAGTTTCTTGACCGCCGTGAACTCCCCAAAACTCTTGCTGACGCCATTCAGGCTTACCGTTACTTCATTAGCCGCCATTCACTTTTTCTTCTTTGTCTTTTCCTTTTGTGCCTTTTTTGGGAGATCCTGTCTTTGTGCATTTTTCGCGGCTTAGCCTAACAGATGATGGTTTTTTATTGCCACAAGAAGCGTATCTGATACATATTTACACCACGTCACCCCTGTATTTCGGTAATCGGAACTCATTTTATGTTGTCTCGGCGCGCGTCCTGGCTACTGTTGCTGTTTCTCCTGACGGCATGGTCGGCGACTATGGCGCAGACTACTCCTTCGCCGACGCCAACGCCGCCCGATGACGTTGTCCGTGTTTACACCGAACTCGTCCAAACTGACGTGATGGTTTTTGACAAACAAGGAAAGTTTGTCAACGGACTGACCGCCGATAATTTTGAGTTGCGCGTCGACGGAAAACCACGCTCGATTCAGGCATTCGAACAGGTTACTGCCGGCAGCGATGAGGAGAGTCAGTTGGCCGCCGCGCGCGGCGCCCGCACGATCAATCTCAAACGCCCTGTGCCGTTGGACCGCGGTCGCATCGTCTTTTTCTATGTCGACGACTTTCACCTGGACCTTGCCGGTCTAAACTCCGCGAAGAAAGTCATAACTACATTTATCGACAAGGAAATGGGCCAGAACGATCAGGCCGCAATCGCCTCAGCTACCGGCCAGATTGGTTTCCTGCAACAACTGACCACAGATCGAATGATTCTGCATAAAGCGTTGGACCGGCTCTCGACGAGAATCTATTCAGTTCGCGACTCGGATCAACCACCGATGAGCGAGTACCAGGCCCTGTTGATTGATGGACTTGATCGTCGCGTCCTCGATTTCTTTATAGTGGAAACGATGCGGGTCTATCCGGGCATAAAGGCGGATCAAGCCGCGGCCATCGTGCGCGCGCGTGCGCTTCAGCTCCAGGCGCAATCTGCGCGCTTTACCCAAAACTCTCTTATTGGTCTCGAGCGGCTGGTCCAGTCGGCCAGAAATCTCCCCGGACGAAAGGTTGTGTTTTTCTTGTCCGGAGGGTTTTTCATCGAGAATCGTTACGGCGATGCGATTATGAAGTTGCGTGATGTCACGAGTGCCGCGGCTAAGAGCGGAGTGGTCATCTATTCGATGGACACGCGTGGCCTCGTTGTATCGCTGCAGGATTCGACGGAACAGCGGCCCTTCGATCCTTATGGACAGCTCAGTTCCGCCGAACACAGTGAACTCTTTGCTTCCCAGAACGGTTTGAGTGCACTTGCCAATGACACTGGTGGCAAAGCGACATTCAATACAAACGATTTGCGAAAGGGACTCGCGCCGGCCATCAAGGAGACTTCCACTTATTATCTGCTGGCATGGAAGCCTGATCCTGACTCGCAAAAGCAAGGAAGATTTAGAAACCTCGAGGTCAAGCTGATCGGACGACCGGATCTCACGGTAAGAGTTCGTAAAGGTTTCTTTGATCTGGATCCTCCCGCGGCTAAAACCGCAAAGGAATCGAAGCAACCGGCCCAACCAAAAACGGCTCCAGCTCAACTTCGCGAGTCGATCTCCGCGGCCTATCCGGATCGGGCACTGCCAATTCTAATGAGTGCCGATTATTACGATCTGGTAAACAAAGGACCAACGATCTCTACTGCAATTCAGCTGCCGGGTGAGTTTCTGGTCTTTGGTGAACAGCCTGACGGCAAGATTCAGGCGGCGATCGATATGACCGGCGTTTATTTTGACGATAAGGGTGTCGTGAAAACGAGCTTTATGGAGCGCATCGTCACAACGGCTCGAAGCATGGAACAGGCAAAGACGTATAGCAACGACATTACGTTCACCTATCCGGCCCATCTACCTCCCGGCCTTTATCAGGTGCGGGTCGCAGCACGCGATGAAAAAAGCGGCAAGATCGGAGGCGCTCATGCGTGGGTTGAGATACCTGATTTAACAAACAAGAAGCTAACCATGAGCAGTCTGCTTCTTGGTGAACGAACACAGGCGACGGTGACGAATGTATCCGATTCCGGAGGCGTCAGTCCGGTCGCGCTGAGTGCAAGCCATCGCTTCAGGCGTGAGTCAAACTTACGCTTTCTGATCTTCGCATACAACACGGTGTTGGCCCAGGTGGACCAGAAACCGGATATTGCGGTTCAGGTGCAGGTAATCCGTGACGATCAACCGGTGCTCACTACAGCCTTGCGAAAAGTGAACACCGATGGAGTTCTTGATCTCTTACGAATTCCCTACGCGGCTGAGATTCCATTAAACGAAGTATTGCCGGGACGTTATTTGTTAAGGGTCACCGTAATAGACCGTACCTCAAAACAAAGCACCTCACGCGAGACTCACTTCGAGGTCTATTAACTTCCTTCGTGCCAAAGCCCTGGAAACCGACAAAGGAACAACTACTCGCCGCAACTGAAAAGACTGTTCCGGATGTGATCGCTCCGGACTTGCGCGTGCTTTTCTGCGGCATCAATCCGGGGCTGTACACGGCCGCCGTGGGCCATCACTTTGCGCGACCGGGAAATCGCTTTTGGCCCGCGCTCTACGCCGCTGGATTCACCGATCGACTCTTGTCACCGTTTGACGAGCGCGAGTTGTTGAAGAGTGGTTATGGAATCACGAATGTTGTTCGGCGGACGACGGCGTCTGCGGATCAGTTGACGAAAGACGAGATCGTTGCGGGAGGAGAACGCCTGCGAGCGAAGGTGCTTCGCTATCGTCCCAGGGTGTTGGCTGTGCTCGGAGTCGGCGCCTATCGCACTGCCTTCAGCAAGCCGAAGGCAAATGTCGGACGTCAGGACGAACAAATCGGCCAAACGGTTCTCTGGGTCTTACCAAATCCGAGCGGATTGAATGCTAATTACCAGGCACCCGATCTCGCCCGCCTGTTTCGCGAACTAAAAGAGGCCACGGATAAACACCGATCATAAATACGACAGCCACCAATCCTTTCGTCGCTGTTTCACTCCGGCAAACCATTTACACAACGGGTAAAGCAACAACACTCCCGCAATCCACGACAGATAGACCACACCGAGATTGAAACCGGTTCCTTCCGGCGGCGGGCCGAAATTCAATGGCGCCTGAAACAGAAAACTCGTCGGCTTTCCAAACGCGAAGTGCAGCAGCAGAGAAATCAGGTGCGCCGTGTACCACTGCAACAGATAAAAAAACAGCGGCACGCGTCCAAACGTAACAAAGAAATTTCTGAGCCAACTGCGCGTGCCTTCCGATTCAAAAAAGGCGAGAGCCAGGATCGCTGGTCCAAGCGTCATCAACAGGAAGAGCAGCGACGGCGGATACTTGGTGGTGCTTACAAACGAAAGCAGCGTGTAAACGATGTTCTTCTGTCGCGACCATTCTGAGGGATCGCCGTAGACGTTGATGGCGCGAAGAATTATGAACAGCAACGTCACCGAAATGCCGATGATCGCCAGCAAACGTTTCCGTGGTTGTGGATGGAGACGATAGAGCGAGCCAAAAACATATCCGACTGCCATCACCCCAATCCACGGAATCAGCGGATAAATCACAAACACCACGGGACTGGGCCAGCCCAAAATCGGAAAGCCATCAAACGGCTGATGCAGCAGGATCCAAAGCTTTGTGCCTATTCCCGGCATCGGTTGGTTTGGACCACGGAAACCGACAACGCGGATTCCATCCAGAAGGTTATGCAACGCGATCATCAGCAAGCCAAAAACAGCGATGACACTCCTGGGCAGGTAAATCAGCGCCGCCAGCACGATCATCGAGACGCCGATTACCCAGATCACCTGAAAGAATCCCACAAATCGATAGTCGGGATTGAAGGTGATTCCGATCTTGATGACCGTGACTTCGAGCACTATCAACCACAACCCACGCGTCAAGAGAAACCACGACAACTGCTTCTTGCTTTTGCCGCGCGCCCATTGCAGGTAAGCGCCCGTTCCGGCAAGAAATACAAACACCGGCGCACAGAAATGAGTGACCCAGCGCGTGATGAACAGTGCAACGTTTGTGCGTGAGAGGTCAGTTGGATCAAACGCCAGCGCGGCGTTGTGAACGAAATCCCGCGTATGGTCCAGCATCATAATTACCATCACGATGCCACGCAAAAGATCGATGGAGTCTACGCGTCGACGCGCCGGTTCAACCGGGTTCGTCGCTGGAACGGCTGCGACTAGAGGAACCTCGTATCTATGCGGTTCGGGGGATGCTGCCATGGCGTCTTGTTAATCTTGAAAAGGATTAGATTTGCCGGACAGCTTACGCTCATTCACGAATTTTTTCGAGTAGTTTGCTGCCGCGCCAGAGCAGAACAGCGGCGAAGATACAGGAAATTGGACTAACCAGAAATGCGTATCTCATCGCGCCAGGATTTGTTGCCGCACCGGAGAGATCATTCAGTTTACCGATTAACGGCGAGCCAATACCGTAAGCGGCGATCATAACGACGCAGAGAAATATGCCGGCCCCGAGTCCACGGAGATGTGGACCAGTCATCTCATGAACGTCAGCCATCGAGGGAGCAATCCAAATCAAGGAAACAGCAAGCAGAATCGCCTGCGATACCAACAGAAGAGGCACACTGTAGGAAAACAACAATACGATCCAAAACGGAATGGCCAGCAAGGCAGCGATTGCGCCGAGTCGCATGCGTCCGCCTCGGCCGACCTTGCGCAGCCGGTCGGCGAGAAAACCGCCAAGGAGAGTGCCGGGAATTCCAAAGGTCAAAGATGTGAGACCAGCGACAATACCGAGTGTCGCGATACTGTATCCGTGAACACGCGTGAAATACGTTGGTCCCCAGATCGATAAACTGTTCGCAGCGACGGCAAAGAATGCATAACCGGCGAAGTGATAACGCAAAGGCCTGACTTGAAAAAGCAGTCTCCAGTCTTCACTTGTGTACTTCGGCTTAGTTACTTCGGTACGACCACGCTTCTGTTCTCTCAGCAGAAAGACGAGGGCAGCAAAGAACAAACCCGGAAACCCGAGAAAGTAGAAAGCAGTGCGCCAACCATATCTAAGACCGATCCAACCGCCGAGAAAAAAGGCCAACCCCGCGCCAACCGTAATCCCTGAAGCGTAAACTGACTGCACACTCGCGCGCTTCTGTGGCGGAAAGTAGTCTCCCAACAACGAGAGTGCGGCGGGCGCTAGTGTCGCTTCCCCAACGCCGACCATCACGCGACACACGAACAACGACCAGAAACCATTCGCGAATCCGGTCAGGCCGGTGAAAAGACTCCACACCGTGAGCCCTGCGGCAATCATGTTCTTCCTGGACCTACGGTCAGCAAGTCGACCAAAAGGGACGCCGAGCACAGTGAAGAAGATGACAAAGGAAGTCGTTCCCAACAGCGCCAGCTCAAAATCGGTGAACGACATCTCTTTCTTGATCGGAGCAAAGAGAATGTAGATCAGCGTGCGGTCAACATAGTTGAGTAAATTGACGGCACCCAGCAAACCCAGCGCATACCACGCGTACCAGCCACCACTGGAAGACACAAAAAGCACAGAAGACTCAGCTAAACCATTTGTGCTTTTTGTGCTTTCTGGTGGCAACTCTCTTTTTAGCGGCTAAGTTTGAAGGCGAACTGGATTACTCGCGGACCGGAACTTGTCGTTGTGATGCGTCCAAATGTCGCCGGCACAGCGATATTGCTGTTTGGATTTGCAAAGTTGGTCCAGTTAAAAAGATTGAAGAACTCCGCGCGTATTTCCGCCCGAACCGTTTCCTTGATGGGTATGAACTTTACCACGGAAAGGTCCAGATTCTTCTGTCCTGGTCCATAGAGAAAATTTCGCGGCGTGTTGCCAAAGGGATTATTCGGATCGAAGGTTGGATTGTTTGGCGTGCCGAGATTCCCACCGGCGAGGATCGGTCGCGATAAGACAAACGCGGAAGTATTGAAATACTGGTTGAGTCTCGACTCGATGTTGCCCGTAGTCAAAAGATTGGAAGCGTTTGCCGCAAAGTTAGCACGTTGGATGATTGCGAGATTAGGCGAGTCGATGATTGTAAACGGCGTTCCGGTTTGTAATGTGAGGATTCCATTTACCTGCCAGTTGTTGAGTGCCGCCTTTGCCGCACGGCTGCGCACCGACAACTTCGGCAGGTCGTAAACAAAACTGGTTACGAAACGATGCCTTCGATCGTAGTCAGACGGTCCATAGTTCAGCTTCCAGTTCAGCTGATCGCCCGGCATCGCGAATAGTTCATTAATCGTGCCGCCGGAATAGTAGTCGCTGGATTTGCCGAGCGTGTAAGCCGCGAGGAATTGCAGCCCGCGGCTAAAGCGTTTCGTCACGCTGACCTGGAAAGAGTTGTAGCTCGAATTTGAAGAAGTCTGCGTCTGCTGAATTCCGTTAGCAACCATTTTCTGCGTCGAGAGTGCCGATCCCAGCGGCGCGAAAAACACATTCGCAGCGCGGTTGTAGACCGGTTGATTCAGACTCACAACCTGCAACAGCTTTGTTCCTTTCGAACCAACGTATCCAACCTCGAGGAGATAGTCTTTGAACAACTCCCATTGAATGTTTGCGTTGTACTGCTGCACGTACGGCGTGCTCAATTCCGGATCCACAAAGAGTCCGCTGATCGGAACCCCAACAATCGGGGCCGAAGGTGAGAGCGGCGAAGGGATTGTTGGATTGAGTGGAAACGTGCCGGGCTGTGGAACGGGTATAAATGGATTCGCGAACGTGCGCAACAGTCCCGGCAATCCGACGGCCAGCGCGAAGTAGGGGTAATTCAAGAGCTGCGTGTTTGCAAAGCGCGCGGAAAAGCGATCGTAATAAATGCCATAGCCCCCTCGTACAACGAGCGAGCCCTCGCTATTCAAACGCAATGCAAAACCCACCCGCGGCGAGATGTTGTTCTTATCGCTTGGAACAAGTGTCGAATTTACTTCAGGAACTCCGCTGAGACTTCCTCCTTCAGCCTGGACAAATCCATTTGGCGGACCAGCCGGAACAGCCACAGTGCCCTGACGAAACTGCTCCGGAAGAAAATTGACGAAGCGCCCGCGCGTGTCGCTCGGGAAACCGAAGAAGTCGTAGCGCACCCCGAGGTTGAATGTCAGGCGGCGGCTAAACTTCCAGTCGTCCTGAATGAACCCACTCAAATCGTTCGTGCGAACGGCACGATCAAAAACACCGGAACCGATGATCGACACTCCGTTACCGGCCAGGAAATCGTTGAAGCTCGCGAAAGTGATCTGACCACGCGAAAAGGCGTTGAAGAAAAAATTGAGCTGTGAGCGTCTGAACTCACCTCCGAAGCGGATATGATGATTCGCTTTTACGACTGAGAGCGTGTCGCCGGCAGTGAAAGCATTGATGCGCGACGACTGATCCGCAAACGGCGCAGCACCCAAAGTGAATAATCCGGTCACAACGAAAGTCGGCATGCCTGGAAACTGATTCGCAAGCGGACTCGAGATGCCGAGTTCCGCAGCCGTGAACGGCTCTTCAGGTGTTGATGTATTGCGTAACCGCGAATAACCCAATCGCGCCTGATTTACAACGTTGGGGCTGATTACGTAAGTATCTGTGATCGAGTCGAGCGTCTGAATGAAAACGAGCTCGGTGCCGTTGCCGGGCAGTTGAGTTGGTCCATTACCTAAACCGGCGAAGTTGAAGTTTGACTGGAACGTCGGATTGCGCGCCGCAAAAGTCTTTGCCGAAACCGTGTGGTTGTCGTTGATCCTAAAATCGAAGTTGGCGTTGAATTGATTTTCACGGAAGCGCGAAATTGCCGAGATGGGAGTCAGACCGGAAGCCGTTGCAGCCGACGGAATCGCAAACTGTTCACCCGGCAACTTGAGATTCAGAATCGTGACCGCAATCGGATTGGGCGACACTCCAAACGTCGATTGCAACGCCGCCGCAGTTCGGTTGTTGTCGCGCAACTGGGCCGGAATAACAGGAAATAACAGACTATTGTTCAGCGAGGCGCCATTCGTTTCTCTTGTACCCTGGTAGGAGCCAAAGAAGAACACCCGCTCTCGCACGATTGGACCACCGATAGTTCCTCCAAACTGATGCCGGGTAAGAACAGGTGTTGGTTGGCCTGCTAATTCGAGAAAAAAGTCATTCTCATTGAGCGCTTTGCTGCGAATGAAATAGTACCCGTTACCATGCCACTCGTTGCCGCCGGATCGTGTGACGGCTTCCACATTGCCGCCGGCGTTCCGTCCCTGCGAGGCATCGTACAGACTCGTCTGCACGATGAACTCCTGCAAGCTGTCAGTCGCAGGCACTGCGATATTCGTAGTTGCGTTTGTGCCGACGGCATTGGCGTCGATGCCGTTGATGCGAACGTTATTGGCCGTCGTGCGTTGACCATTAACAGAGATGATTGAATCACCGCGGCCGAGTTCAGTGTTGTTTGAAACGCTGGCGGACGTGCCGGGCGAGAGTGTTAGTAACTGCTGGAAGTTGCGTGTTGGAAGTGGTAGCTGTCGAAGAGTTTGACCCTCGATCACGCGACCTATCTGCGAAGATTCCTGCTGGACGAGCGATACATTGCCCTCGACGTTGACTACTTCTGTGAGGACTGCTACGTCGAGCCGGACCATAATCGAAGTGGTTTGCGTGATGTTGATGCGGATGTCGTTGATATGAGTATCAACAAATCCTGCCGCGGCCACTTGAAGTTTGTAAATTCCAGGGGGAAGCAGCGTAAACGCGAAGTCGCCTGACTCTGTGGATGTGAACTCACGAACCTGCGAAGTCGATTGGCTGATTAATTTAACGTTTGCCGCCGAAATCACGGCGCCAGTCTGATCGATAACCGTGCCGCTGAGCTGCCCAGTGTCGCCCTGGGGAAAGAGCGACATGATAAATGCCAATAGCAGGAGGGAGAGCTTGGGCATTCTCGATTAAGAATCCTGTCAAACGTTTTAATCCCGAAATCCTGTCTAAACAACTTACTCGAGCAAGCGTGAAGCTGAGTCAGTTTTTAGACCGGATGAACAAGATTTACAGGATTTACAAGATCAGAGTTCTATCGGTTGTGCTGAAATAACCTGTTCGAGCGATCGCAACGATTGCAAAGTTTCTCTATTCAACGGCGCATCGACTTCAATCACGGCCATTGCTTCACCACCACGCTCGCGGCGGCCGAGATGGAAACGACTGATATTCACCCCACCATGGCCCAGGATCGTACCGATGCCCCCAATCACACCGGGAACATCGTGATTGCGCGTCACCAGCATGTGCCCGTGGGGGGTCGCCTCCAGAGGGAAACCGTCGATCTCCGTTATTCGCCCTTCACGCTGCTGTCCGCCGTAGCCAAATAGCGTCCCCGCAAGACTCTGGGTCGCAGAACCCGCGTTTATTTCCGTGTGGATAGCGGGCGCTCTCTCGCCACTTGTGCGCACATAAGTCGTCGTCACTTTTATCCCACGCTCTTCAGCAATGAGAAACGCGTTAACGACATTCACCCGTGCACTAACGTCGCGTAGCAACCCGGCAAGAAACGCGCGCGTCACCGGCGCCGCATCGATATCCACAATCTCGCCCGCGTATTCAATTCTGACTTCACTCACAGGCTTGTCAACCAGCTGCGCCTGAAAACGGCCCAGGCTTTCCGCAAGCTTCACATATGGCTGGACCAGATTGAACTCTTTCACACTGATGGCCGGCACATTCACTGCTCCACGCAACACCCCTGTCAACAGGTAATCGCGCATCTGCTCGGCAACTGTGAATGCTACTCCCTCCTGCGCCTCTTTCGTTGAAGCTCCGAGATGAGGCGTCACAATCACCTGGTCCAGGTGCAACAACTTGTGAGCGGCAGGCGGCGGCTCCTGGGTAAAGACATCCAACGCCGCTCCGGCAATGGCGCCACTCGTGAGCGCTTCGTAGAGCGCGTCTTCGTCGACGAGACCACCACGAGCGCAGTTGATGATTCGCGCGCCCTTCTTCATTTTGCTGATCGCGTCGCGATCGACGAGGCCGCGTGTTTCCGGCGTGAGTGGAGTATGGACCGTGAGAAAATCTGCGCGAGCATACACCTCATCGAGCGACGCCAGCTCAATCTCGAGATCGCGAGCCTGCTCGGGTGCGATGAATGGATCGTAGGCCACGATCTGCATTCCCATCCCGCGTGCTCTTGAAGCAACAACACGGCCGATACGTCCCAGTCCGACGATGCCGAGCGTCTTTCCTTGTAGTTCGACACCGATGAAGGTCTTGCGGTCCCAGCGTCCGGCTTTGAGACTGCTGTTGGCTTGCGGAATCGATCGTGCCAGCGCAACGAGCATCGCGATCGTGTGTTCGGCCGTCGTGATGGTGTTACCATCAGGAGCATTCATCACGACCATGCCTCGAATCGTTGCCGCCGAGACATCGATGTTGTCAACGCCTACGCCGGCGCGTCCGATGACGCGCAGACTGTTTGCGGCGTCCAGGATGTCTGCCGTCACTTTTGTTTCGCTGCGGACGATAAGCCCTTCGCAATCGCGCAAGGCTTCCTGCAGTTCGGGCGGTTTGAGTCCCGGACGTTTGTCAACCGCAAAACCGGCAGAGCGCAGTGGTCCAAGACCACCTTCGCTCACATCGTCTGCCACGAAAATTCTTGTTGTCATTGTTTTCTGAATTGTGCCACAAAAAAATTTCAGCCACAAAAAGGCACCAAAAAGCACAAAAAGAATTTAAGATAGGTTCAGGCTGTCAGGTTCGTCTTCAGGATTTACTGGTTAATCTTTTTTGTGCCTTTTAGTGGCTGAAATTTTGAGGCGAGGAGAGTGGAATGGAGATTCTTGTTTATAAGAGAGGTGTTCCGAAGATTCAGGAAGGATTTACTGCCAAAGACCTGCCTGAACTGCTGAAGGACCTCTCGGCGGTAATCTGGGTAGATATGGAATCGCCCACCGAGGAAGACGAACGCGTGTTGCTCGACGTCTTCAACTTTCATCCTTTGACGGTGGAAGACTGTCGCGAGAATCGCCACTATCCGAAGGTCGAAGAATTTGAGGATTATATTTACTTCATAGTACACGGCGTGACCGCCGACACCAGCCCGGATCGTTTCAACACGATTGAGCTGGACGGATTTCTCGGTCCAAACTATGTCATCACTTATCATCACGACATGTTTCGCAGCATCAATAACGTGAAGCAACTGCTGCGCACGACACCAGTGGCTTGCCAGCGAGGGACTGCTTACCTGTTACACCAGATCCTGGACCAGGTGGTTGACTATTATTCGCCGATACTGGATGACTTTGATGAACGCATCGATCGTCTCGAAGACGACATCTTCAGGTTGGGACGACCGAACAACGAGATTCTCTCGGAGATCATGGACCTGAAGCGCAGTGTGTTGCGTCTGCGGCGCATCTCAGGCAAGCAGATGGATATTTTACATCGCATGAGCCGTGGTGAGTTTTCGTTGATACCGGACGAGATGCGACCTTTCTATCGCGACGTCTACGATCACCTCGTCCGCGTAGTCGATCTCGCAGACAGTTATCGCGATCTAATTAGCGGCTCGTTGGAAGCTTACTTGTCAGTCGTGTCGAATCGTCTGAACGAGATCATGAAAGTGTTGACGATCTTCTCGGCAATCATGTTGCCGTTGACGTTCATCGCAGGCATTTACGGCATGAACTTCGACAACATGCCCGAACTACATTCGAGGTACGGTTATTTCGCGGTGTGGGGCATAATGCTTCTGGTGGCTCTGGGGATGTTGTTTTTCTTCAAACGGCGCGGGTGGATCGGAGGCTCGCGAAAAGAGGAAACGCCGGAGAGATAATCACGCTGGATCCGCGTCTTTCAATTCCTGTGACTCATCGAACTCGCCATCCGGACTCGGCAGACTGCCTTCTTCTGATTTGTCACTCACTGACTTTTCATTCTGCTCGAGGTCTTTAACAGTCTCTTTGCTCGTCGCGTCCTTACCAATCGATTCTTTTCGTTCCATAAACTCGCCTCCTAAAAAACTGCAACGACGATTGAGGTGATCGCTGCACCATAAACTCCGGCCACCAAATCGTCACACATGATCCCCGGGCCGCCTTTGAGTGCTTCTAATCTGCGTGCAGGATATGGCTTAACAATGTCGAAAAAGCGGAAAAGAATAAACGAAATGATTACCGCCGGAGTGGACCATCGACCGAAAAGGGTCAACGGGAACAACGAGATCAACTGTCCCGCAACCTCGTCCACAACCACTTTGCCCGGATCCTTTCGGCCCGACAACTCTTCGGTTCTGGAGGAGGCCCATATTCCTGCGAAAGTGAACGCGAGAATCGCAGCTAGAACAACGACGACCAGCACATTTCCTTTAGCGAGTTGAGTGAGGCCGAGGAAGATTCCAACAGCGACCAGAGACCCATATGTTCCCGGCATCAACGGCAAATAACCAACACCGCACGTAGCAATCGCGAGCGCAAGATAATCAGTTGCTTTCATCCGCGTTCATCGGCGGCTAGTATTCTTCCGACCAGATCGTAATCATGCGCCTCTGTGATCTCGACAGTCACCATCTCTCCCGTTGCAGGCAATATCCCATCAGGCACATCATTGATCAGCACACAGCCATCAACGTCCGGCGCCTGCGTCTCCATTCTTCCCTGCCATAAAAGTTCACTTTCCTTCGACTCGCCTTCAAACAACACCTGGACCACTTCACCAACGCGAGCCTTGTTCTTGCGGCGCGAGATCCTGGCCTGTTCTTTCATCAAATTATTGCGTCTTCGCGCCGCCGTGCGTGATGGCACTTTCGCCGGCAGATCGAACGCCGGCGTCCCTTCTTCGTCTGAGTACGTAAAAACGCCGACGCGATCGAATTCAACACTCTTGATAAACGAGAGCAACTCCTCGTGATCGTCCGCAGTTTCACCGGGAAAACCTGAAATAAACGTTGTCCGCACACCGATCCCCGGCACACGCTTTCTGACGCGTTCGATCAAGCGCTCCAGGCTTTTGCGATTGCCGCCGCGTTTCATCAGTTTCAGAACGTTTTGCGAGGCGTGTTGCAAAGGCATGTCGAGGTACTTTACTGCCTTTGGCTCTTCCGCAAGCACGTCGAGAAATGCATCGCTGATGTGCGTCGGGTAAGTGTACATCACGCGCACCCACTCGATACCGTCAACGTGGGAAAGTTCTCGAAGCAAACGCGCAAGCGCGTCCTGCTTACCGAGATCCTCGCCGTAACGGGACGAATCCTGGGCCACGAGAACGATCTCTTTAACACCCTCTTCAGCGAGTTGATGTGCTTCTGCCACGATTGATCCAAAACGACGACTACGAAAGTGTCCACGCATCTGCGGAATGAAGCAGAACGCACACGGACGATCGCAGCCCTCAGCAATCTTTACAAACGCGTAGTGCGACGGCGTCGCCAGCACACGGGGTGTTGACTCGTCGTAGAGATAGGTCGCGCTCTGATTTCCGAGCGGCACAACGGGCAGCGAACGTGTGTTGGTCTTAGGATCTGTAACAGTGAGAATGTCGTTGATCTGATTGGTACCGATGAAAGCGTCAACTTCCGGGATTTCGGCTTTTAGCTCGTCGCGATAACGTTCTACCAAACAGCCTGCCACAATCAATCGCTTTGCCTGTCCGTTTGTCTTCAACTGAGCAGCTTCGAGGATCGTATCGATCGATTCCTTCTTTGCTGAATCAATAAAACCACACGTGTTAACAACTATCGTATCCGCGTCGGCGGCATCCGGCGTAATCTGGTAACCACTTTGCTTGAGATGGCCCATCATCACCTCGCTATCGACGAGATTCTTGGGACAACCAAGACTGATAAATCCAACTTTCTTCATCAGCGTCTATCTGCGTTCATCTGCTTTCAGTTTTTCCAATACAACAAGTGCGCGTTCGATATCTTTCGTTTCTGTTGAGGAGAGACGCTCGTTTCCAAAACGCACGCGGTTATAAGCACGCGTGATCAAAAGCACTTCTTTTGATTTCACTGTATCTGCAAACTCGAGCGGCGTTAGATGCTTATCCCGCGAGACACCACGTTGCTCCATCGCGGCCATCAGGCGCTCATAGAATTGAACGCTCGAAGACGATTGACCATCCGCAGACGCTGCCACAAGCCCGCCGCGCGTCCAACGCAAAAGCCCTTTCCCAAAGAACGCCAGGACTATAAAAAATGCGAAGGCCATCACACCGAATGCTACCGGCGCCATATTCCCGTTTAGATAAGTCTGGACTACCGCCAGCATTTTTGTAACCATGCGGCCATAGTCAAATACCTGATTGTGTAACGACGCGGCAAGCGAGCGCTGTTCCTGCTTGTCATAACCAACCACATACTGAAACCAAAGTAACTCGATCGCTTCGCCGTATTTTTCCAGTTGCGCCGCCAAGCCGGTGCGCACCGGTTCCGCGCGACCCGCAGAAGGCGTCGGATCGAACGTTACCCACGAACGCGTCTGCGGAAAGTAAACTTCAACCCACGAATGAGCATTGCTATTGCGCACCGTGTAGGCACCGGCGGCTTCGTTATACTCACCCGCGGTAAAACCATTCACGAGCCGCGCTGCGATGCCACGGGTTCGCAACATGACGGTCATTGCCGTCGCGAAATACTCGCAATGTCCGGATTTCACATTGAAGAGAAAGTCTGTGAGCGGATCCGCTCCGCCAGCTTTCATTTCGAGTGAATAGCCATATTCGTTCTGAAGATACGATTCGAACGCTTTCGCGGTGTCGTAACGATTACTCGCGTTCGTGCGAAAAACGATTTCGGTTGCGAGGGCACTGATCCTTGGGTCCAGATCGTCAGGCAGTTGCAGATAGCGATAGTGCGTGACCGGCAACGGGCGCAAATCGTTTCGCAGCAGATCAACTCGCGGTTCGTTCGTGTCGGAAAGAGCCTTGTACATGATTCGCTCGAAGTCGTGACGACGCGATTGCACTCCGCCTTCTTCGTCAACGCGAACAAATGGCAGATCTCCCTGCACGGCAACTACTCGCGGCGCCGCGAACAAGACAGTCGAATCCAACGGCTCGAGAAAAAATGTTTGTGTCGTGAGGCGCTCAATTGATTCCGTCGTGCCAAACTGAAAGAGCCCGCCACGCTCGGTAATAACGTCCAATTGCCGCGCCTGAGGAGATTTCTTCCAAACTCTGCCGGTGAATTCGTCGAGCGCCACGCCACGCCAGCGCAACTCGCGCGCGCCCTGCTGGTCCTCGACACGCACACGCATCAGCACATTGTCGTTTCTCTTGAGAATGCCAATCTGCCCGAGCATCACGCTTTCAGAAAAACCGGTGAGGTTTGACGTTCCGCCGCCGGTTCGCGTGAGCCCTGCGGCGCCGGATCGTGGCGTAAACAAAAAGAGTGGGAGGGCAGTCAGAAAGATCAAAAACAGCAGCGCCACAGCGACAAACGGAAGACGGTAAGCTTCAGTATTTCGCCACGAGCGGCGTCCGGATTTGCTGAACACGCGCGAATCTGGAGGAACGAGCAGACGTGTCTCCGTGTAAGCCAGCGAGCGTCGCGCTTTCTGAATTTCAAAAGCAGTGACCGCCGACAAGCCACACAACAGATAAAGCGTGAGCGTGCCGAGAAAAACTGGACTGAAACTCAATCCGGCAGCCAGCAGCACTTCGAAGAACGAGATCAGGTAGAGAAAAACCCAGTCGCGATCCTTTTTAACCTGTAACAGTTTGACTGCAGAAAGAAAGACGATCAGATGTGCCAGCGCCGTGACTCCGAGACGCTCGTTAGGTTCACCGATCGTTTTCTGATATTGCCAGTCGAGATAGAAGAGCGGGATCGATAGCAGCACGATTCCCAAACCGTAACGTTCAGGCAACTGCCACTTTGTATTCTCGAGCAACCAGCTTCCGATCATCACGACAACGAAGATCAGAGCCAGACCAGTGCTAAGCCCGCCCGCGAGGACGAGAGCCAACATCGCCACCGCAATCATGGCGTAGGAAAAAGCTCGAAAGTACGTCAGAAAATTCATCGTAAAGAGTTATTAATGACGGGATTAAGAACCGGATCCGTGGCTTTGATCCGTTTCATCCGTGGCCTTACTTCTTGACCCTGATCTCAAATATTCGGGGCCAGAGCTTGCCGGTGACGTAGAGTTTGTTGTTCGCCTGATCGTAAGCAATGCCATTCAACACCGCTTCCGGATCCTGTAACTCGCCTTCCGGCATCATCCCGTTCAAATCGATCCACGCCGTCACGCGGCCGTTCTCCGGATTAATCGTCGCAATCCGGTTATCGTGCCAGATGTTTGCATAAATCTCGCCCTGCACGTACTCGAGCTCGTTCAACTGTCTTACCGGCGATTTGTAATCAACAACCTCAATCGTTTTCGTCACGTGAAAATCTGACGGATCGAGAAACCTGATCTTGTTACTACCATCGCTCAGAATCAGTGATTTCCCGTCGGTCGTGAGTCCCCAGCCCTCGCCCGTATAGTTAAACTGTCCGACACGCGCGAAGCTCTGTGCGTCGTAAATAAAGCCGATCTGATGCTGCCAGGTAAGTTGGTAAATCTTTCCATTCAGCAGCGCGATGCCCTCGGCAAAGTACGGCTCAGGCACATTAACCTTGTTCAAAACTTTCCCTGTTTCGAGCTCAACTCTCCGTAGGCTTGAGAAGCCTTCCTGACCGGTGCTCTCCAGAAATTTTCCGTCACTTAGGATTAGCCCCTGTGTGAAAGCGTTGCTGTCGTGCGGAAACATATTGACGATCTGGTAGCTATATTTCGGGACCGGCGCATTTGGCGCAGAATCGGAGTTTTTGGACGAACTATCGCCATTAGCACCAGTCTGGCACTGCAAACAAGTCAGGGCCAGAGCCAGTACCAATATCAATATCAGTCGCGGTTTTAAGATGAGTGACATACCCGCATTTTGCGCGAGCCACGAGAAAAAGACAAAAGGAAGCCACATAAGGCACAAAAAGCCAAATGGGTTGAACTGCTTCCAATGCTTTTTGTCGCTTCCTGTGCTTCTCGTTGCTTTTGTGCCTTTTTGTACTTTTTGTGGCAGCTTTTTGTGGCTTATAGTGGCTTCAATCGGAAATGATCAGCGGTTCGCCACTGCGTCGCTTTTCGAGATACGCGTGCAATCGTTCTCGATCTTCGTCGGATATCTGATGGATGTTCACACCGAGTTGCCACTTCTTTTTGGCGCCCTCACCAGTGCGGTCTGACGTGACAAGCGTAACCACTGCCTCGATTGGGCCTTCGGGCAAATCCACACGTATAAAGAGCAGTCCTCCAATGCGAGACAACTCGGCTTCGGAAAAGCGAGTGCCGACTAGCGACAGTCCCATGCCAAACTTACTGATCGTCTCGCAGTGACCTCGGGATGGTTGGGAGTAGGAGACTTTGCCGACCTGGACCTTACCGTCAATTAAAGAGATCGCGCTGGGCAGGTGGGCATAATAGCGTGGGCCACGCCGTCGATTGCGTACCTGTTTCGGCTTTTCCGAAGGCGCACGCTGATGCTTCGCTAGTGGATCGAATCCTTTGAACACGAGACCGCAGTTGTTGCACAACAGTTTGTGCAACCCAAAGGCCCGTAAAAAGAAGACTGCGTCATCATAATCGCGCTGAATTCGCTCACTCTTGCACCTTGGACACTGCATGCACGCATTCTAGCAATTAAGCCGCAATTTCATCTAAACATGAACCCGGCGCGAAACGGATCTTCCGGATCGAAGTAGAACTCATTGCGACCGACAACTGACGCGGTGCCGCTGACTTCGGGTATGACGGCGTTGTGAGGTCCGAATTCAGTCACCCCCACAGCCCGCACCGACAAAGAATTCCAGCCACAAAAGGCACATAAAGCACATAAAAAAGGATCGCAGCGGGGACGTCCAATCCGCTGAGCCCCCGATCTGTTTTCATCTGCCGCGAGTTAATCCACAGATTACACAGATTATGAAAACTTATCTGCGCAATCTGTGGATGGATTTACTCGGAACGACGGACGCCAACTTCATCGAGGTGGTACAAGAGATCGGCTGGATCGTTATAGACACGGTACGCCCCGGCGCGTTCCAACTCCTCGCGGCCGTAACCACCTGATAGCAACCCGACACCCAGCGCACGAGCGCGTCGCGCTGCCAGCATGTCCCAGATACTGTCGCCCACTACGACTGAGTCACTGCAATCAACGCCGAGTTTTTCAGCCGCGGCGAGAAACAGATCCGGATCGGGTTTCGCATGAGTTACGAGATCGCGCGTGATAATTGGAACGTCTTCACTAATTCCCAAAAGGCGAAGCGACAGACTCGCGCTTCTCAGATGTCCACTCGTCGCAACCGCCCAAGGTACTTGTTTCTCCGTCAGATACGACAACAACTCTGTAGCACCCGGTAGTGGTCGAACCTGCGACGCGTATTTCTTGAATGCGTCACCATGCGCCTGTTGCAGTCTTTCAGCTTCTTCCTTCGAGACCGTATGCCCGGTTTCGCGCAACAAGGCATTGACGAAAAGACCACCGCTCATGCCGATCTGCCGGTGAATACGCCAAACGGCGAGTTGCATACCGCCTGATTCCAGTGCCTCGCGCCACGCCAGAACGTGTTGATAGACGCTATCGACGAGTGTTCCATCAAGATCGAACAGGAATGCCGTGCGCGCCGGTGTTGTGCTTTGTGTCATCTCGTTTTATCCAATATCATCAAACGCCATTGGAGGACAGACCATCGATGAAACCCCTGTTTACGTTCGCCGTCGCTTCGATCGTCATTGCGACTATGATTACTTCCGCAACGAGCCGCACGGCCACAACTCCCGCCGCGATGCTGTTTGATGATTTTAACTACAGCGACAAAAAACAACTAAAGAAGAACGGCTGGATCATTCGTACGGAAGCAGGCTGGCCGGGCGTGCCGGGGGCGACGTGGTCAGAAGATGGCGTCACACTTCACAAGGAACCGCGCCTTCAATTCCTGCGAATGACCTCCTCCACTACGGGCACAGGCGCTACGACCACGCAGACTCAGATCTGTCACCAACGCAAATTCCTCGAAGGCACTTACGCTGCTCGGGTTCGCTTCACGGATGCTCCCGCATCGGGACCGGGTGGCGATCAGATCGTGGAAAGCTTCTACACCATCAGCCCTTTGAAAGCGCCGATGGATCCTGACTACAGTGAGTTGGATTATGAATACCTGCCGAATGGCGGCTGGGGCATCGATGGACCAACGCTCTATGCCACCACGTGGGAGACGTTTAGTCCCGAGCCGAATTGGAAGAAAGACAACGTGTTCAAAACAACGAACGGCAGTCAGGCGGGCTGGCACACCCTCGTGACGCAGGTCATGGACAAGAAGGTTCGTTATTTCGTCGATGGGGAATTATTTGCAGAACACGGTGATCAGTATTATCCGGAGGACACCATGTCGATTAACTTCAACCTCTGGTTCATACGCGATGGAATGACGAAGTCAACAGAGCGGCGCCAGTATCAGGAAGATATTGATTGGGTGTTCTTCCAATCCAACACCGCTCTGACGCCGCAACAGGTTGAAGCTGTGGTAGCTGCGATGCGGCGGTCTTCACGCAGCTTCCGCGACACAGTGCCTCCAAAGGTTCCGGCTCTCGTGAGCCCCTGCAACTTCTAAAACCATCCACAGATTACGCAGAGTGTCTTTCTGTGTAATCTGTCGATTACTGCGTCTTCTCCTTCTCGGTGCGATTGGCTTCTTTCTTCTGTCGCAGCCACTCGTCTATGCTTTCGCGAATGAACTCGCCCATGTCTTCGAATTCACGTGCTGACTTCTCCCAGAACTCGCGGAACTTGCTTGAATCAAACGCGAAGCCATACCCGCGACCAAACCCCTTTGTTGGTCCAAGTTCATCTTCGTAATACGCGGCGAGTTGACGCGACGCCATTGCCACCACGGTTAACGAACTTCCCGCCGGTAGTGACTCAAAAACCACACTAACATTCGGATCGAGTTCCTTGAGACGCGTCAGCACACGGTTGTACTGATCTGTGCAAAACGCTGCCGCGTCTTCCTTACCACCGGTCCACTCTGATTGCAGTGCCATACGCGACGTCCGTCGCAGCACATTGATCAGTTTTACTAACTCTTTCTCTCTCTCCATATTTTTATCCTGCCAATCTCGTTATCCCGTCCTACTCACACGTCACGGATAAAGGCGCGCAACGCATTCTCGCGTGCCGCGGCCTACACCCGCGAAAATAGAATCCTCTCCCAAATCCACGCACAAACTCCGGCTCATCGGCTTCAAAGTAAGCCAGTAACTCGCGCGCAGCGATTCGCGTCACTTCCGGCGACGCCGATTCACTCAACGGCGTGAACAACGGCTTGATTGCCGGTTCGAGTTCACTGAGTCGAGCAAGCACGCGGTTGTATTGCGCAACGCAGAACTGCGTGGCGTCTGGTCCGGGCTTCGTCCAGGCTGCATAGCCGGCTGCGCGTGCGATTCGTCGCAACACATTAAGTAGTTTCACTGTTTCTTTTTCCATCCTCGTCTCCTTATTCAACTTTCGCCCGCAACAGCTTCTTGCCGTGGTGAATTCTCCACTTCACCGTCGACAACGGAATTCCCATAAACGCGGCAATCCGGTTCAGGGGCATCTCGTCCAGAAAACGCAATCGCAAAGGCATTGCGTAATCAGCCGGAAGACTTTCGAGCGCTCTAATCATTTCCTCGTCACGTTCCTTCTCTGCGAGTGGCCTCGCCAGTGCTTCGATCTTTTCGAGCAACGCTTCGTCGAGCGCCACTCGCTTACTCATTTGTGTCGTTTCGCTTTTACTGAACCGCAAAGCTCGATGACGCGTTATTGCCGACAACCACGCAGGAAACTTGCGCGGCTCCTCGATGCCTGGCAGTGCCTTGAAAGCGAGCAATAATGCGTCCTGCGCCACATCCTCCGCATAATCGGCGCCCACGATCGTCCTTGCCAGTCGTACCACCGCAGACCGGTAGCGCAGCACGAGTTCTTCAAACGCCTCCAGGTTGCCGAGAATCGCCGCTATTACCAGCACTTCGTCGGGCGATTCAGACCGTGTCATCAACACTCCGCGTTTCGATCAAAACGTCCTTCATTGGTATAGAGACATCTTACGAGCGAAAAGTTAGGTGGGTTTGGCGATTTATTTGCTCCTTCGCAGGAAAACTTTGAAATACGTCCGCTGCGCTGCGGTATTATGTAGCGGGGAGTTTATCCGGAGAGTAGGTAAAGCACATGGGAGACGTCGACTATTACGAAGTGCTTCAGGTAAGCGACACGGCTGAGACGGAGACTATCAACCGAGTCTATCGAATCTTCGCGCAACGTTATCATCCTGACAATCAGGAGACGGGCAATGATGCTCGTTTCCGAGAGATAACCGAGGCTTACCGCATTCTCTCCAATCCGGAGAAACGAGCGCAGTACGACGCCACCAATGAAAAACGGCGCAAAGAGCGCTGGCGACTTGTTACTGAGGGCGCACAGTCGGAGAACAATTTCGAACTCGAGCAGGCTATCCGCCTCACGGTGCTGGAAGCGCTTTATACCCAGCGGCGTGTCGAACCGGCGACTCCTGGCATTTACCTGCGCGAGCTCGAACGCATGATCGGACGGCCGCGTGAGCATCTGGAGTTCACCATCTGGTTCCTCAATCAGAAGAAACTCATCAACAGCGACGACTCGCGGATGTATATCACGGCTGACGGCGCGGAGTACCTTGAAGAGGCATACCGGACCAACATCCAACGAAAACGCCTCCAATCCCACAACGATTGAAATAACGAGAATCAACGACCCTCCGCTCGTTGTACGTCTCAACACTTCGACGCTAGAATTCACTCAGCTCTTACGATCAATTTGACTTCCAATGTCACTTATTCACGGGGTGCGCGTGCGCAATATGCGCACCGCTTACATGCTGAGCATTGTTGCGGTGATACTTGCAGTATTGCTGCGCTGGCTGCTCGACCCGCTGATGGGAGACGCGCTTCCGCTCGTCACACTCTTTGGCGCAGTCGCTGCTGCCGTGTGGTTGGGTGGCTATCGTGTCGCAATTCCGGTGACGCTGGTCGGCTACGTCGCCTGTCACTATCTGTTTATCCCGCCGAGAGGTCATTTTGTTCTCGATATGCCCAACATCGTCGGGCTTGTCGCTTATCTCTTCACCTGTGCTCTCATTATCTTCTTCGGCGAAGCAGCACGAATCGCCGAAACGCGTGCACATGACCAACGCGAAGTCTTTCGCGTCACCCTCCGAAGTATCGGCGATGGAGTAATCACCACCGATACAGAAGCGCGCATCACCACGCTCAACGAAATCGCCGAGTCGTTAACAGGCTGGTCACGCAACGAGGCGCTGGGCCAGTCGCTCGGGCGCGTTTTCAATATCGTCAATGAAGTCACACATCAGCCAGTGGAGAATCCGGCGCTCAGAGCGTTGCGAGAAGGAGTTGTAGTCGGCCTGGCGAACCACACGGTGCTCATAAAGAAGGATGGTAAGGAATGTCCGATCGACGATAGTGCCGCACCCATTCGCGATGAGTTGGGACACGTGTCAGGCTCTGTGCTGATCTTTCGCGATGTTACAGCGCAGCGTTTGAGTGAGCGTGATAAAACCAATCAACTCCAGACCGCACGCCTGCTCGCGTCGATTGTCGAATCGTCAAACGATGCAATCATTAGTAAGTCACTCGACGGCACGATTCAAAGCTGGAACGCGGCGGCAGAACGATTATTTGGTTATTCAGCCGAACAGGCTTTGGGCCAACACATTTCGCTGATCATCCCACACGAACGAATCGCTGAAGAGGAAAACATCATCGCGAGGCTCAAACAGGGACACCGAATCGAACACTTCGAAACCGAGCGTATGCGTAGCGACGGTCAATACATCGTCGTTTCGCTCACCATCTCCCCACTGAAGGATGATTCCGGAAACGTGATTGGTGCGTCGAAGATAGCGCGTGACGTCACGGGGCGAAAGCGACTTGAAGATAACCTGCGGAAGCTGGCGGCGGATCTTTCCGAAACCGACCGACGTAAGAATGAATTCCTGGCAACGCTGGCACATGAGTTAAGGAATCCGCTCGCCCCGATGAGCAACATGCTGGAAGTTGTGAAGCGTGCCGGCAATGATGGTGAACTTCTCAAGCAAGCGCACGAGACCATTGAGCGGCAGCTCGCGCAGATGGTCCGGCTCGTCGATGACCTGCTTGATTTGAATCGCATTACACACGATCGTCTGGAGCTGCGCCGGAGTGATGTGGAACTGGCGACAGTTATCCAACAGGCTGTCGAAGTGGCTCGTCCGCTCATCGACGCCGCGAGACAGCAGTTAACGATTGTTCTGCCGGACGAGTCCATTCATTTGAATGCCGATCGCGCGCGGCTCGCGCAGGTGTTTGGCAACCTGCTGAACAACAGTTGCAAATATACCGATACGAACGGAGCGATCTCGTTGACTGCGTTGCGAAATGGCGAAGAGGTGGTGGTGTCAGTAAGGGACAACGGCGCCGGCATTCCTGCAGACAAGATCGACAGCATCTTCGACATGTTCATGCAGGTCGATCGCCGTTCTGAGCGATCGCAGGAAGGATTAGGTATCGGTCTGACGCTGGTGAAACGTTTAGTTGAGATGCATGGAGGATCGATCGAGGCGAAAAGCGATGGTGAAGGACAAGGAAGCGAGTTTGTAGTGACTCTGCCGATCGGCAAAAGACTGGCCGCAGTCGCTTCAGCCACTCCTGATGCAGCGTTTGCGTCGTCTTCACCGCGCCGCATTCTAATCGTCGATGACAATCGCGATTCTGCCGAGTCGCTTGCGATGTTATTCGAAATCACTGGCAACCAGACTTATTTAGCCCATAACGGCCTCGAAGCTCTCGACGCGATCGAAAAACACAGACCCGAAGTCGTATTGCTCGACATCGGCCTGCCAAAGCTCGATGGCCATGAAGTCTGTCGCCGCGTCCGCGAACAACCGTGGGGCAAAGACATCATCATGATCGCCTTAACTGGTTGGGGCCAGGAAGACGACCGTCGCAAGTCGGAGGAAGCAGGCTTCAACGCGCATCTCGTGAAGCCAGTGGATTACAACAAGCTGCTGGCGCTCATCCGTAAATAATTCGTGTTTATCTGATGCTGATCGCCGAACGCGTCCCTTCACCTGTGGTAAGAAACGGCATGGATGCAATTGGATTTATGAAGCAGACGATGGCCGGGACAAACATGACCGTGGAATTTCTTGACGATCCTCATGTTGAGAAACTGGATGGAGCGCAGTTTGGCGTTGTCACCGTCAAGTTGACTTCGTCCTTTGGAGCTGTTCAGGAGAAGGTCTACATGCTTGTGCGCGGCGAGTACATTGTGGAATTCTTTTACACCTACTTCGATGACGCAGATTTGCCCGCGTTTACGAACATAATGAAGTCTGTAAAACTCAAATGATAGTTTTCATCTGACCTTTACGCCTTAGTGATTGTGAAGGAGAAAGTAACAATCAACTAACCTCAACCTTAAAGGAGATGAAATACTAATGAGAACCAAACTTATACTTACCTCGCTGGCATTCGCAGCACTAATCGTATTTGCAGGCTACGCCCTGAGCGGAAAATCAGCAGCCGCGGCTGCAGTGGACGACAAAGTCAACCCACACTATAAAGGCGGCTCATCGTTCAACCTCGCCGGAGCTGGACCAAACGTGGCTCGTTGCGGAGCCTTCCCGGAAAACGTCGAGCTGAGTTTTACGGGCGCAGGAATTGATACGGAAGGTGGCTACAACACGGCCGTTTTCTCAGCCTGTACCAACACCACCACCAATCTCGTCTTTGACCTGAAGGCGACCGATACGTACGCGGGAAGTGGAGATTCGGTGAATATCGAAGGAGACCCGTTCGTACTCGTTCCCAATCCGGCCATTTGCGCCGCCTCGAACGCGCACGGCGTTCCCTTCCGCGTCGCAGGCGGCACGGGCCAATACGCCGGCGCGACCGGCACCGGTCGTTTCCACATCACCAGCAACTTGACGCCCTGCAACGGCCTGACCCCACCATCGCAGGTCTGGTTCGAAGGTGTGATCATGAAGCAGTAACCCTTAGGTAGTACGCCTACCTGATGTTCACAGGCCCGCGAGAACTGAAGTCCTCGCGGGCCTTTTCATGTTGATCCTGAATAATCTTGTAAATCCTGTGAAGCATCACTATAAGCTTGTAGCTCGTTAGCCATCATTGAGAACCATGAAAAAGTTCGCGCATCCAACGCCAAAAAGAAACGCACCTTCTTCTACATCCACAATGGCGCGATCGGCTTCTAACTCCAACCTGGAATCGATGACATGCTCGCCATAACCGACTATGTAGTGACCGTTTAGATAGCCGGATCTCCCCACCGGCTACCAACGAAAACGTGTTAAGATCCTATGCATGAAAAAGGTCTCTGCCTTAGCTGACTGGACTCCCGAACAGATCGCGCTCGGAAAGAAATGGGTTGAAATCTGGAAGCTCGCGGCGGTGGACCTTGAGCGCATAAAGCGCAAGAAGATTCGCGAGCTCGACACTTACAAAACCATTTCACTTCTGTGTGGACCGAGGGATTACACCAAGCCTCCTTACGCACCAAAGCCATGGTCTGGACTAATCGAACAACAGCGATTGTTCAAAAAGGCGGCGGCTCGTGAATAAGGTTTTTCAAGCTGCTGTTGAGTTGCAAAGCCTTCGCCGGACGTGGGCAGGATTGGGTAGACGTCGAACGAATCATCGTGCGACAAACAGGTAAGCTGGATTGGGATTACATCCATGAGCAACTCAGGCCGCTGGCTGAATTAAAGGATGTTCCCGGAATAATCGATCAGCTTGAAGCCCGGCGGATCGAGTTTGAGCGGTAGAACATGAGAGGTCCGAGTCCAGTTGTTAATGCTGAGGATGCCGCTCTGCCGCCTGAGGTTCACGATAGCTCGGCGTGGTATGGGGCCACGGATAAAGCGGATTGGTTAGAAGAGATTTCCACGGATCAGATCGACGAGGTTGAGAGTGCAATCCAGGCATGGGAAGAGTCTGGTAGTGAGAAGATAACCAGCAACCAAATTCAGCTGCCCACACTCGCGCCACGGCTGAAGCAAATACTCGATGAGGTGCTTAATGGCCGTGGGTTTGTACTGATCAGAGCCCTACCGGTCGAGCGTTGGAGCAGGCGGCAGGCAGCGATTGCGTTTTTGATCATTGGCGCGCAGCTTGGCAACTTGCGGATGCAGAATGCCGAGGGGCATTTGCTCGGGCATGTCAGAGACCTCGGGAAATCGAGTGATGATCCAAATACACGAATCTATCAGACGCGCGAGCGCCAAACGTTTCATACGGATTCTTGCGATGTAGTTGGTCTATTGTGTTTGCAGACTGCGAAGTCGGGTGGTTTGTCGAGTCTCGTTTCCTCAACAACGATCTTCAACGAGATGCGTCGTCGCCGACGGGATCTGCTCAAGGTGTTGCTGGAGCCGATCGAAACGGATCGACGTGGTGAAGTTCCTGAAGGTAGCAAACCGTACTTCAACATCCCCATCTTCAATTATCACAATGGACTGATCTCCTCGATTTACCAGCGACAGTACATCGAATCGGCGCGACGCTTTCCTGGCGTCACACCACTCACGCCACTTCAAATCGAAGCCCTCGATCTATTCGACAAGCTCGCAAACGATCCGAAGCTCAACCTAATGATGGAACTGCAACCGGGTGACATTCAACTCGTGCACAATCACACTATTCTGCACGATCGCACGGCGTTCGAGGATTACCCCGAGCCCGAACGCAAACGTCACCTGTTGCGTTTGTGGTTGGCTCCTCCCAATGCGCGCCCGCTTCCTGATGTTTTTGCAGAGCGGTTCGGCTCGACCACACCAGGCGATCGCGGTGGCGTCGTCGTGGCGGGATCGCAACCAACGATTCCTTTCGAATAAATGCCAAGCCACGGATTTGACGGATGAGTGACGGATTTACTTGCAGGCTCAAGGTTCTGTGAGTTCAACGGAAGCGATTTTGTCATCGGGGGTTATTTTGGGACAGGATTTACAAGATTTTGCGCCGCGGCTTGCTAAAGAACAACGTTGTACTAGAATGGCGGGCGCTCAACTTCGGGGGATCAAATGACGGCTGGGATTCGCACACAGGACCTGCGCAAGGTCTTTACAACTCCGCCGCCACTCGGCGCGGCAGGTGGGTTTGGTCCAAGACGAAAGAAAAAAGATCAACCGGCACGCGAGGTCGTTGCGCTTGATGGTCTGTCGCTCGACGTGCAGGGCAGCGAGATCTTTGGCTTGCTTGGTCCAAACGGCGCCGGCAAGTCGACGACGGTCGGAATTCTCACCACACGCGTGCGGCCGACGAATGGCCAGGCATGGATCGGCGATTACGACGTTTGGGCACAGCAGGTCGACGTCAAGCGACTCATCGGTGTTGTGGCGCAGCGTCCAAATCTCGACTTCACGCTCACAGCGCGTGAGATTCTGATCTTCCACGGCGCCTACTTCGGCATCGATTCACGCACACGATCCGCTCGCGCTGCGGAGTTGCTCGATCGATTCAAACTAACGGATCGTGCCGATCAGTTGGCGCGCGGATTCTCGGGCGGAATGATGCAACGACTCTCGATTGCACGCGCGATGATGCACGATCCGCAGGTGCTCTTTCTCGACGAGCCGAGCGCTGGCCTCGATCCGCAAACGCGTCTCCTGCTTTGGGAGATTATTCGTGAATACAACCGCAGTGGTAAGACGATCCTGCTCACGACGCACAACATGGAGGAGGCCGACGCATTGTGCCAGCGACTCGCGATCATCGATCATGGCCGCAACATCGCGTTGGGTACACCTGCCGAGTTGAAAGCTTCGGTTCCCGGCGGCTACCTGTTGCGCGTTCGTTTTGGATCAAACTCGCCGGACTTGATCGAGCGACTCAAGACCTTGACCGGCGTGAGAGAGGTGCGAGCTCAGACTTTTGACGATGGCGACAGCGGCGCTGATATTTACGCGGATCGTGGTGGTTCGCTTGTTTCCGAAATTGCCAGTCTTGCTGCGACATCGTCGGTTGAGTTGTCAGACGTTAAGATCTCGGAGCCAAGTCTCGAGAACTTGTTCCTGCATCATACGGGACGAAGTCTTCGCGATTGAAGCCACAAAGAGGCACAAAAGACACCTAATGAACTGGAAAACGTTTTGGGCCCTGTTTGCCCGTGATGCTCATGTGGCGCGACGCAACTTTGTTCCCCTCCTGCTGCAGACGTTTTTGCAGCCGATGATGTTTGTGTTCATCTTCGGACGAGTAATGGTCAGCAGTGGTTACATGCCGGTGACATACAAGAGTCTCTTGTTACCCGGCATCATGGCGATCAGCATGATCTTCACAGGCGTGTGGGCAGTGGCGATGCCTCTGATCGGCGAGTTTCAATTTACACACGAGATCGAGGATCGACTCTTAGCACCGATTGAAAACTCGTGGCTCGCGATTGAGAAGGTGTTGTTTGGCGCGGCCCAGGCTGTGATTGCCGGGCTAGCAGTGATACCGGCGGCGTGGTTGTTGTTGCGGCCTGGAGTTGAATTGAATCTGTTGTCGCCGCTCACGTTTGCCGGAATCACGATTCTGGTGGCGCTGCTGTCTGCTTCGGGTGGTCTGGCGCTTGGCTGCAGCATTGGTCAAAACCAGATCGGGTTGATGTTCAGCATGGTGCTGACACCGATGATCTTTTTCGGGTGTACGTATTATCCGTGGAGCGCGCTCGCGAATTTTCCGATTCTACAGAAGGTGGTGCTGGTTAATCCGCTTGTATACGCGAGTGAAGGGTTGCGAGGGACGCTCGTGCCGCAGTTTCCGCACCTGCCGGTGCTGGCGGTGTTCGTCGCACTCGTAATCTTCGATTCATTCTTTCTGCTACTCGGCCTTCGCCAATTCCGCAAAAAAGCCGTCACGTGAATCTAACTCCGAGATTTGTGGTGGTACGTACGTCCTTGACGTGCTACACGCGCATCCAAGAAACTGTTCACGATGAGAGTTGTGGTCGCAATTTGTTTGCTGCTGGTTTCACTGCACGCGATTAGTGCGCAGCAGAAGAGACGCGTCTCAATGACCCGTGCAGAGATACGAGAAGCCGAACGCCGTCTCAACGAGCTGGGCTATTGGACTGGTCCAGTGGATGGCATCGTCGACACCGCAACAAACTCTGCGTTGATTGCCTTTCAGAAGTGGGAAGGACGCCCGATCACCGGTAAGCTCACACGTGATGAACTCGAGGCGATACGAAACGGTTCGGCGCCACAGGCGAGGGATCGCGGCTACGAGCATGTTGAAGTCGATGTCGATCGCCAAGTCCTGATGCTTGTCAACGAAAACGATCGCGTGCGCGTCCTGCCAATCTCAACCGGGAACGACAAGGAGTTCATGGACGAGGGCCAGATGAGCATTGCGTACACGCCTCGTGGCCGGTTCGTCGTCTACGACAAAACCTTCGGTTGGGAAAATGGGCGACTCGGGTCGGTTTTTTACGCCAATTACATCAGTGGCGGCGTCGCGATTCACGGATACCTCACCGTACCAACTTACCCCGCGAGTCATGGATGCATTCGCATTCCGATGTTCGCTGCTCGCGAAGTCAGCCAGCTAACACCGCGGGGCACGATCGTCCTCGTCTACGACAAAGTCTCCTTCGTTTCCGGTCTATCCTGGGCCAGGAATCCGAAACTCAAACAAGCCGCACTCGACATGGGCCCGCTGCAGTAAAGTCAGTTCCTTACTGAATCTGGTCGGGGGGACGCTGCGGGTGGCCGGGCATTCTCATCGGCTGGTCCATGCGCATCTGGTGGAGTTGCTCCTGCTGCTCAGGCGTGAGGCGGTTCTTCAAACGCACTGCCAAACCGATGTGCAAACGTTTGATCTCGCGCTCGAGATCCAGCACTTTATCGAGTTGGGCCAGCGCCTGTTGCTCGTTCACTGAAGTCGATTTCATCGTCTCCTGAAGCAGCTCGACTTGATCCTGAAGTTTCCACTGTAGATCCTGGAAGCTTGCCGTCGTCTTTTGAATCTCACTACGCATGAAGGTCTTTTGGTCTTCAGTGAGATTAAGCTGGCGCGCGTGATTCATGATCATGTCGGGCGGAAACATGAGGTGAGCCAGAGGATCAGGATTGGGAGGATGCGGATGATTTGGAAGATTGTCCGCACCTGGTACGTCCGGTGGCTGCGACGGCTGTCTGGGCTGCTGTTGGGCGTTGGCGACAGTGGCGAATAAGAAAGCGACTGCAAACACGGCGGCGATAATTGTTTTCATTGATTCGACTCCTTCATGATTTCGTCTTTCTTCGAAAGAAATGATTCAAGATCTTTTACCGACTGATTTAGTTGCGGTAGCGAGCCCAGCGCAAGCGATGTGGGCGACTCCATAAACTGTTGGGTTGGCGATTGCCAACTTGAAAGTAAGGCGGCTTCAGCTGTGATGTTGCGATCAACTTGTCGTTGGCGCGCAATGTGTTTCGGGTGTCGTAGCTTAACTTTTTCTCGTACGAGTCTGACAGGGGTGGGCGCATAACCCACGTCAACCGGTACTGGTTGTGCTGAATAGTTCGCGATGTTTGGAGACGGAGTGAAGCTGTACCAGGCCCACACTCCAAGTGAGCCGGCAGCACCAGTGACGAGCAATGACACTATTACAGCTACTGGTCGGAAGAAGTTTTTCTCACGCGGTGGCGCAACGGCGCGACGCAAAGAAGACTGTTGTTGCGCGCGCGTCCACAGATGTCCGAACTGAGGTGCGAGACTTTGATTCTCGAATGACAGCTCAGAGAACAGCGCCTGAATTCTCTTTTCGTCTCCACTCAACTCCATAATTAACTCCCTCGCGATCGAGTGCCTCGCGCAAACGTTTCTTGCCGCGTTCGTAGTGACGGCGTGCACTACCGACTGACACGTTCATCACCTCCGCCGCTTCGCTCAAACTCAGGTCCTGATAAAACACGAGATGCAGAGTCTCACGTTGACGCGGCGGCAACTGAGCCAGTACTTCCTGAAATCGACGCTGCATCTCGGATCGTTCAAATTCCAGCTCTACATGCGGACTGGCGACGGTGCTGACTATCGAGTTCAGGCGGCGCAGAAACTGCTTGCGACGCTCGCTGACAGCGGTTTTGCGAATCACCCCAAAAAGCCACGTTTGCAACTTCGATTCGCCTCGGAAGACGGCCTTACCCTGCAGGATCTTCAAGTAAACCATCTGCAGCACTTCTTCGGCGTCACTCGGGTTCTGGCGACAACAACTCAGCGCCCAGCCAAAACTGGCCGTATGAAGTTTTTCAAGTTCCGCTTTGAGCTCCGAAATCTCCATTCGCGCGAACCGTGTTCTGAGTATTAGTCGCTTGAGCGGTCGGATTGTATGACAGGTCGGTTCGGAAATTCTTCTCTGTGCAACCTCTGTGTTCTCTGTGCCTCCGTGGTTAATGGATGTCACGTAAAAAATAACCACAGAGGCACAGAGAACACAGAGGTTGCACAGAGGGGGACTACTCACTAGCTCGGACGATACCGATGAGTTGCGGGAGTTTGGTTGATCCAAAGAAAACGTTGTGTTCGGAATCAAATAGCAGTCGATCGCCGTCAAACTTGAAATTCAGCGTTGAGTAGTAAGGAGTTTCGGAGAGGACGAGTTTTATCGTGAAGGTGCTTTCCCCTGTCCATGCGCCACTCACGGCCACAAGTGGATTTGCAGGCACGCTGAGCGCACGATCAAGGCCGTTTGCAAATAGTCCGCGACCGTTGGTCCAGCTCTCCGTTCCAATTGTCATGCGTGTCTCGCCGGCGGCAGTTCGCACGACCAGTGCCGGCGACTTCGAGTTGAAATCAAAAGACACGGCCTTGACGCCGCGCTCGTTTTCGCCAAACTCAAACCACTTCCCCGAGACACTTGCGGCGAGGGGAGACGACGCAGAGCCGCTCGGAAATTTAACTTTAAGTCCTGCCAGTCGCACTTCGAGTTGCTTTCGAGCAGCTGGATTCTCAGGCAAACGCCCAGGCTTCATCGCCGGCAACAGCTTCTCCCAAACAAGATTCATGACTTGTTGCATGTTGCGAACGCCGCTCGTGATTGCAACCACCGCGTCGAGTTCGGGAATCACCATGCAGTACTGGCCAAACGCGCCATCGCCGCGGAAGGAGTTGTGACGCGAACGCCAGAACTGATAACCATAACCCTGATCCCAATCGCTCGCCGGCGCCGAACCAGTTGACGTTTGCACCGAGGTCGCCTGCTCAACCCATGTGACCGGAACTAACTGTTTGCCGTTCCACATGCCTTTGTGAAGATAAAGTTCTCCAAAGCGCGCGATCTCTTCCGTCCGCAGCGATAGACCATACGCACCGGCAGTAATTCCCTGCGGGCTGCTGACCCAGATCGGATCTTTGAATCCGAGCGGCTCGAAAAGTCTCGGGCGCAGATAGTCGAGCACGGTCATACCTGTAACCTTCTGCACGATCGCGGAAAGCATGTAAGTCGCAGGCGAGTTGTAGAGAAAATGCGTGCCCGGCTTGAATGGTACCGAGTGCGTGAGAAAGGTCTTCACCCACGTATCGGTTTGTTTCGTTGGATCGTTGACACGAATCGGTGCTTCGAGCTGGTTGCCTGTGTTCATGCGCAGCAGATCGCGAACACGCATCGCGCGCAGGTTCACTGACGGATCCGCCGGCGCTTCGTCAGGGAAAAATTTGATGACCTGATCGTCGAGATTCAGTTTTCCTTCCGCGATCGCGAGCCCTACGGCGGTTGAAGTGAAACTCTTGCTCAACGAATAGAGCACGTGAGGTGTGTCGCGATCGTATGGAGACCACCAGCCTTCGGCGACTACCTGCCCATGACGAACGAGCATGAAGCTGTTCATCGTGTCTACTTCTTTGTCGGTGGCTTCGATGAATGCGAGCAAATCCGTAGACGAGATTCCCTGTTGCTCCGGGCTGCCGCGTGGCAGAGAGGCAGACTTTTGCGCCCATGCAGCGACAGAAACAACTAAACAGAAGAGAACGACAGCGCCGGTTCTATTGAGGCGTTTCATCAATTCTGTGCAATCTGCATAATCTGGGGATTAGTTTGCCAGATACACGGCCAGCGCTGGAACGACTAGCCAGAGCAGCCCCTTCACGAGGAAGAAAAGCAGGCCCCAGAAGCCGAGTCGTTTAATCCAGTTCGCAGTCCGCATATCTGATACGCGTAATTTTGACCTAAAACGGTAAATAACAAAAGACGATCCGTGAAAAACCCGCATTATCCGTGGCTAAATCGGATACGGACTTTCAGGCCTCACTTCGGTTCCACACTTGAACTGGTCACACGCGGATTCAGCACGTACTCGTCAAAGCTGAGTTCAGCCGCAATGGGCTCGGCGCCAAGCATTCCTCGAATTTCAAGTTTGCGTGGAAGTTTCATGCCGGCGACGTCCTGATATTCGATCGTAGCGTCCAATTCACTTCTGATACCCTCACCCACCGGATCAAAGAGTGAGTGATAGCCCTTTAAGAGCAGGCCCTCAGAGGTTTTCTGGAACACGGGCTTTATAGTTCGTCTTGCTCGCGGACTACTCAGCTTCAATTCCGTTATCAGCAAATCATTTGTCATCGCGAGCACGACATCAGTCGTCTGGTAGGTAAAGTAGAGCCGACATTCCTGAGCTACGTTATCAGTCTTAAGTGGACTTCCACTCTCCGGAAACGGCGAGCTAATCATAAACACGCCCCAAATCCCGAAAAACCCAGACACCAACCGCTGCACGTCGTCATGAATCGGTTTGACATACGCCTCTGCCTGGGGATTCTCGGCAAAGTCGTGCGTGACTGTGACGACACCATTAGCATCTGCGGCCAAAGAGAAGCGAATAGACTGGAAGACTTTCAAGTTCTTCGGTGTCGACGTCTGTCCGAGTATCACTTTCCAATTCGGCTTGATCGTTGCCTGGAATCCGGCCAAGCCCTGTCTCTTCGGGTTGTAATATGCGCTGCGCGCCTGGCCAATCATCTCCTGACAACCTCCGGCGGCTGTGTCTCCTGCGACAGGCATAGTAAGACCATGCATCGCGACAAGAGACAGCATGGCACCAATGAGTTTTCTCATGACGCTTTGAGGTCCTGGCATTTAGTCGGTGACACGGGGCAGCATCTGTTGGTTCCACTTATCAAATTCAGCGGCCAAACGTTCGAGAACGTCTCGGTTCTTTGCACTGAAATCTGCGTTCTCTCGCTGATCGATCGATAGATCAAAAAGCTGGCGTCGCTTACCTGTGCGCACGTACTTCCACTTCCCTTGCCGCACGGCATCCTGATCGTCAATGCGCCAGAACAGGGTGCGATCGCGAACCGGACTCGCACGGTTGATTACAGGTAACAGGTTTATTCCATCTAAAGGATATTTCGGGTCTGCAGGCATTTCAGCAGCAGCAAGAATGGTTGCGGTCCAGTCCATTGTGATCGCCATCTGGTTGTTGACGCGTCTCGATGGAATCACCGTGGGCCAACTCACGATTGCCGGCACACGAATACCACCCTCGAGTAGTTCTCCCTTCCGGCCGGAGAAGGGCCATTGATACGAGAAACGCTCGCCGCCATTATCACTAGTGAAGATCAGCAGAGTATTTCTCTCCAGGCCGGCAGTCTGTAAAGCCTTCATGAGCTGGCCAACACCTTCGTCCAGACTGCGCATCATTTCAGCGTAGAGCTTAAGTGAGCCGCCGCCGCCCATTGTCACGGGCTCAATTGTTTTCTTACTGAACACAACACGTTCCCCGCCTTTGCGATCCTGCCAGGGCCAGTGTGGAGCGGTGTAGTGAAGACTCAGATAGAAGGGCGCACTGCGGCGTCGCGTTATGAAGTTTAGTGCTCGCTGAGTCAGCAGGTCAGTTAGATACCCATTTCTTTCGACCGGCGTGAGATTCTCATAAAGGTCTGGCTCGCCTAATCCGTTCTTGTGCAGGTGATAATCGGCTGCACCAGCGAGCACTCCGAAAAACTCATCGAAGCCGTGTGCGTTTGGTCCCCACTCCGGACGAAACCCAAGATGCCACTTACCAATCAAAGCTGTTTGATATCCACTTTTCTTGAGAAGCGAAGCGATGGTTGGATGTTGTGGATCCAGACCTACATCATGATTGGTGGCGGGCAACGGCTCAAGCAGGCCGATTTTCAGACGGGCAGGATATCTGCCGGTGATGAAGCCGCAGCGCGTCGGAGTACAAACTGCGGACGCAGAATAAGCGTCGGTAAACCGCACGCCTCGGGCCGCAAGACGATCGAGATTAGGAGTCTTATAGTCAGGGCGGCCATAACAACTGAGATCTCCCCAGCCGAGATCATCAGCCAGGATAAAGATGACATTTGGGCGTATCGGTTTTGGATTGAGTTGAGAGGCGTCAGTCTTGCGACGAGTGAGTAGCAAACTTGCACCAGACGCCATGCCGGCCATGAACTTTCGCCGCGTTAGTCTCATATTTCTGATACTACAATGACTGCTGGCGAGTAGCGAAAGATTTTGCGTTGTGGTGGTCCAGTGATTGAGAATGAAAAAGCCCGCTCGAATAACTTCGAGCGGGCTTTTGAAAATAATCCCGGCGACTTCCTACTCTCCCACGCAGTTTCCCGCGCAGTACCATCGGCTCCAGCAGGCTTAACTTCCGTGTTCGGGATGGGAACGGGTGTGACCCTGCCGACAAAATCACCGGAAAACCGGTTGAAAATCGAATAGTGACTGATTGGCAAGTCTCACGCGCAAGCGCGAGTGCTTGTTGCTTGAGTAAATTTTATGGTCAAGCCAAGGGACTGATTAGTAGTGGTCAACTGAGCACATTACTGCACTTACATATCCACCCTATTAACCTCGTGGTCTACGAGGAGTCTCACTGGCAGGTCTAATCTTGGGTCTGGCTTCACGCTTAGATGCATTCAGCGTTTATCCATGCTCCACTTAGCTACCGAGCGCTACGGCTGGCGCCATAACTCGTACACTAGAGGTGGATCCATCCCGGTCCTCTCGTACTAAGGACAGATTCCCTCAAACCTGCTCCGCCCACACCAGATAGGGACCGACAATCTGTTACCAACTCTAAACAATTTTTTAGAGCCGGGCAGGTCATTTCTGCCTGCCTCTGCATGTCGCCATGCAGTTCGGACTATATCTTCACCTCTTCAGGAGGCACTCGGCATATAGTCTCTGAGGGTTCTAAACTTTGCAGAAGTTCTGTCAGACGATGTTTTCTGAATTTCGCTCCGTTCATTGAGAACGCAATTTCTGAAATTCTCCTCAAACCGTCAGTCGTCAAATGCTCCTTCCGGTGCATCATCTCGACGACTTGAGCGAATTTCAAAAACTCCTGTTGCTTTTCCGAGCGTAGTGGAAACCGCCGAAAGAACGGAATCACTCTCTCGTAGAGATCGCAATGTCTCTTCACGACCAGCACGTAGCTTTTATCGCGAGAGTTTGCCGCAGCGTTCTTCTTGATTGAACCACAACCAAGCGCTCCAACAAACAATTGCAACACTGAGATTCTCTCACCATTCTGACTGACGTGGAATTCAGGAATCACTTGTAAACCGAGAGTCACATTTGTTGTGGGATGAACTCCAACATAGAAGCATCCCTCTCCATCTGCGAAACCGGCCAAATAGTTCCCTGTTTCCACATCTACTTCCTGCATTGCTTAGCCTTCCCTGCTGATTGTCCGCACTGGTCGCATTGTCACTTCTGATGAGAAGTAGCGCCAGATTCTTAACCTCTTCGATTCCTCTAGAGGACGGACGTTCCAGCATATAGCCAAGTTTTAAGACAGCCAAGGTCATCAACTGTCTCGCGACGTTCTAAACCCAGCTCACGTACCGCTTTAATTGGCGAACAGCCAAACCCTTGGGACCTTCTTCAGCCCCAGGATGCGATGAGCCG
>Ga0209215_1000089_pt1 | contig 55131 bp, 43 predicted proteins | sample TexAe_OM2H0_M2_FD_187938 | JGI IMG/M metagenome (GOLD analysis project Ga0209215, IMG submission 187938) | Forest soil microbial communities from Davy Crockett National Forest, Groveton, Texas, USA - Texas A ecozone_OM2H0_M2 (SPAdes) (version 2) | ecosystem: Environmental > Terrestrial > Soil >... | reverse complement strand
GCCTTGCTGCGGAAGCGAGTATTCACGAAGAGCCCGGTGCGGGAAAACCGCACGCCGGGATCTGTGCGGGGGCTGTCGGGTAACTGGCAGTCCTACCGCAATCAACTTGTTTCTGACACCGACCCACGCTGAGAGGATTCTTAGCTCAATCGACCTCAGGGCTTTCCAGTTTCCAATTTTCTCTATAACTATCCTTTAGGAGGATCACGGCAGAACGCGCAAAGTTTTGTGTGAATCTCCTTGCGACCGAATGCCGGCGTCCGTTGGGGCGGGGCCGGGCCGGTCAATTTATCGAGCAAAAATATGGTAGCTAACGCGTCTAACCTTATCTTGGGTTGCGGGCCAGCGCCAATAAACAGAGTTGTGAGGGTACAGGAAGTCACGTGACCCTGAATTTGTGGCGAACCATTTTTCACAGACACCGGATCAGCAAAAATGAGATATGTCTCGCCAATCTCCATCGGGGGCCGATCGAAACAGGATCGTTGCTTTTGAGGAGAAAGGATTTCGACCTCAAACGCTTTTGGTCCTTTCCACCGCTCCCACACAAAAAACTTGACTCGATGGAGTTGCTCAACGTTGGATCCAATTTCCACGTCGAGAGGGCCACTTATCTGCATCACCTCGCCGACAAAGATGCTCGCGGATGTCTGAAATGCCTTGTCGACCCCTGGCGCAACGCAAGTGCATGCCCGCGCGCGCGTCTCATTCGCCAGCACTATCAGCAATAAACTCAATACGACGAGTGCTCTCTTTCGCATTATTGTTCCTCCGGTGGCAATCGGTATTCGACACCTTAACCGATGAACTCATCATCCTTCTTCTTTTGAGCTTCACGCTCACGGTCCGCGATCCAATTTAGCCAGTCAAGTGCGCTCGGACCACCCGGGTCATACACCCGCGGGAAGTCATTACCCGGACCGTGGGTTCCTGGTGGTTCCGGAAGTCCGATGATGATCGGCCCTGGACGCGGTGGGGGAAGCGTCGGATTCTTTGCTTTATCGCATAGTTTTGCCAGCTCTGCACTCGTTTTCTCGTCAATGTCCCATCTCGAAGTGTTCTTTGCAGTTAGTTCCTGCGCGTATTGTGCGGATTGGGTTATGTCTCCTCTGTCAGTGTCTAGAAATTTTTTGAGAAAACCGTGCGTAATCGCTTCGTGAGCACCAAGTCTTCCTAGCTCTGCGCCAATACTTGTTTGGCCTGCATATCCGCGAGTAGGGGCAATAGCATTAACTCGCTCAGTACTGACATAACCGTTCATTTGTGAGCGGATGGTAAATCCCAGTGAGCCTGGTTGGAGCTGCGCATGGGTCTCGTTCTGCCAATTAGTGACGGCATCGGCAGGGAATTGGTATGAGTAGTTCATTGTGAACGTACCACCATTAGCTGCTCCTGCGTTTCCGAATACAACTTTGTGACCCCCGGACTCGAAGATCCGCGTAATCTCATCTTTTAGATCGGTCAGGAGATAATCTGGGACCCCAACGAGTTGGAGATTGAACGTGCAGAGTCCGTTCGGATCCACGCCGTTTACGGGATCGTTCTGCGTGTAGGTATATCGATTGAAGCTCTGAGGATCTGTGATACCTCCGCGCAGCGGATCCGGAGAGGTCCAGCGACCTGCAAAACTGTCATACTTTCGGAACGGCGTGTGGTCTAACCCCGTGGCTTCGTCACGTTCCGTCAGCGCAAATCGTTGCCGCGCTTTGTCGGTCACCGAATATTTTTGCGACGTTGTGCGTAAACCAATGCCCGCCCAGATTTCTTCACCAAACGGCAGATAGTCATGTCGCGCAACGATTGTGCTCGAACCGCTGCCACTGTTGTCCATTAACGCCCGCGCCGAGCCTTGTAAATCGGTAAAAATATATTTGAGATTTGCACTGGTGGTCGTACTACTGCTCGTGCCAGGACATAAGAGCACGACGTAGCCCTGAAACTCGAGACTATAAGCAAAGCCATTGCGCACCTGGGTAAAAGTAGATCCTCCGGCGAGAGCAGCCAGCCAATATTGCTGACCGCTCGAGTCAGGACTGCGGTTAAGGAAGGCTGCGTAAAGATCCGTGACGTAAGTGTCGTGGTTAGTATTGGTGTACTCACTCGAGGTGAAAACAGCGGTTCCTAAATCCTGCGCCACCTTAATCAATTTCGAGTTACCCTGAGCCTGTGCTTTGCCCAAATCGGACGTCCACTGCGACAATTCCGTTGAAGTCGGATAGCGATGAAGTGCTCCCTGGAAAAAGTTGGTCACGAAAGCGGAGATCGTCATGTAGCCGGTCGACGATGCTTCATAGACTGCCAATACTTGCCCGCCGCGATAGATGTTCTCCCTTTCCATTGAGGTACCGTTGTAGTCAGCGACCAACTTGCCGAAGATGTCGTAGACCATCGTTCTCGTAGAATTGAACGAAGTAGTTTGCACACGTTGGCCCGCACAATCGTAGATGGATGTTTGTGACAGATCGCTATCCATCGCCGCGACGGAGATTTGGCGACCCTCGGCATCGTAGGTGTAGTTCAAATTGCGGAACTTTGCATCCTGCGTGATGTTGCCGGCGGCGTCGTAAGTTACCGGTGTAGAACCGCTGGTGATAAATCGGTTGGAGCTCGCCGTAATGTCACTTGAGATCACAGGTGTGTAACCGACACCTGTGTTGCTGGTGCCTGATTGAAAGCGGTTACCGTAACGATCGTAAATAAACTCCTGCTTCCAACTTGGCGTGCTGCCTGTGCCTTGCTGGTATTCCGCGGCAGTTGAGAGACGGCCGAGTTGGTCATACGAAAAACGCTGGTCCCACTCCTTCGTTGAAGAGCCGTTGATAACACCGTCAATTCGACCTATCTGGCCGGTGTTCTTCGACTTATCCACACTCCCGCTACTCTGCGTTACTTCGCCGTAAAGATAATCGTATCGCTGCAACTCCGAGCCACTGCTGCTCTGTTTCAGTTTGATCTGACTGACTTGGGAAGCGTTATTGTAGCCGATCGAACGCACGGCACCATTGCCCCATGTTTCTGACAACAGCGAGCCAGCCGCAGCGTAAGCCATACTCGACACAAACGTAGTCGTGCCATCGCTGATCTGCGAAAGTCGTCCCGCGTTGTCGTACGAGTTTGTGAGCACGCGGCTGGTAGGATAGGTTTCAGTGGCGAGTAAGCCCGCTAGATTGTAGGTATAGCTCAGCGAGTAAGTGTTACCACCGGTCACTTGCCGCTGCTCTTTAACCTGTCCCATGTTGTCGTAGCCGAAGTACGTGCCGCTAGCACCGCTGCCGTATGTCATCCCGATCAAACGACCATTGGCGTAGCCGTGATCATAGCTTGGTGCTCCGCTGGGAAGCGTCTGTGAGTCGTAATAATAATGCCTGTCCGGCGTAGAGTCTGAATAGTCGACTCCCGTCAATCGATTCAATCCATCGTACGAAAGAGTCGCAGATATACCACGAGCATCGGCGGCATTTGTTATCAGGCCGTTCGAGTTATAATCAAGCTTCCTCGACCAGGAACTGTTTCCGGTTAGGGAATCACCTAAGTTGTAGGAAGAGTTTACGGTCTCCTCGGCGACTTTTTCCCGGATCAAGCGCGACAGCGAGTCGTACTTGAAGTAGCGCGTCTGTGCGTCCTGTGTGATCTTAACGAGGTTACTCAGGACGTCGTACATGTACGAGGTCGACTGGTTTGGCGACCCGACGGTGCCCAAACCCGAGGAAGTGGGTTCATCCAATCGGATCGTGCGGCCCAACGCATCGGAGAGCTGCCGTCTCTGCTTGCCGGCCTGATCGGTAATCGTGGTGACATCGCCGGCGTATGTCGTTGAGACGGTTGTCGTGTAAGACGGATTAGCGTCGTCACCACGCGGCGACGTCACTTGTGTCGTGCGACCCAGCACATCAAAGGTCCGCGTGGTCCAGACTCCAGAAGGGTTTATCGAACAACTGCCGTAGCTGCTGGTGCAGTAATAAGGATTACTGATGCGGTAGGGTCGACCCATTGAATCATATTCAGTGTCGACAATAGACCAGCCATCGCCGGACGTATAGCTATTGAACGTTTGGGTTACGGCGCCTCGTCCATCGAAGTAGCTCCTACTCTCGACGTTTCGGCTCGAGTCAAGCTTAGTGGTTGCCACTAATTTTGAGTGATAACGGCTGGCGCTATCCGCCGCCAACTCGTTTGTATAGTCGTACGAGATTTCCCCGCCATTTGGAAACTCAATCGTGTCGGTCCGCAGGGTATCCTGGTTGTAATAAAAATAAGTTACGCGAGTGTTTGGATCCGTACTGGTGGACATCAAACCGGTATTCATGTCGTAACTTATGATCGACGTGAGATGGAGTCCGCCCGGATCTCCTTTTGTAATCGTCTCTGGATAGGCGTAGTCATCGTTCGCTGACGAATAGGTAAACGATTGCGTTTGGCAGCAGTCAACCTGTGCCGACATCACGTTGCCCGCGATATCGTACTTGGTCGTATGAGTAATGGCGTTTGAGGTGCTGGCAGCGTCCGGATAGGTGGTAACGCTGGTTACGTTGCCGCGATAATCGGTGTTCGAATCATAAGGATTGTAATAGCTGACAAGTTGCCAGTCCCAATTGAAACACGTGTAAAAACCGGACTCGTTGTAACCCCACTCTGTACAGACCCAGTCCCATGTTTCCTGAGGTTCCTGAAATGGATCCCACGTGGCGTCGTGCATGATGATGTCGTCGCGACTGGTGAGGTCTGCGTGTGAAATGCCATAGTTGTCGTAGCCATAAACGACACGGGCTGCGGCAGTCGAAGAGCCACCGGGAAATACTTTGACCATTGAAGGCAAGTGCAACAACCGGCGATTCAAATAATTGGACGACGTGACATACGTTGTCTCGGTGCGCCGGAGCTCCGAACCGAGGCTGCCGTCACTTGTGAAGTCTCGTTCACTGACAACTGATAGGTTGTTGTATGGAGTGTTTGAGTCGTAAGTGAAGACTTTGGCCGTAGTCTTATTGGCTTCGTTGGTGACTTTGATGTTGGCTATGCGAGGGGTGCCGTTGGATGAATTTTGCTCCCACGTAATCTGTGTTTTCGAGAAGACTAGCGGTGTTGAATCCTGATTCTGCACTCTTATCTCTTTGATGAGGCCATCATCCCAGTAGCCTGTGTTTTTGATACTGGTAGTGACCATCACCGAGTCGTCAGGCGCGGTAACAGTTGAGGTGGTCTCACTGGTCCCTTCCGACACCGCGAAATCGTATTGAGGCGCACTACCGCCGCCCGTGCGTCCTGCCCACTCATCGGTTCGATGTGCGAAGGTTGGCACGTCAGACAGGCTGTTGGCTGAAGTGTAATAATCGTACGACGTGGTTGCAGCCGTGTTGCTCGTAGTTTCAGAAGAAGTGACGCTACCGGTGCTGCTCGTTGAGGTCGTGCTCACCGTCATTCCCTGAATCCTCACTATTTGGTAGATCATTCCGTAGGCGGAATAGTCGAATCGATAACCAACATCTCCGCTAGTGCTGCTACTGCCTTCGGCGGTTGTGGGCAAGTAAATGTATTTAATCACTCGCGCCGTTGAAGGCTTGTCAACGTTGATGCCTGATTGGAACAGCCCGGTGGGCAGCGTCAAGTTGTCGTAATAAAAACGCATCACCTGTAGATCAGATTGCCCGGTGAGACCCGGAATGGTGATGGTCACGAGATCATTATTAGAGTCATAGTAAAAACGCACATAACGCCCGACTGTGTCGGTGATCGTGCTGATGCGTGGTCCAATATTGTTCACGTAGCTTATGCAAATGTAATTCCCGTTTCGATCGGTGATTGTGACTGGGTAACTGCGGTAACCACCACCGGCTGCTCCGTATGTTACTTGTGTGCCGTCGGGATAAAAAAGCGTGCCCCAGCCGCTGCCACCGGTGAAGTGAATAAAACTGCCGTCTGTAGTGTCGTAGTTGTAAGTGCTGGAATAGGCTAATGCGCGTCGCGTACCGTCGGCCTCGGTGAGAGTGAAGCCGGCGCTGCCTTGATCCTCGATCTGACCGAAGCCCAAACGAAAGCCCTGCGCGGGATAACCTGAATCGACATCGTAGGTCATCCACGTCGAACTGTCCGATGGATCTACTGACTTGTGCCACACCAGGCTGTTGTAAATCAATGAGAGTGCGACATCGACGCCTCGTCCGCGCAAGCCCACAATTGGTAAACCGAAACTAAAATTCCTATTGCCGCTCTCGCTAATAGACAGGGACGCCGCAGATGTCATTGCTCCAGGCTTCTTTTTTCCTGGCGGCGTACCGATTAAGTTGTCGGGCGAAAACAGAGAGGCAGTTTCGTTGTCGGGCAACGGATCGTCGTTCGGATCACGCATGAACGGCATGACTCGTGACAGCCCGGCTAGCCGACTAACGGCGTGCGATCGTCGCTGACGCAGCGACTTCTTTTCCGGCGGCGACAACTCACCAGCCGCCCTCATTTGCTGACGCAGCGCTTGTTGTAGCGATCGTCTGGTGGAATCGACTCGCTTCTTGCCGCCGTACGGATCGCTTGTACCTGCGACCACGGTTATGCGGATCGTCGACTGTTTTCCTCCAGCTCGCGCAGTTAACGTGGCTTCGCCGGGCATTCCTGCTAACGCACCGCCGTTCTTTTTAACAAAGATCACTCGCTTGTCGCTCGATTCCCATCTAGCCTTGAGGCCCTGGATGGTCCTACCCCCCAAATCCAGCGGAATGGCTACCAGTTGTAATGGTTCACGGGATCTTAGAGTAATGTTGCCAGTCACGTTCGAGTCGATTGATGCAACCTGGGCTTCACGTTCTGCCTTGCTCGGCGGCGGTAACGGTCTGACCCCTTTTCTTTCGCGTTTACCCTTGCTCGCGCCAACGCTAAGGCCGCCGAACAATGAGATCAACCAGGTCAATGCCTGATTCCCGACGCAACGAATGGTCTGATCGGTTGAATACAAAACCGCCGCTGATGCAGGTGCAGGTACCAGCGATCCGATCATCATGGATACCAGAGTTATTGCAACGATTCGTCGAAGAGAAAACGTAGCGAGACAACCTTTGACAGTTGGCATGAGAGCACTCCTCTTGAGGTTGAGTTGATACGCAGGTCTTCACCATGAGAATCGTGAACTTCACAGGGATGTCTCTACGTAAGGAACTGCCCGTTCTTTTACGGTTTGCTAATAGTCACGCGAGGCGATTCTGAGAAATGCATCACGAATAGTGGGGGAACTACGTTATGACGCTGCGTGATCCTACACCTTAATTGGACCACGTGCAATGACCATTCTTGCTGCTTTGAGTTGCAACAGCGTAATAATTTTTGCTTGGATGGCGAGTAGCTATTGTTTGCTTTTGGCGGAAACTATAACACCCTGCGACTAACCTTATCACATACTTGGAGTTGGACTGAGAGAGAATAGTTTAACTGCGATTCAGAGATGGTCCTTCGTCGCATGAGCCAAGAAGATGTAATCGCAAGCCTTCCTGTAAACGGTGTTAGCTTCATACATGAATCAGGATTAAGACGTGGCAGAGAAAAAGGGCCGCCGAAAGTGCTGGGTGGCCCTCAGATTTTTGGCTCCCCATAGTGGACAATCTTCGCAACTTGTTTTTGACGCCAACACCCGAAGTGCTCAGTTTCTTGCAACACGTGCGGGCAGCGCCGTAATCAGCCACTCATGATCTGGCCGAAAGCCATCGGGATGGCTATCGAGGGCGTTGAGTCGGCGAAGTTTCTCACCCCTGCTAAGAAGAGATACATCTTCTATAACAACGCCGTGAGATTCTTTCGGCTCGACAAGAGGTGAATTTGAGAAAAATTGAGTAAGGATCAAAAGAGTTCAGAGATCATCTACGCACAACGACGTGTTTGTTGATCCAGTCCGTCATAACATCCAAGTATCCCGCCGCCAATACCGGCCAGTGAGCTTGATCATTAGGTTTGGGCCAGACCAATAGCGCATGGTCGGCTCCGGGAAATACCTTAATTGAGTAGTCCTTGTTTCCTGCCTGGCTTAATGCCTTGCGGTAAACCGCCGTTGTCGCCGCAACCGGAGTTGACGAATCAAGTTCTCCGAACACAGCTAAGACCGGCTGTTTCACTTTTTGTAAGGCGAGCATCGGATCATAGTCCATTTGTAATTTCCAACTTGGGACTATGTCTTCCGGTTTCGTCGCCAATTGAACGCGCTCGGCCCATCTCTTGTCACGCGCGCTCCGCGTCGCGACTTCGAGCCTGTCCCAACCCTCGCCTCCGGCGCGCGCCACTTGCCACTTCAGATTCATGTATTCGAGCGCTTCCGCGATCTCTGTCTCAGAAAACCCGTCACGGCGCATCTCGGTCTCCGCCTGATATGTTACTTGTTGGTACGGCGGTACGCCGGTCCCTGAGACGTTGATGACGAAGGCGACATCTTTCGAAAGCGATGCGGCTAAAGGAGCGACCATACCTCCGTGACTTCTACCGCGCAGCCCGACGTGCTTGGCGTTAATATCCTTTCGGCTTTGCAGGTAATGAACTCCCGCCAGCGCATCTGCGGCGAAGTCATCAAAACTTTCTTCTCTATAATCGCCACCCGAACTTCCGGTACCGGGCTTGTCGTAAACCAGAGTCGCAATGCCTTGTCTGGCGAAGTAGTCGGCGTAAAACGACTCGGCTTCACGATCCGCATCGCCCGACCCTTGCAGGAGGAAGACGGCGGGGTGTCTGCCCTTAGTGCGCGGTAGTCTCAACGTCCCAGCGAGCGTAACACCGCCACTTTGGAAAGTGACGTCCTCTTCCTTATATGGCAGCGCAGTCGCAGGGATGCGCTTCAAGTAAAACGTATCGACGTGCCCGCCGCTCGGAGATGGAACCTTGCCCGCGATCGTGTTCCCTTGGACATTCCCTTCAAAGACTATGCCCGTAGGCAACTTAAATTTTAAGTTGGGCGCGGTGTAAGTGACATTTAGCGGCCATTTGAAGACTGCCGCCGCGGGTAGAGTAAAAGTGCCTTTGATGGTGCCGGATGTTGTAAAGTCAACCGCCATCTTCAACTCGCCAGCCGGTTGAGTAATCGCGCCTTCCCAATGTCCGTCAAGCTGCTTTTCTTGCGCACACAGTGAGGTGGCCCATAGCGTGCCCAATAGCAACCAGAACAGACCCATCATTACCAGTCTCTTCATCTACAATCCTTCTTTTAGTTAAAGGACTCTTGAGCACGTAGACGTTTTGTTTGCTCCTACTGTTAACGATACCCACGGCTAGCAGGCTTCAGTGCAAACAAAACGTTAATGGTCGGTTGTCATTTCGTGCCAGCCCGACCCACCCGCGACCAGCGAATCGGCTGCGGTTGGCCAAGTGCCACATTCATATTCTACTAAGGAACCAGAATGGTCGAGAATCGGGTCTACTACGCGCCATGCAGCTTCCACACTGGCGTCGGTAGTAAATAGCGAGTTCTCACCGCGTAGCGCGTCTCCCAACAGTCGCTCGTAAGGTGATTGTTCGCGCGCGCCCGTGTGGCGCGCAACCAGCTCGACGGTTTCCCCACACATTTCATCACCGGGCTGTTTTACCTGCGTGCCGACCGAGATTATTACTTCCGGACTCAACTGGAACCGGAAATAGTTTCTCTCAGAGGCTTCGATCTCATCGAATAGCTCGATCGGCGGTCGTTTCAGTGTCACCACCACCTCGGTGGTAGTTACCGGTAGGTTCTTCCCGGCCCTGATATAAAAGGGCACGTCGGCCCAACGCCATGTGTCAATGTAGAGCCGGACAGCCGCGAACGTCTCGACCCGTGAGTCTGAAGCCACACCTTTTTCAGAGCGGTAGCCGCGGAACTGGCCGCGTATCACATCGTTTCGGTTGAGCGGCCTCATCGCATTGAACAACTGAACTTTTTCGCTGCGCAACGCATCGTGGTGACGACCAGCCGGCGCATCCATCGCCAACAATGCAATCACCTGCAAGAGATGATTTTGGACCACATCGCGGATTGCACCCACTTCCTCGTAAAATGCGCCGCGACCTTGCACGCCAAAGTTTTCTGCCTGCGTGATCTGTACGTTGTCCACGAAGTTGCGATTCCAGATTGGTTCCAGAAAGGCGTTGGCAAAGCGGAAGTACAAAAGGTTTTGTACGGCTTCTTTGCCAAGATAGTGATCGATGCGAAATATCGATGATTCGGGGAAGACTTCATGAAGAACGTTGTTCAGTGCCTGGGCTGATGCAAAGTCACGACCAAACGGTTTCTCCACGACCACTCTCGCATTGTGAGCGCAGCTGGCATGGTCCAACCCCTGCACGACTGAGCCAAACATGCTGGGTGGGACCGCCAGATAGTGAAGCGGGAGCTGGGCGCCGTTTAGCATCTGTCTCAGGCGTTGGAAAGTTGCGGGATCCTGGTAGTCGCCGTCGATGTAATTCAGCAGGCTCGAAAGCTTCGCAAACGCGTGCGCGTCGAGACCGCCGAATTGTTCCAAACTCTCGCGGGCTCGCTCTCGCAGTTGGGCCAAAGTCCAGCCCGCGCGTGCTACTCCGATGATCGGAATGTTAAGGTTGCCGCCCTTGATCAGCGCTTGCAGTGCCGGAAAGATCTTTTTATACGCTAAGTCGCCGGTGGCGCCGAAGAAAACGAATGCGTCCGATCTGGGTGTGTTCATCAAAACGATTCCTATGCGTAGTCGGTTGCCTGGTCATAAAATCAATTGTGAACGTTGGAAGTCAGAACTTTCATTGTCAGCTAAGCCTAATAATCACCGCGGGATTCAATTCTGACTGGCTGGGTTTGCTGCAGCCTTTAACCCGAGCGCTTTTAGGTATCCGGTATTGATCCTGCAGTTCGGGAATTTTATGCCCTCTAGATAATCGCTCAGTGCCTTTTGTACCTTTTCGGTTGGGGGCCTGTTCTTCCTTACCTCTTCGAACGTAGTGCGCGGGCCGTTTGCAAAAGCCACAATCGCTGCCCAATCCTCAGGTGGATTTATCGACGCGACACACGAAGTCGACTCGAGCTTCTTGTACGGCCAGAAGTACCAACCAATGTGGTGTTGTTCCAGCAACGTTCTAAAGGACGCGATCCACTCGTCAGTGTTTTCGCCCGACTCTCCCATCCAAACAGGCACATTGTGTTTGTCGCGAAAATCAAGGTATTGCTGAATAGCCCCCTGGTTCACCTTCATCCAGTATTTGTGAAAGGTGTAGGCAATCTTATCGTCAAACGGCGGTCCAAAAACTTCGAAGTTGCCGTTCCACTGCGCGCCGCCAAGAAAGACCAGATGGTTTTTGTCGACCTCGCGTATGCCGGCGACGATTCTGCGATAGAGCGGCTCGAGCTTTGGGTTAAGGGAGGCGGTGTCGAAGTAGTGAGCGATCGGCTCGTTTAGTAGGTCGTAACCTATTACCGTTGGCTCGTTGCTGTAACCCGCAGCGATCTTACGCCAGATATCGACCGTTAACTGCTGACTCTCGGCGCTTTCAAAGAGAAACGGATAGCCCCAACTGTCATCTATGTTATCTCCGGTCTGTCCGCCGGGCGCGCCATGCATGTCCAGGACTACGGAGAGACCTTCCTGCTTGCACCAGTTGACAACATGGTCCAAGAGTTCGTAACCCGGACCTTCCAGCTTTTGCTGATCACTTTCTGAGACAAAAAGCCGATAACTAAAGGGTACGCGAACAGAGTTGAAACCTGATTGTTTGATGAACCTGATGTCTTCCCTCGTGATGTAGTTTTCCCGAAAAGCTCTCCAGAATCGTCGCGCTCCGTCTTCACCGATCAGTTCATTCACGACGGACTGAATCATCCGCGGAGAATTGGCCGTCTTGAACTTGAACATGTAACCTTCGGGCAGCAGCCAGTTTCCCAGATTGATGCCTTTCAAGAGCAGAGGTTTGCCATCGGGCGAGATAAGCTGTTGGCCTCGTCGCGTGACAAACTTTGACTGTCCAACGCTGGTGAAGGGAAGGCTCAGGGCCAACAGAACGATAGCCAGTAAGAGGATAAGGCTTCTTCTTGTGATCCTTGTCATCGGCATTTTCTCAGCAACACGAAGGATAGCATGAAGATCAGAATCGTTGCTGTGGGGGTGCTTCCAAAAAATGAGAACTATGCACACGCTAATCAGCCGTGCCGCATCGGTGTGTTACAAGTTCGGAAAATTGCCGGTAACCTCGAAGTAGATTGGATCCGGCAGTTCCGGAATCACGTCACGTTTAAGTTCGGTTACAGGAATCTCCGAGCGGTCTACGAGGAACACCCTTATTCTTGAGCGAGATGGCCTAGATGAAATGCAAACGGACGGCTCCATGGCCGTCCGCATTCTTGATTATTCTTAGGATATCTGGCTCCCGACAGTCCGAAACGCGCGGTCCCGGTACACGCACATCTGAGATTAAGAATTTAGATCCAGAGAACCTAGATCCAGAGTTTTATTGACATGGAGCCTGCGACAGAACTAGAGTCCCCGACGTTCTCAGGTTTCACACTTGGCATGAGCCCCTCGCAACCTGGCGCTTTTGTTTCACACAGTTCGCCGGGTGTCCTTTTAATCGCACATTCTGGCGATCTGTCAACCATCTTGACTTCACAGTCTAAAGGAGAATCGACGACATGACTACTTCTTCAGCCCCTACGGGCGTATCACCGAACAGTGACATCACCGCGGACGAAGTTAATAAAGCCCAAGAGGCTTGGTGCAACGGATTGGTGGAGATAAGCGAGGCGTACAGAGACAATCTGGACTATAGGCGGTTGGCCAACGACTTCATTGACCGTTTGTACGATTTCGACGGTGGCCGCGTATTCTTCCGCCCAACGCTAGCAATGGCGCCACAAAACTTCCGGACGACAAGGGCTGGCGCACTCGCGTACTTTATAGGTGAAAATCCCGCCTTCCCTAATGACAAAGGGTTCGCTAAGTTGCCATGGATATCGGCAACGTACGACAACGAAATAGAGGGGAACGACGCCATTCAAATCCACGGCAACATTGCCATCGTGATGGGCAATGTGTACCTGAGGCAAGCAGAGGTTACCGCCGGTGGCAAGGAGGTCGTTGTTGATAAGGTGTTCGTCTACCGGAAGGATAGCAATGGCACACTCAGGTTGATTGTACATAACTCGGCGGTCTCGAACCTCCCGAATACTGAGGAGCCGGAAGACAGCTTGAAGTGACGAGCCTTGTTGAGGGGATTGCTAAGATCTCCGAGCAACTTTGCCGCACGGTCACCGTAACGCAGAGATCATTATTCGTAGAACTCGAGGCCACCCTGGCGAGTGGCCTCTCCTTAGATTTATTAAGGACGAATGTTCCCCACAGTGGACAATCTTCGGTGCGCCAAGCAAAGCTTGGTGTTTCTGATTGGGTGCAAGTCCCGATTGAGAAAGGTCTAACCAATCATTCATACCGAGTGTTGCAGTCGTCAAGGAGGTGAGTCAATCAGCGCGCCTTGTTCGCTATCCCCAACATTGAGGTTTGCACTGTTGTCCGGTCCTTCATGCAATGTCGCGGGTTTTAGCAGAACTCTTAATTTTACTAAGGAATTCATACATTCTGCGTTTTACACTGTTTGCATAATCTTCAGTCTAAGCACTCAGTTGTGCCTTAGTTGTGACAGGCATTTCATGACGCATGTTCGGCAAAATGGCAGATGATACCGCGTCGCTACTCTCCGCGAACGGGAATCGGCCAATGTGTAATACTCTTGCCAGATTTTAATATGTGGCTATACTTTTACACATGCGTAAAGAGCTCACCAAAGAGAAGCAGGTTCTCGACCTCGCGCGGAAGGCAAAGATACTACGGATTCAAGATCTAACCGAAAAAGGAATTCATCCGGAACATCTACGGCGACTCTATCAGCGAGGCCTGCTGGTCCGAATGGGCCGTGGTGTTTACATGCTTCCGAACGCGAGAATCTCCGGCAACTTTTCTCTCGCGGAGGTGGCAAAGAAGGTACCGCGAGGCATTATCTGTCTCCTGTCGGCCCTCCGTTTCCACGACATTGGCACGCAAAGCCCTTCCGAAGTCTGGATTGCGCTTGACCGAAAATCTGCCCGTCCGCAGGTTGAGACACCAAGGCTTCGCGTAATGAGATTCTCTGAAGCAGCTTTCTCCTCGGGTGTTGAGACTCACAAGATCGACGGCGTTAATGTCCGAGTTTATTGTCCGGCGAAGACCGTCGCCGACTGCTTCAAGTATCGCAACAAGATAGGACTAGATGTGGCGATTGAAGCCCTGCGCGAATGTCGTCGTAACCGCAAGTGCAAAATCGATGATCTCTGGAAATATGCGAAAGTCTGCCGGGTTGCAAACGTGATGCGGCCCTATCTGGAGACGATCGCATGACTCGGCCTTTGCGAAATATCAGCGCTTCAGTTGAAAAGCGATTACTGAACCTCTCGCGGCAATCAGGCGAAGATTTTCAGTATGTTCTAATGCGCTATGGATTGGAACGGCTAATGTACAGGTTGGCTCGTTCAGTCTACGCAAAGGAGTTTGTGGTCAAGGGTGCCATGCTACTTCGAGTATGGACCGGCGAACAATATCGGCCGACTAAGGATTTGGACCTGCTTGCGATCCGGGATAAATCTCCCGAAGAACTAAATCAAACATTCCGCGACATCTGTACACTCACTCTTGAAGACGACGGCTTGGTCTTTCGTAGCGAGACGATTCGAGTTCGGCAGATTCGGGAAGACAATGTCTACGGAGGCATGCGCGTCACGCTAGAATCTCGACTAGGCAAGATACGAATTCCATTGCAGGTCGACATCGGCTTCGGTGATGCGGTTACTCCCGAAGCACAACAGGAAGAGTTTCCAACGCTCCTCGATTTTCCCGCTCCCATTCATCTGACCTATCCGAGAGAAACTTCTATAGCAGAGAAATTCGAATCAATCGTAATCTCGGTCTCACTAATAGCCGCATGAAAGACTACTACGACATTTGGTTGCTATCGCAGCAGTTTGATTTTGACGGTGCGAACTTGATGCGAGCTATCGAGGCGACCTTCAGGCGGCGCCGCGCTGTATTGCCAAATGAACTACCAATTGGTTTGTCAATCGAGTTCGTTTCTAACGCTGGCAAACTAGCGCAATGGGAGGCCTTTGTTCGCCGGAGTAGATTAGACACGAAGGAGGTCAGCCTCGAAACGGTCGTGAAAGTAATTGCGGATTTTATGATGCCGCCATCCATCGCCGCAGCTGAAGGAAAAGCGTTTTCGCTGAGATGGACCACAAGTGGGCTCTGGCAAATGCGATGAATACTCTTTTCATTTGTCCGGTATCTTTTGCAGGCTCAGTTCGGAATGTCTAGAACCTCAGGTGTGACGTCTTGTTACCTGAGCGATGCCGAGCTTAAGCTGAGTCGCCTTACTTGTCTGGTTCACGTCAGAGGTGGGCCTAAATCTGATAAGGTGCTCCCGCGCGCTCAGTCACATAAGCAGACAGTATGTAGCGCGAGACTGTAGTCGCCTTTCCCTATTCAGTTCCAAGTGGCCTTCGACGGCAGATCTTTCCGTTTACACTGCAGTAGCTTTGAAGATCCTGATCGATACCCTGCACACCTCTTTGAGTATTTCTCGGACGAACATCTTGGGCATCTTCGGGTTAAGCTCTTCCGTTCGGCGAGAGATCTCCCCTTCTTCCACAACCTCGTTCAGTGAAAGATCCCTAACATAGTCCAGCAGGGTCCGGCGATAACGGCTAAGGGTGTCATCAGAGTGTGTAGTCCGAAAAGAAATTCAAGAGTTCCACGAGTACATCTTCGGTTGTAATTAATTTGGTTTCTGCAACCAGTTTGCTGGCGGCGATGGCGCGCTCGTGCCACTTGTCTCTGGGATTGAAGAGAGCCACAAAGTAGAGCGTGTCGACGAATGCGACTTTCACGGCTGCTGCTTCGGCGCTCCGTAGAGGTAATGGTCAAGATTGATCGAGCCGTCGGTGGGTACGTTCTCCCAGGTGTCTGCGGGTAAGCCAGCGTTGATCTGGTCGACGACCTCCCAAACTGGTCTGCGATCCGCACCCGTTCCGTTAGGTTCTGAGGTTGCGCCGCTGGCAAGAGTATCAAGAAGTCGGAGTGCTTCCTGTTGTTTGTTCGGCGGCAGCGCTCGCACTTTGTCAATCAGATGGTCTTCAAGATTTGCTGTCATCATCCTTCTCCGGTTTCGCGAAAGAAACTCAAAGAGTTAAGTGAGTTAGCATTGTTAGGACCCCCCCTTCATACGCCAGCAAGACGAGAAGTGTGCAAGAGCTTGAGGGCAGTTTGCTAACGGCTCGTTAACAATGTAAACACGGCGGTGAGATCGGCCAGAGACTAATCCGATTAAGATTGTGAACTCTATGCCCGAGACCAGGCGAAGCTGAGTGTAAGGATGCGATCAATTTCGTCTACCGGGATTCCCGGCGAGGGCCAAATCGCATGCGCTGGCTTCATAAGACTGGGTATGATTGTAGATAGAGCAAGCGCATAGTTATCGTCCTTATCCTCACCTTGTATGCACCAGCGGGCGTGACGAGCGATAGCACCTGCGATGACATCGGCAAGCTGCAGTCCTGCCCATTCTTTTGATTCTTCATTTCGCGTTCTTCCTACCCCTATCGGAAATCGAAAACTGTGATCCGGGCCAAATGCGTATTCTCTTGACGGTACGTTCTTATCAACAAGCAAATCCCACAGGTATCTGTCACGAGCCATTGCCGACGATGTATCGTGGATAAGTGTTATGTTTTGGCGCGCTGGAATTCCTTCCCTCCACTTTGCTACAAGTGCAAGCGTCATCGCCACGGCGACGTCAAGACAGTGGTCAGAACTGTTTAAAAGCTCGGACATCAAACCAGGCTCCCTCATACGCAGAAACGAGAGCATCCCATTGGCTTGTCTGGGATGTCCCTTAGCAGAGACGATCTCGGAGAAAGAGTCGAAGGACTCGCGAGTGCGGAGAAGCATCATACGGTGAAATCGTCCGAGCAGGTCATCGAAGTACTCGATGCCACAAAGAAGAGGCAACAGGTTAAAATATGTCGACGAGAGTAGCGTGTTCGCACCGTCTCTGAATAAGTCAATCCCTTTCTGATTGGCTGCCGGAGCAACCAACAAATCAACCATCTTCGTAGTCAGCGTATATTTCTTGTGTGCGATCGCTAGCTTTACCATGTTTGGTTGCGATGAGAGATGCTGCAGAAACTCTAGAACCATTCTTTGCTGCGCTGGCCTCTTAGCAAGCGAGACATGTTTGAGTTCTGCGGCGCGGACCTGTTCAAAGAACTTGGCCTTCAATTCGCTACTTCTTCTTTCCCCGCAGTTCAGACTGGCGATGCTGAGGACTGGTTGCTCACAGCTGAGCAAGTCTTGGCCGGTGTAACCACATTCGTCGACAAAAAGTAAAGACATAATACCTCGTTCCTCCAAACCATGATTCCGTCGCATGATACTCCGCGACATGGCGATTTCTTAGATAGGTGCCGAATGGAAACTGATCCGATCTTGGGACTCAAGCAAGACAGCTAAAGTAATGTAAAGAGCAGTCGCCTTCGGAATTGCCTTGATTTCACGTTGCAAGACGTCTATGGCTTCATCATCACGATTGAGTGTCAAGGCCAGAAGTCCAAATGCTAACTTATCGTAAGGCTCATAGTCTTGTGGGTGCGTTCGGATTAGATCATTGTAAACGTCTATTGCTTCTTGATATTTCTTGAGTCCTGCGTAGGCATCAGCCAGGCCATATATCGCGGGCGCATAGTCGTCTTTCAGCCGGAGAGCCTTCTTGAAAGCTTCTACCGCTTCGTCATAACGATGCTGTGAATCAAGGTCGGAGCCTTCATTAACGCATGTAGCTACTTCGCCTCTGGTACCTGTTACCGATTTGCGAGGAGAGTTACTCGGGAAGGGTCTTCGTCCTACTAGCAGTCTCGCTCGCGTCACTTGAGGTAGTAATTGAGAGATCGAAATTGAGATTCTGTCCCTCCTCAATCGCTACAACCGCTACACCGATGACCTCTCCTCGACTATTCAACACTGGCCCGCCGCTGCTTCCATGTGAGATCGGCGCTGTGATCTGCACGTAGTCTCTGCCGCGTAATGCGCTAACTATTCCTTGCGAGAATGTTCCCTCAAGGCCTTCAGGATTGCCAGCCACATAGACAACATCGGCCACCGCGATTCGATTGCTCTTTGCGAGAGTGAGCGGACGGGCGAGGGCCCCTTCCAATTTCAGAAGCGCGGCGACTGCCGCAGGTGACGAGTCGCCAAGCAGTTGGTGCCGGACATTAGTGCTTCAGCAAGCAATCCCAGGGTACAGAATGACCAAGAACCAGCGACTGCTCTACGAGGAGATCGCGCGTGCCCGATACCTTGTCGGGAATGGATTCAGATTTTGTTTGGGTCAGAGCCAATCACGGCAGCAACTTGGAAGAAGATAACCGCTGATGCCGATCAGAGTTCGGGGATCATCACCAAAGAACTACTATCAAGAAGGCGAGAGTAGCAACGCCGGCCAGAATTACGCATCATCGCAACTTTCCGTTGATTGCCAAATTACTCTGTTGTGAAATACATACCGCGTTGGATTTCACAACAGGCCTCATCCTCGCCTCACCTCGACAGCGATTCCAGAATTCGGCGCTTACCCTCGATTTCCGGTTAATGTCCTAGTTTCGGGGCTTGCGTTCGAGTCAATCATCTAAGCAACACCTAAGCCGGAATTCCTTAAGGCACGATGCTTGAGACTGGTCTGCGTGTGAACCAGCCTGAATACCAATTGATTGCTCGCACCAGGGAGACGTGGCAACTCCGCGCTGGTCGTAATCTTTCGGACGAAGATGCGCGTGAGATTGCCGAGAACGTCACCGGATTCTTCAGACTCCGCCGCACATGATTATGTACAAGATGGTATTCGCCTACTAGAACTCTCAAAAAAGGCCTATCTTCTGTATAAACAGCAAGATTCAAGCGAAAAGCGAAAATTGCTCAATTTCGTGTGTTCGAACTCAATATGGAAGGATCACACTCTCACCGCGACGTTTCGCCAACCGTTTGATCTACTTGCAACTACGAACACCACTTGGCAAAGAAAAAAGGCCGCCGGTGTCGATTCCAGCGACCTTCGTCCTATCTGGCTCCGCAGGTAGGACTCGAACCTACAACCCTTCGGTTAACAGCCGAATGCTCTGCCATTGAGCTACTGCGGAATAAGCGCCCTCACATTGTCTCCGAAGACCATGTGCAGGGCGCGAAGCGTTTTTATAGCAGAAGGGTTCCGAAAGCGTCAACCGTCCGCACCCGCTACGCCCACACTCGCTACGCCCGCACCCGCTACGCCCACACTCGCTACGCCCACACTCGCTACGCCCACACCCGCTACGCCCGCGCACCGCTGCAAACTTGCGCTTCGCAATAATCTGCGAGAATATCTCCAGCCCTGAATTCCCTTTGAGAAAGGTCCCCCTGATGGAACGCCGTACAACTGCATGGTATAGCCCAAACCTGAACATGGAAATGCCGCTCGTCTCATACGGGCATGCCGGACCCCCGCTGCTCATGTTTCCTACAGCTGCCGCAGACTATCTCGAATATGAACGGTTCTACCTTGTCGATGCGATCAAGTCGTTTATCGAAGCCGGCAAACTGCGCGCGTATTCCATCAACAGCGTCAATCGCTACAGCCTGCTGAACGAGAAGATGCCACCGCATCTCAAAGCAGAATTGCTCACGCGCTACGATCGTTACATCACTGACGAAGTCTTGCCGCTGATTCGTAAGGATTGCGGCGACGGTGAGAACCGGCCGCTAACCACCGGCGCGAGTCTGGGCGCCTTTCTATCAGCAAATGCTTACTTCAAACACCCGGATGTCTTTCGCGGCGTCATCGCGATGAGCGGCAGCTATGACGTGCGTTCCTATCTGAAAGACTTTTACGACGACAACGTCTACTTCAATAATCCAGTCGATTATCTTTCAAATCTCAACGACGACTACTTCCTACCATTGCTGCGGAAGGCTGATGCGATCCTGATCATGTCAGGGCAGGGAAACTACGAAGCACCGGAACGCAGCCGCGCTTTGTCAGACATTCTCAACGCCAAAGGCATTCCTCACACGCTGGACCTCTGGGGCCACGACGTAGACCACGACTGGCCCTGGTGGCGCAAGATGCTGCCGTATGCCTTGGAGAAGTTGTTGTAGATGCTCTGGAAAGAGAGCAGGCCACGGATTTACACGGAGAGAGACGGATTTGTTACTTTGGTTACGCATCGCCCTCAAGCTTTGATCGCGACGCCGTGTTTACCAGCCAGTTTGCCGTCCCTGAAGGCGATCTTGCCGCCGACAATCACCAGATCGATTCCTGACGAAAACTGGTTTGGATTGTCGATCGTTGCGTTGCCGCGAATCGTTGCCGGATCGAAGATGGTTAGATCCGCGATCGCTCCGTCTTCAAGCACGCCACGACCTTTCAGCGCCGGCGCAACCACACTGCGAGGCAATGAGGTGATCTTCTCGAGAATCCTTTCGAGAGGAAGACCAATTTCCAAACCGTGGCGTATCGCAGTGGCAAAGCAACCCGCACCGCGTGGATGAGAGTTGGCACGCGGCTCAAACTGAATACCACCATCAGAGCCGATCATACAGAAGTCTTCTTTGAGCGCGAGGTTAACGGTTTTGTCGAGCGGCATTGTTCCCTCAGGAACAGCGGCGAGCGCTGACGACTTGCGATAGTGTGCGAAGGTGCGTGCTGTGAGTCGTTCCGAACTACCGACGATTCTCAGGTCTTCGAATGTGAGTCCGTAACGTTGTTGCCAACCCGGACCGAAGCGGTTGTTCGAAAGATATGTTGCCCAAAAGGAATAAGGATAAACACAGGTGGTGATCGTCAGACCTTGAGCGTTCGCAGTGCGAATTTTCTCGAGTGCCTGGTCCATGTGAAACGTCCCGCCCGTTGAGTGAAGATGATCGATATGAATGCGCGTGCCGCTGTCGCGCGCGAGACGAATCGCCTCGTCAACTCCTTCCAGTTCCTTTTCATTCGAGGAATAACGCAGATGCAAAAACATTGGTCGGTCGTACTTCCTGGCGAGCTTTGCATACTCCAGCATCTCGGCGTAAGGAGCAGGCTGGTATTCGAGACTATGCGACACACCGAGTGCGCCTTCTTCCAGGTTTTTCTCAATCTGACGTTTAACGCCTGCGCGCGTGCGCAGCGCCATTACGAAAGTTGATACACCGAAATTAATTGAGTGGGGCCGGTTCGAGAATGAACGGTAGTACGCGCCGCAATCGGGACTGCCTCCATGCATTTGCAGCGCAGTGGTGACACCGTCTGAAACTTTGTACTTCTCGAAGATCTGATAGGTGCTTTCGGGTGAGGTGGAATTGTCCGCCAGAATGTCGATGAAACCAGGAGAGATGACGCGGCCAGTAACGTTCAACGTCTCAGTGCCGCGCAGGTCGATGCCGAAGCGAAGCCTGCCTGCTTCATCTATGCCGACGTCGACCGTTCGCCATTGACCATCAATAAACGAACGTCCGCCACGAAGAACCAGCGGAAGAAGCGGCTTTTCTACGGAACCTTCGATTCGTTTGCAGGCAGGCAGAGCGAGACTAGCTGCCGCAAGGGGAATCGACATCTGGAGGAACGTTCTGCGTTTCATCGTCGGGGGAAACCTCAAGGGCACCTGCCCTCAGGTAGACCATGGTACAACAAGTTGAGCCACGGATTTTACGATTATTGTTGGATCACCGCTGATCCGCTCGTCGAACCAAGTATGCGGTCGGCTTCGGCGCGGAGGTTATCGAGTTCTTTCTTTAACACTTGATACCGCTCGACAGCGTCGCGCCCGACCTTCTGGTCCACGTTGCTGGTCATGCTTGCGAGATAGGTGATGTGCGCCTGGAGACCGGGCTTACCGTAGCGCACCGGTTCAGTTAGCAGTTTTCCAGCGAGCGCAAGCACTCTCGTATCGTTGGGTGATTTACCGATTGCTTGTCTCACTTTAGCGACGAGTTCATTGACGCTGCTCACGAGCTCGCGCATGCGCATGTTGTGCTCAAACTGTTCCTGCAAGTCGGCCAGCGTCACGCCATCGGCCGCGACTCTTGGATCTACAGCCACGTTAAAAGGTTGCGTGAAGTTCGCACCGCCGGTTTTTAATCGCACCTGGTACTGGCCCGGCGGAAGCGTCACTCCCGTCTGATTTCGTACGTCCCATGCAAATCGATTGATACCTGCCGTTTTTGTGACTCGTGGCGGAGCAGAAAAGCGACGCGCCGGCGCCGCATCAGGATCAGGTTGTGACTCTGGTCCAGCCGTACCAGCTCCTGGCATGTTTTCTCCTCCAGCGCCACCACGGCCGGGACGCAATGCGGGAGCTTCGCTGCTATAAGAATTAAGCACTGTACCTTTGGCGTCGAGGATATCGATCACAACTGGCGCCGTCGATCCTGGCGGCAGGTAATAATCGATCACCGGTCCGAGCGTGGTTGGACCAACGCGTGTTCGATATCCATCGCGTGGTTTGAAGAGATTGAGACCGGAAACATTCATTTGCGACGTCAGCTGATGCAACGGCGTCAGATTGTCGAGAATCCAGATCGCACGTCCCTGTGTCGAGACAACGAGATCTTTGTGATGCACCTTGATATCTGAAACAGGCACGTTCGGGAGATTTAATTGAAACGGTTGCCAGTGCGCGCCGTTATCAAATGAGATGAACATGCCAAATTCAGTGCCGGCATAAAGCAATCCTTCACGATCCGGATCCTCACGCACAACACGCGTGGGCCAATCGGCAGGAATCCCGTTCTTTCCATCGGTTAACCTGGTCCATGTACTGCCGTAATCATTGGTGCGGTAGATGTACGGCTGATAGTCACCGAGAAGCCAGCGATAAACCGCAAAGTATGCGGAGCCCTTGCGATGCGGCGACGCTTCGATGTACTGCACCCGACCGCCGCTGGGTAGATCCTTTGGAGTGACGTTGGTCCAGGTTTTGCCATTGTCGCGGGTAACATAGAAAGGCCCGTCGTTCGAGCCGGTCCAGATAACACCTTTTTCGAGTGGCGACTCCGTAATCGCATACAGCGTGCTGTAAAACTCTTCGCCCGTAACATCGCGCGTGATGGGTTCCCCGCTGGCGCCCTGGCAACAGTCCGGATGCGCCGTCAGATCGGGTGAGATCCTTTCCCACGTCACGCCTTTATCACGCGTGCGATGAACATACTGCGATCCGTAATAGAGCACTTCCGGATCGTGCGGCGACGTCGCCATGGGCGAGACGCGCTGCATGCGGTAGATGAGATCGCTGGCGGGATTTCCGTAAAGCGATTGTCCGCCAATCCAGTAACTCTTCTCCTGCCCGGTCTTGAGATTCATTACGCCGTACTGTCCCTTGCACGAACCATAAACAATGTCCGGGTTCAAAGGATGCGGCATGATTGGACCAGTTTCGCAGCCCGGACCACTGCGCCAGTCAGTGGTCGAAAAAGGTTCAGCCTGGCTCGAAATGATTAGCGTCGAGTTGTCCTGCTGCGCGCCGTACAGTTTGTAAGGAAACTGATTGTCCACCCAGATGCCGTAGATCTCTGACGTCGGCTGATTCATTTGCGACGACCACGTGCGGCCGCCGTCACTTGAGACGTTCGCACCTCCATCATTGGCCTGGATCATGATCTGACTGTCTTTCGGATTGATCCAGATGTCGTGATTGTCTCCGTGCGGCGTGCGGAGTGGCGTGAACGTTTTACCTGCGTCGGTAGATTTGAAGAAACCTTCGGCGCCCGCGTAAACCACATCTGCGTTCGATGGATCTGCGCCGAGAGTAGTGTAATAAAAAGGCCTCTGGATCAGCGCGCCTTGCGAATTGATAAGCGCCCAGGTCTGGCCCGCGTCATCAGAGCGATAAAAACCACCGCCGGGCTTTGCTTCGATAAGAGCATAGATTCGATCCGGATTTGCGTTGGAGACGGCAAGATTGGCTTTGCCGATCAACTCACTCGGAAGACCATTAGAGATCTTGTTGAAATGTTCGCCACCGTCAGTACTCTTGTAGAAACCACCTTCGCGGGCGCCGCTAATGATTGTCCATGGCTTGCGTTCGAGATGCGACATCCAGGCATAAACAACGGTGGGGTTCCCTGGTTGTATTTCGACGTCCATCGCACCGACGGCATCCGAGACGAATAGAACTTTGCGCCACGTTTGACCACCGTCAGTGGTTTTGAAAATGCCGCGTTCGTCATTTGACTTGAAGATGTCGCCGCCCGCTGCGACCCAAACGATATCCGGATTCGTCGGATGAATTCGGACTGCGCCAATCTGTCCGGCATTGTAGAGACCAATGAATTTCCAGGTCTGCCCGCCATCCGTCGATTTGTACATGCCGCGACCTGTGGAGACATTGCTGCGCACACCGTCGGAGCCAGTGCCGAGATAGATGATGTTGGGATCTGAATCCGCCACCGCTACAGAGCCGGTTGATCCAAGCGGCACCTTGCCGTCAGTGATCGGAGTCCAGCTTACGCCGCTGTCTGTCGTACGAAACAGACCGCCACTTGCGACACCCATATAAAACGTCTTCGGTTGCGAAGGAACTCCCGTCACGGTGGTCACACGTCCACCGCGCGCCGGTCCAACAAGCCGATACCGCAGGCCTTTGAAGAATGACGAATCAATAGTTTGTGACTGAACAGGAATCGCGAGCAGCAGAAGAATGAGTAACAGTGAACCCGACCGAAACATTGATCGCCCTCCGGATCAGACCGTAAAGAGGCACAAAAGCCCGCGTTATTATTTTTGTGCTTTAGTGCTTCTTTGTGGCCGACGCTTTATGTAGCAGGCGCGAACCAACCGCGAATGCTTCTCGCGACCTGCCGGAAGAATCGAAGAATTCGTCTGAAGACCAGGAAGGATATTACCAAACCGGCGCCAACAATGACGAAGATCAGCACGGGTACAAAGACTGAAACAACTACGGAAAGGACCGCCACAATGTCCTCGGCGATGCTCGCGACCCAGTTTGACACCGGCTCAGGGCTCGCATTCAACATGGCTCGCGTTGCTGCTTTAGTACCATGAGAGCTGAGTGCAAGACCGCCGCCGAGCAAAAGCGCAGTCACCTGAATGCTCCGGTCGAAGGCGCCAAACGCACTCGCCGCCAGAACTGCGCCGGCGGGAATTCTGATAAAGGTGTGAATCACGTCCCAGGTACTGTCGACATACGGTACCTTATCGGCGACAAACTCGATGATATACAAAACAACAGCGATGCCGATGATCCACCAGCTCGTTAACACCTGGAGTTCACCAGGAAGTTGCAAATGCGTAAACCGGCCGAGCAATCCGAGCGTAGCGACAGCCGCATAAAGATTGATTCCCGAAACCCACGAGGCGCCCATCGCGATTGCGATTGTGGAGATCAGTTGTGTCATCGGCGTCGAATTATATCAAGCAAGCTAGCATCAAATAGGCACAAAAGGTTAGTTTAACGCGACTGCATGCAGCTTCTGGAGCACACACCTGTTTTCGATGTAGACACCGCCGCAGTGATTGCCGGCGAACACTTTTGCATTCATGCGCGTGCACAGGCGTTGCCGAGTGAACGCGACCAGAACTTTCTGTTAACGAATCACACAGGTGAAAAGTTTGTACTGAAAATCGCGAACGCCCTCGAGTCGCGGGCTTTTCTGGAGGCCCAGAACGCGGTTCTCAAACATCTCCAGCGACAGGTTTCGTTCTGTCAAACACTCATGCCCGCCACCTCAGGAGAAGAAATCGTCACGGTGAATGCCGCAAACGGAGTGACGCACTTAGTTCGCATGGTCCACTATCTTCCAGGCGTGCCGCTTGCCGAAATCAGACCACACACGGCGGGATTGTTGCACGACCTCGGTAGCAAACTCGGACAACTCGCGCGAGCTCTCGCAGACTTCGATCACCCGGCAGTCCATCGTGACTTTCACTGGGATCTGGCGAACGGCAATCGTGTGGTCAATGAGTTTGCTGGACTCGTCGATAATGCGAACCTGCGAGATCTGGTTTTGAAATGCACCTGGGAGCCACAGACCCTCTTACGACGAAGCGTGATTCACGGCGATGCCAACGATTACAACGTGCTCGTGGATCCGCAAAGCCTGACTGTCACTGGTCTACTGGATTTCGGCGACATGGTTTACAGCTACACTGCCGGCGACCTCGCGATTGCGATCGCTTATGTGATACTCGATCAGACTGATCCTCATGCGGCCGCAGCAGAGGTTGTAAGTGGCTTTCAAAGCGAGTTTGTATTGCTCGAAGATGAATTGGATGCCTTGTGGTCTCTCGTGCGTTTGCGACTGGCGATGAGCGTTTGTCTCGCTGCACATCAACTCAGGCAGCAACCTAAGAATAAGTATCTACAAATTAGTCAACAGGCAATCGAAGAGAATTTGCCACGGATTTACGCGGATGACGGACGATTTGATTAAAGAGCGACAGAGGCTGCTCGGACGCAATCTGAGCGTTGCGTATGAAAAACCGCTGCATATCTTGCGTGGCTCGATGCAGTATCTTTTTGACGCCGACGGTCGACGCTATCTCGACGCCTACAACAACGTCGCTCATGTTGGTCACTGTCATCCGAAAGTGGTTGCCGCAGGCCAGCGGCAGATGGAACTTTTGAATACGAACACGCGCTATCTGAGCGAATTGCTCCTCGGGTATGCGGAGAAAGTTACGGCTACACTGCCGGAGCCGCTGAATGTTTGTTACTTCGTCAACTCGGGCAGCGAGGGAAATGAACTCGCCATCAGGCTCGCACGTGCGCACACAAAAGCACGCGACATGATTGTGTTGGACCATGCGTATCATGGAAACACGACAACGCTGATCGATCTCAGTCCTTACAAGCACAACGGTCCGGGTGGCGAGGGACCACCGTCCTGGGTACACGCGGTGGCGCTACCTACTACAGAACTGGACGCCACAGAGGTTACCAACCTGGTCGCGAAGATAGGACCACGCCTCTGTGGTTTCATTGGCGAGTCGCTGCCAAGCGTTGCCGGACAGATCGTTCTTCCTCAGGGCTATCTGGGAAGAGTTTACGATCTGGTACGCGGTGCGGGAGGAGTCTGTATTGCGGATGAGGTTCAAACCGCGTATGGACGGATTGGCGCCCACTTCTATGGATTCGAGAAGTACGATGTGGTTCCGGATATCGTTGTGCTCGGTAAACCGATTGGCAATGGACATCCGATCGGCGCAGTGATTACAACGCGAGCGATTGCCGACTCGTTTGACAACGGAATGGAGTTTTTCAGCACGTTTGGCGGCAACAATGTCTCTTGTGCAATAGGTCTGGCGGTTCTGGAAGTGGTACAGGAGGAGAACCTGCAGCAGCATGCGCTCTCGATTGGCGGACGTTTACTCGAAGGCTTACGAGAACTGCAACAGCGCCACGCGCTTATCGCTGACGTACGCGGTTCGGGTTTTCATCTCGGCGTCGAACTCGTACGCTATACACTCGAGCCGGCCACGCACGAAGCCACGCGGATCGTGAATCACATGCGCGAACACGGCATCCTGCTCGGCACCGATGGTCCACATCACAACGTGATCAAGATCAGACCCCCAATGCCATTCGACTCCGCGAACGCGGATCAACTCCTCACCACGCTTGACGAGTCCCTTAAAAAAACATCGGACGTACTGTAGGGGCGGCCACGGAGGGCTGCCCCTACAGTATGTTCCGAGAGGTCTTATTGAGTTGGTGTGGTTTTCTTCTCCGGGAAGAGGGTTACTTTCACGAACGATTGAGTGTTCAAATAAAGCTTTGCGGCATCCTTGATCGTCGCAGCGTCGAGTTTCCGGTAGAGGTCGGGTATTAACCAAATGCCGGCCGGGTCCTCATCGTTTTGGAATCTCAACGAAATCTGGTTCAGCAAGTAACCATTCTGCTTACTATTCGTTTCGAACTCGCGGATCAAAGCCTCCTTCTCATCCGTCAATTGTTTCTCTGTTGGTCCATCCGCCTTAAACTTCTCGATCTCTTCGAACACACGTTTGATTAGATCGTCAGTTCGTTCAGGAGAGCAGCCGAACTGTATCGTGATTGAATATTCCTGTTTCGGAAACTTCGCGTAACCGAACGCGGCTGAAATGCTGTACGTACCTCCAAGCTCCTCTCGAATCAACTCCAGCAACCGCGTTTGCAATATCTCCGACATGGCCCTGATTGCGATGCGCCTATCCTGGTCAAATACAAATGGACCAGTAAAAACGATCGCCGCTCGACTCTTCGGCTCGATCCCTTTCTCCACCCTCTTCTCAATCACGCCTGTCGGAAGCTTGACGCCGATATCTTTCCACGTCTCTTTCCGTTTGATGGAAGGAAGGGCGCCAAGATAACGCTCGACAAGCGGCTTTATCGTTTCCTCGTCGAAGCTGCCAACAAAATAGAAAGTGAAGTCACTCGAATCTGCAAAACGATCCTTGTAGAAGGCCAGCGACTTATCGAGATTCCACTCATCAACTGAAGCGGCAGTTAATAGTCGCCGCCGCGGGTGGTTCTGATATCTTGCAGCCGAGAGTGCTTCAAAGAATGCAAATTCGGGAACAACGCTCTGGTTGTTCATGAAGGTTCTCGCCTGTGTCGCCTGCGCGGCAAAAGCGTTTGCATCAGCCCGCGGTTGAGTAAACCTCAGATAGATGAGCTGGAACATCGTTTCCAGATCTTTGCGAGAGCTGCCGCCGCCTAAGCCCTCTTCGAGTTCACCAATAAACGGATTTGCCGACGCCACTTTGCCCGCCAACATCTTGCCCAGATCGATGGCGCTGAATTTCGCTAACCCGCCGGAGTTGATTATCTGAGTTGCCGTACTCGCAGGAATGTAGTCGGCGTCACTTACGAGCGACGTTCCTCCAGGGCTGGTGGCGCGAAAAATGATTTCGTCTGCGCGAAAAGTGGTGGGTTTGAGCACGACCTTTACGCCATTCGCAAGCTCCCACATCGTCAGGCCAGCCTTGTCATTTGTGGTTGTTTTGACGATTTTTCCCGGTGCAGGTAGCGATTCGAGCAGTACCGCCGAGGCTACAGTGTCGACGTAAGCCTTAAGCTCGCCGGAAGTTGAGTCCTTGATGATCGCTGCCAGTTTTGTTTCATCCGGAACTGTCAGACCAGCCTTCTGCGGCGCCGTAACAATCACCAGCCGATTCTTGTTGGTTTCCGGAAACCATTCACGCGCAAGTCTATTGATTTCAGCCAGCGTGATTTCGGGAAGGAAGCGTTGGTGTAGTGCATATTCATCATCCGCACTGGGCAGAGTTTCATCAATCAGGAAGTTGCGAACATACTCAGCGGCGCGGCTGGCCGCGAGGGTGTTGTCTTTCTCGAGTGCGAGGCGTTCGTAGTTGCGGAGAACATTCGCTTTTTGGCGAGCCAGTTCCGTCTCCGTGAACCCAAAGCGCGCGACTCGTTCCGCTTCCGTTAGCAATGCTTGTATACCGCGTTCAATGCCGTCTTCCTTAACGAGCGCATTCAGGTATGCGATCTCCTTCGTTCGCGCCAGGAAGCCGCCTCGCCCGCCAAAGCCAAAAACAAATGGTGCATCGGGCTTTTGCGTGAGTTCAGAAAACCGCGCGTTAAGCATGCCTGCAAAGAGTCGATCGACTGTCTTCTGCCTGTAAGCACCGATCAAACCTTCCGGGCGCGCCGGAAGCAGCGTGTCGATCTCGACGCTCGTGGTCGTGGTTTCTTTATCAGTGTTGATGGCGTATCCAGTTTCCGATCGATCGGGAACATCGAATGTCGGCCGCAGTTTGGGCGACGTATGAGCGGGGATCGATGCGAAATGAGAATTCACGAGTTTCTCGATAGCTGCCTTGTCGAAATCACCAACTGCGACGACAGCCATCAAGTCGGGACGATACCAGTCTTCGTAAAACTTCCTGATTCGTTCCGGTTTACCGTTCTGAATGATCTCAGGAGTACCGATCGGAAGGCGGCTGGCATAACGAGAGCCTTTAAACATTATCGGAAAAATCTTTTCCGTATTACGCATGCCCGCGCCTCGACCCGATCGCCATTCCTCGAGGACCACGCCACGTTCTTTTTCAATTTCGGCAGGCTCGAACGTAACGTTGTGTGCCCAGTCTTCAAGAACCTGAAACGCGCGATCCATCGCTTCCGGCTTATCGGTTGGTACTTGCAGCATGTAAACCGTTTCATCAAAGCTTGTGTACGCGTTGATGTCTGCACCGAAGCGCATACCCAAAGATTCGATGAAGGAGATGAGCTCGTGCTTGGGAAAGTTCTTCGTGCCGTTGAAGGCCATGTGTTCGACAAAGTGCGCCAGTCCGCGCTGGTCGTCGTCTTCAAGAGTTGAACCGGCTTTCACCACGAGCCGGAGTTCGGCTCGTTTTTCCGGTTTCTTGTTGGCGCGAATGTAGTAGCGAAGACCGTTGGCAAACTTCCCCATTGTGATCTGAGGATCAACCGGCATCGGTTGCGTTAAGGTCGGTGTTTGACTCAAGCCCCCGATGCACACGAGGCCGACGAAGATTGCAAGGAGGATCAGCTTCCAGGTTAAGGAAACAAGTTTCTGCATGGTGTTCTCCGAAGAAGTTAACGCGGATGAACGCGGATTTGTGTTATCGATTTACAAACCGGAATCTGCGGAAACGCTGGGCGAACCGGTGCTGGTTTTCCGCCAGGTCCCGGTTGAGGATGAACGAGAGGGAGTGCCCTCGGGCTGTCCAACCATCATTGGAATATGCGATGGGCAGATCGATCGAGGTGCTGTCGTCTTTTGTCCATACGTTACCAGAAACCTGCTCGCATCTTAGTAGATAATGTTCGATGCCTGTGAAAACGCTGCGCCAGTAACCACCGTAGAGAGTCTTGTAGACAATCCCATCGACCTCCACGTAAACCCTTTTTCCGCTAAGAATCTTGTAATTAATGCGGCCAAGCAAATCGAGGAGACGGCATTGCTCGCGTGCCGTTGGGTCAGTTGCGGGCGAATGAAAACTCAGCAGATCGTCGGCCGTCGCGTCATCTTCTCGCCACGATTCGGGTTGGTACTGACCCATGGTGCGCGCTAGTTTATGCCCGAAGTCAGAAGAAATCCAGAAAAAAGCGAGCCACGGATAACACGGATAGCAATCCGGATCTAATCCGTGTTATCCGCGGCCCATCTTTCTCCATTAATTGGATCAAAAACCAGAATTTTGTGCCTGGTTATTGTTATCCAGACTTGACTCTCAAATTCCGCGCGAAAGTCTGCCGGCGCGCGAGCAATTAATCTGTTGCTACCGACCGAAAGAAAAACAAAGGTTTCGTTTCCCATTAGCTCCGTGACGTACACGCTCGCGGCGATCGCGTTTTCCTGTGGCTGTGAGTGGACTTGAATGTGTTCCGGTCGAATGCCGATCGTTAACTTTGATCCATCCGCAAACCCATGCAGAGGAGTTTTTAGAGCTTCACTCACAAAGCTTCCGTCCTGAACCCGGCCGTCGATCAGGTTCATGCTGGGACTGCCGACAAACTCCGCCACAAATCGATTCGCCGGGTAGTTGTAAATATTCATCGGCGTATCAAATTGCTGAAGCCGTCCTTTCTTCATCACTGCAACTCGCGATGCAAGTGTCATCGCTTCAGCCTGATCGTGCGTGACGTAAATGGTGGTGGTTCCGAGTTGATGCTGAAGACGCTTTAACTCACCACGCATCTGCACCCGCAGACGCGCATCGAGATTTGAGAGCGGTTCGTCCATCAGGTACGCGCGCGGCTCGCGCACGATTGCACGCGCGAGCGCTACGCGCTGCCGTTCGCCACCGGATAATTGCCGTGGTTTGCGGTCGAGCAATGATTCTATTTCAAGCATTGCCGCCACCTGGTTGACGCGCTCAACGCGTTCGCCTTTATCGAGTTTGCGGACGCGTAACGGGTAGCCGATGTTCTCCGCAATCGTCATGTGCGGATAAAGCGCATAACTCTGAAACACCATTGCCAGATCGCGATGCTGGGTCGGCACATCGTTAACTCGTTCGCCGTTGATGCGAATATCTCCGGAGCTTACCGATTCGAGACCGGCGAGCATGCGCAGAGTCGTAGTCTTGCCGCATCCCGATGGTCCAAGGAGCACGATGAACTCACCATCGTCAATCTTCAACGACAGATCGTCCACGACACAGGCGTCGCCAAACGTCTTGCTCACCTTCTGAAATTCAATTCCCATCTATCCTTTGACCAGTATCAATCGAATTCAAAAAATCTTCTCTGTGAACCTTTGTGTTCTCTGTCTCTCTGTGGTTATAGGAATGTGCGATACAACAACCACAGAGGCACAGAGAACACAGAGGTTGCACAAAGAAATCGCAATTAGGGCACTATCCTTTGACGGCTCCCATCGACAGTCCTCGCACGAGATACTTTTGCAACGAAAGTGCGAACACCAGAATCGGAATTATCGCCACTGACGCAGCGGCGCTCATAACACCCCACTTGATTTCGTATTGAGTTACGCGTCCTGCGATTCCCACCGGCAACGTCATCGCCGCGTCAGTCTGAGTCAACACGAGTGCAAACAAGAATTCATTCCACGAGACAATCAAACAGAACACTGCTGTGGCTGCGAGTCCGGGTGACACTAACGGCAGGACCACACGCACCAGCGCGCCTAGCCGCGAATCTCCATCGACGAGTGCCGCTTCTTCAAGATCGCGCGGCAAGTCGGCAAAGAAGCCGCGCATCATCCAGACTACGAACGGTAGATTAAATCCCGTGTAGACGACGATCAGCGAGGCTCGCGTGTTGAGCAGGCGCGCGTCACGCATCATTAGAAAGAGTGGTACGACAGTGACGATTGCCGGAAACATGCGCGTCGAGAGAATCCATAAAGAAAGGCGCCGATTGAGACGCCAGGGGAGTTCGAACCGCGCGAGCGCGTAAGCAGCGAGTGTTCCTATGATGAGTGCGCACGCTGTTGATGTAACAGCGACGATGGCGCTCGTAAGTAGGAAATCTCCAAAATCACGCATGACGAATGCGTCGTAGTAGTGCTCGAGTGTGGGAGTGAAGACAAACCACGGTGGCGGACTGGCAAACTGCTCGACCTCAGTCTTCAAAGAGATCGTGAGCATCCAGTAAACCGGCGCGAGCGCGAACAAGACGGCTGCCGTCAACAAAACGAAGCGAAAACTTTGTGCGATTTTGTGATTCAATCTAGATAGATTCTTTCGCCTGCAGAAACTTGATGTACATCGCACTGATCACGTTTGTCAGCGCGAGTAGCACAAACGACATCGCTGCCGCATATCCAAAATCAAAAAATCGAAACGCCGTGCGATAGATGTAGAGACTAATCGTCTCCGTCGCGAAGCCTGGCCCGCCTTCAGTCAGAATAAATATCTGGTCAAACACGCGCAGCAGATCCATCGTGCGCAGCAACAGGACGATCAGTATCGAAGGCTTCAGCAACGGGAGTGTCACGTGCCAGAACGTTTGCCAGCGACTCGAGCCGTCGATCAAAGCCGCTTCGTACGGTTCCTGCGGAATCGCCTGCAGTCCTGCCAGCAACACAAGGAAAACAAACGGCGTCCATTGCCACACGTCGACAGCAATCACGGAAAGCATGGCGAGTTTCGGCGACGCGGTCCAGGTCAAGCTTTCAGTATTGATACCGAACTGTTTGAGTGTTCCATTGATCGCGCCGAAGTTTGGGTTAAGCATCAGCCGCCAAACCACTCCGACGACAACTGTTGGCAGCATCATCGGAATCAGCAAGCTGGCGCGAAACACACTGCGTGCGCGGATCTGATTATTTAGAAGCAATGCGAGACCGAGGCCGATAAGAAATTCGCAAGTCAACGCCGCAACGGCGTAGACAAACGTGTGGGCCAGGGCAGCAACAAAGAAGTTATCCGAAAAGAGACGCGCAAAGTTTCCGAGTCCCCATCTGACTCCCTCGGCAGTATGCTGTTGCAGACTGATTGTCACTGAATAGAAGAGTGGATAGATTGAAAGTGTGAGAAGCACCGCCATTGCAGGCGCGAGAAAGAGCGCAGGCAACAGCCACTCGCGCTTAGTTTGCGCGCTGAAGAATCTTCTCGATTTCCGCATTCGCCTGATTCATCGCGTCGGCGGGAGACAGTTCGCCGCTGTTTGCCTTAGAAAGGAAGATCCCAAAAGCGTTCTCAATTTCGTTCCAGTAAGGTGTGCGAGGGCGCGGCCTGGAGCTTTCGAGTGAACGTAGCTGAGCGGGATACGCGGGATTCTTTGCGACCAGCTCGGGATCCTGAAACAGCGATTTGCGCGTCGGCGGATTGCCACGTTGAGCCGAACGCTTCATCTGCTCCGCACTGGTGGCCCAAACCAAAAACTCGATGGCCTGATCCCCGTTGAGGGAGTCGCGTGGAATAGCAATCAGCCAGTTACCGATTTCGGCCTGACCTGACTTCTGTGCTCCCGGAAGAGTTGTAAACTCCATTTTCCCGATCACCTTCGATTTCGACGGATCACCGAACGAACTGATCCACGCGGGCCAGTTGATCGACATCGCGGCGGTTCCTTGCAACAAATGTGCACCAACATCATCGGCATTGAAACTTGGATAACCCGGAGGCGAGTATTTGCCAAGCTCGACCATGAATTCGAGTGCCGCGATCCCCTCTGGACTGTTGACCGTCGGCTTTCCATTGGCGTCGAACATCTCGCCGCCGAAGGCCCAGAAGATAGGCATGAAGTCTGCCACGGCCGCATTGCCCTGGGCAGCGCGCATGACGTACCCGTAGACGTGCTCGCCATTAGCGCCTGCGCTTTCTTTCTCCTGGATTGTTTTGGCCGCCGTGCGAACGTCGTTCCACGTCGCCGGTGGTTTCATCAAATATTTCTCAAAAAGATCTTTGCGATAAAAAAATAATTGCGAGTTCCCGACGTAGGGAAGTGCGAAAAGCGCACCCGTTTGATAAGGGTGACGGCAGAGCGCCAGAGAAGTTTGAATGAAGTCGCTATCCGGCCCGGATTGCCCATGTTTTTGCAGTAATGGTGTGAGATCGGTCAGTACCTGTTCGTGTGCAAAGCGAGGAAACCAGGGATCGTCGAGCATGATCAGGTCGTAAGCGCCGGTCCGGGCTTTGAGATCTATTAATTCTTTCTCAAAAAGATTTGAGTAAGGGAACTCGGCGATTTCGATGTGGACGTTCTTCAGGGTCTCATAGTCGCGCGCGGCCTGCTTGAGGGCTTCGCCTTCGACTCCGGAGACTACTGCAAGGGTGAGCTGTTTTCGTTGAGGGTTCCCGGTGCAACTTGCAAGCAAAACCAACGACACCAGGATCAGGGACAAGGTTAATCTCATATTTTTTGCACAGATTAACACTGATGAAGCGGATCAGAACTGATAATATTGGCCTATGCGACAAATAGTAACGACCGCCAACGGCGACATCGACGTGCTCAAGGTCCAGGAAAAACCAGATCCCACTCCGCGCGACAATGAAGTTGTTATTCGAGTGCGCGCCGCAGGTTTGAACTTCGCAGACATCCTGGCCCGGCAAGGTCTCTATCCGGATGGACCTGCAAAACCTTGTGTGATGGGATACGAGGTCAGCGGAGTAATTGAAAGTGCCGGCAAAGACGTGAATAGTTCATTCGTCGGGAAGTCTGTGGTGGCAATGACGCGTTTTGGCGGGCAGTCGGAACTGGTTGCAGTCCGAGCGACGCAGCTGTTTGAGAAGCCTGATAGATTGACGTTCGAACAGGCTGCGGCGATTCCGGTGAATTATCTGACGGCGTACGCCCTGCTGGTTGTGATGGGTTCGTTGCATAGTGGTGAATCGGTGTTGATTCACAATGCCGGCGGCGGTGTAGGCTTGGCGGCGCTCGACATTGCCAAGCAGATCGGTGCAGTTACTTACGGCACTGCGAGTCAAAGCAAACACAAATTCCTCAGCGAACGCGGCTTGAACCATCCGATCGACTATCGAAAGCAGGACTGGCAACCGGAGTTACAGAAACTCACGAACGGCCGCGGAGTCGATCTGGTTATCGATCCGATTGGTGGCGGACACTGGAAGAAGAGTTATGCAGCATTGAGACATACCGGACGTTTAGGCATGTTTGGCGTCTCGACGGCTTCAGCAAACGGGCTCTCAGGCAAACTCAAAATGCTCAAGGCAGCGATTCAAACTCCCTGGTTTCATCCGTTTCCGCTAATCAATAAGAACAGGGGCGTCTTTGGTTTGAATCTGGGCCACATGTGGCACGAACCGGAGAAGGTTGCGGTTTGGATGCGCGACATTCTGCGCGGTGTCGAAGAAGAATGGATCAATCCGCACGTCGATCAGGTTTACTCGTTTGATGAGGCCGGCAAGGCCCACCGGCGTCTTGAAGAACGTAAGAATATTGGAAAGGTTGTGTTGGTGCCGTAAGTTTAGCCACGGATTTGCGCGGATTTTTTCGGATCAGCGTGAATCCGATTTCACATCCGTGCTATCCGAGGCCCGTTTCGCGAGGAAGAATGAAATCACCGTCGAATAGATCAATCCGAAAACCAGGGTCAGAAGAAGCAATCCCACGAATGCTTTAGCGATCTGAGATGTTGTTACTCTACCCGAGCCTGCCCCAGGCTCGACGGCCATGAACTTTGTGCCCACCACTGCGAGCACGCCGACAAAGAATAGCGAAAGCGTGAGACCGTAAACGAAAGAGATCGCGACTCCGGTTTTCAAGCCTTCCTTGAATGTGGGTCGATCGCCGTTCGCTCTCTCGAGGGCCTTGATGCCGAGATAGATCATCGCGAACTGAACAACATTGAAGATAATCGGAGTGCCAAGCTGGTGAACAATCGATGCGGGATCGCTGATCAGCTTGTGGGCAATCAAGACCCACGCCATCGTCACTACCGCAATCATTAGGCCGTATTTAAGTGCTATTTTCATATTATTCTATTCTTATCTGCGTTCATCCGCGTCTATCTGCGGCCAGGATTGATCTCACTCCCACGCTGGTTTAGTTTCTCCTTGCGCGTTGTGCCAGTAAGGCGCCCATGCAAGCGTGAGCAGCTTAACTGCGATGTTTGCCTTGGTTGGTTTTAGACTGACCTTCTCAAGTTGTTCTGTTTGCGGATCGAGCGAGCGTTCGAGGGCGGCGGTTTCCGACTGAAACTCCGCCTCCAGATCCGCGAGCTTTTGCGAGATGGCGGCGACGTTGTCTTCAGCGCGATCGACGTCCTGGGATTCCTTCATCGATCGACCGACGCCGCGCACCGCCGTCGTTGCCCTGCCAAGCGTCGTGAGACTCGCTCGCTTTCGACCCAAAAACGAAGAAAGCAATGTTGCACCGAACGAGATCGCGGTTTGCACTTTCTGACCCTTTGCCTGTTCGGCTTCACGTGCGACAGCCTGTTCGGCACGGCGCTTTCGTTCTTCCAGTTGCTCTAACTTAGGCGCAAACTTACGTCGCAGTTTTTCTACTGCTTCGTCGCGCTGCTCTCTACCGATCTGCTGCAAACGCGCGCGAAAATCGCGTTCACTCTCGCCCGGATTAGAAACAATGTCGAGTGTCGGACTTTCAAATAATTCCAGCCGCTGGTTTCGATAAATCCAGCTCGCGAGATCTTTGCGCCAGCTTGCATAACTCTTCACCTTCGCTGCATCAGCGGGCACTTCGCCAAACTGCGCGCCGGCTTGTGCTTCTGACTCGAGATCGTCGACGGGTAGATCCAACGTGGCAGCAGTGTCCCAGTCGAGACTCACTGGTCCATCAGTGAATGACGCGAGCAACGTCAATTGTTGAGTCATCTCGACTGTTTTCGAACTGCTGTAATGAACCTCTGCGGCGCCGAGCAGTGTCGGATGATAAGTCAAACTTGTATTTGCATCGCCCGATGAACGAACAGGAATGTAGTACTGCGTGATTTCCGGCGGCAGCAGCGATGGCTTAGCCCGAATAGTAGCAGCAGGGGCAGGCACAGGTGCAGGAACAGGAGAAGCCGGAGTGCTACCTGCCGCTGCTCCCGCGTCTGCACTCTGTTTCACGGGGTCCGTCAACATTTTGATCTGCGCGCGGGTTAACGGTCCACGCAGGTACGACAGCGCCCAGCGTGTTTCGAACACTTCGGGTGCATCGTCGTGCACGTTGTTCAGCAGAAAGACTCGCTTGTCCAGTCCCGCGAGCAGTTGCTCCATCGCCTGCTTGTCAAACTTCTGTCCCGTACCCGCGGCGATGCCTTCAAGGCCTTCCAGCACGCGCGCTTTGTCGCGTTCTGTTTGCAAGCGACCGATAAACCATGTGCCGGCGTTGGCTAGTCCCTTGTAATCCAGATCGACGGGATTCTGTGTCGCCAGAATGACGCCAAGTCCAAACGCACGTCCCTGTTTCAACAACGTCAGCAGCGGCAACTTTGACGGCGGATTCGCGACGGGCGGAAAATAACCGAAGATCTCGTCCATGTAGAGGATTGCACGCAGACTCGTCGTGCCCGACTGTGTCCTCATCCAACCGAGCACTTGATTTAAGAGCAGCGATACAAAGAACATGCGCTCGGCATCGCCGAGATGCGCGATGGAAAAAATCGAGAGACGAGGTTTGCCACTCTCGGTGTGCAGAAACTTCGGAATTTCAAGCGCGTCACCTTCCATCCAGCTCGCAAAACTCGGTGAGGCAAGCAGATTGTTGAGCGCCATTGCGAGTTCGAAACGATCGCCGGACGGAAAGAATGAATCCAGGTCCATCACACCGATCTTTGTGATCGAAGGTGATTGAACCCTTTGAATGAGCGTTGCGATGTCGAGATCCTTTCCGCTGGACCATTCCTGATTGAGGATGTTAGAGAGCAGGATGTGTTCGCGGCTGCGAACCGGATCGGCTTCGATGCCGACGAGTGCGAGCAAGCTGGTAACAGTCGTGTTAATTCGTTCGGCGAGTGATTCGTTATCCTGCCTGATTGCTTCGGGCGGGGCGGCAAACGATTTGAGAATCGAGACGGGCAAACCGGAGTTGCTGCCTGGTGTGTAGATGCGAAAGTCTGCAGCGTCCTGGAGGCGTTTGATGCGCTCGCCGTCCTCGCCCCACTTTGCGAGACCCTCTTTCCAGAGCGTCGCCTGTTGCGCTGGATCGATGCCTTCTTCGACCCACGGCGCGAAGTCATTTGGCGCAAGATTGGGAAACTGCAGCAGGAGATTACACAAATCGCCTTTCGGATCGATGATGATTGCAGGGATGCCGTCGATCGCGGCTTCTTCGAGTAACGATATGCAGAGGCCGGTTTTCCCACTGCCCGTCATGCCAACGCAGACGGCGTGCGTGACGAGATCCTTTGAATCGTAGAGCAGGAGATTGTCGCCTGACTTCGTTTTGCCGAGATAGAAGACGCCGAGTTTTTCGAATTCCTGCATTGTTTCGTGAACTCTTGTGATAGATGTGGACAGGATTTACAAGATTCTCAGGATTTACAGGATGAACAAGATTGAATCTTGTTCATCCTGCTAATCTTGTTAATCATGTCTCCATTTGGTCCTTGTGTACGCGATGCGGAAACCATGACGCTCCGCATTCCGCTGCGAGCCGCTGCCGGGAAGTGCGACCATCATCGCAACGGAGCAACCCAGCGTGGCCGCATATCGCAGTCGTTTTTCAAGCAGTGCGAGTTGAGCACCCTGTCTGCGCGCATTCGGAACCGTACTCGCACCCGCCAGCAACGCGACATCAGCACCAATTGTGAGTGCGCCCGTCGCAATCGCTTCTCCATCTAACTCGGCAAGAAACGTTGGCCCTTTTGAATGGGCAAAAACCTGGTTCAGCTCGCGCAAAAAGTCAGCAACTTCAGAAAACTCACTCCAACCTTCGCACGCTGTCTGTGCCCAAAGATCGATCTCAGACTTTTCCGTGACTCTAACCTTGATTCGTTCATTACGCGACGCCGCAAGTCTCAACTCGGGATCGATTGGACGGTACATTACGTTCGAAAACTCAACCGGCTGATAGCCACGCTCTCTGAACAACTCAAACACAGAAGCATCAGCAAGTGGACAAACCTCGTGAACAATCTCCGCGCCTCTCGATTGATAGAACGCTTCAATCTCATCCATCTGCTCGGCGGTTATCGGTTGAAAGGTCCCGAGTCCAAACGTTTGCGTCAACGGCGAGCCAACCCCATCGAACATCGCGAACGTTCCTGCCACTTCGATCCTTGTCGCACCCCGATCGGGAAACGCGATCGCCCGCGCTTCGACAAAATCAATGTTACCCTGCGCCTCGGTACGTTCCAGACGCCGCGCCAATTCAATATCCGCAAACGGATAAGTCTGATCCACTTTATTAGGAACCGCCTTTCCGAACCGCAAATAATCGCCACTCACCACAGCCCGCGAGCATGTGAACTCCACGTTCTTCGAAACCAATTCCTGAACCGGCCACCAGATCCTTCACGGTGCTCGAAACGAGTACTTCACCAACTGCTGCCTCCGCCGAAACACACAGACTCATCTCCACCGCGGCGCCGGCAACTCTCCCATCAGCAATCTCACATTCGCCGGTGTGGAGTCCGGTCCGTATCTCGACATCCAGTCGCGAAGCGTATTCAGTGATCGCCGCAGCACATCGAATCGCGCGTGCTGGACCATCAAAAATCGCGAGCACTCGATCCTCAACCATGTCCATTTCGCGCCCACGGAACCACTCGATCTCTTTGCTGATGTGCCCGTGCAAACGGCGCCACCATTCAGACCAGCGTTCTTCCCCCATTCGTTCCATGAGTTCTTTGACGCCGACCATGCGCGCTACCATCACCGTCGCCAGCACGGTATCAGGTTCGATCGGGTGTCGCACACCGGTCAGAAACTCTTCCACCTCATCGAGAATGGCATCCTGGTCGCCGACAAACGGCAGATGGTCCACACCGGGAAGCTCAACAAACTTCGCATTTGGAATGCGGTCTGCGACAAAGCGTCCCTCCTCAACCTTCAAACACAAATCTTCCGTGCGATGAATGACGAGTGACGGAACACGTATTGACGGTAAGACATTGCGCACGTCGATCTCAGCGTTCATTTGGGTTAGTGCCACTGCGGCGCCTGGGCTCGCGCCCATGCGCAGGTAAGTCGCCCACCAGTCACGAAACTGCGGATCGCTCGCGACGCTGGGCGCGCGTTCGTCAATTCCCACTGGACCACCCCACTGCTTTCGCATCACCTCGAAAAACTGTTCGCGCTGTTCTGCGGTTGGTCCCCACGGATACTCTGCGTCACGAATTCTCTTCGCATAAGTACCAATCATCACGAGTGCCAGCGTCTTTTCCGGATATGTCGCAGCAAAGAGACTGCACATTGGACCACCTTCGGAAACTCCACATAGCGCCGCTCGTTCCGAACCGACCGCATCCATCACTGCTCGCACGTCGTCCATGCGCTGTTCGAGTGTTGGCAGCTGATTGATGGGGACACGATCCGAGAGTCCTGTTCCGCGTTTATCAAAAAGAATCAGACGCGAAAACGATGCCAGTCTAAGCAGGAAGCGAGCAAAAGTTGGCTCGCGCCAAAAGTACTCCATGTGCGACACCCAGCCCATCACAAAGACGAGATCGAGCGGCGCGTCGCCGATGACCTGGTAAGCGATGTTCACGTCGCCGCTGCGCGCATACATCGTTTCCGGCGGTCGCTGTTCGAGTTTGTGAATGACTTCCGTCGGAGCAACATCGATCGCGCGCGAGCCCGGAAGGAGAGCAGTGAACTCGCGTGTGTCGTCTTCATCGTCGCGTTCAACGACGATTCTCGCTCGCGTTCGTTCGCGAACGATCATCGTTTCCTCGTCTCCACCGGTCGTTTTTACATCGGCAACGAACCGATAGCCACGTTTAGGAACTGTCTGAATATAAGCTTCGCCTTCCTTACCCTCGCCGAGTGCCTTGCGCAGGATCGAGATGTTTTGGGCCAGGTTGTTCTCCTCGACGAAGCTGTCGGGCCACACCTGCTCCATCAACTCTTTTTTAGTCAGGACGTGGCTGGAGTTTTCGAGCAGCACCAGCAGCGTGTCGAACACTTTTGGTGTTAACGCGATCTCGCGACTGTCTTTGAAGAGCAGTCGCTCGGACGCGTCGACACGAAATCCATCAAATATATAGCAGCGGCTTGCTGCTCGATCTGTCATCGTGCTTAGAACCTCGAAAATCGAGGGCCAGCGGTCCTTTCACAACTCTTTCAAAAGAATCTCAGAAGGAATTCAGCGGTCTCTAAATACGAGAGAAGGCCCGGAACCATATCTTTCACGCACTGACACAGGACCAGACGAACTTACCGAGATTATTAGGAGGATTTGCAATGAATACAAGCACAAAGCATCAGGCATACAGCGACGGTCGGACCCAGGGCAGCCACTCGCCTGGCGGATGGTTCTGATTTCAAAGCCATTGAAGGGGAACGTTCATGAAGACTCGAACCGAGATCACCGTTGAAACAGACAAGTTGGTAATCGTCAACAGACGCCGGAGAAACGCGTGGTGTCAATCATGTTCACGACAAGTCGAAATGATGAGTGTTGACGACGCTGCAATTTTTGCCCAGGTCAACTCCCGCACGATTTTTCATTGGGCCGAGTCCGGAGTGGTGCACTCAAGTGAGACGCCGGAAGGATTACTGCTCATCTGCCCCAATTCACCCAACTTCATCTCTTGAAAGGAGACCGCTATGAAGACCGCCCAGAAAATCAAAATCATCCCCATGCTCCTACTGCTTTGGGCCCTGCCCACGTCGTTGCTGCCACATGTGTCTGCGAAGCCACGTCAGGCAGCACCAGCAAACAAGAAGACAACCACATCTCCCAACAAGGCTCAGTTAGAAGCGAACGCTCTTGAGAATTACGGCAAGCTGCCATTGAGTTTTGAACGCAATCAAGGCCAGTCGGCAGAAGCAGTTAAGTTTCTTTCACACGGAAAAGGCTACACACTCTTTCTCACACCAACTGAAGCAGTGTTTTCCTTGCGCAATAACGAAGCGAAGGCAGTGTTGCGTATGAAATTGGTCGGCGCTGACGAACAGGCCCAGTTGAACGGCGAGCACGAACTGCAGGGCAAAGTGAATTACCTCGTCGGCAACGATCAAAGTAAGTGGCGCAAGGGAATTTCGACGTTTCGCAAGGTTCATTACGACAATGTTTGGCCCGGCGTCGATATGATCTGGTACGGCACCCAAACAGAGTTGGAGTACGACTTTGTCGTCAAACCCGGCAGAGATGTTTCAAGCGTGCGACTTGCATTCGATGGCGCAGAAAAGATGCGGCTCGATGAGCAGGGCAACCTGACGATCGCGAGCAATGGCGAAGAAGTGAAACACTCGGCGCCAGTTATCTATCAGGAGCAGGAAGAAGGACGCGTTTCAGTCGCGGGCAAGTACGTTATCAAAGGAACGAATGAGATCGGTTTTGAAGTTGGTGATTACGACCATAGCAAAGCGCTGGTAATCGATCCGGTTCTTATTTATTCGAGTTACATCGGTGGTAGTTCATCCGATCAAGGCTTTACTGTTGCCGCCAATGTTAGTGGCGAAGCCTATGTTGCTGGTGAGACGTCTTCCGATGCCGCCACCTTTCCTCTTAAAGATGCATTTCAAAGTAGTCAACCCGCGACCGTAGCATTCATTACCAGAATGAACGCCAAGGGGACAGACATTCTCTATTCAACTTTTCTTGGCGACGCCAACGGCTTTTGCACTCTCGATGTTTGTGGCACTGAGATCCGCGGAATCGCCGTAGGCAGCGACGGCAAGATCTCCATCACGGGTGCTACTGTTAATGACAATAACGAAAGTGATTTTCCAGTCACCGATAACGCATTTCAAAAGAATGGATTCTGCATCGGCGTTTGCGGTCTCGAGCCCGATCGACGCATTGACGCGTTTGTCACAGTCTTGAGCGCTGACGGCTCGCAACTCGTATATTCAACTTTCTTTGGCGGCTCAGCAAGCGCGTCAGGTTTCGGTGGCAGAGCATTTGACTCGGGCAATGCTATCGCTCTCGACAGTTCCAATCGTATCTACATCACCGGTCAAACTGCTTCCAATAATCTTCCTACAAAACACGCATTCCAGTGGTCACGTCACTCAGAGTACACCGGCACTGATGCGTTTATTGCCGTCTTCGATCCAAACGCCAGTGGTAATGCGTCATTGCTATATTCGAGTTATTACGGCGGCGACGGCGACGAGGTCGGCAGAGGAATCGCAGTCGACAACGATCGCAATGCCTATATTGTCGGCAGCACAGCTTCAACTGATCTGGAGACGAAGAGTGCAACGAGTGTTCCCCTTCAGGCTACCTTCCAGGGTGGCGGCTTCGACGGCTTCGTGGCCAAGATCGATACCGAGGCTGACGGCAACTCTTCACTAACTTACAGCACATACTTCGGCGGCAACATTAACGATCGCGTCGAGGCGGTTGCTGTCGATCCACTCCAACGCGCATATATCACGGGCGCCAGCAACTCTTCAGCGAGTTCGTTCCCACTGAAGAACCCCTTCGACTCCTCTCAACAGAACGGAGAGGCGTTTGTTGCGAAACTCAACGCGGACGGCACGGCATTGTTCTATTGCAGCTTTCTCGGCGGAAGCAATGGCAACACGTCGAATGACGGCGAAGAAGGATTAGGCCTCACGATCGACTTCGGTGGAAATGTCTATGTAACTGGTCGCACGACTTCAGGTGCGAGCTTTCCCCAGGTTCATCCACTCAGCTCGGATCTCTCGGGCACGGCATTTCTGACCAAGATCGAAGCCACAATCTCGAATAACACCGTTCCGAAGATACTGTATTCAAGTACGTTTGGCGGGGGCGGTGCGAGAGGTGAGGCAATCGCGCTTGATCCGCGTGGCAATGTCTACCTCGCGGGTACAACAACCGATGGATTAACAACCTCAGTAGGCGCTTTCGACACCACGTTCAATGGCGGGGCAGGTGATGCTTTCGTTGCGAAGTTCACTTCGACATTTAACGACTCAGTTGGCGTCTTTCAACCTGCGACTAATCAGTTTCAGGAACGGGACCAACTGTCGTCCGGACCAGCCAATCGCGCGATCACATTTGGACAACCTGGCGATCAACCTGTTGTGGGTGATTGGAATGGATCTGGTGTTGATAATGTAGGCGTGTTTCGTCCTTCGACCGGTCAGTTTCTGTTGCAGGTCACGCGCAAGATCATCGTAGTTAACTTCGGCCAGGCAGGTGACATCCCAGTTGCGGGTGACTGGGACGGCAATGGAGTCGACACACCGGGCGTGTTCAATCCTGCCAATGGTCAGTGGCAATTGACGAATGGCATAAATGGAGTGAACGTAACGAACAGTTTTCCAACCGCCAATTTCACATTTACGTTCGGACAAAATGGAGATCTGCCGATTGTTGGTGACTGGGACGGAAATGGAATCGACGGTGTTGGATTCTTCCGAGCGGGCAATTCCACATTCAATCTCAGTAACGGCTTTCAGGGCACGGTTGATATCAAGCCTTTCATTTTTGGCGCGCTTGGTGTTAAGCCGCTGGCAGGCGACTGGAACGGAGATGGAATCGCGACAATTGGCGTCTTCAACCCAAACCTGGGAACGATGGCGCTGAATAATACGAACAACGCCGGCAACGGTGTGGGCGACATCGTCTTCAACTTCGGACAGTCGGGTGATGTTCCCATTGCAGGTGACTGGGACGGCAAACCATCACTCCCCTGACCGCCGTAAATCGTTCTGATGATCCGTCTAATCCCCGATCCATACGGTCTTGATGTTCACGAACTCGCGGATACCAAAGTCCGCGAGTTCGCGGCCGTATCCGGAATTCTTCACGCCGCCAAATGGCAAACGCGGATCTGAAGCGACCATGCCGTTGATGAAGACGGAGCCTGCTTCGATTTCGTCAATGAATTTTGCTTGTTCGTGCGTGTCGTTTGTCCACGCAGCAGCGCCGAGACCAAACGGGGTTACATTCGCGACCCTGATTGCTTCGTCGATATTGGCCACCCGAAAGAGCATTGCGACTGGTCCAAAGATCTCTTCGCATGATACAGGTGAGTTCAGATCGACATTAACCAGCACTGTCGGTTCGAAGAAGTTTCCCGGACCATCAATTTTCTTTCCGCCAGTCAACACGCGTGCACCACTCGCGACTGCCTTCTTCACCTGCTCGTCAAGATCGTTAACGATTTGCGGCGTAGCGAGTGGTCCAATCTCGATCGACTCATCCATCGGATCGCCGATCTTCAGGGCACGCATTTCGTCAACGAATCTACGCTCAAACTCGTCATAGATTTCAGCCGCGACGATAAAGCGTTTGGCTGCGATACACGATTGACCGTTGTTGATGGTGCGGGCTTTCACGGCAGTCGCGACTGCTTCGGTGAGATTTGCTGACGGCATGACGATAAACGGATCGCTGCCGCCAAGTTCAAGGACGGTCTTCTTGATCTGCTTTCCAGCGGTTGCCGCGACGCTGCGACCGGCGGGTTCGCTTCCGGTCAATGTTGCTGCGACTACGCGATGGTCGTTCAATATCCCCTCGACTGCGTCCGATCCGATCAGCAGTGTTTGAAAAGCACCTCTCGGAAATCCCGCACGCGCGAAGATCTCTTCGATCGCGAGCGCGCACTGCGGCACGTTCGAGGCGTGTTTCAACAAGCCTACGTTGCCGGCCATGAGTGCAGGAGCCGCAAAACGAAACACTTGCCAGAACGGAAAGTTCCAGGGCATCACGGCAAGCACTGGCCCAAGCGGCTGAAAGTGCACGTAACTTTTCTTCGCGTTTGTTTCGACCGGTATGTCGGCAAGATGCTTTTGTGCATTCTCGGCGTAGTATCGACAAACCCAGGCGCACTTTTCAGCTTCAGCAATGGCGGCCTTTAATGGCTTGCCCATTTCGAGGGTCATGATTTTCCCGAAGTCAGCTTTTTCTGTTTCGAGAATATCTGCCGCGCGCATCATGAGCGGCTTGCGCTCAGCGAATGTTGTGCGTGAATAAGTGCGAAACGTGTCCGCGGCGAGTTGAAGTTTTTCTTCGATCTGTTCAGCGGACAACGCATTAAAAGTCTTAAGGGTTTTCCCTGTAGCAGGATTGATTGAAGCTATAGCCATGATGAAATGATTATAGTTATCAACCTCCTTCAGAGCTAACAAAGCCTTTTATGATTTTTGTGCCTTTTTGTGGCACCATACGAATCACACATGGCCTGGGAAAAGCCCCAACTCGACAAATTTGGAGTCGCCGCCGCATTGCAGGAGATCGCGCAGATCATGGATCTCAAAGGCGGCCAGTATCGCTTCAAAGCCAAAGCCTACAACGCCGGCGCTCGCGCGATTCAAGCTGTCGCCGATCTCGACCGACTCGTCAGGGAAGATCGTCTCACCACACTACCACGCATCGGCGATGCGCTTGCATCACAGATCAAGCAACTCTATCTCACCGGCGAATCGTCAGTCTTGAATGAGTTGCGAAAAGAATTTCCGACTGGCATTGTCGAACTCTCATCAGTTCCGGGTCTCAGCGTTCAGAAGATCAGGATCCTTCAGGAAGAATTGGGCATAACCTCGATCGCGGAGCTAAAAGCCGCTGCCGAAGCTGGCAAGTTGCGAGAGATAAAAGGTTTTGGACCAAAAACTGAAGAGCGCCTGCTGAAGCAACTCGCAACGCCGGTTCAGAAGCCCAAGCGTCGTTTGCATCTGCACCACGCCTGGAGCACCGCGGATCAAGTGGTTGATTATCTGAAAGCGATCGATGGTGTGGTTGAAGTGCGTGTGGCCGGATCGCTGCGACGTTGGGTAGAGACGGTTGAAGTCATCGATATAGTCGCAGGCACAAAGGATCCACAGGCGCTCATCGAGAAGTTTTTGCAGTTTCCCCTGATCCTTTCGAGCCAAATCGAAGATGAGAATACGTGTGTGGCACAGTTTTCCGACGGCGCACAGGTCTGGCTCACCGCGGTGCCGCCGAAAGAGTTTGGCATTACTTTGTTCGTAAAGACCGGTTCGCAGACTCACCTCGAGAAGGTGAAGGACATTGCCGAACGAAAGAAGCTTAATTTCGCGCGACTCCCGCGTTCGGAAGAACAACTCTATTCACGTCTTGGCATGGCTTACATTCCGCCCGAGTTGCGTGAAGACCAGGGCGAGATCGAAGCCGCACTCGCAAAAAAGATTCCGGAGGATCTTGTCACCGAAGCAGACATCAAGGGCATCGTCCATTGTCATACCACTTATTCTGACGGCATTCATACGCTCGACGCGATGGTGCGCGGCGCAGAAGAGATGGGGATGAAGTACATCACGATCACGGATCATTCGCCGACGGCCATTTACGCGAATGGTCTCAACGTTGATCGGTTGATGCGCCAGTGGGACGAAATAGCTGAACTTCAGGAGCAGGTGTCGATCAAGATCCTGCGCGGTACCGAGTCAGACATCATCGCGAGCGGCAAACTCGACTATCCCGATTCGGTGCTCGAGAAGTTTGACGTAATCGTAGCGAGCATTCACGCACGCTATAAGATGGATTCGGCGAAGATGACCGAGCGCATTACGACTGCCATGCGCGAACCGGTCTTCAAAATCTGGGGACACGGCCTCGGTCGTTTACTGCAACGTCGCCCGCCGTTCGAGTGTGACGTCGAACATATTCTCGACGTGATTGCCGAGTCGAAAGCGGCGATTGAAATCAACGGCGATCCTTACCGGCTCGATCTGGAGCCACGCTGGCTGCGCGAGGCGCGCAAGAGAAAGATCAAGTTTGTGGTTTCAACTGACGCGCATTCGGTGAAGGCCATGAACAACGTGAAATTTGGTGTTGCAATGGCGCGACGCGGTTGGGTTACACGTAAAGAAGTTCTCAACACGCTCAATCCCGCCGCGTTTGCCAAAGCTGTAAAACCGATCTAATCCACAGATTTCACAGACTTCACAGAAAAGTATCTCTGTAATCTGTGGATGGCTCTAGGACGGTTCACTAAATCGTCGCGCCAATGTCGCTCACCGAAAAGACCGGCGTTACCGACTGAAATTCTGCCATGATCGAGACTCCTGCATTTGATCTCCCGTGAATTCTTCTCTCTGTGCACCTCTGAGTTCTCTGTGCCTCTGTGGTTGTTGTCTCGCACATTCCTATAACCACAGAGGCACAGAGAACACAGAGGTTGCACAGAGAAAGCCAAAGCAAGCTACAACTAATTATCTTTTGCCTTTTGCCTTTCGCGTTTGTACGTCGCAGGTCGGCGGCAGGTTTGGGTTCTTGGTTTCGTAGTTTTTGATCTCCTGGTCAAACTTGTCCTTCGCTTTTTCTCTCGCGTCATCGCCAAACAACTGAGCGTTTCCGGTCTCTTTGTTTACCTGTGCCCGCAACTTACGCGCTGCCGTGAGGATTTTGTCCCGCAGGTCGCGATCCAGGTCGATGATGTAAATCGTAGTTGTTTCACGCAATGGGACCAGCGTACGAAAAGGAATTCCTGCGCGTTCCAGTTCATTCGTGAGCGCAATCAGATTTTTCGTGCCCGTGCGCGGCCGCAACATGTAAAGGTCCGCTGAGCCCTTCGGCTGAGGATGAAAGTAGATGACGTACTTCTGTTCGGCGTCACGTCCCATTCGCGACAGAACGTAACGCAGCGATTCCTCATTACCTCTGACGCGTAGCAACACTGAGTATTCCGCGCCGTCACTCCACGATCCAAGAGCCCGAAAAGCTGTAATGCGCGAACGCACGACACATCCGAGATTGACGGCCTGGTTGAGCAATTTGGCTTCCTCGGCCGAGTTCATCCCGGCGATTGCCTGTTCGAGTTTTAAGTCTGTTTTTGTGTTTGGACTGACGATTCCGTAGTTAAGCGGCTGCTGTGTTTGCTGCTGTGTTTGTTGGCCCGATACTGCCGTGGTCCATCCAACCAGCAGTACGAGCAGAAAGGATCTTGAAGCAAAGAATCGTTTCTTCATGCTGATAAATTAACTGTTATTTCCCGAAATAGTAGCTTAGAATGAGCCAACCTTAATCCTCATCAAGGAGACAAATCAATGCGACGAAGAACCCTCACCGAACTCGCCAACAATCCCGATCTGATCTCAGGCATTTACAACTACTGCGATCGCTGGTGTGAACGGTGTCCTTTAACCTCACGTTGTCTCGTTTATGCAACCGAGCAGGAAGACAACGATCAGTACGAAAGTCATGACCTTCGCAATGAAGCGTTCTGGAAAAAGCTCGGCGCGATCTTCCAGGAAACGCGCGAAATGATCGCGGATTGGGCCAGCAATGCCGGGATCGATCTTAAAGAACCAAAGGACGAAGACGAGACTCGTTACAAACGCAGAAGACAACTTGTCGATAATCATCCGTTGACGAAGGCTGGGAAAAAATATGCAAATGCTGCCAGCGATTGGTTTCGAGAGTTTGATCAAACCATCGAAATCAGTAACACGGAAATGCTGGAGGATGCCCGCGAAGTGATCCAGTGGTATCAATATCAAATCGCTGTGAAGACAATCCGGGCGCTTTCAGGGCGCAAGGAAGAGCTCGAGGAAGATCCGGGAATCGTTAATCTTCCGAAGGATTCCGACGGTTCGGCAAAGGTGGCGTTGATCGGCATTGACCGTTCGATTGCGGCCTGGCGGATGATGCAACTATCGTTGCCGGAACGCGAAGAATCGATTGTCCCTTTGATTTTGCAGCTTGAGCGACTGCGGCGGCGCCTCGAAAGAAGTTTTCTGGGAGCGCGGGACTTTGTGCGTCCCGGTTTCGACGAAATGAATGGCCACGGATGAACGCGGATTGAGTACGGATTAGTTGTCCGTACTCAGTTCTTGTGCTTTTCATGCCTTTTTGTGGCTAAATTCTTTTATGGCTGACGATTGTCTGTTCTGTCGAATTGTGTCCGGTGAACTGCCGGCCACTATCGTTTACGAAGACGAGAATGCGCTGGCGTTTCTCGATCACCGTCCCTTGTTTCCGGGTCATACGTTGCTGGTTCCACGAGAACACGTCGAAACACTGGGCGAACTGCCGGCAAAACTTGTTGGACCGTATTTCGAAGCGGCGCAATTACTCGCGCGCGCAGTTGAGTCGGGCATGGAAGGCGAAGGAACTTTTGTCGCGATGAATAATCGTGTGAGTCAAAGTGTTCCTCACCTGCATGTTCACGTAGTGCCGCGTCGCAGAAAAGATGGTTTGAAAGGTTTTTTCTGGCCGCGCACAAAATACAAAAGTGATGACGAGATGGAAGAAGTGCGAAGCAAAATCGCGACTGCATTGAAGAAAATGAAGTCGAAAAAATAATTTCGGGATTAACCAAAAAATAAAACACACAAAAATTTGATCTAAAGCTAGGGTAGGAGTATAACCCTCCCTGTCGCGAGGGTTGCGGCTCTCGAGACCGACAAAGGGATCGGCAATTGGGCGGTGACGCCCGAGAGAGAGAAGAGACAGGCGGCTGTCGATTCTATTGACGCCCTGGTCGGAGCCGAAAGGCTCAGCTAGAGAAGGTTGCGAGACTTTCTCGAGCCATTCGAATAAAAACGAATGGCACCCGGAGGCAAGGACCCGCCGAAGGGAGCAAAGCGGCTCAACGAAAGTTGAGCTTCGTTGCCGGAGCGTAACCGGCGGTGGAGGAAAAGCCACCACAACAAAAACCTAAAGGCACCACACTCGCAAGAGTGTGAGGATTGGGAAACTGATTCGAGTGCTGACCGGAGATTAGCTGACCGCCAGTTGGTCACCGGGATACAAATTGGCGACTTGAGTGTGTACATGCTCTGGTTGCCATCCTATAGGGAGCTTCGGCAAACTATAGGAAAACGGATTGCGCTGCTTTCAGCTTGCTGGGGGCAGCGCATTTCGTTTTTAAATCCTTCTTAATTCATCCGAAATCCATCCGTGTTCATCTGTGAACCGCTTTATTACTCCCCAATAAAGTGATAGATTACCCGCTTCCAAAACAGAAAGAGTTTCTCCCCATTTTTACGTCGCTGAGAAGCGCCTCAATGTTTTTGTCCGACGATAGGAGGGATTATTTCAAATGACCGAAGCACGAATGCAGGAGACACCCGAGATTAAGCCCGGAAATTTTTGTTGGGTGGAACTCGGCACCAGCAATAGCGATGCCGCGAAAAGTTTCTACGGACAACTCTTCGGATGGGAGTTTCAAGACAATCCGATGGGACCGGACATGGTGTATACCATGGTGAAACTGGACGGCAAAGATGTCGGTGGACTTTACAAATTAATGCCTGACATGGTTTCCCAGGGAATTCCGCCTCACTGGTTGACTTATGTCGCCGTTGCAAATGCAGACGAGAAAGTCGAAAAAGCGAAGGCTGAAGGCGCGACCATTATGAATGGACCATTCGATGTAGCTACCGCCGGACGAATGGCAGTCATTAAAGACCCGACCGGGGCGGTGTTCGCAGTTTGGCAACCGAATGAACACAAAGGATCTGCTGTTTGGGGCGTTCCCAATGCAGCCACCTGGAGTGAACTCGGCACCGGCGATCCGCAAAGAGCAATAGAGTTTTATACGAACGTCTTCGGTTGGACCACAGAACCCTTCGGCGACAGTCCAATCCCATACACCCTTTTCAAGAATGACGGTATGGGGATTGGCGGCGCCTACAAGCTGATGCCTGAAATGGGACCGGTCCCGCCACATTGGCTGGTCTACTTTTCCGTCGACGACTGCGACGTTACGGTTCAAAAGGCCAGCGAACTTGGCGCACACGTAATGAAGCCGGCTGACGACATTCCCGGCGTTGGACGTTTTGCAATCCTGATCGATCCACAGGGTGCTGCGTTCGCTATCATCAAAACGCAACCACACGGGTAGTTTCATTGCCGATTGCCAAATGCCGATTGCCAATTGGATTGCGTATTTAGCGTCAAGAGAATTGGCAATTGGCAATCGGCAATTGGAAATGATCGATGAAGCCACGTCTTGTCTGGCTAATCCTCTGCGGCATCTGGGGCTCGACCTGGCTTTTTATCAAGCTCGGTCTTGCCAACCTGCCTCCAATCACTTTTGCAGGTATCAGATTCGTCATCGCCTGCACGATTCTTTTTTCTTTAATCCGCATTCGACGAATTCAACTGCCCCGCGCACGTCGTGATTGGATTCTGCTCGCCACTAGCGGAATTCTTTCGTTCGGACTGAATTACGGACTCGTGTTCTGGGGAGAGCAGTACATATCCTCGGGTTTGGCGGCCTTGTTACAAGCAACGCTACCTGCGTTTGGACTTGTCTTTGCTCATTTTCATCTGCCGGCGGAGCGCTTGAGTTGGAAGAAGATCGCTGGAGTCGTGCTGGGTGTATTTGGTGTGGGCGTGGTCTTTTCCAATCAACTCACGGTTGCGGGCACTCGTGCGTTGGCTGGTTGTGTGGCTTTGATCTTGAGCGCCATGTTCGCTGCGTATTCGAATGTGCTCGTGAAAGCGTATGGACGAAATCTGAATCCGGCGGTGCTCAGCGCAGGTCAGATGTTTTTTGGTTTGTTACTGCTTTTGGGGGTTGGCATTCCGCTCGAGGGAAATCCTTTACGATTTCACTGGACGCCGATAGCAGTGATCGCGATGTTGTACCTCGCAATCGTTGGTTCGGTGATTGCGTTCCTGCTTTACTACTGGTTGGTGCTGAACATGGACGTCACGAAGTCGATGTTGATTGCGTTGGTGACACCGGTCGTAGCAGTCATTTTGGGCATGATTGTGCTCGACGAAGAGTTCGGCTGGCGCACTCTTGCCGGCGGCGCGATGATCATTCTGGGGATCGGTTTGATCGTCGTGCGCAAAGCTAAAAGGAGAGAGCCTGACGACGAAGTAATGACTTCAGCGGCGGGCGCTGATTAAAAACTGAACTCACGAATCTGAGCTGCGAGATAGGCTTCGATTGCGAATTCGACGAGTGGCGCTTCTTCAGGGGAGTAATACTCGGGGAGACGGCGTAGTTGAGTGATCTGAGGTGACAGCAACCAGAAGCCGCCAAAATCGGCGCCGAACTGATTGTGTACCGCGAGTTCCAGCGCCGTACCATGCACGACTCTCAGATACTTCGCGGAGGTTTGGTCCAGGTCAACTGTACAATCACCCAGCGCAAACCCAAGAAACTCCACCTCACTCACCGGTACGCTCGACATAACTTAACTCTTCTACCTGATAACTAACTCTTCTACCTGTCTTTCTTCTTTCGTGCTTTTATGTGCCTTTTTGTGGCTAACCTTCTTCGTGCCCCTTACGCGGCATAGCTGCGAATCAGCCCTCTCACCACGCCCTGAATCTGGATCCTCTCCGGTGTCTTGATGAAGATTGGCTTGAACTGCGGGTTAGCAGGCTCGAGACGAATAAAGTCAGGCTCGCGGTAAAACTTTTTCACCGTTGCGTAGTTGCCGTCGATGAGTGCAACTACTACCTGCCCGTTTTCGGCGGTCTTTTGCGATGCGACGATGATGATGTCGCCATCCTGGATGTTTTCATCGATCATCGATTCTCCCCGTACACGCAGAGCGAATGTGCGTCCGAGTCCCTGCAAGTCTTTGGGTACGGAGATAGTGTCGTGGCTGAGAATTGCTTCAATCGGTTGGCCTGCAGCCACAGTTCCCAGTAAAGGGATTTCATTGTCCCCTTCGCCTCCGCCTCCTTCCTCCTTTTGTTGAACGATTTCGATTCCCCGACTGACATTGGGAATGCGTTTGATTAACCCTTCTCGCTCGAGAGCCGTCAGCACAGCGTGAACGCTGGCAGACGATCTCATCTGAAATTGCCGGCCAATCTCAGCGATGGTGGGTGCCTCCTGATTGGAGTCGATGTAGCGCCGGATGAATTCAAAAATTCTTTTTTGTTTGGCCGTTACTGGCATGACAGGTCTCCCTCGTGTTCCGTCAAGATAAATTTTCGTTGACAAGCGAAAATCTAGCGAACATTCTCGAACATATGGAGCGCGACGTCAAGTAGTTTTTTAGAACCGAGCGCAGTAATGCGGGGGAGACCATTACCGCCTCGGTTCACGTCGCGCGCCGTGACTCTAGCCCGGTAATCAGTTGGCCCCTCATCGTCCGGATTTTGAACAGCTTCTGGATAGGGTGACTGAACGCCACCACCGGGCTAAAGCCACGGCGCGGGAAGAAGGCGCTACTTGATGGCTTTGCCTCAAAAGTCAGAACCTGACTTGGACAGAGTCAGTACCACCTCGCGGTAGCGGGTGGGTG
>Ga0209215_1000088_pt1 | contig 55274 bp, 48 predicted proteins | sample TexAe_OM2H0_M2_FD_187938 | JGI IMG/M metagenome (GOLD analysis project Ga0209215, IMG submission 187938) | Forest soil microbial communities from Davy Crockett National Forest, Groveton, Texas, USA - Texas A ecozone_OM2H0_M2 (SPAdes) (version 2) | ecosystem: Environmental > Terrestrial > Soil >... | reverse complement strand
GGGTGGCCGCACGGTGGGCGCCGGCACAGTTTCGGAAGTAATTGAATAGGGATTGAGCTTGGTACTTTGAACTTAGTGCTTTGTCGGAATTCGATGAGGCATTGAATTAAAACAAACAAAGTACTAAGCACAAAGTACAAAGATCGGAATTAGTTATGCCACGCGATAATATTGTGCTTCAGTGTAACGATTGCAAGAGCCGCAACTACGTTACGACCAAGAATAAGAAGACCACGCCTGATCGGCTGGAGTTCAGCAAATTCTGTCGCCGTTGCCGCAAGCACACTGATCATAAAGAGACCAAGTGACCCGTTGAGATGGGCAATTTGCTGATTGGTAAGGTGCGGTTGCGTCAGCTTCCGATTAGAATCAGCAATAGACAATCAGCGACGTCAACAGGGGTATAGTGTCAACGGTTAGCACGTCGGTCTCCAAAACCGAAAGTCCGGGTTCGAATCCTGGTACCCCTGCCAGAATTGAAAGGCATCGGCAGAAATAAAGTGCACGGAATTATGGCTGAAACAGATAATCCAGAAGCCCCGATCGTAGCGCCTCCCAGGGCCGCAAGGTTCGGCGAGGGCCCCGAGGGTAAGGCTGCGCGTCGTGAGCAGGGGGAAGGTGGGCAACACTCTCTTCCCGCCCGCATTTCGCAGTTTCTACATGATGTTCGGGCGGAGATGAAAAGAGTGTCGTGGCCGACACTCAATCACGTCAAGAATACGACCATCATTACCTTGATCGCAGTGATTTTCTTCGCGGTCTACTTGTTCGCGGTTGATCAGGCCTTATCGCGGTTGATTATTGGACTTGATTGGGTGATTGAGAAGATTGCCAGATTTTTAGGGCTCGCCTGAGGAAAGAGTTTCTGATGCAGCAGTGGTTCATACTTCATACGTACTCGGGACACGAAAAAAAGGTGCGCGACAGCCTTAAGGCGCGTATTCGCGATACCGATCTGCAAAACGAGATCAGTGAAGTGTTGGTGCCGACAGAAACAGTGGTTGAGATGAGAGGGAACAAGCGGATCGAGTCGTCTCGCATGTTCTATCCTGGTTACGTGCTGGTGCAGATCGAATGTGACGATCGTGGACACATTCCCGACAATGTATTCCATCTCATTAAATCAACTCCAAAAGTGACAGGGTTTGTTGGCGGTCACAACCCAACCCCGCTTACCCCGCAGGAAGTTGATCAGATTGTTCATAACGTGACTGAAGCGGCAGAAAAGCCAAAGCCGAAGTTTTCCTATGCGGCGGGCGAGACTGTTCGAATCAAGTCGGGACCGTTTCAGAGCTTCACCGGTAAGGTGGAAGAGGTTAATGAAGACAAGTCTACTCTGAAGGTCACAGTCACCATTTTTGGACGTTCAACTCCGGTTGAGTTGAACTTTCTCGATGTAGAGAAGGTGACTTTCGCAGAAGAGGAATAAGTTTAGCCGGGCGCCTGTTGGCTGTTTGCCGGGGATTTGACGGCGAGGCAGCGGTAGTAAGAAGTTCGGCATCAGCTGATTGGAATAAAGAAGATGGCAAAGAAGATTACTGGATATATCAAACTGCAGGTTCCAGCGGGTAAAGCTAATCCCGCTCCGCCAATTGGACCGGCGCTCGGTCAGCATGGCGTGAATATTATGGAGTTCTGCAAGGCGTTTAACGCCAAAACCGCGCAGATGGATCCCGACCTGAAGATTCCGGTCGTTATTACTGTCTACGCAGATCGTTCTTTTACCTTCGAGACAAAGACGCCGCCCGCAGCGGATCTCTTAAAGAAAGCTTCGGGAATCGCCAAGGGGTCTGGAAAGCCAAATCGCGAGAAGGTGGGTACGATCTCCAAAGCTAAGATTGAAGAGATCGCGAAGACAAAACTTCAGGATCTGAATACAACGAGTTTGGAATCTGCCATCAAGACGATTGAGGGTACAGCCCGGCAAATGGGGCTGACGGTCGAGTAGTTGTCATTGTCGGTTGCTGGCTAAGCCAGGTAGTTCTCGACAATTGCTCTTTGAGAGGGAGGGATGGACTCAAGTTCGGTGAGCTTCGTTTTGTAGAAGGCCGACACTTAGCCGCCCGTTTGAACCTCGGAGTATGTGAATGAAGCAGCACGGTAAGAAGTATCGCGCCGCACTCGAGAAGATCGAGACGGGGCGCAAGTATGATTTAGAAACGGCAGTGGTGAAGGTAAAGGAAATTGCCTCCGCCAAGTTTGACGAAACGGTTGAGTTGACGGTCTGGCTCGGCGTCGACCCCCGCAAAGCCGATCAGCTAGTACGCGGAACCATCGTGTTGCCACACGGTCTGGGTAAGCATAAGACGGTCCTCGTAATTGCGCAGGGTGAAAAGGTCAAAGAGGCTGAAGAAGCAGGCGCAGATATTGTTGGCGGTGAGGACATTGTCACTAAGATCAAAGGCGGGTGGACCGACTTTGACGCAGTCATTGCGACTCCCGACATGATGAGGCTTGTGGGTGGTCTCGGAAAAGTTTTGGGACCACGCGGATTAATGCCGAACCCGAAAACTGGCACCGTAACTTTTGACGTCACAACCGCAATCAAGGAAACAAAAGCCGGAAAAGTTGAATATCGCGTTGACAAGACCGGAGTGATTCACGTCGGTATCGGCAAGGTCTCCTTCGAAACCGATAAGCTTCGCGAAAACGCGAAGAGCCTGCTCGACGCTGTAGTAAAGGCCAAGCCGGCTACCGCTAAGGGCAAGTACGTGAAGAAAGTTAATCTGGCGGCAACCATGAGTCCTGGCGTCTTGTTGGACGAGGCGGCGTACGCCAAATAAAGGTGAGGAGCTAATTAGATGAAATCGAAACAGCAGAAACAAAAAGACCTCGAAGCTCTCACCGAACAGTTCAAGAATGCCAATGCCGCCATGGTGGTTGGTTTTCAGAAGATGACTGTGTCGAAGGATCAAGAGCTTCGTAATCAATTACGCGAAGCTGGCGTCTCTTATGAAGTTGTAAAGAATACGCTGGCAAGGAAAGCGGCCGAAGGCACCGCGTTAGAAGTTGCTCAGGAGCATTTCAAAGGTGTTACGGCTGTGGCTTTGAGCAATAGCGATCCAGTCGGGTTGTCGAAGGCGATATCAAAGTTCACGAAGGCGAATCCGGAGATCTTTACTTTTAAAGCCGGAGTCGTAGAGGGCAAGGTCGTGGCGTTGAAAGACGTTGAAGCGATCGCAAGCTTGCCTTCCAAGGAAGAGTTGATTTCCAAGGTGATGTTCTTAATTAACTGCCAGGCACAGCGTTTGGTGACAGTTATCTCCGCTGTTCCCCGTAATTTGGCAGTGGTCATCAAGCAGATTGGTGATCAGAAGACAGCTTAGGCTGAGACAGTTGGAACTGTTTTCAGTTTTGATTTTTTGAAAGCTTAGGTAGCAATACCTAATACAGTAAGTGGGCCGACGCGGACACGAGCATGACGATTGTCAGGTCGTCACTACGGCTCGGACGCATTTTGAAAACCGCGATGCAGTGGTTTACGAGTATGCGTCCCGTGGGTTCCTGCTGCGCAACAACAACAACAGCAACAAGAACCCTTTTTAGGAGGATAGAAAGATAATCATGGCAGCAACACGCGAAGACGTAATCGAGTTTTTGAAAAGTATGACGCTTTTGGAAGCTTCACAGCTCGTTAAGGAGCTTGAAGAGACCTTTGGTGTTTCAGCAGCCGCCGCCGCAGTAGCCGCACCGGTAGCCGGTCCTGGTGGTGGTGGCGACGCAGCGGTAGTAGCCGAGGAGAAGACAGAATTTGATGTCATCCTGCAGAGCATTGGTGGCAACAAGATCAATGTTATTAAGGTTGTGCGCGAGGTAACAGCGCTCGGTCTTAAGGAAGCAAAGGATCTTGTGGAAGCGGCCCCCAAAGCGGTTAAAGAAGGCGTTTCGAAGGAAGAAGCTGAAGGCATTAAGCAGAAGCTCACCGACGCGGGTGCAACCGTCGAGGTTAAGTAGTTCAAGCGCTTGCATACATCCAAACCCGATGTTTTGAGTATTTCTCAAGGCATCGGGCTATGGATAAAGCATTGATCCCATTTGGTGGCTTGACAGTCAAATTGTTACTGGCTAAGTTAAGGGAGTATTGAAGCGCTGGCGTTACTCCCAAAAAATCTAACGGACGAAGTAACCGTTTTGTGTAACAAGCGGTCGGGGCATTGTGCGCTCTGACCGCCATTTGGCGTCTTTAGGAAAATTGCTAGTCCATTTGCTGATTGAGGCTGACCTCGGTCGCTCTTAAGACTGGCAAACTTGTAATCGGCATTTGGCAATTAATAAGGAATCTCACATGTCTGCAAATCTGCTTCAAACAATCAAGTCAGGGTTAGGAAGACGTACTAGTCAGGCACCTCAGCGGGTCGATTTTTCAAAAATCGCCACCGCTGTGAGGATCCCGAATCTCATAGAGATTCAGCGTGAATCCTATAACCGCTTTCTGCAGATGGATCTGTTACCGGAAGAGCGCGAGGCAACCGGGCTGCAGGCCGTCTTTCAATCGGTTTTTCCAATTTCGGATTTTCGCGGTACAGCTACTCTGGATTTCGTCGAATACCAAATTGGTAACTGGCAGTGTAAGTGCGGACGTCTTGAAGGTCTCAACTACCTGAGAGCGAACTGCAAGACTTGCGGCTCAACAATCAAGGTGAATCCGCTCGCGGCAGGCGAAACGCTCTGCCACAAGTGCGGTACGTTTAACTTTGTTCGTCCCCAGCTTTGCGAAAACTGCGGCGAGCCAGTCGGTCTGAAACACAAGCACGATCAGCAGGAATGTCAGGAGCGTGGCATGAGCTACAGCGTTCCTCTGAAAGTGAAGATTCGTTTGACGGTATTTGATAAAGACCCGGACACCGAAGTCTTGTCAATTAGGGACATCAAGGAGGAAGAAGTCTTCTTTGGTGAAATTCCGCTGATGACTGACAACGGTACTTTCATTATCAATGGTACCGAACGCGTCATTGTGTCGCAGTTACACCGGTCGCCGGGAGTCTTCTTTAAGCGCGGCGCAATTTATGTCGCCAAGATCATTCCTTATCGTGGTTCGTGGGTGGAGTTTGAGTACGACCAGAAGAACCTGCTTTACGTTCGTGTTGGAAAGCGGAAGTTCCTGGCTTCGATCTTCCTACGTGCGCTCGGACTCTGGTTTAACCAGAAAGTAGATCTCAAGTCTCTTCGTACAGACTCGCAGCTGGAAGAAGCTGTGAAGGGAGCCTCATTCACTGATGAGGACATGCTGCGCGCGATTTACATCACCGACGAAATTCGCCTTGAAGATGGCCGACTGATGCTCCAGGTTCCCGAAGAGGGAAGTACAAATCTGGTTGGCATGAAAGTCGACTTTGACATTAAAGGACGTGGTGGCGACCCGATTGTCCGTAGCGGTAAAAAGGTAACACTCTCGGCGCTCGATTCTTTGCGCAAGTCGAAGATTGGTGAAGTTGAGATTGAATCGTCCCAGCTTGAAGGCGCGTTTGCCCTCTCTGACATTGTGAATACCGAGAGCGGCGAAATTGTGCTCGAAGCCAATAATGAAATCACGCCTGCGAAGCTCCAGGAAATTGTAGAGGCAGGAATTACAAACTTCGCCGTGTTCTTTCCGGAACGCGACGATGTTGGTCCTGTGCTTTCGCTGACACTCAAGAAGGACGTGATCACTAAACCGGTTGATGCGCTGCTCGAGATTTATCGAAAGATGCGTCCTGGTGATCCTCCGACTGTACAAACCGCATATCGCTTACTCGAGGCGATGTTCTTCGACCCGCGGAAGTTTGATTTCTCGCGCGTCGGACGTCTCAAGTTCAACATCAAGATGGGCAAGCCTGAGCGTGAGCGTATCGAAGATCCGCTTCTCTCGGCGAAAGACTTCTACGAAGTTGTCTCTTACGTTTTGAAGATGCGCAGGAATCCGTCAGAGTTCCAGGCCGATGACATCGATCACCTTGGAAATCGTCGCGTTCGCGCTGTCGGCGAATTGTTGGAGAACCAGTTCCGTATTGGTCTCGAGCGAATGGAACGCGCCATCAAGGAAAAGATGTCGATCCATCAAGAGATGCAGACAACCATGCCTCGCGACCTGATCAACGCAAAGCCAGTCACGGCTGCGGTGCGCGAGTTCTTTGGATCAAGTCAGCTTTCTCAGTTCATGGATCAAACCAATCCGCTTTCGGAGATCACCCACAAGCGCCGCCTGTCGGCACTTGGACCGGGTGGTCTGTCACGCGAACGAGCCGGGTTCGAAGTACGCGACGTTCACCCGACTCACTACGGACGTATTTGTCCTATTGAAACGCCTGAAGGTCCGAACATCGGTTTGATTTCAAGTCTTTCCTGTTTCGCGCGTATCAACGAGTTTGGATTTATTGAAGCGCCTTACCGAAAGGTTAGCGATGGTCGAGTGGTTGAGTACGTTCGCATCATCAACGGAGGCGATACGAAGCTTAAGCCTGGCGATCACATTCCAACGGAAGACGTCGAAAAGGCAAACAAGAAAATCGCTGCCGACGGACGTAAGGCTGAATCTGAGCCATGGCCGTTCTATCTGACTGCGTGGGAAGAGGATAAGCACGTAGTTGGTCAGGCAAACATCGAGCTCGATGAGGAAGGCAACATCATCAACGAGCGTAACGCAGCGCGAAAAGCTGGTGAGTTTATTCTCGCGCTTCGCAAAGATATCGAGTATGTCGACGTCTCGCCGAAACAGCTCGTTTCCGTTGCCGCATCATTGATTCCATTCCTTGAGAACGACGACGCGAACCGCGCGCTGATGGGATCAAACATGCAACGCCAGTCGGTACCATTGCTTCGTGCGGAAGCTCCGTACATCGGAACTGGTATGGAAAAGGTCACCGCGCGTGACTCGGGTGCGGTTGTGGTAGCTAAACGTGACGGCGTTGTCGACTACGTCGATTCGGAACGCATCATCGTCAAAGCTGATCACAACGTTGACGGCACTATCTCCCGCGAAGTGACTGCCGACATCTATACGCTGATCAAATTCAAGCGCTCCAACCAGAACACTTGTATCAATCAGCGTCCGATAGTTCACGTTGGCGAGCGAGTAGAAAAAGGACAGGTAATCGCGGATGGGCCATGTACCGATCGCGGCGAGCTGGCCTTGGGACGGAACGTGCTCGTGGCTTTCATGCCGTGGCGCGGTTACAACTTCGAAGACGCGATTCTCGTTTCCGAACGTCTTGTGAAAGAAGACTATTACACGTCAATTCACATTGAAGAGCTGGAGATTGAAGCGCGCGACACGAAGCTTGGTCCGGAAGAGATCACGCGTGACATTCCAAATGTCGGCGAGAACATGCTTCGGGATCTCGACGAAAGCGGCATCATTCGAATCGGTGCGCAAGTGAAGCCGGGTTCCATCCTGGTCGGTAAAGTGACGCCGAAGGGCGAAACTCAGCTGACCGCTGAAGAGAAACTCCTGCGAGCCATCTTCGGTGAAAAGGCTGGTGACGTGAAGGATGCTTCGCTTGTCAGCCCGCCGGGAATCGATGGCACCGTCGTCGACGTCCAGGTCTTCACGCGAAAGGGTCAGGAGAAAGATTCCCGCTCGTTGGCGATTGAGCAGGAAGAAGAAGATCGCCTGCGACGTGACCTTGAAGACGAAATTCGTATTCTGCGTGAACAGCGTGACGAGCGAATCTACGAGTTGCTTGAAGGTCGCAAACTTTCAACCGACCTGACGTCCAACAAGGAAGTCCTGATTGAAAAGAACATCTCGATTACTCGTGAAATGCTGAAAGCGGTTGATCCGAAGGCTTTGCGAAAGGTTCAACTGGCCTCTTCGCGATTGGATATCGGTGCCGAGATTAAGGAGTACGAGGATCGTACCGAACGCCAGATCAAGATTCTCTCGGATATCTACGAAGAGAAGATTGCGAAGCTCAGACAGGGCGATGAGTTGAGCCCCGGCGTTATCAAGATGGTTAAGGTCTTCATCGCCATGAAGCGCAAGCTTTCAGTGGGCGACAAGATGGCCGGACGCCACGGTAACAAGGGCGTAATCGCTCGCATCCTGCCGGAAGAAGATATGCCCTACCTGCCGGACGGTACCCCAGTGGAGATCGTTTTGAATCCGCTAGGCGTGCCATCGCGAATGAACGTAGGACAGATTTTGGAGACGCACCTTGGCTGGGCGGCTCGTGTACTTGGTCTTCATTTCGCGACACCGGTTTTCGACGGTGCGACTGAAGCCGAGATTAAGCAGAAGCTGCAGGATTCCGGTGCTCGTGCCCGCGAACTTGGATTACCCGAGATCGTAAACGAGTCGGGTAAGGCGATTCTGTACGACGGGCTCAGTGGTGATCCGTTCGAACAGAAGGTGACAGTTGGCTATATCTATATGCTCAAACTGTCACACCTGGTCGACGATAAGATTCACGCTCGCTCTATTGGACCTTATAGCTTGATCACTCAGCAGCCACTCGGCGGTAAAGCACAGTTTGGTGGACAGCGATTTGGAGAAATGGAAGTGTGGGCGTTGGAGGCTTATGGCGCGGCGCACATCCTTCAGGAATTGCTGACGGCAAAATCTGACGACGTTGCAGGACGTTCAAAGATTTACGAGGCGATAGTGAAGGGTGAAGCAGACTTCGATCCGGGTCTACCTGAATCGTTTAACGTCCTGGTGCGTGAACTGCAGTCGCTCTGTCTCGACGTCGAGTTAATCAACAAGAAGGCCGTTGGTGATGGCAGCGGACTGGAAGAAGGCGTTGGGGAAGCAATAGCTACCAGCGCAGTCGAAGCCTAAGAGAAATTGGTCTTTGGTTTTTGGACTCAGTCTTTGAGGCGCCTGCCCAGGGCTTAAGAACAAAAGCCGAAGACCCAACACCCGATTTCGGTTGTAGCAACGGAGAAAAAACAAAGTGTTTCGATTCCAACAAGAAAAGACGCAACTGGCTCCCGACTTTGAGGCAATTCGTATCTCACTTGCGTCACCGGAGAAAATCCGGCAATGGTCGCATGGTGAGGTGACCAAGCCTGAAACAATCAATTACCGAACATTCAAGCCGGAGCGCGACGGTCTGTTCTGCGCCCGCATATTTGGACCAGTAGCTGATTGGGAGTGCCTCTGCGGTAAATACAAACGCATGAAGCACCGCGGCGTAATTTGTGACAAGTGCGGAGTTGAAGTAACCCAGGCAAAAGTGCGACGTGAGCGACTTGGTCATATCGACCTGGCCAGCCCTTGTTCACACGTCTGGTTTTTTAAGGGTCTTCCAAGTCGCATCGGTCACCTGCTCGACATTCCTCTGCGCGAGTTGGAAAAAGTTCTTTACTTTGAATCCTATATCGTGATCGATCCAGGCGACGTTCCCGGATTGAAAGAGCGCGAGTTAGTGAGCGACGAGCGCTACCGGGAATTAGTGCGCGATTATCCGGCGCAGTTTGTTGCCAAGATGGGCGCGGAAGCGATCAAAGAATTGCTCGCGATGGTAGACGTCGAAGAGTTGGCAACTGACCTTCGCAAGCGAATGAGAGAAGAGACTTCGCAGCAGAAGAAGTTGAAGTACTCCAAGCGTCTCAAGGTCGCAACAAGCTTTCTCAAATCAGGAAATCGTCCCGACTGGATGATTCTCGATGTTATTCCTGTAATTCCACCTGAGTTGCGTCCATTGGTGCCACTCGATGGTGGTCGCTTTGCTACGTCTGACTTGAACGACCTTTATCGTCGCGTAATCAATCGTAACAATCGCTTGAAGAAGCTGATGGAGTTGCGTGCACCTGAAGTCATCGTGCGCAACGAGAAACGAATGCTCCAGGAAGCGGTTGATGCTTTATTTGATAACGGTCGTCGTGGACGTGTCCTGCGAGGCGTAAATAACCGCCCGCTCAAGTCACTCAGTGGAACATTGAAAGGTAAGCAGGGCCGCTTCCGTCAGAATCTACTGGGTAAGCGCGTTGACTACTCTGGACGTTCGGTAATCGTAGTTGGTCCAGAACTAAAACTGCATCAGTGCGGGTTGCCGAAGAAGATGGCGCTCGAGTTGTTCAAGCCTTTCATCTATAACCAGCTCGAGAAGCAGGGACATGCCGCGACCATCAAGCAGGCACGCGAGATGGTGGAACGACAGGAACCAGTTGTTTGGGACATCCTCGAAGAGGTTATCCGCGAACATCCAGTTCTCCTGAATCGCGCCCCGACGCTGCACCGGCTTGGCATCCAGGCTTTTGAGCCAGTCCTTGTTGAAGGCAAGGCGATCAAGATCCATCCGCTTGTCTGTACGGCATTCAACGCCGACTTCGACGGCGACCAGATGGCGGTTCACATTCCGCTCAGTCCGGAAGCACAAATTGAAGCAGCCGTGTTGATGCTTTCCAGCAATAACATTCTGAGCCCCGCGAGTGGACAGCCAATCGCTGTTCCTTCGCAGGACATCGTGCTCGGTATTTACTATTTGACGCGAGATCGTCCAGGCGCGAAAGGTGAAGGACGCGTATTCGCATCGCTCGAGGAAGTGCTGCTCGCACTCGATGCCGCCGAAGTTACAACTCAAACGCCGATCAAACTTCGCATTCAAGGCGATTTGATCGACCTGGTTCAGGAACACGATCCGCAGGATATTCTGCGTGCAACGGTTCAGGATGATGTCCGACGCGTTATCAACACTACAGTTGGTCGCGTGATCTTTAACGATTCGATTCCTGCTGGTCTTCCTTTTATCAACGGCACGTTGAAGAAGAAAGGTCTGCAGTCGCTCGTTAACTATTCACATATCCGCCTGGGTCACGAGATGACCGTCAAGATGCTTGACGATCTCAAGACGCTTGGTTTCCTTTACGCAACCAAGGCGGGAATTTCAATCGGTATCGACGACCTCGTCACGCCGGCAGCCAAGAAACCCTTGGTCGACAAGGCTGATAAGGACGTCATTGCCGTTGAACAACAGTATCTCGACGGTGTCATCACAAACGGTGAACGCTACAACAAGGTCATTGCAATCTGGTCTGAAGTTACGGACAAAGTTGCCAAGGAAATGTTCAAGGCGATGGATGACCGGGAACGATCGAGTGGTGAACTCAATCCAATCCTCGTCATGAGCGACTCTGGAGCTCGTGGTAGCGCTCAACAGATTCGTCAGCTCGCTGGTATGCGTGGCCTGATGGCGCGACCGTCGGGTGAAATTATTGAGACTCCAATTCAGGCAAACTTCCGAGAAGGCCTGAACGTGTTGCAGTACTTCATCTCGACACACGGCGCACGTAAAGGTCTCGCTGACACGGCATTGAAGACAGCTGACTCGGGTTATCTGACACGCCGTCTGGTCGACGTCGCGCAAGACGTGATCATCAGTGAAGATGATTGCGGTACCTTGCGTGGTATCTCCGCCAGCGCCATCGTTGAAGGTGGCGAGGAGATTGAGTCGTTGCGTGACCGTATCGTTGGTCGAACTGCGCTGGAAGATGTCACTGATCCAATTGAAGGTTCAGCGATTGTCGAATCCAACCAGGAGATCGACGAAGACCTGGCCGCTGAAATTCAGCGTTCTGGTGTCCAGCGCGTTCGTATTCGTTCGGTGTTGACCTGCGAATCGCGACGAGGCTGCTGCATCAAGTGCTACGGTCGCAACCTCGCAACTGGTCGTCCGGTCGAGATCGGCGAAGCGGTGGGAGTAATTGCCGCGCAGTCGATTGGCGAGCCTGGCACTCAGTTGACAATGCGTACGTTCCACATCGGTGGTACGGCACGTTTGGAAGAGTCGTCGAAGCACGAAGCGCGTCAGGACGGAACGATCAAGTACGTTGACCTGCAGACAGTTAAGAGTCGTAAGGGTGAACGTATCGCGATGAATCGTAACGGTTCATTGACAATCATTGATGACCGTGGTCGTGAGGCTGCGCGTTATCAGATCGTCTACGGTGCTCACATTCTCGTCGAAGACGGAAGTCGCGTGACTCAGGATCAACTCCTGGCCACGTGGGATCCGTTCACGTTCGCCATCCTTACCGAAGTTGCTGGTCACGTTAAGTTCCAGGACTTGAAGGAAGGCGTAACGTTCGATGAAGAGGTGGACGAAGTAACAGGTCAGTCACGCATGGTCGTTAAAGACTCGCCTGACGAAAAGAAACAACCTCGTCTGGAAATTCGCAGCTCTGGCAATAAGGTGTTGAAGACCTATCAAATGCCTGTCAGAGCAAACTTGATGGTAACGGACGGCGAAGATGTTGAGCCGGGAGATATCATCGCGAAGATTCCTCGCGAAACTACAAAGACGAAGGACATCACCGGAGGTTTGCCGCGCGTCGTCGAGTTGTTTGAAGCTCGCCGGCCCGCAGAAACGGCCGTCATGTCCGAAATCGACGGAACAGTTACTCTCGGTGCGATATCCAAGGGTAAACGTAAGCTAATCATCACTGGCGACGACGGTGAAGAGCGCGAGTACGACATTCCACGTGGTACACACATCAACGTGCAGGATGGCGACCGCGTACGAGCCGGCGAAGCTTTGATGGATGGCCCACTCAACCCGCACGACATCTTGCGTGTACTCGGAATGAGTCGCTTGCAGGAATACCTCGTTAATGAAATTCAAGAGGTCTATCGTCTGCAGGGTGTGAACATCAACGACAAGCACATCGAAGTGATTGTTCGACAGATGTTGCGTTGGGTGAAAATCAAGGAAGTTGGCGACACCGAATTCCTGCTCGAGGAACAGGTGGATCGCTTCCGCTTCCAGGATGAGAACGAGCGCGTACGTCTGGAAGATGGAGAGGTGGCACAGGCCGAGCCTCTCTTGCTGGGTATTACAAAGGCGTCGCTCTCAACGGATTCATTCATCTCGGCAGCGTCGTTCCAGGAGACAACCCGCGTTCTTACCGAAGCAGCAATCTCCGGACGTATCGACTACCTGCGTGGTTTGAAGGAGAACGTCATCATGGGGCGGTTGATTCCAGCCGGTACAGGTATGGAGTTCTATCGCAACGTTGACGTTGAACGTGACGAGACCATTGATCAGGGCCGCGAGCGAGAGCTCGAGGAGTTTCCCGACATCGTTGGTGGTCACGACATTACCCTTCCGCCACGTGAACCAGTCGCGGTCGTGGCTACGAGCGACGGCGATGGAACAACGCCAGTTAAGGCTGACGAGTAAGAATGAAGGTTAGGTTGGAATTGAAAGGGTCCGGCGCGCAAGCACCGGGCCCTTTTTACTGTCTTTACTGGTTGCTCGTTCGCTCTACAGTGGACCGCGGTCTGAAACCCTCCTTGTTATGGTTGCGTAAAGACTAATCGTCCTAAACCTCAGAGTCAGTTGGTGACCCAATCATGAGAACCCGTCAACTACTTCTTCTTTTTGTCATCATTTCGATTAGTGCGACCAGCGGTGTTGGATCATTTCAGGCAAAGACGAATCTTGCGGGAAACTGGGAGAGCGTCCTTGTCATCGGTGAGACAAAGTTAAGACTCGTTCTAAAAATCGCCCAAACTGAGAACAGTGCGATGTCGGCGGTGCTGGATAGCCTTGACCAGCCGAACAGCAACAACCTCCAGGTTGACACGATTTCTGTTCAAGCCACCGTCCTGCGTTTCGAGATGAAGGCGTTGGGAGTTATCTATGAAGGAACGCTTAGTAAGGACGGCTCGGAGATCGTTGGTACTTTCAATCAAGGGGGTTCGAGTTTTCCCCTCATCTTTCGTAAGCAAGGATTTGCCCCCTCGAACGCCGTTGTAAAAAGAGGAAGAGTTGATCTGAAACCTTGTAACCATCCCTCACTTGCTAATGATGCTCTCTGCGGCAAATATGAAGTTTTTGAGGATCGATCAGCACGCACCGGACGCAAGATTGGTTTGAACATCATTTTGCTACCTGCGAATAATCCAAAACCTGCGCCTGATCCGTTATTTTATCTTGCCGGTGGTCCAGGTGGAGCAGCAACCGCCTATGCGACTGAGAAGTTTATGACTGGACTACGTCGTAACCGAGATGTGGTGTTGGTGGACCAACGTGGTACTGGACAATCAAACCCTCTGAATTGTGCTTCGCTTGGTGGCAGGGAAGATATGCGTGGATATTTTGGTGAGGTAATGGCGCCGGAGAAAGTACGAGCCTGCCGGATAGAGCTAGAGAAGATTGCAGACCTCAAGTTATACACAACCACAATTGCGATGGACGACATCGATGAAGTCAGGGCCGCGCTTGGTTACGATCGAATCAATGTCTACGGCGGCTCTTATGGATCCACGACATCATTGTCATACCTACGCCAGCATCCAGAGCATGTACGTGTTGTCGCGATCTTTGGAGTGGCTCCCCCCTCAGCAAAGATTCCGCTGTCGTTTGCTAAAGGGGTGCAGGATTCGATGGACCGGCTATTTGCTGATTGTGCTGCTGACACGAACTGTCATGAGGCCTACCCTAATGTAGCCGCAGAGTTCAAGAAAATTCTCGCTAGATTTGAAACGGGACCGGTTGAAGTTACCGCTACCAATGTCTACACAAGTGCAGAGCAGAAAGTGACTGTAACTCGCGATGCATTTGTAGATGCAATTCGACAGGTACTTTACGTGCCAGTTGCTGCGGCAGCGCTTCCTGCTCTTATTCACCTTGGGGCCGAGGGTAATCTCGGCGCCCTGATAGCTACAGCATTTCAAGTGGTGGTCCAGGTTGATAGTCGGATAGCCCGTGGAATGCAGTTCTCGGTCATATGCGCCGAGGACACACCCTTCATTACTCCGGAAGACATAAAGACAACCAGTGCAAATAGTTTTTACGGAGACGCTCGAGTGCGACCCACAATACGGGCATGCGCCGAATGGCCACAGGCAAAAATCCCGGCGAGCTTCTTAGATCCGGTGAAGAGTGATGTTCCTGTCTTACTCGTTTCGGGTGCTTTGGATCCAGTTACGCCGCCATGGCTCGCAGAGAACGTTGCGCGCACTCTTCCGAAGAGTAAGTTAGTAATAATTCGCAATGCTACACACAGCAGTTACGAGTGCGTCGAAAACCTGGTAGCGGATTTCATCGACAAAGGTACGACTGACGGACTCGACGTTTCTTGCGTCGAAAAGATCAAACGACCTCCATTCACAATATTGAAAACTCAATAACGATCCACTTTAGTAGGGCCCTTCGCCTCCACCACACAAGAGCTTGGGTGGTGGAAGCGAGGGGAACGACTGAAGGGTTAGTTTATTCTCGAAAAGTAAATTCGTTGCTAAACTGCGAACGTGAATCTCAAACGACTTAAGACACTTACCGGGGTTCGTAAGACTCCAATGCCGGAGTTTGTTTCGCCGCAACTTGCCACACTAGTTGATAAACCACCACCGGGTGATCAGTGGTTTCATGAATTGAAATTCGACGGCTATCGGATGCTTTGTCATCTCAACAACGGAAGCGTGAAGTTTTGGAGCCGAAATAAAAAGGACTGGACTCATAAGTTTCCTAACGTGGGAAAGGCTGTGAAGGCGTTGCCGGTGAGTAGCGCCATTCTCGATGGCGAGATCGTGGCGGTCGATTCCTCCGGTCGCGCAAGCTTTCAACGTCTTCAACAATCGCTTGGTAAGGCGGATTCAAGTTATGTGTTCCAGATATTCGATCTGATCTACCTCGAAGGTTTTAATCTCACGAAGACTCCATTGGTAGATCGCAAAAGTGTCTTGGCAGAACTTTTGGAGTCAGTTAGTGAAAAAAGTCCGCTTCGATATAGTGACCACGTAGTTGGCAACGGTGCGAAGTTCTTTGAACAGGCGTGTGCTTACGCAATTGAAGGCACAGTCTCCAAACGCGCCGATTCGACCTATGAGTCGGCGCGAAGTAGAAGTTGGTTGAAGATAAAGTGTCTTAAACGCCAGGAGTTTGTCATCGCGGGTTACCTTCCTTCGGAGAAGGGTTTTCCAGGTTTTGGCGCCATCCTGCTCGGGGTGTACGAGAAAGGAAAATTGATTTATGCAGGTCGAGCAGGCACTGGGTTTACGATTCAACAACGTCTGGATCTGCGAAAAAAGTTGGACCGTTTAGTTAGAGCTTCCTCGCCTTTTGCAGAAAAACCAAAAGACCCCGGACTTCGAAATGCTGTGTGGGCGTCGCCCAAACTGGTTGGTGAAGTAAGGTTTACAGAATGGACAGAGGATGGTTCAGTAAGACACCCTTCGTTCCAGGGACTACGTGAAGATAAAAAAGCTTCGGATGTTGTTCGTGAAGAGCCGGCTTAAGCTTTGATCGGTTTCCGCGCCCGAAACAGAAATCTTTGGTCAGAGTTTGGAATCAGAAAGGCTTCAACTTCGGCACCATTCTTTATCAGTTGTTCGCGCAACTTTCCTCCCCCAAACAACAAGAGTTGGCTCGAGTCTGGGGCCCATATTAACAATGCGGAGACCTTCGTCAAAAATTGATCGAGCGCACGACAGGTTACGAAAGCAACCTCAGGGGCGATGACCTCTTCGAATGGTTGGGCGATGATTTTGGCAGTTTGCGAAATGCCGAGTTGGTTTAATGACTCGCGAAGAAAAACTGATTTTTTCTGAGAAGATTCGATCAGAGTGGCGCTTAAGTCCTGCCGGGCGAGCAAAGCTGGAATAATCGGGAGACCGGCGCCAGAACCAACGTCAGCCAGGCTGCTTCCATTTGGTAAATAGTGGAGCAGCAACAGTGATTCAAGAATGTGTCGGGTAGCAAACTCTTCAGGCTCACATGGAGCGACCAGGTGCAGTCTCGCATTCCAATGTGACAGCATCCTGAAATACTCGACGAGTCTGGAGACGACCTGGGTCGACAGCTCCAAGTTGTAAGTTCGCATATTCAGAGTGAGGGCTCGCTCAAACCGATTTAAGTAATCGCTATCCATATTGCTGTTTGACGTTTAGCTTGGCCCAACTTTAACTCAGAAAATATTGCATGTAACCGTATTGCTGGTTACAGTGACCAAATTCCGCAACAACCATGATTGACGAATTCGTTGAACAGCATCGAAAGCTCGGAGTGGCGGTGGCCCAACTCATTGCGGATCATGTTGCCGAGCTCGATTCCAGGAGAGTTACTCCGGAGTCAACGCCAGCCGAATTAGAGCAGCTATTCAACGAGCCTTTGCCAGAAAAAGGGATCGCGCTTGACGAAATCCTGGCTCGATTTCGTCGAGACATCGCACCTAACGCGATGGGAGTTCCCAGTCCAAGATACTACGGGCAATTCAATCCAACACCACTACCAATCGGAGTTTGGGCTGATGTACTGAGCTCAATGCTAAACCAAAATGCCGGCGCATGGCGAAATGGTCCATCATCCGCAATGATGGAGGCTCGCGTTTTGCGCTGGCTATGTGAGTTGCTCGACTACGGCCCCAGGAGCTTTGGTACGCTCGCGAGCGGTGGTTCTGAGGCAAACCTCATTGCATTGAAATGCGCTCGCGATAGTGTGAACAAAAGTATCAAAGCACGCGGAGTCAGAACCGTTCCTGGTGAAATGGTTTTTTATGCTTCGGAGCAGTGTCACTACTCGATCGACAAAAGTGCGGATATCCTGGGGTTAGGACGTGAGAGCCTGCGAAAGATTCCGAGTGACGACCGATTTCACATTCGCGTGGATGTGCTGCGAGACGAAATAAGGCACGATCGTGATGAAGGTCGCCTGCCTGCATGTATCGTCGGAGTTGCAGGCACCACTTCAACCGGCGTTATTGACCCAATTGAAGAACTCGCTGAAATTGCTCGTGAGAACAAATGTTGGTATCACGTTGACGCTGCGTATGGTGGTCCACTCGCTTTCTCTCCGAATCACAAAGACAAACTGCAGGGAATTGCGTTAGCTGATTCCATCACCTTCGATCCCCACAAATGGATGTTTGTTCCATTTGCCTGCGGGGCCACTCTCGTTCGCGATGGTGCGTCGGTCTTGCGCGAAGCGTTTGATATGACACCCGAGTACTTGAGCGAAGATCGCGGCGGAAGCGATGTTGAGTTTGATTTTTTCCGGTACGGTCAGATGGGAACACGGCGCTTCAACGCGCTCAAGCTTTGGATGGCAATAAAGTTCATGGGGCGAGAGGGATATCAGAAGACCGTTGAGCGTCATATCGAGCTAACAAGATATTTTGCCAGTAGAGTCGATCAGCTTCTTGATTTCAAACGCGTAGGCGAGGTTGAAACGGCAGTGTGCTGTCTGCGCTTTCTGCCGGGCGATCTCGCAAATCAGGAGGGCGTTGAAATCGATCGAGTCCAGCAGCGTTTGCAACAGAAGATTGAACTCAGTGGTGAAGCCTGGCTAACGACTACCGTGCTACATGGACGTCGCGCTTTGCGTGTAAATATTAATAGTTTCCTAACTGAACAACGTCATGTGGATGATTTGCTAGAATTACTTGAGCGATCGAGTCGAGAGTTGGTCGCTGAGATTTAAGTTGCACGAGACGAAGAATGGTTTCGAAAGCCATTCCGGAAGTTAATCCAGGTTATTGCCTATGCCAGGCTCAAGAAAGCCACTTCTCCTCACCATCTTACTTCTGGGCGTTAGTTTTCAAGTTGTCGCTCAGACTGGTCCAAAGTCACTTCCGGCTATTACCTCTCAAGCCCAGTTCGATAGCCTTTCCGTTACTTACGACGCCAACACGCCTTATGCTTTGCCTCATATCATCTTCGTAATTGACCGGCAAAACAAAAACAGGATCTATTACATCAATAAGAAGCGCTACCCCTTTCACAAGGATTTCGTAAACGGAACCTATCTTTCATTGGAACGCGGTAAAGAGTTTTTTGAGAACAACTACTTAAAAACAAATCGCCGTTTCATCCTCGGAACGCTTGCTTACCAAACTCCGGTTCGGAGTTGGACCTTCGAATTTTGGGAAGGTGACTTAATACCGACCGATCTAATTCAAATCACTTACGAGATCATCAACAAGTCGTTCTTTACGAAGGTGGCATTCAAGCCAAACTCACTCAGACAAGAAGAAGCATCGCGTTCATTGGCTGGAGTCCAGCGAATTCTGTTGAGTGATATCGCAAAAGAACAGGAGTACCAGGCTCTAAATCTTGCAAAGGGGTTGGGCCGAATCCACGTAATTCCGAAACTTGATGAACACGTAGAAATTGGCTTTAACGAGATATTGGTGCTGGATGAAGTACCGATTCAACTACCGCCAGTCGCAGGAATAATTACATCACAGCCCTCAACACCTCTTTCGCACATCAATTTGCTTGCTAAAGGTTGGGGAATTCCGAATGCGTATATCAAAAACGCCAAAGAGTTGCTGAAGCAGTATGACGGTTGGTGGGTGTCGTTTGAAACGTTGCGCAACACCTACACGATCAAACGTGCAGATATGGACCAGTTGCGCGAGTACCAGCGACGCCTGTCGCAGCGTCTGGATTTGATGAAGCCACGTTCAGACCTTACGGAAACGCGCTTGTTGGAGCTTTCACAGCAAAGAGCGCGATTGAGTTTGGCCTTTGGTGGTAAGTCAGCGAATCTGGGCGAAGTCATGAACGCGCATTTGCCGGGCATAGTGGTGCCCAATGGATTCAGCATTCCGTTCTATTACTACGACCAGTTCATAAAAGACAATAATCTCGACGATGTTATTTATGGGTTATTGAACGATCAGAAGTTTGTTCACGATCCCGCCTATCGTCGTGATGCCCTGGTCAAATTAAGAGAACAAATAAAGGCCGCTGACTTCGATGCCGACTTGCGAAAAGATGTTTTGGAAAAGGTAGCTCGGGATTACGCTGGTAAAGGCCTGTTTGTTAGGAGTTCATCGAATTCTGAAGACTTGCCTAATTTTAGTGGCGCTGGTCTCTACACAACGGTCGCAAACGTTCGAGGCGAACAGGAAATTATTGATGCTATCAAGACCGTGTGGGCTTCGTTATGGAATTTTGAAGCTTATGAGGCGCGCGAACGGGCCAACGTTGATCACTCGAAGATCTACATGGCTGTATTGCTGCAGGAGGGAATCAACTCAGAGAGTTCTGGAGTCATGATCAGTACCGACCCATTCGATGCGGATAACCGCGGGGTGATCTACATCTCAGCAAAACGGGGCCTTGGGATGAAGGTTGTTGAAGGTCAACGCATCGCTGAACAGATTCTCTATCGACCACGCACAAATGCGATTCAGGTATTAACACGTTCAGCAGAAGACAGCCTGTTAACCTTCGACGAAAAAGGCGGAGTTAAAGAGGTTCCAATTACGGGCGACCGAGTGGTCCTTACCGACGCGGTGATTCGCGGGTTGGTCCGTGCTGCGACAGGGATAAAGAGAGTATTTGGCAGTCGAGATCAAGACATCGAGTGGGCCTACATGAAGGGTCAGATTTATATTGTCCAATCTCGCCCCTTCATTCCCGGCGGATGAGATTTGTCCGACATGCTTCAGCTTGTTGTTACATAGGTGGTCTGGATACGCTAAGATCACGACAAGCTAAAGCATGTCGGACAACCCGAGTTTGACAATTCAGAGCTGGGTCGGGTATAAGCGCAGGGCAATGTTCAAAGTCGTAAAGCACGGACACCATACCTATTGGCATTTCCACCACACTGGTGGCGGGCTGGCGAACGTGTTTGCTGCGCTGAGAACAACGGCCTAATAAGCGCAAAAACGATTCCTGAAACCCGCTGCCAAACAAAGCTGGCAGCGGGTTTTTTGTTTGTAACGACGATAAGGATTTGAAATTTAAGATCTGAAATCTGAGATTGACGCACATGATTTCTCGTATCCCATCAGGCATGCGCTATTACATCGGGGCCGAAGCGCGCTTACGACGGTCCGTCGAAGACACCGCCATGACTGTCTTCGAAGGCTGGAGCTACGAGGAAGTTATTACTCCCACCGTCGATTACTACGTTTTGTTCGAACAGGGTATGGGTGCAGCAGAAGCGCAGAATGGATTTCGCTTTACTGATAACGACGGAGGCATGTTGAGTCTGCGGCCCGATATTACCTCTTCGGTCGCACGCGCAGCGGCCACAATGTTATCAGAAGTGCCAAGGCCTTTGCGTTTATGCTATGCCGCGCCTGTCTTTAGACAACAACCCCAGTCGCATGCTGAATGGCGACGTGAGAACACTCAACTCGGGTGCGAGTTGATCGGTGAAGCCGGTACTTCAGGAGACCTTGAGGTACTGCTACTCGCCGCAGAAATTCTTACTCGAATCGGTCTTGCCGACTCTTCCGTAATCACTATCAATCATGTGGGAATTTTCAATGGCCTCGCCGGACAGCTTGATCTCGACAGCGAAGCGCGTGAGAACCTCCGACGCTTGATTGATTCACGAGACCAGGTCGAAACAAAACGCGCTCTTAAAGGTCTCTCGGTAACAGACACTTCAGTTAATGCATTTGCCCGATTGTCTCAACTAAGAGGCAAGGGCGAAGTACTTGATGAGGCCAGGAGTCTTATTGCCAATCCGCTTTCTAATGAAGCACTCACTTCGCTCTCGCAAATCTGGGAGGTAATCGAATCGCTGGGCCTTAATAACAACTTTGAGATCGACCTCGCTGACGTTTCGAGTTTGGATTATTACACTGGATTGAGTTTCAAGATTTACTCACATGGCGTCGGGTATCGGGTTGGCCGCGGTGGACGGTACGACAGCTTGACCTCGAATTTTGGGGGAGCTGAACCAGCGATTGGTTTTGTCTTAAGCCTCGACGCACTAATCGAAGTAATCGGTCGCAGTAGTTTCGCAAATGGGAATAATCGTCCAGGAGTTCAAACGGTTAGTGGTCAGAAGCTGGGTGCAAAGTTTGCCGATGCTTTACAACGACGGATGAGGAACGAGCAGATTCGAGTCGAGTAATAGAATGATCACGCTGGCCATAACAAAAGGAAGAATGCAGGATGACGCGTTAGCGCTTCTGACTGCGGTTGGCGTAAGAATTGATCCTGAAGCGCTCGCCTCACGTCGCTTATCCTTTGAGGATGAAAGCGGTGCTTATAAATTCATCTTCGTAAAGCCCGTAGACGTTCCAGTTTATGTCGAACATGGGATCGCTGATTGCGGATTCGTTGGACGAGACGTATTGCTCGAGTCCCAAGCTGACCTTTTGCTCCCATTGGATTTGGACATTGCTCGCTGTCGTTTAGTTGTGGCTGCTATTGATCCATCAGTGATCACGCGCTCGTTTGGAATGTTGAGAGTGGCAACAAAGTACGCCAACGTTGCGAGTGCCTATTTTGGTTCTCGAGGTGTACCTGTCGAGATCATTCCGCTGTCAGGCTCTGTGGAACTTGCTCCCGCACTAGGCTTGTCTGACGCGATTGTCGACCTTGTAGAAACCGGTAGAACTCTAAAGGAAAACGGGCTCAAGATTGTTGAGGTTATTACTGAGTCAAGCGGGAGACTCGTAGTGAATCGCGCCAGCTATCAATTAAAGGCTACCGAGATCTCGACATTCACCGATGCTCTGAGCGCAGTCATAAATGGAAACCGGGTTCAATGATTCGATTTATTGACACAAACGATGTTGCAGCACGACGCGCATTTATGGCGCGACTTCAGGAGCGATCGATCGGTGTTGATGCTGAACTGCTGACTTCAGTTTCTCTAATTCTGGATGAAGTTCGAAGAAAGGGAGACGACGCATTAATCGACTTCGCAAGACGCTTCGATGAAGTGGAGCTGAGGCAGGATGAAATCAAGGTATCTGAAAAGATTCTCCATGATTTGGCGAAACAGGTAGATTCGCAAGTCCTGAGTGCGTTGCGTGAATCTATTTCAAACGTCAGAACATTTCACGAAAAGCAGAAACAAGAATCCTGGGTAATTGGCGACGTTGACAAGGGATGGTTGGGACAACGAATTTCACCGCTTGAGATTGTTGGACTCTATGTTCCCGGTGGCACAGCTGCCTATCCGTCATCGGTAATAATGAATGTCGTGCCGGCGCAAGTCGCTGGTGTGGAACGTATTGTTGTCATCACGCCTCCTGGTTCCCTTGTAAAGAGTCCAGCCGTAGCGGCCGCACTCGTCGAGCTTGGGATCACCGAGGTCTATGCGGCCGGCGGAGCTCAAGGGATCGCCGCTCTCGCTTTTGGCACGCAGACGATTCCGCGGGTCGACAAGATTACTGGCCCGGGAAACAAGTATGTGGCGGCAGCGAAGAAATTGGTTTTTGGTATTGTCGGGATCGATTCGATAGCTGGTCCAACTGAAGTCGTAGTTGTCGCTGATGAAACGGCTCCGGCCGCTTTCGTCGCTGCGGATCTTTTGGCCCAGGCTGAGCATGGCGAAGATGCTTCGGCCGTTTTGATAACGACAAGCGCCACCTTAGGGAAGGCTGTAGTTGCTGAGCTCGACAACCAAGTACAAACTCTTCCGCGCCGATCAATAATTGAATCTTCCCTGACCAACTACGGTGCAGTGATTGTAGTCAACGATTTCAAGGAGGCCTGCGAAATTGTGAACGAGCTAGCGCCCGAACACGTTGAAATTATGACGGGAGACAATGAAGGAGTTGGTAAGGAGATTCGACACGCTGGCGCACTTTTCTTTGGACGCTTTTCACCGGAAGCGCTGGGTGATTATTTTGCTGGGCCTAATCACGTACTGCCGACTGGGCGGACGGCCCGGTTTTCATCACCGCTAGGTGTCTACGACTTTGTAAAGCGAACGAGTTTTATTGGTTATCCACCGCTGGAAATGGAAAAGGCCGCCGATAAAATTGCCATACTCGCCGAAGCGGAAGGGCTGCGTGCGCATGCGAGGTCCGCTCTGATCCGAAAGAACCAACAAGATGGTTAAGTCAATGAATCAAAAGGTTGATCCAATAAAAGCGCAAGTGCGCGCTCTTCGTGCGTATACTCTCTCACCTCATCGGGCCGCCATCAAGATCAATCAAAACGAAAACCCTTACGACCTTCCAACAAGAATTAAGCAGGAAACTTTGCGTCGATTGGAGAACCGCAAGTGGTCGCGTTACCCGGAATTTATTCCAACAAGTTTGTTGGAAAGGCTGGCTAAATTCTCTGCCTGGAACCCTGATGGTGTAATTGCCGGTAATGGTTCCAATGAACTCATACAGGCCTTACTGATGGTCACGATTGCAGAAGGAAAGCGAGTGTTCATTTCTGAACCGACGTTTGCTTTATACCGGCAGGTGACGACAATTCTAGGAGGGGTTGTTACGAGTGTCGCGTTAACGCCGGAATTGGGCTACGACGCTCGTGCGTTAAGTGACAGCATAAGAGAAACGAAACCTGATGTAGTGATTATATGTTCACCAAATAATCCCACTGGCTGCGTGTTGGCAGATGAGGACTTGCGAAGTCTTTTGGAGGTCGCCCAGGGTTTAGTTGTCATCGACGAGGCGTATCACGAATTTGCGGGTCACACTGTTGTACCTCTGCTTAATGATTTCGAGAACCTGGTTGTACTACGCACTTTCTCGAAAGCAATGGGGCTTGCTGCTCTACGAGTAGGTTATCTGCTCGGCGCACCACAAGTTGTGCAGGAAATTCGGAAAGCAGTGTTGCCTTATAACTTGAATGCCTTTTCGCAGACTGCGGCCGAAGCAGCGTTGGATTTGTACGAGGCAGAGTTGAAGCCTTTGGTTGAGAAGATAGTTTCAGAGAGAGAAAGAGTTTTTGGAGAGCTCAGCAAGATTGATGGTTTGTCGCCGGTTGAGTCACGGGCCAATTTCATGATCGTGCGGTCCAAGTTGGAACCGAAACAAGTCTTCGCTGAGCTAATCAAGCGAAATGTTCTCGTCCGAGACGTAAGTGGGTACCCGATGCTTGGAGACTACTTTCGCATAAGTGTTGGGACGCCGGAAGAGAATGACATTTTGATAGCTGCGCTCCGTGAGATCATGTTGTCCTGACTGTGCGTCTCTGCGACCTCTGTGTCTCTGTGTTGAAATGTAACGCACGACAAGGTTTAACGCAGAGACGCCGAGAACGCTGAGACTCAGAGAAAACCTGTACGATTTATGAAAACGACCAAAACTCGTATCGCCAAGATTCAGCGCAAGACAAAAGAGACTGATGTGCGCGTCACGTTGAATCTGGACGGCAGTGGCAAATCGCGCATTTCAATCGGACTGCCGTTCCTCGAGCACATGCTGGAGCTCTTTGCCAAGCACGGCCTTTTTGATCTGGAAATAAAATGCAATGGTGACCTCGACATAGACGATCATCATTCAGTCGAAGACATTGCCATCACTATGGGCCAAGCCTTGTCACAAGCGCTGGGTGACAAAGCAGGCATAAACCGTTACGGCGAAGCAGTTGTTCCGATGGATGAGGCGTTGTGTCGTTCAGTGTTGGATTTGTCTGGGCGCTTCTATTTGATCTACGAGGTGACGACTAAGAGACAGAAGATCGGAAACTTTTCTGTCGAATTGGCGGAACACTTTTGGCGAAGCTTCGCAGAAACAGCAAAGTTTAATCTCCATATCGATTGCTTACGGGGTCGCAACACGCATCACATTTTGGAAGGCACCTTCAAAGCTTCTGCTCGAGCCTTGCGACAAGCCGTTGAATTGAACGCGCGTGTTACCGGTGTACCAAGTACGAAGGGTTCGCTTTGATGTATGTCCACTATTGCGATCATCGATTATGGGGTTGGTAATCTACGTTCGGTAGAGAAGGCATTTGCTGCAACTGGACACGCAGCGATTGTGACTGGCGATAAAGACAAACTTCGTCTTGCAGAAAGATTAGTTTTGCCGGGTGTAGGTGCGTTTGCGAGTTGTATGAATTCATTAGCGAATGAGGGCTTGATAGATTTTGTAAAAGAGCGGGTGGCTGCTGGAACTCCACTTCTGGGCGTTTGCGTTGGAATGCAAATGCTATTCGACGAGTCAGATGAATTTGGCAAGACAGCAGGACTGGGAATCATGAAAGGGTACGTACGCAGGTTCGGAGAACAGCTAGTCGTACCGCAAGTAGGTTGGAATCAGATTAATCAGGAAAGGCAACATCCGCTGTTCGCTGGGATCGGAAATAATTCGTTTTTCTATTTTGTGCATTCGTATTTTTGCGAACCCAAGGATCGAGAGACAGTGATGGGTATAACGGATTATGGGTTCAGTTATGCGTCGGTAGTCGCTGATCGTAATGTTTGTGGCGTGCAGTTTCATCCGGAGAAGAGTCAGGCAGTTGGACTAAGGATGTTGGCGAACTTCGCTGAAATGTCTGTGTGAGGTTTTTGTCTCATGCGTCTCAGCCTTCTCTGCGACTCGGTGTTGAGTCTGGTCGTGAGTTACGTGACAACGCCGAGACGCAGAGAGCGCTGAGACGCAGAGATAGATAGAGAAAGATGCTGGCGAAACGAATCATTCCCTGTCTCGATGTTGATAATGGACGGGTCGTCAAAGGGATCCGATTTGTTTCATTGACTGACGCTGGTGATCCAGTTGAACAGGCTAAGCGTTACGATGCTGCGGGCGCAGATGAACTGACCTTCCTCGACATCACAGCGTCCTCCGACAGACGCGATATTGTCACGGAACTGGTAAGACGAGTCGCGGATGAGGTTTTCATACCCTTCACTGTTGGAGGAGGTTTGCGGTCAGTAGATGATATTCGCGCCATTCTGCGTGCCGGGGCTGACAAAATCACTCTGAACACTGCAGCATTGGAAAACCCGGAGCTTATTCGAGAATGCGCTGAAACCTTCGGAAGTCAATGCATTGTAGTAGCAATCGATGCACGTCGACGCGAAGAAAACAACACGGGTTGGGAAGTGTACACTCATGGTGGACGAAGGAACGTTGGACTTGACGCTGTCGAGTGGGCCGTCCGTGCAGAATCACTCGGGGCGGGTGAAATCTTACTGACGAGCATGAACCGCGATGGTACACGTGATGGCTACGATCTCGCTCTGACTCGCGCAGTCTCAAATGCGGTTCGCATTCCAGTTATTGCCTCAGGCGGTGCAGGTACTTTGCAGCACTTTCGCGAAGCACTGGTTGATGGAGGAGCCAGCGCGGTTCTGGCTGCATCGTTGTTTCACTTTGGAGAACTCTCAATCGGCGATGTGAAAGATTATTTGCGGACCGAAGGAGTGCTAGTTCGTTAGTTAGTACGATGGAAACTCAGTTCGACAATTTGAAGTTCGACAGCCAGGGATTGATACCGGCAGTCATTCAGGATGCACAGACCAATGAAGTGCTGACTGTTGCGTATATGAACCGTCAGAGCCTCGAACGCACGATTCAATCAGGTGAAACCTGGTTTTGGTCGCGCTCAAGAAATGAACTCTGGCATAAAGGCGCGACCTCGGGAAATACACAGAGGGTTGTTGCTATCAAGGTGGATTGTGATAGCGATTCGCTGGTTGTTTTGGTTAAGCCAAGTGGTCCAGCTTGTCATACTGGAGCCACATCATGCTTTCATAACTCGATCACTGAGCCGCAGTTGTCAGTTGAGGACAAAAACCTCGGGTCAGTCCTGGCTGGCTTGTATGAGTTGATTGAGAGTCGAGACAAAGAAAGGCCGGAAGGATCGTACACGACATACCTTTTTGGGCAGGGACTGGACAAGATTCTCAAAAAGGTCGGTGAAGAGTCTGCGGAGACGATTATTGCGGCCAAGAACGAAGAGAAGGTTCCGTTGATTGCTGAAGTGTCAGATTTGATCTATCACCTTTTAGTTTTGCTTGTGGCCCGCGGCGTCAGTTTGGATGAAATAACTTTAGAACTGACGCGTCGGGCAAGCAAGAACGTGAATGGAGAAAATGCTTGAAAACCTCTCTTGAAGAATTGGAGGATCTACTTCACTTCGCCGTTGACGTCGCACGAGAAGCGGGAGAGATCACGCTCAAGTATTTTCGCCGTGAACCAGAGACAGAAAAGAAGGCTGACGGAAGTTTTGTAACTATTGCCGATCGCGAAGCGGAAGCGTACATGCGACGTCGAATCTCAGAACGCTTTCCAACTGACGGAATCCTCGGTGAAGAGGAGGGCGAGATTACCGGGACATCCGGCCGGCGTTGGATCATCGACCCTATCGACGGTACGTTTTCTTTTGTTCACGGCGTTCCTTTTTATGGTGTGCTGATCGCGCTCGAGAGAGAGGGAGTTCTGGAAGTCGGTGTTATCAACATTCCCGCAGTTGATGAAATGGTCTATGCCGCGAAAGGGTTAGGATGTTTCTTAAATGGCCGGCAGGTTAGAGTCTCCTCAGTCTCGAAACTCGATGAAGCATTGTTGTTGTGCACCGACTTCAGGGCTTGTGATCGCCACGGGTTTGGCCCAGCCGCGGAAAAGTTACAGTCGAGTGTGAAGACTTGCAGAACGTGGGGTGACTGTTATGGCTACGTGTTAGTAGCAACTGGACGTGCCGAGGTGATGATCGACGCGGTGATGAATCTTTGGGATTGCGCTGCGTTAATGCCAATCATGGAGGAAGCTGGCGGTACATTTACCGATTGGCAGGGAACTCGAACAGCTAACGGTGGGAATGCTGTTGCTACCAATCGTTTATTGTTTGCTGACGTGATGAAACTGATATCGCAGTAGTAGATTTGTGAATGCAAGTCATTCCTGCAATCGATCTAAGAAACGGTCAATGTGTTCGTCTCGTACAGGGACGAAAGTCAGAAGTAACCGTCTACGATGGCGATCCAGTTGCGGTAGCAAAAAGGTTTGCCTTAGCCGGCGCTAAGATGATTCACGTGGTAGATCTTGACGGTGCGTTCAACGATGGCGAGTCGACTAATCGTCAGGTAGTGAAAAAGATTATCGACCAGGTCGGCGTGCTTGTAGAGTTTGGCGGCGGAGTCAGAACGTTCGCTGATATAGAACAACTATTCGAGATTGGTGTGAAACAAGTTATTCTAGGTACAGTGGCCACTGACTCTCCTCGCGTCCTGACAGAGTTCGTCGCTAGTTTTCCATCTGCAATTTGCGTCGGCATCGATGCGCGCGCTGGCCGGGTCATGATTCGCGGTTGGGAGGAGGAAAGTAATGTCGATGCGGTCGACCTGGCAAAGACCGTGGCTGAATGTGGGATCGAGCGAATTATCTACACCGATATTAGTCGAGATGGGATGCTTACTGGACCAAACCTTCAGCAGACACTGCTTGTTGCACGATCGTCGCATGTACACGTGACGGCGTCAGGAGGCGTCTCGAGTTTGGACGATATCAGGAGATTGCGCGATTCGGGTGAAGAGCTGCTCGATAGTGTTATCGTCGGCAAGGCGCTCTACGAAGGAAGATTCACTTTGGAGGACGCATTGAAAGTGGCGGGTGAACCAGCATGAGTCAGACGATATTCAATAAAGATATTCTGAAGGACCACGTCGCATTTGTAACTGGCGGAGGAACCGGCATCACCGGAGGAGTTGCTCGAGCACTCGCTGAAGCTGGAGCAAGCGTTTCTTTGGTCAGTAGAAAGGTGGAACACCTCGAACCGGCTGCCGAACAGATCAACAAGGATGGGGGGCGTGCGTTTGCGGTTGCTGCAGATGTGCGACACCCGGAAGAAGTCGAGAAAGCGGTGGCGGCCACAATTGCGCATTTTGGAAAAATTGACATCGTGGTAAATGGAGCTGCAGGAAACTTTTTGTGTGCAGCTGAGGAGTTGTCGCCAAATGGCTTTGGAACTGTTCTCGATATCGATCTCAAAGGTACGTTCAACGTTTGCCGGGCTTCATTTGCTGAACTGAAAGCAAATCGCGGTCAAATACTCAACATTAGCGCCACTCTTCACTATTTAGGCACTCCGTATCAGTTACATGTTTCCGCTGCCAAGGCTGGCGTCGATGCCTTGACAAGAAATCTTGCGGTCGAATGGGGACGTCATGGAATACGTGTGAATGGAGTTGCGCCTGGTCCAATAGAAGACACGGAAGGTATGAAACGACTCGTACCGGAACCGATAAAGGAGAGACTGAAAAAGAACATTCCGCTCGGCCGCTTTGGAAGAATTGTTGATATAGAAACGGCGGCAGTTTTTCTTTGCTCCGACGCAGCGAGCTTCATCAATGGAGTGACCCTTGTTGTTGACGGCGGTCAGTGGTTGGCCTCAAATCGTATGTTGTAAAGAATGAAGCATGCTGGAACTACAGCCATCATCGTTTGAAGCGTTTGAGCGAGAAGCTCGACAGGGAAATGTTGTCCCTGTGGTGCGTTCTGTGCTCGGTGATTTGCACACACCGGTCGGTGCGTTTATGCGTATCGCCGGAAATTCGCCTTATTCGTTTCTGTTGGAATCAGTAGAAGGTGGTGAGCGGATTGCACGGTACTCGTTCCTGGGTTCTCAGCCTGAAATGATCGTTCGCGGTAAGGGGTTCCAAACCGTCGTTGAACGTTATGGCGAAACTGAAACGTACGCAACGATCGCTACAGAATGGGTCCGAGATTATTTTCGCGAGCGAGTTCTCTCGAGAAGACCTGGTCTGGTTCCGTTTGCAGGTGGGGCAGTTGGTTACATTGGCTATGACGCTGCAGAGTGGTTTGAGCCGGCGTTGCGAGACAACAAGACTCAGGCATTAGACGCTCCAACAGACGCAGTGTGGATGTTTTATCGCAACGTTGTTGCTTTTGATCGAGTCAAACAGCGATTAGAAATAGTTTCAATTGTACTTACCGAAGAAGCTGATGGAAGTCACACACGCTTACGCGAACTGTACGAAAGTGCTGTCGAGCAAACGGCGATAATTGAAAAACAGATCTTTGAAGCCGACCGCCAGGAAGCACCAGGGAAGATCAAAGAAGTTTCGAATGGAATTGCGCTCCAATCAAATTGGACGCGTCGAGATTTTGAAGAAGGTGTAAAGCGAATTAAGGACTACATTGCTGCTGGTGATTGTTATCAGGCTGTACTCTCACAACGCTTCTCAGCGAAGTTCACAGGTGAGCCACTGCAAATCTACCGGGCTCTTCGGGCGATTAATCCTTCGCCCTATATGTTCTATCTCCGCATGGGTGACGAAACAGTCGTAGGTGCTTCGCCAGAAATGCTTGTGCGTTGTCATGGACAGAGGCTGGATTACCGTCCAATTGCAGGAACACGAAAGCGCGGGGCAACTGAAACTGAAGATTGGATGTTGAGCGAAGACCTTAAGACCGATGAGAAAGAGGTCGCCGAACACATGATGCTGGTGGATCTTGGCCGAAACGATCTAGGTCGTGTTTCCGACTATGGTTCGGTTAAGGTCGATCAGTTAATGAACGTCGAACGCTATTCGCATGTGCAACACTTAGAGACAAGCCTCAGATCAAGACTGCGTGATGGTCTTGATCGGTTCGATGCCTTAGCGTCATGTTTTCCAGCTGGCACCGTGACAGGCGCGCCTAAAATTAGGGCAATGGAGATTATCCGGGAAATAGAGCCCGATCGCCGTGGGATTTACGCGGGCTCGGTGCTCTATATGGATTATGCAGACAATCTGGATTCTTGTATCGCGATTCGAACCATCGTTTTGCGTGATGGTACAGCCATGGTTCAAGCAGGCGCGGGTATCGTTGCCGATTCAGTTCCGGAACATGAATATGCGGAAACAGTAAACAAAGCTCGCGCAATGTTTCGTGCAATTGAACTTGCCGAGCGCGGGTTGTAATTCAGACAGAATTTCATCATGAGGGCAACAATCAGTACAGCCATATTTCTGTTGTTATTGGCTACCACTTCTTCAATTGCGCTGGGCCAGGCAACTCCAAATGGACCGATCAATGGTCCAAGGAAAGCCAATGAAAGAACCGCGGCGGCGCCAGCAGCGCCAGCACCTGAACCATTTGATGGTGCGTCAGTGGAAAAAATGGCGGCACAATGCGTTAGCTTGGAGATGGATGTCGGGACGATTGAGATTGCGATGATGCCGGAAGTAGCTCCCGAGAGTGTTAGAAACTTTCTCAATCTTGCGGCAACGGGTGCGTTGGATACAACAACATTCAGTCGAACAGTGAAGAACTTTGTCATTCAGGGTGGCAATCTTCAGACAAGTGAGAAATGGAATTTTGACCTGGCGAAGAGAATGACTCGAAAGATTCCTGATGAACCGGGAATCGTTAAGCATGTACGTGGAGTTGTTTCGATGGCTCGCACCGACGAACCAAACAGTGCGACAACCCACTTTTTTATTCTTGTTGGCACAGGACAGAACCTCGATGGCAAGTTTTCGGCTTTTGGCACAGTGACGAAAGGGATTGAAGTTGCGGACGCGATCAATCAGGCGCCCGCAGACGGAGAAAAGCCAGACAAACCAGTCCGAATTAATCGAGCTGTTGTAAGCCCTTGTAAGAAATAATGATCACTCGTAATCAATTAAGAGCAACGCTTTTGTTGGCCCTCGCCACGTTGGTTTCCATCGGTTGCGCTAAGTCTGCTCCCGAAAAACCGAGGCCGGAAGCCGCTCGGCAAGTATTAAAACTGCGCGGTTATGATTTCAATGCCGACTCATTTATTGCGGCCATTGATGCGTCTGACGAGTTTGCGATCCAGTCATTCCTCGATGGCGGAATCGACGTGAACGTTAGACGTAAGAGTGACGGTCAAACACCGTTAATTTTTGCAGCGGCGAATGGGAAGATGAACGCAGCAAAAGTCCTACTTAACCACAATGCTGACGTTAACCTGAAAGACAGTGGCAATTTAACTGCGCTGTTTCGCGCTTTTCTTAACGGACATGACGACATTGCCAAGCTGCTTGTTGAACAAACAAAGCTTGATGTGAATGCCCGTGGTTTGAATGATGTGACGGCCCTGATTAGCTACACATCGCGCAACCAAACGGACGTTGTCGAAAGTTTGGTGGCGCGAAACGCAGATGTAAATGCGCAGGACAAGGATGGCGACGCACCAATCCATCTGGCAGCAAGGAATGGCAATGTAGAAATCCTAAAATTGCTGGTCGCCAAAGGAGCAAAACTCGATCTTGCCAACAAGGTTGGTGGAACTGCATTAATGTGGGCAGCAGCCTTTGGTCACACAGAGGCAGCACGATTCTTGATAGACCACGGCGCAAACGTAGCAGTTAAGGATGGTGATGGTATGACCGCCGCTGCCTGGGCCGCTAGAAACAAGCAGGATGAAGTGGTCCAGTTGTTGTTGAGTGTGAGCGCGCGAGGCAGAAACTAGTTATGATTTTGGTTATCGACAACTATGATTCGTTTACTTACAACCTCGTCCAGTATCTGGGTGAGTTAGGTGAGGTAGTAGAAGTACGAAGAAATGATCGGATCACGGTTGATGAGATTCAAGGAAGCATGCGTCCCGATCGTATCCTTATCTCTCCTGGACCAGGTACGCCCAACGATGCGGGTATCTCGTTGAAAGTTATTGAGAGACTTGCGGGAAAGATTCCGCTTCTAGGCGTTTGTCTTGGTCATCAGGCTATTGGTCAGGCGTTTGGCGGAAAGGTTGTTAGGGCGCCTGAATTAATGCACGGGAAGGCGTCTGAGATTTGCCATGATGGTAAGACGATCTTTGCAGGTATCGACGATCATTTTCGGGCAGGTCGTTACCATTCGCTCATTGTTGACCGCGATTCGCTGCCTGACAGCTTAGAGATCTCTGCTTACACATCGGACAATATCATCATGGGATTGCGACATCGGGAGCTAAAGGTAGAAGGGGTGCAGTTTCATCCCGAATCAATTCTGACAACGCAGGGAAAAAAGCTGCTAGAGAACTTCCTAAAACTGTAGCTGTTCCTTCCTAAGATCTCGAAGTCAATGTCCAATCAACGCTTAACAGAGTTTTTATATCGTTTGGTGCGACGTGAGAATCTCAATCGACAAGAGGCAACTGAATTACTCGACGCTTTGCTCGAACCAGAAACGACTGATGCCCAAATCTCAGGCACACTCGTTGCGCTCGCAGCTAAGGGCGAAACAGTTGAGGAGTTGACCGGTATGGCAGCCGGACTACGTGCACGAGCAGTGCATCTAGAGTGCTGTCACAACTGTTTTATCGACACTGCTGGCACCGGTTCCAGTAAAGCGAAGACCTTTAACATTTCAACCGCTGCAGCATTCGTAATTGCGGGCGCTGGATTGCCTGTTGCGAAACACGGAAATCGCGCTGCAAGTAGCAAGGCAGGAAGTGCAGATGTACTCAGTGAGTTGGGTGTAAATGTTTCTGCGCTACCCGAGGTTTCCGAGAAGGCGCTCAACGACATTGGAATCTGTTTCATGTTTGCGCCTCTATATCACGGTGCAACGGCGCGAGTAGCAGCCATCAGAAGACAGTTAGGTATTCACACAACTTTTAACTTGCTTGGTCCTTTGAGTAATCCCGCTGGAGCGCCCCGGCAAATAATCGGAGTTTGGCATAAAGACCTGGCGGAACATCTAGCGCAGGCTTTGGCCGCACTTGGCACGGAGCGGGCCTGGGTAGTACACGGAGACGATGGATTGGATGAAATAACTTTGGCGGGAAAAACGTTTGTCGCTGAAGCGATGAACGGTAAGGTTCGGACCTTCGAAATCCATCCGCTCGATTTTGGCCTTGCTGCTGGTCCACTCGACAGTTTGCGTGGTGGAGACGCTAAGGAGAATGCAAACATCATTCGTAGCGTACTTGCCGGAGAGCGTCGGGATGAAGCTCGCTCGCTAGTGCTTATGAATGCCGCTGCTGCCTTAGTACTGGGTGAGAAGGCTCAAGATCTTCGAGAGGCCACCAGTTTAGCGGGCTCAACAATCGACAGTGGCGCCGCACTAAAGAAGCTTGAACACCTGGTCCATTCAAGTAATTCAAGCCCGATTGGATAAACGGTTGAATTTTCTCTCCGAGATACTGTTCAAAAAACGTGAACGAGTTGAAGCGGCAAAGCAACTCGTGCCATTGGAGCAACAGCGAGTTCTCGCCGCGAATAAAAGTGCTGGCTCTGTTCGGCACGCGTTCCGAGCGGCTCTGAGAAGAGACTCAGTAAACATTATTGCCGAGTTCAAACGTCGATCCCCGTCGAAAGGCATGATTCGCCCCGAGGCGAAACTCGACGAGATAGTTCGCAAGTATGAAGAAGGTGGCGCTGCTGCAGTCTCGGTCCTTACAGAAGAAGATTACTTCGACGGCTCGCTGGACGATCTTCGGACCGTTAAAGGATCGGTGCGGTTGCCGGTGTTGCGCAAAGACTTCTTGTTTGAGGAGTACCAAGTCTACGAAGCTGCTGCGGCGGGCGCCGACGCGGTATTGTTAATAGTAGCCGCACTTGAGGATGAACCACTTTTTCAGCTGCGACAGTTAGCTGAACGAGATCTTGGAATGGACGCGTTGGTGGAAGTGCACACTGAGGAGGAAATGGAGAGAGCTTCTCAAACCGGTGCAACGCTGATCGGAATTAACAACAGAGACCTTCATACATTTGAAGTATCACTGGAAACTTCATTACGTTTGGCGGCCAAGGCCTCTGAAGGTGCAGTGTTAATAAGCGAGAGTGGCTTACGGGTTACTTCTGATCTAAAGCGTTTGCAAGCTGTTGGATTTTCCGGGTTCCTAATAGGTGAATCATTGATGCGAGCTGACGATCCCGCTCAAGCACTAAAAGTGCTGATATCGAACTAGTAATGACGTTAATTAAGGTTTGTGGAATTACGAACGAGACTGACGCTCTGGCTGCGGTCGAAGCTGGCGCGGATGCGTTAGGCTTTAACTTCTATCCTCCGAGTCCGCGTTTTATTCCACCTGAACAGGCTCGAATGATTATCGACCGTTTGCCTCGGACCGTGATGTCAGTTGGAGTCTTTGTTAATGAGCCTTCGCCGGAATCTGTTCGTAGCCTTGCCTTGCGCGCGGGAGTCAAAGCCGTGCAACTTCATGGCGACGAATCGCCGGCATATTGTTCCGAATTAAGCGACTTTTTTGTAATCAAAACGTTCGCAGTGGGCGAAGACTTCGATCAAAATCAGATACTACTGTACCAGGTCGATGCAATCATGCTTGACGCCAGGGACGACAAACTTCGAGGTGGGACTGGACGGGTGGCTAATTGGGCAATAGCCCGGGAAGTTGCGGAGCACTCGGCACATATGTTTTTGGCTGGCGGTCTATCGGCCGAAAATGTCGAGGAAGCTATTAGAAAGGTGAAGCCTTATGCGGTTGACGCGTGTTCAGGCCTTGAGGACTCTCCGGGAATAAAGAGCTCCGTAAAAATGCGGAGTTTCGTAGAAACCGCCAAAAGATGTTAAACCTTGACGCTTCTATACCTTCGCAGAGTATTCTAGCTACAGCCCCTGTTTCAGCGAGCCCCATAGCGTCCTCCCCTAATAACTTTGTCGCTCTGTTACCAGCTCCCCGTGCAAGTATGAGTATGCACGCCGAAAGAATGAAATCTTCAGCCGCGAACGCCAGAACTCGCGGTCGAGTTCTTTTGATCGCTGACGACGATCAAACGCAGTTCGCTGCGGCCCTGGAGTCGCGAGGTATCGAGGTGGTCGAGGTCGCCAACGGTACTGCAGCAATCGTTTCACTACAGCGCTCTCGTCCCCACATTGTGGTTGCAAATCCAATTGCGCGTGGTTTACGAGTGAACGAACTTGCCAGGATGGTGGCGCAATCAGACGATGGTATTCCACTCGTACTTGCTGGACCATTGCCGGCTACTTTGGAACTGCGACGTGACGCCTTACGTGATGGAGCCTTTGATTACTTTCAACTACCTGAGGAACTAGACCTACTGGTTGAACGAAGTCATCAACTAGTACTCTTGCGCCAGAAGATCGATAGGTTACGTTCAGATGCGGACCTCGATTATTTGACCGGACTAGCGAATCGTCGTCGATTCAGAGTTGCGCTGGTTCGAGAGGTTGAACGCTGGCGTCGTTACGGTGTACCGTGCGCTCTGTTGATGTTGGACATAGACCATCTGAAGCAAATCAACGATCAATTCGGACATCCGGCAGGTGATATCGTCATCCGTCAAATCGCACAAATATTGAGTCAGGTGTCGAGAGACAACGACACGGCGGCTCGTTTGGGTGGTGAAGAATTTGGCTTACTACTCGCCGGAATTGAGTCGGCAAAGGCTGCAGCAGCGGCTGAACGACTTCGGGAAGTTATTGGTAAAATGCGAGTTGAAGGCGTCGGCTTTGTGACGGTTAGCATAGGTGTCGCAGGATGTCCCGCCAGCGCAAGTTCAGAGCGAGCACTTTACGCCGCGAGTGATCAAGCACTGTACGTAGCTAAGAATGGTGGTAGAAATCGCGTGGCAATTGCTCCACCGATGCAGGAAAAACTACCTGGAGTTTGATGTAAACGCCCGAGAGATACCCACAAGAGCCCCTTCCTCCCCATGCCCCAATCAGAAACACAACCCGATCAGCTTGGCCACTGGGGAAAATATGGAGGTCGTTTTGTCCCCGAGACTCTAATGGCGCCACTCGAGGAATTGACCGAGGCGTATTGGCTCGCGCGCGATGATCACTCCTTCCAGTCGGAACTTAAAAATCTTCTGGAGAACTTTGCTGGCCGGCCCACTCCTCTATTTTTTGCTTCACGTCTTACAGACTATGCGGGCGGACCTAAGATCTACCTGAAGCGAGAAGATCTCCTGCACACAGGTGCGCACAAGATAAACAACACGATAGGACAAGTGTTGCTCGCGCGTCGGATGAATAAGGCCAGAATTGTGGCCGAGACTGGTGCGGGCCAGCATGGTGTTGCGACCGCAACAGTATGCGCCTTGTTTGGGCTTAAATGTGTCGTTTACATGGGCTCGGAAGACATGCGTCGGCAGTCCTTAAATGTCTTTCGCATGCAGTTACTCGGTGCTGAGGTGCGAGCCGTCGATGCTGGATCGCGGACATTGAAGGACGCAATAAACGAAGCGCTGCGCGATTGGGTCACCAACGTCGCTGACACTTACTATCTTTTGGGCAGTGCGCTTGGTCCTCATCCGTATCCATTAATGGTTCGTGATTTTCAAAGTGTCATCGGTCAAGAGACTCGAAAACAAATTCTTGAAGCCGAAGGCAGGTTGCCTGACACTTTAATAGCATGTGTCGGCGGTGGATCTAATTCGATAGGTCTCTTCCATCCGTTTCTGAATGACGCGGCGGTTCAAATGATTGGGGTCGAAGCGGGTGGTGCTGGTAAGGACCTTGGTCAGCATGCTGCGCGTTTCAACGAAAGTGGCGGCGGTCGACCCGGTGTTTTGCAAGGGACTATGAGTTACGTGTTGCAGGACTTCAATGGACAAGTCGCTACTACCCATTCCATCTCCGCCGGTTTGGATTATCCATCTATTGGGCCAGAGCATGCTTTTCTGCACGACTCAGGAAGAGTTGAATACACTTCGGTTTCAGATAACGAAGCACTTGAGTCGTTTCAACTGTTGTCGAAGTTGGAGGGAATAATTCCAGCACTCGAATCGGCTCACGCTGTTGCAGGAGCTATTAAGGTGGCAGCCAACATGAAACGGGAGCAGATCCTTATCGTGAATCTGTCTGGACGTGGAGACAAGGATGTAAACACGGTGAGAGATCAATTGGAGTTATAGGTGGGTCGAATAGAACGCGCATTTACCGGGCTCAAGGAACGCGGAAAGAGAGGATTTATCCCGTTTATTACGGCGGGTGACCCTGACCTGGCCACGACTGAGGAGTTGATACTGGAACTCGCAGATGCCGGAGCCACAGTGATCGAATTAGGTGTACCATTCAGCGATCCAATGGCGGATGGACCAGTAATCCAAAGGGCGTCAGAACGTGCACTCAAGAACGAGTTCGGACTTAAAGAAATATTTGAGATTGTTTCGCGTGTTAGAGAAAAGACTGATTGTCCGATAATTCTGTTCAGTTACTTCAACCCCTTACTTCAGTTTGGCCTGTCGCAACTGGCTGAGATGGCAGAACGTTCCGGGATCGATGGAGTTCTAGTAACTGATCTAACTCCCGAGGAAGCAGCTGAGTTTGAGGGTGAACTGCGTAAGCGGAACCTGGACATGATCTTTTTGATCGCGCCAACCTCGACCGACGAGAGATTAAGACTAGTAGCAAGTCGCGCCAGTGGGTTTGTTTACGCGGTGTCGAGAGCTGGTGTTACCGGCGCTCGCTCAACCGTAAGTGACGAAGCCGAGAAGTTGGTAAGACGAATGCGCAAGTTTTCTGAGCTACCTATCGTCGTGGGATTCGGAATCTCAAGCGCACAGCAAGTTGCGGACGTGCAGCGTTATGCCGATGCAGTCGTTGTAGGTTCTGCAATTGTTGCTGAGCTCGAACGAGTTGCCGGTGCAGGCAACGTCGCGCAACAAATCGGCAAGTACACTAGAGAACTAATTCCCGCGAGTAATTTGTGATGATGAACAAATACGATAAAAATTCTGGTGCGTTTACTCGGGGAACTCCAATCCTGCTTGTCTTACAGAACCCGCGAGAGAAGTGTTGGGGAGTACTCGACGAGATTACTTCTGCTGGAGTATTCTTGCGCGGACTTGATTTGAATGCGTTTGACGAGTGGGTCCGAGCGGTCGTTCACAAGGAAGCGGTTATCGGTTTGGGTTCTTTATTCTTTCCGATGTGGCGTGTCGAACGAATTGCTCGTGATGAATCGTCAGGTGGCGTTGCCTCGCTGGCAAGTCAAGTAGAGCAGCGGACCGGTCGTAGTCTTGAAGACTTATTGAAAGACGAAGATAGTCCTCTAGTTTGATGTTGTATTAAGCGGCGAGTTTCCTCACATTGGATTTGACGCAGAGAGGGCTGCCTGCACTCGTCGCACGGTTTCCGTAAAACCTCACCCTCAGGAAAAATAGTTGTTGCAAGTGTGAAACACTGTTCCATTCTCGCCTCCGGTGTGTTAAGCTCTCGTTCCGTCTGAAATGAGGGTCCAGTTAAGGTGCGGATCGCGAGAAAAGGAGCGGAAGAAAGAGATGTATGCCATGGCTGATGACCGAACAAGTACAGATCGCGGTAAAGCAGTTGAAGCCGCACTATCCAATATTGAAAAGAAGTTTGGCAAGGGATCTATCATGCGTCTCGGGGAGCGCGAGGTATCTGATATTCCTGCAATTTCTACGACCTCGCTTAGCCTCGACGCAGCCGTAGGCGTCGGTGGAGTTCCGCGTGGGAGAGTCATAGAGATTTACGGACCTGAGAGTTCAGGTAAGACGACTCTGGCTCTTCACATCGTAGCCGAAGCCCAAAAGGCTGGCGGCGTGGCAGCGTATATCGATGCGGAACACGCGATGGATGCAGATTACGCAGGAAAGCTTGGAGTCGACATTGATCAGTTGCTGATCTCGCAGCCGGATTCCGGCGAACAAGCACTCGAGATTGCTGAGGCTCTAGTCCGCTCAAACGGAGTCGACGTCATTGTGGTTGACTCAGTTGCCGCGCTCGTTCCACGTGCGGAACTTGACGGCGAAATGGGCGACTCGTTACCCGGTTTGCAAGCGCGCTTGATGTCGCAGGCGTTGCGCAAGTTGACCGCTATTGTTGCTCAGTCAAATACTTGCTTCATCTTTATCAACCAGATTCGCGAGAAGATTGGAGTGATGTTTGGCAATCCGGAAACCACCACAGGCGGACGCGCATTGAAGTTTTATTCTTCACTCCGACTTGATATACGCAGAATCGGAGCAATTAAAGACGGGGATCGAGTGGTGGGAAACAGAACTCGAGTCAAAGTGGCTAAGAATAAAGTAGCTCCACCATTCCGCGAGTGTGAGTTTGACATCATGTACGGCGAAGGCATTTCTCGTGAAGGAGACTTGCTTGATCTGGCAGTGATTCAAAGAACTGTCGAAAAAAGTGGAGCATGGTTTTCTTATAAAGGAGAACGACTGGGCCAGGGTCGAGAGAATGCCAAGCAGTCGCTCAAGGATAATCCTGAGATGCTCAAGAAAATTGAAAACGAAGTTAAGGTCAAGCTTGGTCTTCCAGTTCGAGAAGAAGCTGCGCCGGCCAACGTGAAGGCTGCCACGGCAACTGAGAAAAAGTAAAAAACCGCTGATCGCTCAAGCGCTCGTCCGAGGACCGCAGTCTTCGACGAGCGCTTATTTATGGCTTTACACCGCATTTGGCTAAACGCATAATCCGGCGCGGACCAGGTAAATGTCATCAATTCTGATCAAAAACGGCACCGTGGTAACGATGGATCGCTCAGACTCCATCGTGCACGGAGATCTATTGATCGTTGACGGTCAAATAGCAACTATTGGTGAGTCGGGAAAGACTGCTGACGAAGTTTTAGATGCTACCGACTGCGCCGTAATCCCAGGATTTGTCCAAACTCACATTCATCTCTGTCAGACAATTTTTCGCGGTTCTGCAGATGATCTAGCCCTAATCGATTGGCTCAAGAAACGCGTGTGGCCGATGGAGGCTGCCCATTCGCCTCAATCGATCGCTGCCTCAGCTCGTTTGGGTGTCGCCGAACTTATCAAAGGTGGTACCACCTGCGCATTGACCATGGAAACTGTCAGTCACACTGACGAGGTCTTCAAAGTCATTCAGGAAACCGGGTTTCGCGCAACAGTCGGCAAATGCATGATGGATAAGGGGGACGAAGTCCCCACTGAACTTCAAGAACAAACCGATACATCTATCAAAGATTCTCTTGAGCTTCTGGATCGATGGCATGGACAGGCTGAAGGCAGAATCCGGTACTGTTTTGCGCCGCGATTTGCTGTGAGCTGTACGCGCGCATTACTTGAAAAGGTGGGCCAACTTGCGCAAGAGCGGAACGTGATGATTCACACGCACGCATCCGAGAATCTGACCGAATGTAAGTTGGTCGAGGATGAAACTGGTATGCGCAATGTAACTTATTTGAATCAACTTGGTCTAACTGGTCCCCATGTTGCACTGGCACATTGCGTACATCTAAGTGATGAAGAGATGGAGATACTGAAGACTAGCCGAACGAATGTCGTTCATTGTCCCTCGTCCAATCTCAAGTTGGGCTCAGGTATCGCTCGTATAAATGAATTGCTGTTGCGAGGTGTTTCAGTTTCGTTAGGTGCGGACGGCGCTGCTTGTAACAATCGTTTGGATATGTTCACCGAGATGCGCACCGCTGCACTCTTACAGAAGGCCCTTCATGGTCCAGAAGTCTTGAGTGCACAGCGTGTAATGCGAATGGCAACGATTGATGGCGCGACGGCGATGGGTTTGGGTGAGGTTGTTGGAAGTCTGGAGCCAGGTAAACGAGGTGATGTCGCAGTCGTAAATTTGAGTACCCTCAGCGCGACTCCAAAAGCAGACGTAGTCTCTTCGCTAGTTTATTCAGCTGAGGCGAGTGACGTTGACAGCGTGGTGATCGATGGCAAGTTGGTCATGCGCAACCGCAAACTCTTATCTCTTGATGAATCTGCGACGATCAGTGAGGCGAACAGGGAAGCTGAAGCGCTCTTGGGCCGGGCCACCTTACACAAAACGTCATAGATAGCCTTGTACGATACCCTTCAGTAGCCACACTAAATAACACCATTCAAGCTCTTCCGTCGGAGCGCGTACGTCCTCGTGCGCCAACTCACCCAACATTCCAGCAAAGAATTATTGGTCATCTGCCAGGAAAGAATTATTGGTCATCTGCCAGGAAAGAATCATTGGTCATCTGTCATTCGACAATGATCAATTATGAACAGGTTCCTACAGCAGGTCTGTAATGACAAATGAGAATTGATCAATGATGGTGCCAAGGGCACGAGGACGTACGCGCTCTGAAAGAAGAGCTTGTAGGAGGGGAATCGAAAGGCCTCTTGCTAAAGGGAATTAGTGCAGAAAGAAATCTTGAAGCCCAAAAAGAGCTGTGCCAGCTCGAAGGTAGCGACTGCGGGGGGCGCGATCGGCGGCCGAGCTGGCACTGGCGGGCACTATCAATTTTGAATTGGATGGTGTCTTTTCAACTAGGGCTAACGTTTGGGCATCAACCCCCACCCTCAACGTTGGGAATTATACACCCAGCAATGAATCAGTCAACGACTTTTTGTGACTAATCCGACAAAAGTGCCCAAGTTGACAGTTATTTGTGGAAGTACCTATACTCAGCGTTCTTTTTCTCCAACCTGGCCAGGTAGCTCAGTTGGTAGAGCGCGGCCCTGAAAAGGCCGGCGTCGGCGGTTCGATTCCGTCCCTGGCCACCATTCCTTTCAACAACTTAGCGACTCAAAAAAAGCGTGTAAAAATTCTCGCGCGTACAGTACGCGTACATCCGTTGCCTTACTATCACTTTTGGCGGCGCTCATTCGAAGAGTTCCACACCGCTGAGCGCGCCAAGCCAAACCTGAGGGCCTATCTTGGGCGGGCTCAGCGGAATCAAACCGCAGCCTATTTGACTGGGACTGAGTCCAATCCAATTTTCTGCGTCACGATAGCCAACCTCAAGCAATCAACTACATCGCGTTCCTTTGAAGGTGACAGTCTCTAACCGCCCAGGGTTGTGTATTGACCTAAAGGGAGTCGGGATACAGCCCTTCTGCGCGCGAGACGCGCGGGGCTGAAGAGAAACGGCCATAAGAACGAGCAGTCGAGATGATGGTCAGTTTTTCCACCTGTCAGCAATGACAGTTGTACCGCGCTCGGTCGGAAGATATGTTTAGCTTGGAGTCCTGATTTAAGGAGAACCAAACATGGCACTGAAAGAATACAAACCCGGAACTACTTTTCCGGGCCGCATGGGTAGAACGTTTGGTGAATCTGAACCCGCGTGGCCGTCGCCACTGCGGGCAAAACAGGGTGCACCGAATGTGATCTATATCGTGATTGACGATACCGGTTTCGGTCAATTGGGTTGTTACGGTGGGCTTATCAACACACCAAACTTTGACAGACTTGCGGCTAATGGCTTGCGCTATTCAAACATGCACACCACTGCCCTCTGTTCGCCGTCGCGTTCGTGCATGCTGACGGGACGCAACCACCATTCAAACGCGATGGCCTGTATCACTGAAGGCTCCGAAGGCTTTCCGGGAGCGAACGGGGCGATTCCATTCGAGAACGGTTTCATTTCCGAGATACTTCAACAACAAGGTTACAACACCTATTGCGTAGGCAAGTGGCACCTGACACCAGCGGAACAGATCAGTGCTGCTGGTCCATACGATCGCTGGCCGTTGGGACGTGGCTTTGAGCGTTATTACGGCTTCCTCGGAGGTGATACCAGCCAGTATTACCCCGACCTGGTTTATGACAACCATCAGGTCGAGCCGGACAAAACGCCAGAAGAGGGTTATCACCTCAGTGAAGATCTGGCGAACCGGGCAATTCAATTCATTGCTGATGCCAAGCAGCTCGCGCCTGACAAACCCTTCTTCCTCTATTGGGCATCGGGTGCCAACCATGCACCCCATCAAGTTCCAAAAGAGTGGGCCGACAAGTACAAAGGGAAGTTTGACGACGGCTGGGACGCCGCGCGCGAAAAGATTCTGGCGCGCCAGAAGGAGATGGGGATGGTCCCCCAGAATACCGTCCTTCCTCCCCACGATCCCGACGTGCAGGACTGGAACGCACTCTCTGATGATGAACGAAAACTTTTTGCACGCATGATGGAAGTATTCGCCGGCTTTTGCGAACACCTGGACCATCACATCGGGCGCATCATCAATTTTCTCGAACGTACGCAACTATTGGACAACACTCTCATTATGGTCATCTCCGACAACGGCGCGAGCGCTGAGGGTGGGCCAACGGGTTCGACCAATGAAAACAAGTTCTTCAACAACGTGCCCGACGACTTGGAAGAGAACCTGGCGGCTTTGGACGAGCTCGGTGGTCCAAAGTACTTCAATCATTATCCCTGGGGCTGGACGTTTGCGGGTAATACACCGTTCAGGCGCTGGAAACGGGAAACATATCGCGGCGGCATTAGCGATCCGTTCATCGTTCACTGGCCCCAAGGGATTAAGTCAAAGGGAGAAATTCGCACTCAATTCGCTCATTGTATCGACATGTTGCCGACCGTGCTCGAGGCGTTGAAGATCGATGCACCGCAGGAGATTCGAGGTGTCACACAGTCACCAATTCAAGGCGTGAGCTTTGCTCACTCCTTTGACGACGCGAAAGCCGAGAGTAAACACAAGACCCAGTACTTCGAGATGTTTGCTCATCGCTCGCTCTATCACGACGGCTGGCGCGCTGTCTGTCCGTTTCCTGGACCATCATTCACCGAAGCCGGTGTTTCGTGGGGACAGCTCGAGTTGACCGAAGACCAGCTCCGCGAATTAGACGCTACAGGTTGGGAGCTCTATCACATCACTGATGACCCATCTGAGACCAGGAACCTTGCACAGGCGGAGCGCGGTCGACTCATCGAGATGATCGCACTCTGGTACGCCGAAGCCGGCAAGTACAACGTGTTTCCGCTCGACAGTCGAGGTACTGCGCGACTGGGCGATGAACGACCCGAACTCACTAAGGAACGGAAGACGTTTGTTTATTTCCCGGACACACAGATGGTGCCGGAAAACGTCGCGGTAAAAACGCTCAACCGGGCACACAGTTTCAGCGCAAAGGTAGAGATCCCGAAAGGCGGTGCAGAGGGCGTGATCATCTGCCAGGGAGGGAATTCCGGTGGCTACAGCTTCTTCATAAAGGACAAGAAACTGCACCATGTGCATAACTACGTTGGCGCGGAGGAGTTTCATGTTGAGTCAACTGAGGTAGTGCCGGAGGGCCGGGTCGAAGTGCGGTTTGAATTTGAGCCCACTGGTAAACCCGATATCGCAAAGGGAAAAGGGGTGCCGGGAAAGGCCCAGCTTTACATCAATGGGAAGCTCGTTGGTGAGGCCGAGTATCCCTACACGGTGCCGCTTTTGTTGAGCGTAAGTGATGGGTTGGTCGTCGGGCGTGATCGGGGCTCTCCAGTCTCGTCCCTTTACCAACCACCTTTCGAGTTCACTGGTAGGATCTACGAAGTTACTGCTGATGTTTCAGGGAAGATGATTCAGGACGCAGTGGAGGAGAAGAAAGCCATCGGAAAAGCAGCGATGGCCCGACAATGAACGATTGCGAACATGATTTGATACAGAGACTCTTAAAGCGAATCTCGGCCAGATATATCTTACGGCAAGGTCATATTTCCGTCTTTGCTCCGGAGGAGCAGCATGTCTATAGCTTTGTGTTTGTTGTCGTTCGTCGCTCCGTTAGGAGCGAGATGTACCTCGACCAGTGGAGGCATGGCGCTCCTGGCGGAGCGCGCAAAATACAAGTCGTCTCAATCTAGAAACATGTTGCTCCTCCGGAGCAAAGGTGGTGCGTCTCCCCCTTATTCTTATCGGCCCACTCCTTCATGATTTGGTGTGGTCCATGCGACGCACGCGGAGCCCAGCACATAAAGAACGGTTTGTCCGGTTCCAAGGCCTTATGTTCTCGCAGCCAGGTGATGGCGTCGTCAGCGATGTCAGCCGTCAGGTGATAACCCTCGGCCGGAGTTTTTGGTGGATGAACAATAGACGTATTGCGGACTATCGAACGCGGATTCGTCCGGAAGAAAGCGATGGTTTCCTTCAACAACAATAGTTTGCGACGCGTTGTGCGAATTGAGAAGGTCGAGTTGGAATGTTGACGTGGAATAGTGTATCTAAGGCAAGATTTCCCTGTCCGCCTGTACAAAGTGACAGGTACCCTGTGCTTTCATTCCCAATAGAATGGCGCTGCGCTCATTTCGAACAAGAGCGATGCCGACAAGGATCGATTTGAGGGCTGCAAGACTCACACGGTTACTCTGCCCAAGAACATTCCTGTGGGTTAAGATTCTTTTCTGACAAACAACTGAAGGTGTTCGCACCTCAGATTACGGCATCGGCCTCTGGCCCGCAGTTGTGCTTCATATGGCGATGGCGGTTTGGTGTCTCGGTTGCTTGATAACTAATAGGCCGCACAAATACCGAAGCGATACAGCCATCAAAATTACGCGCATAAGACATCAATTAGTCGCCGATCTGAACCGAGACTTTGACCAAAACAGACAGCCCGTTGAAGAGATCGTCGCACGGTTTGTCATCGCCCAATTGAGATTTCATTCAGGCTGCTTCGAGGATAACGAGTCCGCGGCAGGCAGCTTCTTAGTTGAAAGGAAAATGAAACGAATGTCACTTATTCCGAGATTACAGGCCGCGCTCAGCGTAGTCTTTGTCTTAACCGCCGCCAGCGCGATCAGTGTTTTGGCGCAGTCTCAAACTGCTGCCGGCACCTATCCAACCAGTACGATTCTAAGAGCCGACACGTCAAGTGAGCCGAAGAAAGTGGAAGAAACGAAATCATCCACTGCTTCAGCTGAGAACACTCCTTTGCCGGACAAAACCGCTGAGATCAACGTTGAAAAGGAGTCTAGTGTTAACAGCAGCCCGAGTGCGCGGAGCACTACTACGGAAGCGCGGTCGGAAACGGCAACCGCGCCGCGCAGCCAACCCGCACCAACAGACAAGTGGCAATTTATATTTAGTCCGTATTTCTGGATGGCCGGCTTGCACGGGAACACTGGAGGTCCAAACCGCACGGTCCAGCTTGATGAAAGCTTCGGCGATATCTTTAAATCATTGAAGTTCGCCTTCATGGGAGTGTTTGAGGCTCACAAGGGCAGACTAGCGGTACAAACTGACCTGGAATACGTAAGTCTCGAGGATGAGCAAGCCACACCGGGCCCACTGTTCTCAAGCGCCACTGCAAAGATCAAGACGTTCGTTTTTACTCCAGAAGTGGGATACGAGATTTACAATGACCCGGACAAAGGCTCATTTGTTGATGTGTTGGGCGGCACTCGCATCTGGCACATCAGTGCCGATCTTAATTTTAATGCCGGAGTCCTACCGGCGGTCCAGATTAAGAATAGCCGAAGCTGGGTGGATGGGGTTGTGGGAATGCGTGGCAAAGCGGCTCTGTCAGAGAAATTTTTCTTCATGGGCAGATTTGATGTGGGCGGAGGCGGGTCGAAGTTCACGTACCAGTTGTTTGGCGGCCTTGGCTACAACCTCAATAAGAAGGTTGCCCTGGTCGGTGGTTATCGCGCCCTGGATGTGAACTATGACAGGAACAATTTTCTTTATGACACGAACCAGCGTGGGCCGATCATAGGCGTGGGTTTCAGGTTCTAAGCATGGTTTCCCAAGCGTGATTCAAGCGGGTCGGTTGAGATTGTGAAAGATAGTCATCCCATCCCATTCGCATCGTTCGCTGTGACTCCGTGCTCCGTGGTCCATCAGCATCGACGCCATCTCGTAATTCGGGCCGATTGTAACGCAGCGAGTGCATCAGGGCCGTGAACCAGCACGACCAGCGCCAATCGGGAGTTCGACCCTATTGCTCTCGAATCATCGGTGAAATGTTAACCCGAGGTATAATCCGCGCAATTGACCGTTGAATCCAACTGTGTTGGTTAGCTGATCGCCGTTTATGCCTAGAACCTGATAGCCGACAGTTGCTGATAGATTCTTCTTGAAGCGCAGGTTAACCAAGCCGGCCGCACTATAGGAGAAATTCGAACCACCGCCGCCTACCGTGTACTTGCCGATCAAGGTTACCGCTGGACGCGGTCGAAACTTGAAACGGTTGCCGATGAATCCATCGAGAATATGCCTGCTCCCCTCCCCACCAGTCCCAATGCTCGGTGTGAGTGCCAGGTTCATACGAAACGACCTTAATCCACCAAGGATTTCTGCGCTGAAGACAGGTGGCAAAGGTGATGCTGATGATGATTCTTTGTTAGGTATGTCTGCCGCCATAAATGCAACGCCACCCTCGAAGATATTTACTGTTGGTTGCACATCAACTGAGACCAAGCCCAGTGGTCCCGTACCATTCATTCCGAGGTTTATATAGTCCTCGTCCAAGATGACAGTCAGTGGCCCCTTCGTGGCTTCGAAACGCCCGGCAAAGGCGAAGTCAAGGTTCTTGATCATGTCAGCAAACTTCGCTTCTACCTGCGCAGTTGTATTTCTCACTCGGAGAGTGCCATCCATGCTTGCGGTCCAGATGTATGGTTCGATCTCGAAGTGCCAGACATTCGTGTCACCAGATGCTTGTGGCGTGACGACAGTAGTAGCAGTGTTTTTTGTTGTGCTTATCTTTCTTACTTTGGGTTCAGTGCTTGTTGACTCGTCGGTCGTAGGAAGGACCGACGTCTCGTCGTGCAAACGAGCGAGGTTAGTCGTGTTTCCGGTACCATTCGGTGCATTTACACTTGACCCTTGTCCGAAGGCCGTGAGCGTTAAGGTCAAGATTGTCGCTAAAGTTGCGACTGCAGTCGTAGAACGTCTAACTGTCCGGTTTGAGTTTCTCAAATTCATTCTCCTGCAGCAGAGATCAGCTTAGTGTTTACTGACGGATGGTAATGAATCAACAACCGAATTAGAACTGTCACTTCTGACAGTCTCGTTTAAAGCACCGAATGTGGCCCTTCGCGCACGCCTGTCACATTTGACAGTTATCGGAGAATTCTTTCCTCTTATATTGTCGCTAATGAATGGTTCTAGTCTGCGCGAAGCAGCCCATCGCGGTGAGTGACAATTCGAAGCGTTTCTTTTGCTCAGATGAATAGGTGGGGTTACTCAGGCTCGTTCCGTTCGAGTTTTTCCGCACGGCAATGATCGGTACCGGGTGGCCGTGTAACACTACTCCGGTATAAATGACAACCTATCACCATCTCGCCTCATTTTCCCAAGGAAAAAGACTAGTAAGTTCGACGACGCCTGTCAGTTAATACCCCTCGTACTTTTGCGAGTATCGCATGGCTGCCAAAGGAATAGACTAGGCGCGTTTAGCAGCAAAACCGCGTCCACCAAATGGTGTTTGCCTGAAAGAGCAAGTAACGAAGCAATCAGGACTAACTGAGTCATCAACACGGTTCGCAGCTGCTGAAATCTTAATGAAAGTGAGCAGGTGCACCCATGTCAAATAGAGAAAATGAGAAATTTGATAACCAACTTAACTCGACAGAGAAAGCCAATGAAGTGGTCCATGAGGATCCGCTGGCCGATGTAAGCCGGTTGATTTCGAAAGAGATTCCACCTGGCGTGGATCGCCGTAGTTTCTTGATGCGAAGCGCCGTGGGTGGTGCCGCCGCGGTGATGATGGGTCGGACTGTCTCGACTCAGGAGGCCATCGCGAAAGCACTCGCAACGCTGCCACCGCAGTCTGCGGCATCGACGCCGCCGCTTTCCAAGGACCTTAACGTCGTCAAAAAGGGCCAGGGGCCGGTGATGACGACGTCGGACGAGTTCTACAAAGTGGGCCCTGGCCCTTCTAGCTCGCACACAATTGGTCCAATGCGTATCACATACGATTTCTATCAAAGGGCAACGAAACTGCCGCCGGCCACTCTCGCCAAGGCGACGAAGCTTCAGGTCAACTTGTTCGGCAGTCTCAGCGCGACCGGGAAGGGACACGGCACAGAGCGTGCGGCGCTGGCGGGACTGGTAGGAAAAGAGCCGGCAACCGTTGATCCGAAATTCCTCGACAGTCTGCGAGACAATCCTGACCAGACGTTCAAGGTAAAGCTCGGCGACAAAGAGATCCCTGTTAGCCTCAAGGACATCGTTTACGACGCTACCAAAGGCGACTTCAAACATCCGAACACGATGACGTGCAAGCTCCTCGCCGGCAACGAGGTGTTGCTCGAGCAGGAGTACTACTCAGTGGGCGGCGGATTCATCGAGTGGAAAGGGTATACGCCTCCGAAGAAGAACCCGCCGAAGTACCCGTACTCGTCGATGAAAGAACTGCGGGCCCACGCCGACAATAACAAGCTCACGATCGCAAAGGTAATGCTTGCCAACGAGATGGCGATCGCGGGCAGGACCGAAGCGGAGGTTTATGCCTTCATCGACAAGATCATCAACGCCATGGTCGCGACGGTAAAGTCCGGGCTTTCGATGTCGGAGGATGATGTGCTACCCGGGCCGATCAAACTGCACAGCAAGGCAGCGACCGTTTACAAACGTGCGATGGATGAGAAGTATGCGTCCGACAAAGGCATAGGATCGCTTTCGGCATTCGCTCTGGCGGCTTCCGAAGAGAACGGGCGCGGCCACCTCGTTATCACGGCTCCGACTGGCGGTTCCGCCGGCGTTATGCCGGCGCTGGTCTATGGGCTCCTTGAGGTGCGGAAGATCGAGCTGCAGAAGATCCGTGAGGGTATGCTTGCCGCTTTGGCAATCGGTTACCTCTGCAAACACCATGCGACTTTGTCCGCGGCCGAGGGCGGCTGCCAGGCAGAGATAGGTGTGGCGTCGTCGATGGCTGCGGCATTGATCGCTACTGCGTACGATGCGGAATCGCGAGTGGTCGAGAATGCAGCCGAATCGGCTCTGGAGCATCACTTGGGCATGACGTGCGACCCGGTCGCCGGTTATGTGCAGGTTCCGTGCATCGAGCGATGCGCATTCGGCGCAGTCAAGGCTTGGACCGCATATGCGATCGCCAGCAACGAGATTGCGTCCAGGCACCGTGTCGATTTCGATGCAACCGTGATGGCCTTAGCGGAAACCGCGAAAGACATGAACAGCAAGTACAAGGAAACAAGCGAGGCTGGGCTTGCGCTCTCTGTGACGCTCTGTTGATCGAATGGGGGCTCCTTGATGGAACTCGGCCTGGGGACCGTTCTACGAGGAGCCTTCATTACTTGCCGGGGGATGGCTCGCCAAGTCATTGAAAATTCCATGGGCTTGGTAAGTTGTCGCAATTCCATTACTTCGATCATTTCAGGTTAGCTTCGGGGAGGTCTAACATGTCGATAACCCGCGCATACATCAAGCTATCAGTCGCTTTGCAGTTGACGTCAGTAATGTTGTTCACGAATTCTGCTTTCGGCCAGTCTCCTACAACCAGGCCGAACAGCACCGATCAAGCAACCGTCGCTGCTCAGGGATCCCGGCTGGGAAACGGCGAGAATAAAGTTGCTGCTTCGGAACCCAAACCAAGCAGCGGTGAGAACAAAGTCGGGACTGATGATCCCAAGACTAAGGATCTGCAGAGCGAGATCGCGGACGTGAAGGCAGAGAACTCCGTGGTTCGAGAACTCCTGCGCAAGATGGAGGAGCAGCAGAAGGCACTGCTTGAACAGGTCGATCGTTTGCAGCGGCGACTTGACGGGGGCACGGCAACCGATGTGTCGATCGTCGGCCAGCCAATCGCAGCACCGACAACAGCAGATGCTTCGGACGTGGCAGCAAATGCCACCAATACCCCACAGCCGGCTGCAACTCCAGCAAGCACTTCCGCACAGCCGACATCTGCTCCCGCACCGCAGGCAAACGATGAGCGTTATAGAGACGGAATCATAATCTGGCAAACTTCCAAAGACGCAAGGGTGCCGTTCCTGCTGAGGTTCAACAACAATACCCAACTCCGATATCTCAATACCCTTGATAGCAACGCTACTTTCACCGACCACCTGGGCAATGTCCGCGACGTTATTAAACGCAATGATATTACGGTAAATCGCGCGATGTTCATTTTTGGTGGCTACATATTCGACGAAAGGGTGCGATATAGCCTCACCGTCTGGACGTCCGCAGGAGCTGCCTCGATCGTCGTGGCAGGGAACATTGGCTGGCAATTCAACAAGAAACTAACGCTCACTGCAGGTTACACGGGTGTTCCAGGGAGCCGATCGCTTGCTAACACATTCCCATATTACACAGCAATCGATAGGAGCATGGCGGACAACTTCTTCCGGCCCGGCTTCACCCAGGGCCTATGGGCGAACGGAGAACTCGGGCATGGGCTGAATTATATTGCGTTCCTCGGCAACGCTCTCAACAGCATAAATGTCTCGGCAACAAAGCTCGACACGCAACTGCTTGGTTCCGGCAGTCTCTGGTGGGAACCGCTGGGGAGGTATGCTGAACCAGGCAAATCAGTCAACATGTACGACGATTTTTTTGCCCAAAAAAAAGCTCGCATTCGAATTGGTACATCGTATACACAAAGCAAGGAGGACCGTTTTTCAAATCTCGATCAATCAAGTCCTGATAACACTGCGCTGCACAATTCGGACGGCGTCCTTACCTTCTCAACTGGAGCGTTTGCGCCGGGTGTGACCGTCGACAAAGCTCTCTACAAAATGTGGGCGATCGACGGCGGCTTCAAATACGACGGGCTGGCGATTAACGGGCAACACTTCATGCGTTGGCTAAACGATTTCGTAGCTGACGGGCCGCTGCCACTCACATCGACGTACGACCACGGCGCTGAGCTCTCAGCGAGTTATTTTGTTAAGCCGAAAAAGTGGATGCTATATCTCCGCGGATCGTGGGTGAACGGGCAGTTTCGCGACTCTAACGAGTATGGCGGTGGGGTAAGGTGGTACTTTGCTCCGACCGAACGTCTATGGCTCAACGCAGAGATCCTGCGGGTCAACCGTTCTCCTTATGGCGGGGCCTTTACTCCGTATACTCCGGGTTTGAATGGCTGGGTGCCGATGATTCAGTCAATCATCGCTTTTTGACGATCGTCATGCAACATTCGAATGATCAAGATCAAGGCGAAAGTAGTAAGCCGGGTTTTTGGCCCAGCAAGAATGAGGAAAGACGGTGATCCATGAAACAGGGACTCAGTTTCGTTGCAAGGTCGTTACTAGCCGGGTTTCTCATTGTCATTCCGATTTACCTGTCAGTCTTATTATTGCTCAAGGCCATGAATTCGGTCGTCAGGTTGGTTCGGCCAGTTGCGTTGCTCCTCCCCGAATCTGTTCCCGCTGAGATGTTACTGTCGCTTCTATTCGTCCTCTTGATCTGCTTTCTTATCGGCGTGGGCGTCCGCACTCAGAAGGGCAGGATGCTCCGAGAACGGCTTGAGAAAACCTTGTTCGACCGAATCCCAGGCTACGCGCTAATCAGGAGTCTCACCCAGCAATTGGCCGGATCGAGTCACGAGAGAGTTTGGCAGCCTGCGCTCGTTGAGATTGAGGACGCCCTGGTTCCGGCTTTTATAATCGAAGAGTTTGAGGATGGGCGCTATACAGTCTTTGTTCCATCGATCCCCACACCTTTTATGGGCGCGGTCTACATTTTGGATCGGAAACGCGTGCATCTGCTGGACGTGCCTTTCACCCACGCGCTCAAAGCTATTTCCAAATGGGGATCCGGTTCTAAGGATCTTGTTGCGACGATGGACAAAGCAAAGAGGGCAGCGAGTTGATACCTTGCCTGCACATAACGAAGCACTGTTTATAGCTAGCAACAAGGCGCTCGATTATTTTGACGCTTGCTCACGTCTGAGGTTCCCTCGACTGGCCCATCAATACTCGCAATTTTGCCAGTATTTTCTTTTGTACTTCTGAATATGATGCAGAAGATCAAGTGGAAGCCTTGTGGGTTGGAACTTGAACCGGCGCACTTAACTAGGTCAAAGACCAGATATTTGTAAACGTCACAGTTGAGGTTAGTACTTATGGCTACACAATCTTCATCCATCAAAATCATTAAGCGAAATCAACGAGAGTCTTTAGCTACCCGAAAAGAAGGGCCGACTTCCCACGCGCAGACCGAAAATAAATTGCGACGCGAAATGGTTAAGACGGTTACGTACTGGATCGCCGAGCAAAGAAAAGCGAACCTGAAATGAATCCTAATCCTCATTGGCAAAATCTCGTGTGGTGATTGAGGAAATTGAAAACTCTTGATGACAAAGCTCTGTACAATCTCTGTGTCTCCGTGGTGATCTGTTCGGCGCACAATTACCACTGAGACACGGAGACACGGGAGTTGCACAGAGTAGCTGTGTATCTTCCAAAGCTAATTCGCTGATTCCTAGTCGCTGTCCTCACAACCTCCAGATTTCACCGCTGCATTCGTCTCATTTATTAATTACAACAATCATTTCTGCGACTTTCCTAGTATTTTTGCGAGTTTTTTTCTGTTGGCGCTGAAGTAGGATGCGCTCAAAAGATGATCCTCGCTTGCAGTGGAGCGATGGCTTGGACCAATGAGCGTCAGTGAGGAGGAGACATGCAGGTATTCCGTCAATCTAAGCGACAAAAGCTTTTGGCCACTAGTTTCTGTTTAATTGTGCTGTTCTTTGTAACGGGTCGCTCTACACTCGCGCAAAGTCAGGACACTCAACCGCAGTCACCTGAGGTGCAGCAACTAAAAGAGCGGCTGCAACAACTCGAGCAGACAGTCAAAGCTCTACAAGAACATATCAACACAATAGAAACGCGAAAGGATGCGGCTCCCGCGATCATCCAGGCGGACTATTCCTCAACTGCCGCACCCGCACCTGCGCCCGAACCAGCCGCCAAACCTCAAAATCCGAAAGGAGAGAGCACTTTTGAAGTCTACGGTTTTGCGATGCTCGATGCGGGCTATCAGTTCAAACAGAACGATCCGAATTGGTTCGACGTGGTCCGTCCAACCAAGTTGCCGTCATTCCCGAACGAGTTTGCACCAAATGGCAACACCTATTTTGGCGTCAGACAAAGCCGGCTCGGTGTTAAGTCGTCAACCCCAACCAAATACGGCGAACTAAAGACAATATTTGAGTTCGAACTATTTGGCACTGGCGCGGATGCC